>Ga0070737_10001255_pt1 | contig 38071 bp, 36 predicted proteins | sample Coa_R1_10_FD_66438 | JGI IMG/M metagenome (GOLD analysis project Ga0070737, IMG submission 66438) | Surface soil microbial communities from Centralia Pennsylvania, which are recovering from an underground coalmine fire - Coalmine... | ecosystem: Environmental > Terrestrial > Soil > Unclassified... | reverse complement strand
GCCTCGCTTGACCCACCCCGCCGTGCCTCGCAACTAAGTGCCGGTCCCCCGCAGGTTTGACCGGCGGCCGCCGGAACGGGACCAGACGCGGACCAACGAGCGGATCCGTGTGCCCGAGGTTCGCCTCGTCGGCGAAGACGGGAAGCAGATCGGGGTCGTGAAGACCGCCGAGGCGCTCGCCTACGCGCAGGAGCGGGATCTCGACCTCGTCGAGGTCGCTCCCGACGCGCGCCCGCCCGTGTGCCGCGTGCTCGACTACTCCAAGTACAAGTACGAGCAGGCGCAGAAGCAGAAGCAGGCGCGCCGCCACCAGCAGCAGATCACGATCCGCGAGATCAAGTTCCGTCCGAAGATCGCGCAGAACGACTACGACACGAAGAAGGGGCACGTGCGGCGCTTCCTGCTCGGCAAGGACCGGGTCAAGGTGACGATCATGTTCCGCGGCCGCGAGGTGACCCATCCCGAACGCGGGAGCGCGCTGCTCGAGAAGCTCGCCGAGGAGCTGTCGGAGATCGCGGTGATCGAGCAGCGGCCGATTCAGGACGGGCGCAACATGACGATGATGCTCGCGCCGTCGAAGGCCGTGCTCTCCGGCGAGATCGGTGGCTCGAGCGGCGGTGGCGAGCCGAGCGGGGACGGCGGTGGCTCTCGTCCGAGGACTCCGGGGCCCGCCCCTGGATCCGACGACGAGCGGGCCGCGGCGCCGGCCGGTGGCTCCGGCGGGGACCGGACGCCGGCGACGAGCTCCGCGCCCGCCGACGCGACCGCCTGAGCGGGCTCTCAGCCGCCGGCGGCCTCTCCGAGCCCGAGCGGGCCGGGAATCTCGGCCGCGATCGAGCGTCCGCGCTCGGTCGCCCGTGTGTGGCCGGCGGCGTAGACGCCGGGGAACGGGCGGTGAAGGGCGGCCTCGCGAGCGGGGTCTCCGGGGCCGAAAGGGCGGCCCCGGAGTCCGGGGCCGCCCATGGTCGAGGCGGGGCGTTCGAGCGGAGTGCTCCAGTGCCAAACGGGACACTAGTTCACGTCGCGCGTCCGGAACCGCCACCAGCCGATCGCGAGCGGCAGCGCGAGCCACAGTGCGAGCGATGTGCCGGTGTGGGCCCACTCGGACCCGCTCAGCGTGCCGCGCGGCAGCCTGTCGAACGAATTGTCGAGCGCGAGCCAATTGGCGAGCGTCGCGAGCGCGTGGATCGCGGCGGTGAGCGCGTTCCAGATCGTCGGCAGCAGCAGGTAGAGCACGATCCCCGGGGCCGAGATGAGGATCGCCGCGCCGAAGGCGACGCCGATCAGCATCGAGCCGATCAGGAACAGCAGCCCCTGGCCGAGCACGGCGAGCGAGATCGACCCGGCGCCGCCCGGCGCGTTGCCGACGAGCTCCGCGAACACGGCGCTGCAGGCGAGGCAGAACGCGAACGCGGCGACCGAGAACAACACGCTCGAGGCGACCTTGGCCGCGAGCACGCGGCCCCGGTCGGGGACGAGCGTGAACGTCGTGAGCGTCGTGCGCTGCGTCCACTCGCCGCAGACGAGCAGGATGCCGAGCACGGGCAACAGGAACGCGCTTGGGAACGTCGAGTTGGCGAACACGTGCGCGAGCGTCGCCTCATGGCCGCCGTGCACGAGCGAGGTGATGATCACGGTGATGAGCGTGATCGCGGCGACCCCGATCGGCAGCCAGAAGCCCGAGCGGGTGTCGACCATCTTGCGCAGCTCGACCTGCACGAGGCGTGCGAAGCCGGGCCGGCGCTCGCCGGCGGGGATCGTGGGGATGGCAATGGCGCTCATCGAACTGTCTCCTGGAGGGCGTCGGTGTCGGTATCGGCGATCCCGAGCGCGGCCCGGGGATCGGTGGGCGCGTGGACCTCGTCGCCCGACCCCTGGGTGAGGTCGAAGAACAGCCGCTCGAGGCCGCCGCTCCGGCTCGGGCCGAGCTCGCGCAGCGCCACGCCCGCGGAGAGCGCGACGTCGCCGACCTGCTCGGCGGTCGCCTCGGCGAGGAGCGCGCCGTCGTCCGCGGTCGTCACGTCGATCGCGAAGCTCCGCAGCGCGCTGCGGAGCGCGTGGTCGTCGGCGGAGCGCACGCGGGTCATCGCCTCCTTGCCGACGAGCTCGTCGCGCGTGCCCTCGGCGACGATCCGGCCGTCGGCGATGATCACGAGCCGGTCGGCGATCGCCTCGACCTCGTAGAGCAGGTGCGACGAGAGCAGCACGGTGCCGCCGCGTGAGGCGAAGTCGCGCAGCAGCCCGCGCATCCAGCGCATGCCCTCGGGGTCGAGCCCATTGGCCGGCTCGTCGAGGATGAGCAGCTCGGGATCGCCGAGCAGCGCGTGGGCGATCCCAAGCCGCTGGCGCATGCCGAGCGAGTACTCGCCGACGCGCTTGCGCGCCGCGGACTTGTCGAGGCCGACGAGGTCGAGCATCTCGTCGACGCGCGACTCTGGAACGCCGAGCAGCTGCGCGGACAGCGCGAGCGTCTCCCGGCCGCGCCGGCCGCCGTGCGCCGCCGAGGCGTCGATGAGCACGCCGACGTGCCGTCCGGGGTTCGGGATCTCGGCGAACGGCCGGCCGAGCAGCGTCGAGCCGCCCGAGGTCGGGTGCGCGAGGCCGCAGAGCATCTTCAGGGTCGTCGACTTCCCGGCGCCGTTCGGTCCGAGGAAGCCGGTCACCGTGCCGGGCGCGCAGGAGAAGGACACGTCCTGGACCGCCGCACGGGCGCCGTAGCGCTTGGTGAGGGAGTTGGCTTCGATCATGCGGGCAGCATCGCGCGGAGCCGTCGCCCGGACCAGGGCCGTCGGTCCACATCTGCGCCGCCGACGGTCGGCGCCCGCATCGACTTAAGTCGATGGCCTCCGGGCGCGCGAGGGCCTACCGTTGCGCCATGGCCAGCCACAGCCGAGCCGGACGCCTGCGCCGTGGACGCGGCGGCTCGCGCGCGGGGGTCGGCTCGCGCGCGGGGGCCGCGGACGCCGGCCGCGGCCACGCGCACCTGCCGCGCTGGCAGCGGGCGATCCTGCCCGCGATGCTCGCCGCCGACCGCGCCGACCGCGGCGAGCGGGAGGGGGTCGTCGTGAAGCGCTCGCTGCGCGACTGGGTCGTCGACATCGTGCTCTTCGTCGGGGCGCTCGTCATCGGTGCGGGCGGCGTGTGGAACGACCGGCACGCGGTCTCCGCACCGCTGCTCATCCTCGACGGCGTGATGATCGTGCCGACGGCCGGCGCGCTCTGGGTGCGCCGCCGCCATCCGTTCCTGGTCGGCCTGATCGCGATCACCGGCGCCGCGGTGAGCAACGGCGCGGGCGGCGCGGCGGTCGCGGCGATGTTCAGCGCGGCGATCTACTGCCGGGCGCGGCGGGTCGCCACGCTGTTTGCGCTCTCGCTGCTGTCGGCCGCGATCCCGCCCGCGATCTACCCCCGCGGCGGCGGCTACGCGACCTCCGACCTGGCGTTCGGGGTGCTCGGGACGATCATCGCCACGGCGTTCGGCGCGTTCGTGCGCGCTCGGCGCGAGCTCGTGCTCTCGCTCCACGAGCGGGCGCGCACCCTGCAGGAGGAGCAGGCGCTTCGCATCTCCGAGGCCCGGCAGGCGGAGCGCACGCGGATCGCCCGGGAGATGCACGACGTGCTCGCGCACCGGATCTCGCTGCTCGCGGTCCACGCCGGCGCGCTCGAGTTCCATCCCGACGCGCCGCCGGAGGAGATCGCCCGGGCGGCGGCGGTCATCCGCGAGAGCGCCCGCGCCGCGCAGGAGGAGCTTCGCGAGGTGATCGGTGTGCTCCGCACCGAGCCCGCGGTCCCGCCGCCGAGCGCGCAGCCCACCGACCCGGACCGGCCGCTCGAGCCGCCGCAGCCGACGATCGAGGATCTCGGGCCGCTCGTCGAGGAGTCCCGCGCGACCGGCATGGAGGTGCGGCTTGCGACCGCGCTCGATCCGCCGAGGCTGCCGCCGACGCTCGGGCGCACCGTCTATCGCGTCGTCCAGGAGGGGTTGACGAACGTCCGCAAGCACGCGCCCGACCACGTCGTCACGGTGACGGTCGTCGGCGGCCGCCACGGCGGGGTGCGCGTGAGTGTCGTCAACCAGCCGGCGGTCGGCCGGGCGGGCGAGGCCGACGTCCCCGACCACGTCGGCTCGGGGACCGGGCTGATCGGGCTCGGAGAGCGGGTCGCGCTCGCCGGCGGGCGGCTCGAGTCCGGGCCGCTGCCCGGCGGCGGCTTCCGGCTGAGCGCGACGCTGCCGTGGCAGAGCGAGGCCGCGGTGTGAACGTCGTGCCGCCGTGGCAGAGCGAGGCCGCGGTGTGAACGTCGTGCCGCCGTGGCAGAGCGAGGCCGCGGCGTGACCAGGTTGCCGTCACGGACGCGAGGCCTCGGCGTGACCAGGCTGCCGTCCCGGAGCGAGGCCGGGCCGCGAACGTCACGCTGCCGTGGCAGAGTGACGCGGCATGAACCAGCCGACCCGGGTGCTGATCGTCGATGACGACCCGCTCGTGCGTGCGGGCCTCGTGATGATGCTCGGCGGGACCGACCAGGTGGAGGTCGTCGGCGAGGCGAGCGACGGCTCCGAGGTGCTCGCCGCGGTCGACCGCCACCGCCCGGATGTCGTGCTCCTCGACCTGCGGATGCCGAAGGTCGACGGCCTCGAGGCGATGGCCCTGCTCCGCACCCAGCCCTCGCCGCCCCGGATCCTCGTGCTCACGACGTTCGACACCGACGACCAGGTGCTGCGGGCGCTGCGGGCCGGGGCCGCGGGGTTCCTCGTCAAGGACACGCCGCCTTCCGACATCGTGCGCGCGATCGAGCTCGTCGCCGCGGGGGAGAGCATGCTCTCGCCGACGGTGACCCGGCGGCTGATCGAGCGCCTGGCCGGCGAGGCGGACTCCGACGCCCGGCAGCGGCGGGCGGTCGAGCGCCTTGCCTCGCTGTCGGAGCGCGACCGGCAGATCGCGCGTGAGATCGGGGCCGGCAAGCCGAACGCCGCGATCGCCGAGGAGCTGCACCTGAGCGTCGCCACGATCAAGAGCCACGTCTCCTCGATGCTCGCCGAGCTCGGCTTCGAGAACCGCGTGCAGATTGCGCTGATGGTCCAGGACGCCGAGCGCGCGGCGGAGGACTGAGGGAGCCCCGGAGGGATCGCGCGGCGCGACCGCTGCCTCGCGCGAGTCGTCTGCTTTACTCTCCCGTCGCGATGCCGAAGACGAAGACCCACTCGGGCGCCAAGAAGCGCTTCAAGCTGACCGCCCGGGGCAAGGTCCGTGGCCGCCACGCGTTCACGAGCCACATCGCCGAGAAGAAGTCGCCGAAGCGCAAGCGCCGACTCGGGCAGCCGGCGGTCATCGAGAAGGAGAACGAGAAGCAGGTCAAGCGGCTGCTGGGGGCCAGGACGCGATGACCCGCGTCAAGCGCTCCACCCACGCGCGCAAGAAGCGCCGCGCGACGCTCAAGCTCGCGAAGGGCTACCGGGGCGACGCGAGCCGGCACTACCGGACCGCCAAGGAGGCGGTGCTCAAGGCCGACCAGTACCGCTACCGCGACCGCCGCAACCGCAAGCGCGACTTCCGCAAGCTGTGGATCACGCGTATCAACGCCGCCGCGCGCCAGCACGGACTCTCCTACTCGCAGTTCATCCACGGCCTCCAGGAGGCGGGCGTCGAGCTCGACCGCAAGATCCTCGCCGACATGGCCGTCCACGACGCCGACACGTTCCGACGTTTTGCCGAGCGCGCCCGTGAGGCGCTGGCCGCCGGCTGACGTCCCGCCAAGCCGACACCAGCACCGCTCTCATCGGGCGCCGCTTCCCTCCCGGGACCGGCGCCCTTTTTGTTGCCCTCACCGACCGCCCCCCGTGACCATCACCTCCGCCCACAACCCGCATCTCAAGGAGCTTCGCCGGCTCGCCCACCGCCGCCGTGCCCGGGAGCTCGCGGGGCGATTCGTCGCCGAGGGCGAGGATCTGCTCGCCGCCGCCGACGCGGCCGGCTGGTCGGCGCTCGAGCGCTACTGCGCCGCCGGCAGCGGGCTGCCCGGGGTTGAGGTCGCGCCCGAGCTGCTCGCCGCCGCCTCGGAGCTCGGCTCCGGGACGCGGGCGCTTGCGGTCTACGAGACGCGCTGGGCGGCCCGGCCGATCGGGCCGCTCTGCGTCTCGCTGCACGGGGTCGGCGACCCCGGCAACGTCGGCACGATCCTCCGCAGCGCGGTCGCGTTCGGCGCGGCGAGCGTCGCGATCGGGCCCGGGACGGCCGATCCGTTCGGCCCCAAGGCGGTGCGCGCGTCGATGGGTGCCGTGTTCGAGGTGCCGCTCGTGCGCATCAAGCATGCCTCCGAGCTGCCACGGCCGACGGTCGCGCTCGTCGCCGAGGGCGGCGTGCCGCTCGCCGAGCTCGGTCTCGCACCACCCGAAGGGCCTTGCGGAACCGGCTCCGGGGTGACTCTGATGGTCGGCGCCGAGCGCGACGGGCTTGCGGCGGAGCTTGTCGCGGCCGCCGACCACGCCGCACGGATCCCGATCGTCAGCCACTCGCTCAACGCGGCGATGGCCGCCACCGTCGCGTTGTACGAGGTGTCTCGTAGGATGGCGCCGCAATGACCGCGCTTGAGCGCATCGAGGGGATCCGCCGCGAGGCGAGCGAGGCGATCGCCGCCGCCGGCGACACGGCGACGCTGGAGCAGGTGCGCGTCCGCTACCTCGGACGCAAGGCCGAGCTCCCGAACCTCCTGCGCGGCGTCGCCGAGCTCGCACCCGCCGAGCGGGCGGCCACCGGCAAGGCGGCGAACGAGGCCCGCCAGGGGCTTGAGCGCGCGATCGAGGAGCGGGCCGGTGAGCTCGCCGCCTCCGAGCTGCAACAACGGCTGCAGGCCGACCGCGTCGACGTCACGCTCCCCGCCGACCCGGCGGCCCACCTCGGACACCTGCACCTGCTCACCCAGACGTGGCGGGAGATCGAGGACGTGTTCATCGGCCTCGGCTTCGACGTCGCCGAGGGGCCCGAGGTGGAGACCGTGTACCTCAACTTCGACGCGCTCAACGCCGAGCCGACGCACCCCTCGCGCCTGGAGACCGACACGTTCTACCTCGAGTCCGACGGACCGTTCGAGCTCCTGAACCCGGACACCCTGCTGCTGCGCACCCAGACCTCGCCCGTCCAGGTGCGCGCGATGCGCGCCGCGCCGCCTCCGCTCTACGTGATCGCCCCCGGCCGCGTGTTCCGCCCGGACTCCGACGCGACCCACGTGCCGCAGTTTCACCAGGTCGAGGGGATCGCGGTCGACGAGGGGGTGACGCTCGCCGACCTGCAGGGGACGCTGCTCGCGTTCGCCCGCGCGGTGTTCGGAGCCGAGCGCGAGGTCCGCATGCGCCCGCACTTCTTCCCGTTCACCGAACCGAGCGTCGAGGTCGACGTCTCCTGCTTTCAGTGCGTGCGCGGGATCCTTCCCGGCGGGGGTCGCTGCCCGCTCTGCAAGGGCACGGCGTGGATCGAGATCCTCGGTGCCGGCATGATCGACCCGAACGTGCTCACCGAGGTCGGCGATCCGGCCTACGACCCCGAGCGTGTCTCGGGCTTCGCGTTCGGGCTCGGGATCGACCGGATCGCGATGCTCAAGCACGGGGTCCCGGACCTGCGGCTCATGTTCGAGAACGACGTCCGCTTCCTGGAGCAGTTCTGATGCGCGTCCCCGTCTCCTGGCTGCGCGAGTACTGCTCCCCGGACCTCGACACGTTCGCGCTCGCCGAGCGCCTGGCGATGACCGGCACCGAGGTCGAGCGGATCGAGGCCCACGGCGTGACCGCGCTCGAGCACTTCGTCGTCGGCAAGGTGCTCGAGGCGCACCGGCATCCGGACGCGGACCGGCTCACGGTGTGCCAGGTCGACACCGGCGATGGCGAGCCGAGCCAGATCGTGTGCGGGGCGCCGAACGTCGCCGCCGGGCAGACGGTCGCGGTCGGCAAGCCGGGCTCGGTGATGCCCGACGGCACGCGGCTGAAGACAGCGAAGCTCCGCGGACAGGCCTCGCACGGGATGATCCTCGCCGAGGACGAGGTCGCGATCGGCACCGACCACGACGGGATCATGGTGCTCGACGACGGGTTGCCCGCCGGCACGCCGCTCGCCGACGTGCTGCCGATCGCCGACGAGGTGCTCGTGCTCGAGATCACCCCGAACCGGCCCGACTGCCTCGGGGTCTACGGCGTCGCCCGCGAGGTTCATGCCGTCACCGGCGCTCCGCTCGCGCCGCCGCCGTGGGCGCAGGACGTCGGCGGGCCAGGCGCTCTCGACGCCGCGCGGATCACGGTGCAGACCGACCTGTGCCGTCGGTTCACAGCGCGCGTGTACGAGAACGTGACGACCGGGCCCTCGCCGGCGTGGCTCAAGGCGCGACTGATGGCGGCCGGCCAGCGCCCGATCTCGAACGTCGTCGACATCACGAACTACGTGATGCTGCTCACCGGCCAGCCGCTGCACGCGTTCGACCTCGACCGCATCGCCGGCGGCGCGCTCACCGTCCGGCGCGCCCGCGCGGACGAGACGATGGAGACGCTCGACGGCCAGCTGCGTCGGCTCGACCCGGAGATCGTGATCATCGAGGACGCCGAGGGCCCGACGTCGATCGCCGGCGTCATGGGCGGCGCCCGCTCCGAGGTGTCCGAGGAGACGACCCGCGTGCTCATGGAGGTCGCCTGCTGGGAGGGCGCGAACATCCACCGCACCTCGCTCGCGCTCGGGCTGCGCAGCGAGGCCTCCGCCCGCAACGAGAAGGGCCTGGCGCCGGAATCGGCGATGCAGGCGCAGGTGCTCGCCACCCGGCTGATGGTCGAGCTCTGCGGCGCCCGGGTGCTGCCCGGGACGATCGACGTCGGCGGCCCGACCCACTCCGACCCCGCCGACGGCCACCGCTGGGTCGCCCCGCCCGCGCGCACGATCCACCTGCGCGACGCGCGGGTGAGCGGCCTGCTCGGCGTGTCGGTCCCGCGGCCTCGACAGCTCGAGATCCTCACGCGGCTCGGGTTCGAGTGCCGCGAGACCGATGACGGGCTCGACGCCGCTGTCCCCTCGTTCCGCAGAGGCGACGTGACCCGCGAGGTGGACCTCGTCGAGGAGGTCGCCCGCATCGGCGCGCTCGAGCATCTGCCGGCGACGCTCCCGCCCCGCCACGGCGCCGCGGGTCGGCTCACCGAGCGCCAGCGGCTGCGCCGCGCCGCCGCCGACGCGCTCTGCGCCGCCGGGCTGTCGGAGATCGTCGGCTGGTCGTTCGAGGGTCCCGAGCGCGCCGCCGCGCTCGGCCTCGAGCAGCGCCCGGCCGTGCGGCTGCGCAACCCGATGTCGGTCGAGCAGTCGCGGCTGCGCACGACACTCCTCGGCTCGCTCCTGGAGGCGGCCGGCCGCAACCGCTCACGCGGCGCCGGCCCGCTGGCGCTGTTCGAGAGCGGCGCGGTCTACCTGCCGAGCGGCGATGGAGGCCCGCCCGCGGAACCGCACCACGTGGCCGCCCTCACGTGCGGCGCGGTGCGCCCGGCGACCTGGCGCGAGCCCGAGCCCGCGCGAGCGGACTTCTTCTCGATCAAGGGCGCACTCGGCGCGATGCTCGGCGCCGTCCGGGTCGACTGGGCCGTGCGGCCGTGCGCGCAGGCGCCGCCCTTCCTGCACCCGGGCCGGAGCGGGGAGCTCGTCGTCGGCGGGGGCGAGCGCGACGGCGGGGCCGCACGTGAGGCCAGGTCGGCGGTCGCGGCCGGCTGGGTCGGGGAGCTTCATCCGACCGTCGCCCGACGGTTCGGGATCGAGGAGCCGGTCGCGTGCTTCGAGCTCGACCTCGATCTCGCGCTTGCGCGCACGCGCGCGACGGAGTTCGCCGACGTGACGAGCTTCCCGGAGGTCCGGGAGGATCTCGCGGTCGTGCTGACCGACGCGGTGCCCGCCGCCGACGTGCTCGCGGTCGTGCGCGAGGCGGGCGGCCCGCTCCTGCGCGACGTCGAGATCTTCGACGTCTACCGCGACCCCGAGCGCGTGGGGGAGGGCAGGGTGTCGCTCGCGCTGCGCCTGCGCTTCCGGGCGCCGGACCGGACGCTCACCGACGAGGAGGTCTCCGGGCGGCGGCGGCGGATCGTGCGGGCGCTCGCCGAGCGGCTCGAGGGGCGGGTCCGCGATGCCTGAGGAGGCCCGGATCGACGAGACGGCCGGGATCGAGGAGGCGGCCATCACCGAGGCGGGGAGGTCCGGGATCCCTCCGGCAGCCGGTCGGGAACGGCCGCGGATTGCGGTGTTCGGCGCCGGCGGCTACGCGGGGGCGCTCTGCGCGCGGCTGATCGACCGGCACCCGGCGTTCGAGCTGGGGCCGGTGACGGCACGCTCGGACGTCGGGCGCACGCTCGAGGACGTCTACCCGCACCACCGGGTCGGCCGGGTGCTCGAGGAGCTTGACCTCGAGCGCCACGCCGATGTCGAGGCGGCGGTCGTCGCCTACCCCCACGGCGCCGCGGCCGAACTGGTGGCGAAGCTGCGCGAGCGCGGCGTGCGGGTCGTCGATCTGAGCGCCGACTTCCGGCTGCGCGACGCGGCCGTGTACGCCGAGTGGTACCGCGACCATCCCGCGCCGGAGCTGATCGAGGAGGCCGTCTACGGACTGCCCGAACTGTACCGCGGCGCGCTCGCCGGAGCGGAGCTCGTCGCCAACCCCGGCTGCTTTCCGACCGCGGCGATCCTCGGCCTCGCGCCGCTCGCGCGGGCGGGCGTCATCGCCGATGTCGTGATCGACGCGAAGACCGGCGTCTCGGGCGCCGGCCGGGGGGCGAGCGACACGACGCACTTCGTCACCGTCGACGAGAACATGAACCCCTACAGCGTCCCCCGGCACCGCCACACGCCGGAGATCGAGCAGGAGCTCGCCGCGCTCGGGGCGCGCGGGCCGATCACGTTCACCGCGCACCTCGTGCCGCTCGACCAGGGCGAGCTCCTCTCCTGCTACGTGACGCCGACGCGGCCGCTCGGCGAGGACGAGGCTCGGGCGCTCTACGCCGAGGCGTACGCGGAGGAGCCGTTCGTCGAGGTCCTCGAGCGTCTGCCGGGGGTGAAGGACGTGCGGGAGACGAACATGTGCCGGATCTCCGTGCACGGCGACGCGCGCACGGGCCGCGTGCTCGTGTTCGCCGCGATCGACAACCTGTGGAAGGGGACGGCCTCGCAGGCGATCCAGAACCTCAACCTGATGTTCGGGCGCCCCGAGGGCGAGGGGATCGGGATCTGATGGCCGGCGGATTCTTTCAAAGCCGCTGGGTGGAGCGCCCGCCGCACGTCACCGAGCGCGACCCGCACGGGCTGCCCCGGGGCTTCCGGGCTGCCGGTGTCGCCGCCGGGATCAAGCCGAGCGGCGATCCCGACGTCGGGCTGCTCGTCTGCGACGAGCCGGGCTGCACGAGCGACGCGCGCTTCACCGCCTCCGCCGCGCCGGCGGCGCCGGTGACGCTCACCCGCGAGCGCTGCGCCCTGGAGCGGATTCGCACGATCGCCGTCAACGCCGGCAACGCGAACGCGGCGACCGGCCGCCGGGGTGTCGAGCACGCGGCCAAGATGCAGGGCGCCGCCGCGATGGCGAGCGGCGTGCGCGAGGATCAGGTGGCGGTCTGCTCGACCGGCGTCATCGGGGTGCCGCTCCCGGTCGACGACGTCGGCCGCGGGATCCTCGCCTGCGCCCACGCCCTGTCGGCGGACGGCGGCGGCGCGTTCGCCCGCGCGATCCGCACGACGGACGCCCTGGACAAGCAGGCGTGCGTCGAGGTGACGCTGCCCTCCGGGACGGTCACGGTCGCCGCCCAGTGCAAGGGTGCGGGGATGATCTCGCCGCGGTTCGCGACGCTGCTCTGCTTCGTGCAGACCGACGCGGCGATGTCCGCGCAGACCTGCGCGCTGTTGCTCGGCACGTGCGTGAAGCGCTCGTTTCAGCGGATCTCGGTCGACGGCCAGCTCTCGACGAACGACACCGTCGTGCTCCAGGCCTCGGGCGCGACGGGGGTCGCGGTGGAGCCCGAGACCGAGGACGAGCTCCGGCTCGGGGAGGCGATCGACGCCGTGATGCGCGAGCTCGCGCTGCGCTGCGTGCGCGACGGCGAGGGCGCGCGCCGGGTCGGCCGCGTGGTCGTGCGCGGCGGCGACCCGGACGACGTCGGACGGGTCGCGCGGGCGGTCGCCGACTCGCCACTCGTCAAGACCGCGCTGTACGGCGGGGACCCGAACTGGGGGCGGATCATCCAGGCGGTCGGGCAGGCGCTCGGCGCGCCGGGCGGAGTCGGGGGTCGGGCGGGCCTCGGCGGGCCGGGGGGCTCCGGGGGCGCCGGGGGCCCCGTACCGGTCGACATCGCGATCGAGGGCGTCACCGTGTGCTCGGCGTCGGCGGGCGTCGACCACGACGCGGCGGCGCTCGCCGCCGCGGTCGCGCGGGACGAGGTCGAGTACGAGATCACGCTCCCGGGCGACGGCGCCGAGGCCGAGTGCTACTTCTCCGACCTCGGCCATGAGTACGTGACGATCAACGCCGAGTACACGACATGAGCCCGGGCGGCGCCTCGCAGCGGCCCCCGCGCGACGTCACGACGCTCCTGGAGGCGCTGCCGTACATCCGCGAGTTCCACGGGCGCACGGTCGTCATCAAGTACGGGGGCGCGGCGATGATCGACCCCGCGCTCAAGGAGGAGTTCGCCCGCGACGTCGTGCTCCTCAAGTACGTCGGCATGAACCCGATCGTCGTCCACGGGGGCGGCCCCGAGATCTCCGGCTGGATGCGGCGGCTCGAGCTCCCGATCGAGTTCGTCGACGGGCTGCGCGTGTCCGACGCCGCGACAGTCGAGCTGGCGAAGATGGTGCTCGTCGGCAAGGTGAACAAGGACATCGTCTCGCTGCTGAACCGCCACGGCTCGCCGGCGATCGGCCTGTGCGGCGACGACGGCCTCCTGTTCCGCGCCGCCCGCCAGCCCGCGCCGAGCGGGCAGGACATCGGCTTCGTCGGGCGGATCGAGCACGTCGACACCGGCGTCCTCCGGCACGTGGCCGCGGACTACATACCGGTGATCGCCTCGATCGGCGCCGACCGCGAGGGGAACTCCTACAACATCAACGCCGACGACGCGGCCGGCGCGGTCGCGCGGGCGCTCGGCGCCTACAAGGTCATGTTCCTCACCGATGTCGCCGGCTGGCTGCGCGACCCCGGCGATCCGGACTCGACGATCTCCGAGGTGTCGGCGGCCGAGCTCGAGGCGGCCCTGCCCGAGGTCGGCGGCGGGATGCGCCCGAAGCTCGCCGCCTGCCTCGACGCGATCCACGGTGGCGTCGGCTACGCGCACATCGTCGACGGCCGCGTGCCGCACTCGCTCCTGCTCGAGCTGTTCACCGACGCCGGGTCGGGGACGAAGATCTTCGGAGCCTGACGGACGATGCCGACGCTCGCCGAGCTGCAGGCGCTCGAGCGCGACCACGTCGTCGCCACGTACGCGCGCGCGCCCGTGCAGTTCGTGCGCGGCGCGGGCACGCGACTGTGGGACGAGCACGGCAACGAGTACCTCGACTTCCTCGCCGGGATCTCGGTGCTCAACGTCGGCCACTGCCACCCGCGCGTGCTCGCCGCGATGAGCGCCCAGGCCGCGGAGCTCGGCCACGTCTCGAACCTGTTCTACACGGCCCCGGCGATGCGCCTCTCCGCGGCCCTGGCGGAGCGCTCGCTCGGCGGCAAGGTGTTCCTCTGCAACTCCGGGGCGGAGGCGAACGAGGCGGCGATCAAGCTCGCGCGGCGCGCCCGGCCGGGCGGCGGGATCGTCGTGCTCCGCGACGGCTTCCACGGCCGCACGTACGGCGCGCTGTCGGCGACGCCGCAGGAGTCAAAGCAGGCTCCGTTCGCGCCCCTGGTCCCGGGCTTCGTCGCCGTGGCCAAGACGCCGGATGCGGTCCGCGCCGCCGTCGGCGATGAGACGGCGGCCGTGCTGCTCGAGCCGATCCAGGGGGAGAGCGGCATCCATCCGCTCGACGACGCGGTCCTGCTGGCCGCGCGCGAGGCCTGCGACGAGACCGGCGCGGCGCTCATCCTCGACGAGATCCAGACCGGGATGGGACGGACCGGCACGCTGTGGGCCTACGAGCAGACGCCGGTCGTCCCCGACGCGCTCACCAGCGCGAAGGCGCTCGGCGGCGGCCTCCCGATCGGCGCGCTCGTCACCGGCCCGCGGCTCGCCGACGCCCTGCGGACCGGCGACCACGGCTCGACGTTCGCCGGCGGGCCCGTCGCCTGCGCGGCCGCGCTCGCCGCGCTCGAGATCTGCGCCGACCCTGAGCTGCTTGCGCGGGTGCGCGCGCTCGGCGAGCGGCTCCGCCACGCGCTGGCCGAGCTTCCGGGGGTTGCGGCGGTTCGGGGCCGTGGGCTGATGGTCGGGATCGACCTCGTTCCGGGACGCGACGCGCCGCAGCTCGTGCGCCGCGCGCTGCTTGAGCAGCGACTCGTGCTCAACGCGACCGGCCCGGCGACGATCCGCTTCGAGCCGCCGCTGATCGTCACCGGGGCCGAGATCGACGAGGCCGTCGGGCGGCTCGGTACCTTGCTCGTGTGACCGCCACCGAGGTCAGGCACGCGAAGGTCGAGGTCGCGATCGGCTACGACCAGCGCGCGGACGCGGCCGCCGCCGCCGTCCTGCGCTCGCTGATCGACGTCGTCGGCGCGAACCTCGAGGGAGCGATCGCCGGCGAGGACGTCGAGTACCTGCACCAGCTGCGGATCGCGGTGCGCCGCTCGCGGATGGTGCAGCGCCAGTTCAAGCGGGTGTTCCCGGCGCTCGATCTGCCGGGCCTGCGCTCGGACTTCCGCAGGCTGCAGCGCGCGACCGGCCCAGCGCGCGACCTCGACGTCCACGTCGAGGAGTTCGAGGAGCTGCGCGCGCTCGTCCCGGAGCGGCTGCGCGGCGCGCTCGAGCCGCTGCGCGTCGCGCTCGCCGACCGGCGCCGCCGGGCGCGCGGGGACCTCGAGCGCACGCTGCGCTCGGAGCGGACGGGGGAGCTCCTCGCCGACTGGGAGCGGCTCCTGGAGTCGCTCGTCGAATTGCCGACCGACGACCGCCCGGCCGCCGAGCGCTCGATCGGCTCGCTCACCGCCGAGCGGGTGAGCGCGGTCTACGCGCGGATCGTGCGCATGGGCGAGGCGATCGGGCCCGACAGCCCGGCCGAGAGCTACCACGAGCTGCGCAAGCGCGGCAAGGACCTCCGCTACCTGCTTGAGCTGTTCGGCATGCAGCTGTTCGATCGCGACGTCGTCGAGCCGCTCGTGCGCGCGCTCAAGGGCCTGCAGGATCTGCTCGGCCGCCATCAGGACCGGCAGGTGCAGGCGACGCTCGTCGCCGCGCTCGCCGACGAGGTGGCCGCGCGGCCCGGCGGCCCGGCGGCGTGCATGGCGATGGGCGTGCTCGCCGACCGGCTCGGCGCCGACCAGGCCGCGGCGCGCCGCGAGTTCCCCGACCGCTTCCGTGCGATCGCGAGCGAGGAGTGGCGGGTGCAGGTGAGCGAGACGTTCGGGTGAGGCGCGGAGCGGGTATGGTCGGTCCATGGGTTACAAGGCACTCGGCTTCCTCGTGTGGCAGGGCGGCAAGTGGTACGCGCGGCGCAAGCTCGGCGGCACCGGCGCCAAGCTCGCGGTCGCCGGTCTCGGCGCGGCTCTCCTCGGCGGCATGATCGCCGCCGGCAGGCAGGCCGCGTCCGGCGACTGATCCCGGCCGGCCACTTCTTCACACAGGTTCAGCTTCGCCGGGGAACCCGGATTGCCGGAGCTGGCGGGATTGTTTCTCTACGAACCTTTAGGGAGGGATTGACCGGGCCGAGCGCGAAAGGGCCAGCACGCTCCCGCCGCTCCCCCCGGGTCGCCCGGAGCTCCCGTCGATGATGCCCGTGACCGCCCCTGCACCGCTCCCGCTCGCGATCGACCGCGTCGAGCGCTCGCGTGCCAAGCAGGATCAGGTCAGGCTCAGGCTCACTGGGCGCTGGCTGCGCGAGGAGCCGCCGCTCGGCGAGGATCCCGGCTCCGAGGCGCTGCTCGTCGTCCACATCCACGGTCGGCGCCACCGCTTCGCGGCCGCCGCCGAGGACGGGGAGCCGTCGCCGGGGTTCAGCGCGAGCTTCACGCTCCCGGACTGGGCGGTCCCCGAGCAGCCCGGCCAGGCGGTGCTGTGGGTCGGCGACGATGTCGTTCCGGTGCCGCCGCCGGGGGTCGCGCCGGCGCGCTCCGCGCCGGACGCCGCCGCGGCTCACGAAGAGCGGGAGGTCCGGGAGGCTGTCGTCGAGCACGACCCCGGGGTGGTGTCCGCCGCGGGCGAGGCGGAGGCGGTCCACGGGCGGTCCGGCCCCCTGGCGGACCTGCTCTTCAAGGAGACCGTCACCGCGCTGCACGCCGAGCTCGAGCAGCGCACCGCGGAGGTCGCCCGCCTGCGTGTCTCGCTTGCGCAGGCGGAGTCGGCGGCGGCGGACGCGACCGCCGACCCCGAGGTGGCGAGCACGCACGCCGAGCTGCGCGCCGAGCTCCGGCGGCTGATGGAGGCGGTCGACGCGCAGCGCCGCGAGTTCGACGCCGAGCTGGCGGAGGCACGAACCGCGCTCGCCGACTCCCGTGCGGAGCTGGAGGGCGTGCGCACCGCTCTCGCCGACGCCCACGCCGAGCTGGAGGGCGTCCGCGCCGAGCTCCAGCAGGCGCGCGCCGACCGGGACGCGGCCCGCGGCGAGCTGGAGAGCCGGCTCGCAAGCGCGCGCGCCGAGTTCGACCAGCAGCTCGCGGCCGCCCGCGCCGAGGGGGAGTCCGCCGTCGCCGCCGCCCGCCACGAGGCGGAGGCCGAGCTTGAGCACGCGCGCCAGGAGACCGAGACGATGCTCGCGGCCGCGCGGGGCCATGCCGAGGGTCGCGCGGAGGCGGCCGAGGCCGAGGCCCGGGAGCTCGCCGCCCGGCTGCGCGAGCACGCCGCCGGCGAGCGGCGGCGCTCGGAGGAGGCCGCGATCCTGCGCGAGCAGCTCGCCGCCGCTCACGTCGCGCGTGACGCCGCGCTCGCGGAGGCCGACGGCCTCCGGGGCGAGCTCGAGCGCCTCGCCGGTGAGCTCGCGGTGCTGCGCGAGCGAAGCGGCCATGCGGGCGACGAGCTGAGCGAGGCCCGCCAGCTGCTGGCGGACGCGCGCGCGCTCACCGAGCGGCTGCGGGGCGGGGAGGCGGGGGCGCCCGCGAGCGGGTCATCACGGGCCGGGGACCCGGGGGAGCCCGAGAGCGGGTCCTCGGGCTGACCGGTCCGGGGGCCGCGCTGCACGGGAACGGCGCACGATGCGAGAACGAGGGTGCCCGTCCGTCCGGACCCCGACGTAGCGTCCACGCGCGGCATGAGCGAGCTCGGGTCAAGCGCGGCGGTCGGGATCGAGAGCGTCGAGTGGCTCGACGCCGGCGGCGGCCAGCTCACGGTCAGGGTCACCGGCCGCTGGCGCCGGCGCCGCGGCTGGGTCGAGTCGCGGGGGCCGACGATGCTCGTGATCGAGGCCGAGGGCCGGCGCCACCGCTTCCCGGCGACGCCTGAGCCGCCGAGCCTCAGCGGTGCCGCTCCGGGGACGTGGCGGCTCAGCTTCAGCGTGCCGGCCGAGCTCGCGCACGGGCTCGGGGGTCACGTGTGGCTCGCGCTCGGGACGGTGACGGTGCCGCTGCCCGTGCCCGAGTCAGCCGCGGGGGCGGCGGCAGAGACCGAAACCGACGAGGCGCCGCCCATTCGATCCGAGCGGAGCGCCCCCGCCGAGCCGACCGGCCACGACGCCCCGCCCGGCGGCGCCGAGCAGAGCGGCGGGGCCGGCGTGGCCAAGGCACGGTCCGAGCGCGGATCGGGCAGCCTCGAGATCGAGCGCGCCTGGCGGCGCGCCGACGCGGCGGAGCGGGCCGCGGACGAGCTCGGCGAGCGTGTGTCGGCGCTCGAGCGGGCGCTTCAGCATGAGCGCGCCGAGCGCGCCCGCCTCCGGGCGCGACCCGAACCGCTCCCGGAGGCCCCCGGGCGGACGGTCCCGGCCGGCGATGAGCAGCAGCGCCTGCGCGCCGAGGACGCGCTCCGGGCCGCCCGCCGCGCCGTCGGGCCGCGCATCCCATCGGAGCCGGTCGCGCCGCCCGCGGGAGCGGCATCGCTCGACACCTCGCCCGCGGGGTTGGCGGCGCTCGGCACCTCGCCGGCGGGGCCGGCGTCGCTCGACACCTCGCCCGCGGGGTCGGCGGCGCTCGGCTCGGCCGCTTCCGCGGCTTCGGCGACGGGCGAGAGTCCCGACTGGCCGCTCGCCGGCGAGGACGACACGATCTCCGTGCTCAGGCGCGAGCTCCGCGCGCGGGCCGCGGCCGAGGCGGCGCTTCACGCCCGCGCGGTCCAGGCCGAGACGCGGCTCGCCGCGCGCGTGCTGCTGGAGCAGCGGACGACCGCCGCGCTCGCCGAGCTGCGCACGGAACTCAAGTGCCTCGGCGAGGCGCTCGAGCGTGAACGACGGCGCCGTCGCGAGGCCGAGGCGACCGCCGCACGCCTCCGGGCAGAGCTCGGCGGCCAGCGCGAGCGCTCGCGCGACGCGCACGCCGCGATCGAGGAGCTCCGGGCTGCGATCGAGCAGCTGCGGCCGCAGGCGCCAGAGCCTCCGCCGGCGGCCGGAGGGGTGGTCACGCCCGACCGGCTGAGCGACGCGCTCACGCGGCTGCGCGAGAGCGCCCAGCCGCGCGAGGCGGGAGAGGACCCGCCGGCGCCGACCGCCCCCGGGACCTCGGCGGCGCCAGTCGGCGCCCCGACAGTCGAGGAGCCGTTCCGGCGGCTTGCCGCACGCGACCCCGAGCGGGCCGGCCGGCTTGTGATCGGGCTGCTCGGCGCCCAGCGCGCCGCCTGGCCGCACCCGGTCGCCTACGACCTCGTGCTCGGCCCCGGATATGGCTGCGTGCTCGTCACCGCCGGTGAGCGAGGCGTGTCGGTCGAGCGCTCCGCCGCCCCTCGCGCCCGTGAGCAGGTCGTCGTCCAGATCGTCGGCGGCCCCGCGCCGCTCGCCCGGCTGCTCCGGGCCGGGCCGCTCCGCCGCCTGCTGCGGATCGGGCTGGCGCGGGTGCGGGGACGCCGCGAGGGATTGAGCGCGCTCCGGGCCCTGCTCGCGCTCCCGCTCGACATCGGCGCCCTGCAGGCGGCGGGCGCCGCCGCCGATGGGGAGACGCTCTTCACGCTGCTCGCGGCAATGATCGACCCCGCCTGGACGCGCGGCGAGCGCTTCACGATCTCGCACACCGATGCGCGCGGTCACGCCGTGTTTCTCGAGATCTGCGACGGCCGGCCGGCGCTCGTCGCGCTGGAGCCGCCCGACGGACGGATCGCGACCGCGCTCTCCGGCCCGCCCGAGCGGCTGTGGCAGATGTTCGCCGAGGGGGCCGTCGAGCCGGGCACCGGCGCCGCCGGCGTGCGCGTGACCGGCGACCAGGGGCCGCTCACGCTCGTGCGCACGTGGGCAAATCGCGCACAGAGCGGACACGGCGCGCACTGAGCGCCGGACCGTCCGGAGCGTTGCCTACCCTCCGAGGCCGTGGTCGCTCACGCACATCCGTGAGCCGCCGCCGAACCGCCCGATGACCGCGACCTGCGCACATCTCCACGTCCACTCCGAGTACTCGCTGCTCGACGGGGCCTGCAAGATCGAGCAGCTCGCCGCTCGGGCGGCCGAGTTCGGTCAGCCGGCGCTCGGGCTCACCGACCACGGCGTGATGAACGGATCGGTCGAGCTCTATCAGGCGTGCCGCAAGCACGACGTCAAGCCGATCCTCGGCTGCGAGGTCTACATGGTCGACGACCACGCCGACCGCGCGCCGGGCCGGATGGAGCGCTACCACCTGACGCTGCTCGCGGCCGACCAGACCGGCTACCGCAATCTCGTCAAGCTCTCCTCGCGCGGCTTTCTCGAGGGCTACCACCGCGGCAAGCCGGGGATCGACATGGCCCAGCTCGCCGAGCACGGGGAGGGCGTGATCGCGCTCACCGGCTGTCTCGCCTCCCGATTCTGCCGGCTGCTCGGCGAGGACCGGCAGGGCGACGCGCGGACGCACGCGCGGGAGCTGATGGACGCCGTCGGACCGGACAACGTGTACTTCGAGGTCCAGAAGAACGGGATTCCGCTGCAGGACAAGTGCAACGAGGGGATCGTCAAGATCGCCCGGGAGTTCGGGCGCCCGCTCGTCGGCACCGGTGACGTGCACTACCTGCGGCGCGAGGACTACCACCACCACGCCGCGCTGCTGTGCGTGCAGACGAAGTCGACGCTCGCGGCGCCGAAGATCACGTTCGACACGAACGAGTTCTACCTGCGCTCGACCGAGGAGATGGCGCAGTCGTTCGCCGAGTGGCCGGAGGCGCTGCCGACGACGATGGAGATCGCCGAGCGCTGCAACGTCGAGATCGCGCTCGGCGGGCAGCTCATCCCACGCTTCCCGACGCCCGACGGCACCGACGAGCGCACCTATCTGCGGGCGCTCGTCGACGAGGGCCTGCGCCGCCGCTACGGCGAGCCGGTGCCCGCCGCCGCCCGGGAGCGCGCCGACTACGAGCTCGGCGTGATCGACTCGATGGGCTTCAACGCCTACTTCCTGATCGTCTGGGACTTCGTCCACTACGCGAAGGGCGCAGGCATCGCCGTCGGGCCCGGCCGCGGCTCGGCCGCCGGCTCGATCGTCTCCTACGCGCTGTCGATCACCGATCTCGACCCGCTCAAGTACGACCTTCTGTTCGAGCGCTTCCTCAACCCCGAGCGCGTGTCGATGCCGGACATCGACATGGACTTCTCGGTGCGCGGGCGCGAGCAGGTGATCCGCTACGTCACCGCGAAGTACGGCAAGGAGGCGGTCGCGCAGATCGTCACGTTCGGCAAGATGTTCCCGCGCGCGGCCACGCGCGACGCGGCCCGGGTGCTCGGGCACGACTACGCGACCGGCGACCGGCTCTCGAAGCTGATCCCCGATCCCGAGCAGGGCCGCGCCCCGAGCTTCGAGAAGTGCCTCGCGCCCGGCGAGCCGCTGCGCGCCGAGGTCGACAAGGACGGCACCGCACGGCAGATCATCGACGTCGCCCAGGGCCTGGAGGGGATCATCCGCAACGCCTCGATCCACGCCGCCGCAGTCGTCATCTCCGACCGTGACCTCACCGACATCCTGCCGCTGCAGATCGCCGATACGGGCACGACCGACGAGAACGGCGACAAGATCTTCCGCACGGTCACCCAGTTCTCGATGAAGCCGGTCGAACAGCTCGGCCTGCTGAAGATGGACTTCCTCGGGCTGCGCAACCTCGACGTGATCGAGGATGCGCTCGACATCATCGAGCGCTCGACCGGCGAGCGCCCGGACATGGACACGCTGCCGCTCGACGACGCGAGGACGTACGAGATGCTCGCCCGCGGCGACTCGATCGGGGTGTTCCAGTTCGAGTCCGAGGGCATGCGAGAGGCGCTGCGGCGCGTCGGCGTCACCGAGTTCGCCGACCTGATCGCGCTCGTCGCGCTCTACCGGCCGGGGGCGATGGACCAGATCCCGACGTACGCCCGCGGCAAGCGCGATCCGGACTCGATCGTCTACGCAGACGAGCGGCTGCGGCCGATCATCGAGGACACGAAGGGCGTGATCCTCTACCAGGAGCAGGCGATGCTCATCTCCAAGGAGCTCGCCGGCTTCTCGGGGGCGCGCGCGGACGACCTGCGCAAGGCGATCGGCAAGAAGAACCGCGAGGCGATGGCCGCGCTCAAGCCCGAGTTCTTCGAGGGCTGCCGCCGGTCGGGCACCGCCGAGTCGGTGATCGAGGCGCTGTGGGCGACGAACGAGAAGTCCGCGGACTACTCGTTCAACAAGTCCCACGCCGCCTGCTACGCGCTCATCGCCTATCGCACGGCGTGGCTGAAGGCGAACCACCCGGCCGAGTACATGGCGGCGCTCATCTCCTCGGTGATGTCGACAAAGGACAAGGTGCCGTTCTTCGTCGGGCAGGCCGAGGCGATGGGGATCGAGATCCTGCCCCCGGACGTCAACCTCTCAGACCACGAGTTCGTCGTCGTCGATGGCAACATCCGGTTCGGCCTCGACGCGGTCAAGGGCGTCGGCCACGCGGCGGTGGAGGCGATCAAGGAGGCGCGCGGCCCGATGGGCCCGAACGGGCCCGAGCAGCCGTTCACCGACCTGTTCGACTTCTGCGCGCGGGTCGACAACCGGGCCGTGAACAAGAAGGCGATCGAGGCGCTCATCAAGTGCGGCGCGTTCGGGTCGACCGGGGACAGCCGCAAGGGGATGCTCGCGGTGCTCGAGCAGGCCCAGGCCGCCGGCGCGAAGTCCCAGCAGGACGCGCTCATCGGCCAGGGCTCGATCTTCGACCTCTCCCCGGACCTCGCAGGCGGGACCGCCGCCGCCCTCGGCGGGTCCGGATCGGGCGCCCCTGCGTTCGCCGCTCCGAGCCACGCCCCAATCCCGGCCGAGGAGTTCGACCAGGCCGAGCTGCTCGCCGCCGAGAAGGAGTCGCTCGGCCTGTACGTCTCCACGCATCCGCTCAAGGAGATCGGCCCGGCGCTGCGCGCGAGGGCGGACGTCACCGTCGGTGAGCTCGCCGAGCGTCGCGACGGCGATTGGGTGACGGTCGGCGGCATGATCTCCCAGGCCAAGCGGATCAAGACCCGCAAGGGCGACATGATGAGCTTCATCACGCTCACCGACACCGAGGACTCGGTCGAGTGCATCGTGTTCGGCAAGGTGATGGAGGCCGCCGGCTCGGCGCTGGAGCTCGACACGATCGTGCTCATCCGCGGCAAGGTCGAGCACCGCGACCGCGAGTCGACCTCGCTCGTCGCCCAGCAGATCGAGCGCTTCGAGCCGACGCCCGAGGAGATCGAGCGCGCCAAGGCCAAGGAGGCGGCGCTCGGCGGACCGACCACCGCCACCGGAGGCGCCGCCGCCCGCGCCCGCCAGGCCCTCCGCCTGCGCCTCGACGCCGCCGCCCTGCCCGCAAGCGCGCTCGGCGAGCTCCGCGACCTGCTCACCGGCTTCCCCGGCGAGACCGACGTCGTCATCGAGCTCGCCACGGGCTACGTCGCCGCCGGCGCCGCCGGCTCGGCGGGGGGCACGGCCGGTCCGCCGCGGGAGCCAGCGCGCCCGGCGGGCGCCGCCGGCGGCCCGGCGGGTGGCGCCGCCGCGGGGCGCCGGCGCCTGAAGCTCGGCCCCTCCTACCGCGTCGCCCGGAGCGCCGCGCTCCACGCCGCGCTCGCCAACCTCCTTGGCCCCGCGCTCCTCGCCGACGACGCCGCCGGCCCTCAGGCGACCGCCTCCGCCGCCTGAGCCGCGGCGGTCGTCACCCGTCCGGCCGCGACGACTCCGCGGTCTGCGCGCTCCGGCGCCGCTCGTCGTGGGTCAGCGTGGCGGCGCTCAGCGGGTCCGCTCGCCCGGGCTGGGTTCGCCAACCGAGTCGCTGATGCGGCGGCCAGTGCCCGGCGGGATGGAAGCGCTTGATCCCGAGCCGCTGCTTCGCTTCCTGCACGAGCGTGGCGTCAAGCAGATCCTGATCGGCGGCGTCGCGGTGGCGGCACATGGCTACCGTCGTCCGTCCAAACACCTTGCCATTGTGCCCTCGCCGGAGCCTGAGAATCTGGCTCCCCTCGCCGACGCGCTTCTCACGCCTCATGCAGAGCCGGCCGAGATGGGTGACTTCGAGGTCAACGAGCTACCGGCCGATCCAACGCGTGCAGAGGACTTGGCGCTCGGCGGAAACTTCCGCCTCGAAACCGATCTCGGGCCGCTTGACGTGACGCAGTGGGTGGCTGGGGTGGAGGCGGAGGACCTGTACGACGACGTCGGAGCAAGGGTGCGGTGGTCGAATCCCTTGCGGAGGAGGCGCTCCGAACCAGGCGCTTTTCGGGCATCGCGTTCGTGGCGTCGATTGGAACCGACGACCGTGGGTCATCGGCACCGCGTTGGACGTGTGGGAGATCGTCGCCGCAACCCGCGGTCACGAATCTGCCGCGTCCGCCGTCGAGGCGACGGACCTCACCGAGTCCCGGGTGAAGCTGTGCAGGTAGATCCGCGGATCGAGCGAGCCGAACAGGCGGCGCAGGCGGGCGGTCACGGCACCGGTCAGCTATGGCAGCCAGGGGGATTGCCAGCCGAGATGGCCGGCGGTGAGCCGCTCGGCCTCCTTCGGGCCCCAGGAGCCCTGCGCGTAGGGGATCGCCTTCGGGGGCGCGTTGAGGATCGGCTGCATGATCCGCCAGCACTCCTCGACGCCGTCCTGGCGGGTGAAGTGGCTCGAGTCGCCGTCAAGCGCGGCGCGCAGCAGCACCTCGTAGGGCGTCGCGCCCTCGCCGCCCTCGGAGGCGAAATCCATGTCGAGGTGGATCTCGGCGGCGCCCGGATGGTCGGCGCGCTGGGCGTCGAGCACGACCCGGATGCCGGTCCTCGGGTCGACCCGCACGATGATCTGGTCGGGTGCCGGGCGGCGGCGGCCGGCGGGGATGAACGGGAGCCGCGGGGGATGGTGGAAGACGAGGCGGATCTCGGTCGCCCGCACGGGCAGCCGCTTGCCCGTGCGGATGAAGAACGGGACGCCCGCCCACTGCCAGCTGTCGATCTGCAGGCGCATCGCCAGGTAGGTCTCGGTGTCCGAGCGGGGCTTCACGCCGTCGACCTTGCGGTAGCCGCGGTACTGGCCGCGCACGCAGTGCTCCGGGTCGGCGTCGAGCACCGCCTCGAACACGGCCTTCTTCGCGTCCTTCTGGCTTTCGGGGTTGGCGCTCGCCGGGGGGTCCATCGCGACCGCGGCGACGATCTGCATGAGGTGGTTGACGACGACGTCGCGCAGCGCCCCCACGGGGTCGTAGAACGACCCGCGGTCCTGGACCCCGAGCGACTCGGCCATCGTGATCTGGACGGAGTCGACGAAGCGGCGGTTCCACACCGGCTCGAGGATCGCATTGGCGAACCGCAGGTAGAGGATCTCCTCGAGGCCCATCTTCCCGAGGAAATGGTCGATCCGGTAGATCTGCTCCTCGGAGATGTGGCTGTGCAGCTCCTCGGCGAGCGCGCGGGCGGAGGCGAGGTCATGCCCGAACGGCTTCTCGATGACGACCCGCCGATTCGTGCCGGTGAGACCCGCCTCGGCGAGCTGGGCGACGACCGTCGAGAACAGCGACGGCGGGATCTCCAGGTAGAACACCGGGTTCTCCGCGCGACCGAGCGCGGCGCCCACCCGTTCGTAGGTGGCGGCGTCGGCGAAGTCGCCCTGCACGTAGGAGAGCCGCCGCGCGAACCGCTTCCAGACGCGTTCGTCGATGTCCTCCCCGGCGGCGCGGACGACGCTCAGCGCGTGGTCGCGCAGATGCTGGTCGCTCCAGTCGTTGACCGCGACCCCGACGATGGGCACGTCGAGCAGCCCGCGGCGATCCAGGCGGTAGAGCGAGCGCAGCGTCATCTGCTTGGCGAGGTCGCCGGTGATCCCGAACACGACGAGCGCGTCGCCCGTGGGGCCGTTCGTGCGCGCGCCGGGGCTGCCCGGGGCTCGGCGGGGGCTCATCGCGCCGCCCTCTGCGACGTCCGGCCGGCCTGCTGAGCCGCCGCCCGTCGCTCACCCGTCTGAGCCGCCGCCCGTCGCTCACCCGTCTGAGCCGCCGCCCGTCGCTCACCCGTCTGAGCCGCCGCCCGTCGCTCACCCGTCTGAGCCGCCGCCCGTCGCCCGCCCTTGCGGGCTCCCGATCCGCGCCGCCGCAGCTCAAAGCAATGCGCGACCTCCTCCTTGGTCGGCCCCTTCTTGTCGGGCCCGGGCGTCTCCAGCACGCAGGGCAGCCGCTCGAAGCGCGGCTCGGCGAGGAACGCCGCGCAGCCCGTGTCGCCGAGCTCGCCCTCGCCGATGTCGGCGTGGCGGTCGCGATTGGAGCCGAGCGGGTTGACCGAGTCGTTGAGGTGCAGCGAGCCGAGCCGCTCGAGACCGACGACCTCGTCGAAGCGGTCGATCGTCTCCGCGAGGCCGGCCGCGGTGCGGACGTCGTATCCGGAGCAGAGCAGGTGGCAGGAGTCGAGGCAGACCCCGAGGCGCGAGTCGCCCCCGGCGGCGTCAATGAGCGCGGCCAGCTCCTCGAAGGAACGCCCGAGCGTCCCGCCGGCGCCCGCCGTGTCCTCGAGGTGCAGCGCGCACGAGTCGGTCTCCGCGAGCGCCTCGGCGATCACCTCGCCCGCCCGGGCGATCGCCTCCCCGACGTGGCCGGTCTTCGCCGAGCCGGGGTGCAGGACGACGCCGGCGGCCCCGATCCCGGCGCCGACGCGCAGCGACTGGATGAGCGAGGCGAGCGACCTCTCGCGAATCTCCGGGTCGTCCGAGCCGCAGTTGAGCAGGTAGACGGCGTGGATGAGCACCGCCTCGATCGGCGAGTCATCCATCGCGGCCCGGAAGGCGGCGAAGTCATCGTCGGTGTACGCGGTCGGCCGCCACATGCGCGGCGACTGATTGAAGATCTGGATCGCCTCGCAGCCGAGCTCGACCCCCCGTTCGACGGCTTTCGGCAGTCCGCCGGCCTGCGAGACGTGCGCGCCGATTAGCATCAGATGATCGTGTCCATGCGGGTTCGCTTCGCTCCTTCCCCGACCGGGGCGCTTCATATCGGCGGCGCACGCGCGGCGCTCTACAACTGGCTGCTGGCGCACGCTCCGGGAAACGATCCCGCCCATCCGGATCTGCGAGCCGGGACGTTCGTGCTGCGGATCGAAGATACCGACCGGGAGCGCTCGACGCCGGAGAACGTCGAGCAGATCCTCGACGCGCTGCGCTGGCTGAACCTCGAGTGGGACGAGGGGCCGATCATGCAGAGCGAGAACGCCGCGCGCCACGCCGCCGCGCTCCAGCAGCTGCTCGACTCCGGGCACGCGTACCGCTCAAGCGCGACCGCCGACGACGTTCGCGCGTTCAAGGCCCGCGAGGGCGCCGATCGCGGCTTCCGCGGCCGCGCGGAGGGATCCGGGGCGATCCGCCTGCACGTGCCCGACGAGGGCGAGGCTGTCGTCGCCGACGTCATCCGTGGCGAGACCCGCTTCCCGTATCGCAACATGGACGATCCGGTCATCGCGCGCGCCGACGGCTCGGTGCTCTACAACTTCGCGGTCGCCGTCGACGACCTCGACGCGCGCATCACCCACGTCGTCCGTGGCGAGGACCACATCTCGAACACGCCCAAGCAGCTGCTCGTCTACGAGGCGCTCGGCGAGGAGCCCCCGGTCTACGCCCACCTGCCGCTGCTGCACGGACCCGACGGTAAGAAGCTCTCCAAGCGCCACGGCGCCGCCTCGGTGCAGGAGCTCCGCGACGCCGGCTACCTGCCGGAGGCCGTCGACAACTACATCGCGCTGCTCGGGGCGGGCTTCGCCTCCGACGAGGAGTTCTTCAGCCTGCAGGAGCTCGCGGCGCGCTTCCGGCTGGAGCGCGTCTCCAAGAACCCGGCGGTCTTCGATGAGAAGAAGCTGCGCCACATGAACGGCGTCTACATCCGCCAGCTCCCGCCCGAGGAGCTGACCCGCCGCCTGGAGGAGCGCACCGGGCGCGCGAACCTCGGCGAGGCGGTCGCGATCTCTCGGGAGAAGATCCAGACGCTCGCGGAGTTCTGGCCGCTCGTCGCGTTCCTGTTCGACGGCCCGGCCGACGACCCGGCGGCCTTCGAGCGGACGATCGGCGCCGACGGCGGCGTGGAGTCGCTGCGCGCCGCTCGCGAGGCGCTCGCGGACGTCGAGCCGTTCGACGCGCCGGCGATCGAGGAGGCGCTGCGCGGCGTCGTCGACGCCCGCGGGGTCAAGCCCGGCAAGGTCTTCCAGCCCGTGCGGGTGGCGGTTGCCGGGACGACGGTGTCGCCCGGGATCTTCGAATCGCTCCAGGTGCTCGGACGCGAGCAGACGCTCGCCCGCATCGACGGCGCGCTGGCGCGCGCGCAGTCCGTGCTTGCGCGACCGCAATAAATCGGGCGCGATCCCTCAACATCGTCGTACATATGCCGATAGTCAGGTGCGATGGCTACGGCTACCGATACTCCGGCACGAGTCGACCGCTCCGGCGTCGGCCCGGCGGGCCCGACCGACCCCTACGCGTCGCGTGAGCGGCGGCACAACGAGGGCCACGGCCGGCGGCTGACGACCGCCTTCGAGGCGCTCGAGGCCTACCCGGTCCTCGTCGAGTCGCGCAACCGCATCCTGCGCCTGTTCGAGGGCGGCATCGAGCCGTCGAGCTCCGACGTCGTCGCCGCCGTCGAGGCGGACGTCGCGCTCACGGTCACCGTCGTGCGACTCGCCAACCAGGTCGACGGCGGCACGCGCGGCCGCGTCGAGAGCGTCGTCGCGGGCGTCGAGATCCTCTCGCCCCACACCGTCCACGCGATCGCCTCCCGGGCGCGCACGTTCGACTTCTTCGAGCGCACCGCCGTGTGGCAGGGGATCCCTGAGCGCTTCCGCCTGCACGCGACCGCGACCCAGCGCGCCGCCGACCGCCTCGCGCGGGAGATCGGCTACGACCATCGCGACCGGCTGATGGTCAGCTCGCTCCTGCACGACATCGGCAAGCTCGTGCTGGTGCACGCCTATCCCGGCTATCCCGGCCAGGTCCACGGCGACGCCCGCACCCCCGAGGACCGCCTGCAGAAGGAGCGCCGTGAGCTCGGAGTCGACCATGCGCTCGTCGGCGGCGTGCTCGCGCGGCGCTGGGCGCTGCCGCGCACGCTGGCGAGCGTGATCGAGCGCCACCATGCGCCCGATTCCAGCGACGAGGCCGCGATCGTCCGCCTCGCCGACATGCTCGCCCACTACGTCCTCGGCGGCGCGATCTCGCCCTCGGCGATGCTCGAGGCCTCCCGCGCGGTCGGTCTCAGCCCCGCGAGCCTGCGGACCGTCATGTACGAGCTGCCGCTGCCCTCCTCGGGCGAGCGTCCCCGCCAGGTGGAGCCCTGCCCGATGTCCGCTCGGGAGCTCGATGTGCTCAAGCGCCTGGCCAAGGGCATGGTCTACAAGCAGATCGCGTCCGAGCTCGGGCTCTCGACGAGCACGATCCGCACCCATCTGCACAACGTCTACGGCAAGCTCGGCGCGATGGACCGCGCGCAGGCCGTGCTCATCGCCACCGAGCGCGGCTGGCTCTGAGCATGCGGCGGGCGCTGTCGAGCGCCCGGGCCCGCGGGCGCCGCGCCGGTTAGCATCGCCTGAGTCGATGCTGTCGATCACCACCAAGTCGCGGTACGCGCTGAGCGCGCTCGTCGAGCTCCACCGCCAGGGCGGATCCGGCCCGGTCCCGCTCGCCGAGCTCGCGCGCCGCCGTGCGATCCCGGTGCAGTTCCTGGAGCAGCTGTTCGCGACGCTGCGTCGCGCCGGCATCCTGCGCTCCCAGCGCGGCGTCAAGGGGGGCTACAGCCTCGCCCGCCCGGCCGACGAGATCACGGTGCTCGAGCTGGTCGAGCTCCTCGACGGGCCGTTGGGCGCGGGCGCAGAGGGTGTGTTCGCGACGGCGACGGCGGCGGCCGGCGCGGTCCTCTCCGAGGCGACGGTTGCCTCGATCGCCGAGGAGGAGCTGCGGGCGGCCGTCGCGCCCATGTACTACATCTGACGAGGTCAGGCGACCTGACGGTGACGGGCCGCCTCGGCGGCCGGCGTGGCGGCCCGCTCGATCACGACCTCGACAGGCGTGGGAGCGACCGCGCCGCCCGGCACGACCTCGACAGGTGTGGGAGCGACCGCGCCGCCCGGCACGACCTCGACCCGCGCCGGCGGGCGCGCCTCGCGCCGGGCCTCGGCGCGGGCGAGCGCCTTGAGGATCGCCAGGCAGCCGAACGGCGCGACGACCGCCGGGGCGAGGAGGGTGAGGATCGTGGTGAGGTCGAACATGGGAGGATTGGTGAGGCTCTGCTACGTCTAACGCGCGATACCCAGGAAACGCTCGCGAATCGCGCTTTCTCTTCGATGCCTCTTCGGTGTGGCGAGCGATCGGCTCAAGGCCGGCCCCGGTGAGCCGGACATCCGGCCAGGGCGAGTCCTCTCACCTGGCCCCTCGGCGGTCGCTGCCGTGATCTCGATCGATGAGTCCTTTCCGTTTGCCCCGGGACGTGCCTCCGGCCGTCCGGCTCCCCGTGCGCCCAATCTTGTGAATCGGCCGCACGTTGCCGTGCGTCCGACTGAGTCCCGGCGGATCTCCCGTCGGCCATGACTCACCATGAACTGTAGCGCTTAACCGGGATGGTGATGTTCGATGAACGTCAGGTAGTCTTTGATCGGGGATCAGGACGGCTTGAACCGGGGGATGGTTGCGTTGACGGGAGTGATGTCGCATCGAGTCGGCAGTGCGGCACCGCCGATCTTCATCGTGGGCTCACCGCGCTCGGGCACCTCGCTGCTGCGCCTCATTCTCGACAGCCATCCCGCGATCGCCTGCGGCCCGGAGACGCATGTGCTGGCGGATCTCGACGAGAGCCTCGGCCGGCACTGGGACCGCCTCGCGCGCTACGGCGCCGAGAGGGAGCATTGGCACGACGCCTACCGGGAGGCGTTCGCCCGCCTCAAGGCCGATTACGCCGCCCGTCGCGGGAAGGCGCGGTGGGCGGATAAGACACCCGCCTATGCGCAGCACCTCCAGTTCGTCACCGCGCTGTTCCCCGACGCGCAGGTGATCCACGTGATCCGGGACGCGCGGCATGTCACCGCGTCCGCGCTCGCGCGTTGGGGCTGGCGGCGCGCCTGGGCGATGCCGCAGATGTGGCGGGAGAGCGTCGAGAAGGCGCGCGAGTTCGGGCGCGACGCCGACCCCGGCCGCTACCGGGAGGTCCGCTTCGAGCAGCTTGTCGGCGCGACCGAGGACACCCTGCGGAGGGTGTTCGAGTGGCTCGGCGAGGACTGGGATCCATGCGTGCTCGACTACGACCGCTTCGATCACGACGGCACCGGTCGGAACCGCATCGTGAGCACGGCCGCCCGGGAGCGGAGCGGCACCGCGATCGACCCGAGCCGCGCGCGGAGCGAGAGCCGCTCGCTCGATCTGCTCCTCAGGGCACGGATCGAGCGGGTCGCAGGCCCGCTCAACCGCGAGCTCGGTTACGTCTGACCGCGCCGCACGGGCCCGCCCGGCCGATCGCGGGCGATAGATTCCCGAGCGGTGAGGACCGCGATCCCGAGCAACGTCGCCGCGCTCGTCGGTCGCACCCCGGTCGTCGAGCTCACGCGCATGGCGGCGGGCGTGGAGGCGCGGCTCTTCGCCAAGCTCGAGATGTTCAACCCGGGCGGGAGCGTGAAGGACCGGATCGGCGTCGCCATGATCGAGGCGGCCGAGCGGGAGGGACGGGTCGAACCCGGTCGCACGACGATCGTCGAGGCGACGAGCGGCAACACCGGGATCGCGCTGGCGTTCGTGTGCGCCGCCAAGGGCTATGAGCTGATCCTCACGCTCCCGGAGGGCATGAGCCGCGAGCGCGAGGCGCTGCTGCGGCTCTACGGAGCGACGGTCGAGGTCACCGAGTCGCTCGGCGGCATGAACGAGGCGGTGCAGGCGGCTCGCGCGCTCGCGGAGCGCGACGACGTGTTCCTGCCCGATCAGTTCTCCAACGCGGCGAATCCCGAGGCCCATCGGATGACGACCGGGCCGGAGCTGTGGGACGCGCTCGACGGCCGGATCGACGTGTTCGTCGCCGGCGTCGGCACCGGCGGCACGATCACGGGCGCGGGCGAGGCGCTCAAGGAGCGCAACCCCGACTGCCGGATCGTCGCGGTCGAGCCCCGGACCTCGGCGATCCTCTCGGGCGGGCCCCCGGGGCCCCACAAGATCCAGGGGATCGGCGCGGGCTTCATCCCCGCCGTGCTCAACCGGGCGATCCTCGACGAGGTGATCGCCGTCGACGACGAGGACGCGATCCAGACCGCGCGGGAACTCGCGCGGCGGGAGGGCGTGCTCGCCGGGCTGTCGTGCGGCGCGGCGGTGTGGGCGGCGCTTCAGATCGCCCGTCGCCCCGAATCCCGGGGGCTGCGGATCGCGACCGTGCTCCCGGACTCCGGCGAGCGCTACGTCTCGACCCCGTTCTTCGCGCCCTGAGCGAGGGCTCGATCGACCGTCTGCCCCGAGGGCTCGGACCGGCGGGCTGCCGGAGACGCGAACCGGCGTCGGTACGCTTCGAGCATGCGTCGCGCGGGCACGCTCGCACGGATCTCCGCGGAGCTGCGGGAGAACATCGCCGTCGTCCGCACGCGCGATCCCGCCGCCGCCGACGCGAGCGGCCTGCAGATCCTCGCGCTCTGGCCGGGAGTGCACGCCCTGCTCGCGCACCGCACGGCGCACGCGCTCCATGCCGCACGCGTCCCGCTGCTTCCGCGCCTGATCGCCGCGATCTCGCGCGCTGTCACCGGGATCGAGATCCATCCGGCGGCGCGGATCGGCCGCGAGTTCTTCATCGACCACGGGATGGGCGTCGTCATCGGCGAGACCGCCGAGATCGGCGACGGGGTCACGCTCTACCAGGGGGTGACGCTCGGGGGGACCGGATTCGCCACCGGCAAGCGGCATCCGACGCTTCAGGACAACGTCACCGTCGGCTCGGGCGCCAAGCTCCTCGGCCCGATCACGATCGGCCACGGCTCGAAGGTCGGAGCGAACTCGGTCGTGATCCACGACGTGCCCCCGAACACGACCGTCGTCGGCAACCCGGGGCACCCCGTGCGCGTCGAGGGTCGCCGCCCGGAGGGGCCCGACGCGGATTGGATCCACCTGCCCGATCCGGTCGCCGAGGCGATCCGCGGACTGGCGGGACGCGTGGAGGCGCTCGAGGCGCTCGCCGGCGCGCACGAGAACGGCGACGAGGACGCGGCGGGGCGGGCGCGGGTCGCGGCGTCCCGACAGAGTGACGGGCGGAGCAACCCGTCGCTCGGTCCGAGTCCCGCGGGCGGCTGATGGGCGGCCGTGCCGCCGAGCGCGGCGTGGTGCGGGTTGCCGTGCTCGACCGCGGGCTCGACACCGACGACCTTCGGCGAGCGCTCGCCGACGCCGGCTACGACACCGCTCGCGGAGCCGGCGAGGGGGAGGTGGAGGCCGAGGTGACGGTCGTCGCGGCGAGACGCTCGAACCAGGAGATCGTCGATCTCGTCCGCGAGACCGCAGGACGGAGCACGCACATCGTCGTCGTCTGCGAGCGGTTCGGCAGCTCGGCCTCGCGCCTGCTGCTCGCCGCGGGCGCGGCCGGCCTCGTCCAGGCCGAGCGCGCCGCCCGGTCGCTCGTTCCGACGATCGAGGCGGTGCGTGCCGGGCAGATCGCCGTCCCGTCGCGCCGCGCCCTCAGCGGGGTGCAGCCGGGCCTGTCGACGCGGGAGAAGCAGGTGATGGGGCTCGTCGCGCTCGGGTTCTCCAACGGCGAGATCGCCGCGCGGTTGTTCGTCGCGGAGAGCACCGTGAAGAGCCATCTGTCCTCGGCGTTCGGCAAGCTCGGCGTCCGCTCGCGCCACGAGGCGGTCGATCTCATCGTCAACCCGGCGTTCGGGCTGTCGATCGGGATCATGTCGCTCGGCGCGGCGCCGATCGACTCCGAGCCGCTGCCGGCCGGCGATGCGCACGACGACGCGGTTCCGGCTGACGACGTCGACCACCGAGGCTGACGCCGGCCCGGGCGACAGCGGCCTGCCAAGGCGCGCTCGCGCCCACCGACCCGCGGAGTACAATCTGAGCGGTCCCGGGGGCTGGACAGGAGGTCCTACGGGACGCTTTCCAGGGCGGCGACATCGTCGGAGGCTGGCATCGTGGGCGACGCGAACGGTCGCATCGAAGGAGACAGGGACCTGCTCGGCGCGCGCGTCCGGGTGCCGCAGCATGTCGTCTTCCGCGAGTTCCCGGCCGAGACGGTCGTCCTCAACCTCCAGACCGAGCAGTACCACGGCCTCAACCCGACGGCGGGGACGATGCTCACCGAGCTCGGTCGCTCAAGCTCCGTGTCGGAGGCGGCGGTCGCCGTCGCGCGGCACTTCGACCGCAGCGAGGACGAGGTGCGCGGCGACGTGCTCGGCCTCTGCGCGCAGCTGCTCGAGCGGGGCCTGATCGAGGTCGTCCCGGCCGAGTCTTGACGCCGGGACCCATCCAGCGGTCCGGACGGCCGGATCGGTGAGCCGGTCGGCGCCGCCCGTCGCGGCCGCGTACGGCGTGCGGATCGAGGGTCTGGGCGCGCCGCGGGTACTCGCGCTGCGCGGCGCCGAGGCGTGGCCCGCCGTCCGGATCACGACCGAGCTGACAGACGGACCGCTTCCCCGGGGAAGCGAGGTGCGGGAGGACGGCGCGACGATCGTGACGCCGGCGGCGACGCTCGAGGTCGACCGAGCCCGCGCCGAGGTGCGGGTCCGCTCCCGCGAGCCGGTCCCGGAGGCGGACATCGTCCATCCGTGCCTGTGGCCGGTCGGGGCGGTGTTCGCCCGCTGGCGAGGGGCCGAGACGTTGCACGCCGGGGCGTTCGCCGCCCCCGACGGCGACGGCGCGTGGGCGGTGATGGCCGACAGCGGCGGCGGCAAGACGTCGTTCCTGGCGACGCTCGCGCTCGCCGGAGTCGAGGTGCTCGTCGATGACCTGCTCGTGCTCGAGGGTGACGAGTGCCTGGCGGGCCCGCGCGCGCTCGACCTGCGACCCGAGGTCGTCGGCCGGCTCAGGCTCGAGGACCGGGTCACGGTCGCGGTGCGGGCGACGAGCCGACGGCGGCTGGCGCTCGATCCGTGCGACGCTCGGTGGCCTGTTGCGGGATTCGTGGAACTCAGCTGGGGCGCCCGCGTGACCGTTGAACGGCTCGGCCCCGCGCCCGCGCTCGCCGCGCTCGCCCGACATCGCCGGGTGCTCGGGCTCGGGGCGGAGTTCGACCTGCTTTTAGAGCTCGCCGCTCGTCCGGTTCTGCGCTTGTCGCGCCCACTTGGGTGGGAGTCCGCTGCCGAGGCCAGCAATCGTCTGCTCGGCATGATCGCTGACTCCAACTTTTTTCCGCCTTAGCCCCCCGGGGAAAGTCGTCTACTGTGAGGATCCCTTGCCCGGGGGCACCACGTCGCTCTGGGTTTTACGACAGCAAGGAGGAACGCGATGGGGCGCAAGATCCTGACAACCGGTGCGGTCGTCGCTGCGGCAGTTGGCGTCACCGCCGGACCGGCTCTGGCCTCCACGACCAGACACAGCTTCTCGAACGGGACCAAGCTCACCGCCAAGCAGCACGCGCTCGTCGCGTCCCGGATGCACACGGTGCTGAGCCATGCGGCGCCGACGGGGACGGCCCACGTCATCAACACGGGCACGTTCTCCGAGTGCACGGTTCCTGAGGGCCACGGCGCCTTCCAGAACTTCTACACGACGGACACGACGCACTACGTCGAGTTTGGCACCGGCATTTCCCACTACGCCCTGCTGATCGGGACGTGCACCGCCGACCTCACCAAGAAGCAGACGAGCGCCGGAGCGAACGACAAGCCTGGCGGCAAGAAGATCATTGCCACTCCCGGTCGATTCGCGTCGTACTCTGAGGCGTGCAACATCGTCTTCCAGGGTCAGGATTACATCGGCGACGCCGAGAGCCTCGTGTACGCGAGCGGGGAGTTCGCAGAGACCTGCGTCGTCCCGGTCAGCTACTGAGGGAGGCGACGGTCATGAAAGGAGAAATCATGGACAGCCGTCCCGAGGATGATCAGACCACGCAGCAGCAGCGCACCTACGAGGCCCCCGCGATCGTCGATCACGGTTCGCTCGCCGAACTGACGTTGGCCAGCACGGGCTCGTACACGGACGGCGCCGGCTTCGGCGGGGGCTCCTGAGCGGGCGACGCACCTGAGTGTCACGAGCGGCGGCGCGCGAGCGCGCGCCGCCGCTCGGCGTTAAGTCGGAGGCGTCGATCCGCCGAACGTGTCTGCTATGACGAGCGCTATGGACGCGGTCGGTCCCGGCGCCCAGCTCTCCGCGAGCGAGATCGCGATCGGCTTCGTCGCGGGAACGCTGCCCGAGCGCGGCTGGCCGCAGGTGGCGGTCCATCCATCGGAGGTGCTCGGCGCGGTGCTCCGCCCCGCGCTCGAGCACGGCCCGTGCGTCATCGGGTTCTCGGGGGGCAGGGACTCTTCGCTGCTGCTCGCGCTCGCGGTCCGCGAGGCGCGCCGGCATGGGCTCCCCGAGCCGGTCCCGGTCACACTCGAGTTCGACAGCGAGCAGACCCGTGAACGTGAGTGGCAGGAGATCGTCCTCGCGACCCTCGGCGTCGCGGACTGGGTGCGGCTGTCGCAGGGCTCGGACCTGGACCTCGTCGGCCCGATTGCCGTCGACGGGCTGCGTCGGCATGGCGTGCTCTACCCAGGCAACGCCCACATGGTCGTCCCGCTCGCGTCGGTGGCACGCGGGGGGAGCGTCGTCACCGGCTTTGGAGGTGACGACGTACTCGGGGGGTGGCCGTTCCAGTCAATCGCAGCGGTCCTCGCCCGACGTCGCCCACCCGATAGCGACGACCTCAAGGCGCTCGCGCGCTGGGCGGCGCCCGCGCGGCTCCGCGTCGAGCGCTACGCGCATGGCCGGCGCTGGGTGTGGCTGCCGTGGCTGCGCTCGCCCCACGATCTCCGGGCCGCCCGGCGGATCGCCGCCGACGTCGCGGGCTCGCCGCGCACCTGGAGCTCCCGCATGCGATGGCTCGCACGGCGGCGCATGTGGGACCTCTCGCGGCTCGCGATGGACCTGTACGCGCGCGACCATGAGGCGCGGACGTTTGCTCCGCTGCTCGAGCCGGCGTTCCTGGCCGCGCTCGGCGCGGCGGGGGGCCGACTCGGCATCGGTGACCGAACGGCGGTGATGCGCCTGCTCGCCGGCGGGTTGCTCCCAGATGTGGTGATCACGCGCGAGACGAAGGCCGAGTTCAGCGACGCCTACTTCGGGCTCCACACGAAGCAATTCGCCGCTGCGTGGGACGGGCGCAGTGGAATCGACCCGGACGTGGTCGACGCGGACGCGCTGCGGGCGACCTGGCTCTCCGACCAGCCCCACGGACTCTCGGCAGCGTTGCTGCAGTCGGCGTGGCTGGCCGTCCACGGGCCTGAGGTGGCCTCCCCGGTCGCGGCGGCCGGAGGAGGTGGCGATGGCGACCACTGAGCTGAGCGCGCCCGCCCCGCGCCTCCGGCTCGGGCAGCGTCTCGCGCTCGGCGTGGAGATCGCGCGCGCCTACTTGGCGATCCGCGCGCTCAGTTCGCGCCGCGCCTTGCCGGACGTCGTCGTCGCGCTGCGCGACGCGCCGGCGCTCAGCGGGCTGCCGCTGCCCGACCCGCGCGTCGACGGCGTGCGTCTCGGCCGCGCCGTGATGCGCGCCCTCGTGCTCACGCCAGGCGGGACGAAGTGCCTGGTGCGCTCCCTCGTCCTGCTGCGCCTGCTTGCCCGCCGTGGGATCGTCGACGGCGCGCTGATCATCGCCGTCCAGCCCGGTCCGGCGGTGCTCGACGCCCACGCGTGGGTCGAGCTCGCCGGACAGCCGCTGCTGCCGCCCGGCGACGGTCACGAGCGGCTCCTCGCGCTCTGAGCAAGCGCCTCAGTCCGGCTGGGGCTTGACCGCGGGTGCGGGATCGGTGTGCTCTTGGTCGCGCACAGCCTCCGACCCGGGGCTGTCCGCAACCGCCGTGCCGGCGAGGTTGCGCCGCGCCTTGACGACGTACAGCGGCCGGCCCTTGACCTCGTCGTAGATCCGCCCGACGTACTCGCCGATGATCCCGATCGAGATGAGCTGGATGCCGCCGAGCAGCAGGATGAGGATCGTGATCGTGCCGAACCCCGGCAGGTAGTGGCCGAGCAACCGCAGGACGACGACGACCGGGATCGCGATGAAGGCGAGCGTCGAGATGATCAGCCCGAGCACTGTCGCGAGCTGCAGCGGGCGGTCGGAGAAGGACAGGATCGCGTCGACCGAGAAGCGGACCATGCGTCGCAGCGTGTACTTCGTCGCTCCGGCGAAGCGGGCATCGCGCGCGTACGGAACGGCGGCCTGCGTGAACCCCACCCAGACCGTCATGCCGCGCAGGAACCGGTTGCGCTCGCGCATCGAGAGCAGCGCGT
>Ga0070737_10001249_pt1 | contig 38239 bp, 30 predicted proteins | sample Coa_R1_10_FD_66438 | JGI IMG/M metagenome (GOLD analysis project Ga0070737, IMG submission 66438) | Surface soil microbial communities from Centralia Pennsylvania, which are recovering from an underground coalmine fire - Coalmine... | ecosystem: Environmental > Terrestrial > Soil > Unclassified... | reverse complement strand
CACGGGGATCGGTCATGGTCAGGAGCAAGTGGTTGGCGTCGTAGGTGAATGTCGTCTTGCCGCCGTTGACATCGGTCGCCGAGGCCAGATTGCCGCTACCGTCGTAGGCGAAGCTGGCTTTTCGAGCGAGCGGGTCGGTGACGCTGGTCAACTGGCCCGCGCTGTTGTAGGCAAAGGTAAGCGTGCGTCCGGCAGGGTCGGTCACAGTGGTCAGTTGCCCGCTGCTGTTGTAGCTCAACCTGGTGATATAGCCATTGCGATCCTGCTCCTGGGTCAGTTGGCCACTGGCGTTGAAGGTGTATGATGTCTGGTTGGCGCGGGTGAAGGTGTAGCTGCCATCACTGTGCTTGTCGAGCGTCGCCAGCACCCGCGAGGGGGGTGTATACGCGCCTCCTGAGCCGCTAGGTGGGCTAAAGGTGACGGTACTGCCGTTCTCCTGGGCGATGGTGACGTTGCCTGAACCATCCGTGGACAGCGACCAGGCGTAGGAGTCCGTCCAGCCATATCCCAGGACACCTTTGGTTGTGGCGGCCTGGGCGTTGTAGGTACGGGTGAAAGCCAATGGAATGCCGCGTCCGGCGATGGAGAGATCGGCGAAGGTATGGGTGAAGTCGCCTGATGCGGTATCGATGGGATCACCTGCGCAGGTACGGCAGTAGCCCAACTCGCTGGGGTTGGTATCCCCCAGCCGCTCAGGGCCGGTTGGCCCCTGGGCTGGCGGTTGTTGTGGAGAGGAAGCGGCCAGCGCATATAAGGTACCTCCCTCCGTCGAGGCATATACAGTCCCATTGGCTACTGCAGGGGTCAGTACAGAGCCAACAACGGTGTATGACCATAAGACTGTGCCAGCGGTTGCTGTCAGTGCGAAAACCTGATATGTGTGATTCCCTGAATTGGGAGGCACATAATCTATCCCACCGTACACGACTCCATTTGATACAGTTGGCGCAAACTCAACCCCAAAGCCATACGGCTCCGAGTTTTGTAATTGTCTGTTCCAGAGAACTGTTCCTGATGAAGCGTTTAAAGCATATACATAGCCAAAAGCAGTGCCGAAATAGATGGTACCTTGCTGAGCAGTAGGTGGGCTGATACCGTCAAATGAGGAAGGAAGAGAGTAGCTCCACATCTCACTCCCAGAAACCGCATTAAATGCGCAGAGAGTGTTTCCTGAACTCAAGAACACTGTGCCATTAGAGAGGTCTATTCCGCCATAAAATTGTGAGTCTCCCGTTCCACAGCTATTGCTCCAAACAGACTGACCATTCGTGGCATTCGTCGCACAAACAGTGTTTGCAGTTGAAGAGTTATCGCTAAATGTGTAGACAAGTCCGTTCGCCACAATAATCCTTAGACCAGCAGCAATACCTGTACCACAAGTGTTCGTATACCATATCAGTGTTCCTGTCGTTAAGTTGACAGCGGTTAAGCGGCCTGAGTAATCCTTGAGATAAAGAACTCCATTCGAAGCCTCCGTTGCAAGATTATCTCCTTCCTCGTGTTGCCACAGCACAGTGCCGGTTTGGGCGCTCAAAACCGATGTAGAATTATCTCCATCTTCACCTAGGGCAATTTTGCCAGCACTATAGGTAAAAGCACCAAGAGGATATCCTGATTGGCTTGGTTGGTAACGCCAGAACATTGCTCCGGTTGTCGGGTTCAGGGCATAGAAGTCGGGAGTGGAGGCTGTGTAGACTGCTCCATTCTCGGCTATCGAACCCTGATAATAAGGCTGGCCCGCGATTGGTAATGACCAGATCAGTGATCCGGGCGTCGCAGACGTTCGGGGATGGATATGGGTAGGCGAGAAATGTGGCCCTTTTGATGTGCGTTGGGCAAAGGCAGCAAGCGCCCCAGGGCCAACGACCCCAATAATGAGCGCAAGAAGCAGCGCAAGCAGTGTCAAAATGCTGATCAGGGTAACAAGCGTAGAGCGTTTGTGAAAGATGACAGAGACATCTCTCCTCAAAAGAGCATCCATGAACGAAACGGGACGATTGCTTCCGAGCCAGGTCATCAGTTGGCGCATGAGAAGCCTGCTTTCACTGTAAGACAGATGCCAGATGTGGTGTTTCTTGGCGTGGTTGCATACAACAAAAATATAGAGCCAGTATAGCAGAGGAAAACTCAATATGCAAGTAGTTTAATCCCAGCGTCTTGCGTGAGTGTTCGTAGCAAACTCCTGTATTAAGGCAAAGCGTCGGATAACCAGGGAAGGGCAAGTTTTGCTCCTCCCTGGTTACTGTCTAGAGTTACCGCTTCTTTGGCGGCGTTCTGAAGCCGCTGCGGTGCCCCTTCTCGGTCACGCTCATGCGATGCTCCAATGGCGAGAAGCGCCGGTGCTGCTGCAAAGCGTCCTCCTGGCTCATCGCCACATAGATGCGAACCGTTGCCAGGTCTTCGTGGCCGAGAAGCTCCTGCAATTGGAAGACGCTGCCGCCACTGCGGAGGAAGTTGACGGCGAACCAGTGCCGACAAGTGTGGGCGCTCACCCGCTTGTCTATGCCAGGCGCGCGTTTCTTCAAGTTGCGAAAGAGCATCGCGATCCCCCATTCGGTCAGCGGGCGGCCATCATCCGCCAGAAAGAGCGGCTCGTCCTGGCGCTCTGCCTCCACCCGCCACTTGTGAAGGTAGGTACTGATCAGATGCCTGACATGAGGACTCAACGAGACGCGCCGCTCCTTCTGTCCCTTGCCCTGGATGTAGAGCGTTTCATGTTTCAGATCGAGATCGCGTAGCCGTACAGCGCATAACTCTGACCGCCGGATTCCGGTATCGAGCATCAGATCGAGGATCGCCCGATTGCGCACCGCCAAGCCCTTTTGCACATAGGTTGCCTGGCGACCCTGAGGGGGCTCACAAGCCTGCTGCAAGCGCGTGATCTCATCATCCTCGAAGATGCGAATCAGCGTCTTCTTGGCTTTGGGGAGTTTGATGCCTGCCGCTGGATTAGTGGTCAGATAGCCATGCTCATGCAGCCAGCGAAAGAACGGGCGCATGTGGCGGCAATAGGTCTGAATGGTACGGCTCGACCGGGGGCCGTAGCGGCCTGGCTCGTGGCGCAAGTCCACCAGCCATTGTTTGAGGTGATCTGAGGTGACGGCGGCGATCTCCTCAGTCTGGTGCCGATCCCGTAGGTAGCGGGCAAGCAAAATGAGCACCTTCTTGTAGGCCAGTTGGGTCTTAGGAGTGAAGCCTTCGATGTCTTGGCCTGCCTGGAAGGTCGCCATCGCCTCCTCAACGGTCATGCCGGTCGCTTGTGCTACTGTGGTGGTCTGTGTCTGTTGTGTTTGCCCCTGCGTGGTGGCGGGGCGTCGGATACCGCGTGGCATAGGATGCCGCTCCCTCTCAGTAAGCTGCTGTGAGACACCCACTCCGCCAAGCCTTTAGACCTGTTGACACGCCGAGTCAACGGGTGGAAAAGTGCGCAGAAAATTGAGTGAGTCAGCTGCTCTAAAAGGGGTTTTCGGCGGACAGAAGCTCTGCAAAACAGACAAAATGCCCATGCCGCTCGCCTGCCGGAAACCCGCATAACGACTGCGACAAGGGCTGAAAAGGAGTGAAGCAAGGTGAGCCCCGTGGGACTCGAACCCACAACCCGCTGATTAAGAGTCAGCTGCTCTGCCAATTGAGCTAGAGGCCCATGGCGCGTTTGCTGTGTTCGCCACTCACGCGCCTACGCCAACTACTGTACCACATCCCACTGCGGATCGCAAGAGCAACCTGCGATCTCGTTGGTTGGGCCTGTTGCTTGTGTCGCCTGTGTCGGCTCCCGTTGCTTCCTTGGCGACTTACGCGCCTCGCATCCATCCAGGGGGCATAAGAAAGCCAAGAAAGCCAAGAAACCAAGAAAACCAAATGGCGCCAGCGTGATTGACAATCCGCCTCAGATGCGATATGCTATTTAAGTTGGGCGGTCTACACCACACCTCTTCCTGGCAGCCACATCCCCAGGATGCGCAAACACTTGCAGACACGCACGGACACTCATTCAGGCGCCGATTCCCCATTCCAGCGGAAACATCCTGTGAGCGCCATCCGGGTTCTATCTGAGCGCCTTCTGCTTGCCTGGCTTGCCAACGAGCGTGTGCGACAACGCGGACAGCGAGAGTAACGCTATGGGAGCGTAAGTAGTTTTCCTTCGCGCAGAATACCTGAATTGTACTGCGCCACATGCGACGCCGGAATGGTGTCTGCTTCTGTGGCCTACGCCAGCCGCAGTATGCGCTGGCATGTCGCTTTCCCTATTTGGATGTTGGCGGCGGTATTCGCGCATGACAAAGCCTGTTCCCTGGCTATCCGCGCCGCGTTGGGCTGGTGATCGTCTAGATCGCCAGCCTGTTTTTATCGGTGGCTGTTTGCGCGGATCGCTCGAATAAGGAGGGTTTTATGGCTGATACTACGTCATCTCGTTCTTCTCGGAGCGCCTCCACTGGCGCTCAACATACGACTCCTGCGCCCGCGCGTCCGGCTACCGCTCCCTCTGGCGCCACACGTCCTGCCCCAGCTACGAATACGCCAGGTACGCCTGGCGCAACAGGCATGCGCCCCGCTGGGACGAATGGCGCACGCCCTGCTGGCGCCGCTCCCATGCGTCCGGCAGGCGCGCCAGGCGCTCGTCCAGCGGGAACGACTGGTGTGCGTCCCACAGGCGCCCCAGGACGGTCTGGCGGGAACGGACGCTCTGGCGGTGGCAGCGGTGGCGCACGCCCAGGCGGAAACAGCCAGCAGCGTTCAGGCGCGAATGGCGGCGGAGGTCGCAATGGACCACCCCAGCGTGGCGCTGCACCCGCAGGTTCCCAATCGCGTGTAGCGACTCCGCCCAAGCCCACCGGGCCAGTGACCATTCCTTCGCAGGTAGTGGTCAAAGACCTTGCCGATCTGCTTGGCGTGACTGTCAACGAGGTCATTCGCACGTTGATTGCCCAGGGTATCTTCGCCGGCATCAACGAGGTGGTCAGCTACGCCTCGGCGGCCAAGGCGGCTGAGGCGCTTGGCTTTACGCCACAACCGGCCGCGACGGTGGCCGCCTCGCCGGTGGTGGCCGCGCGCAATGCGATGGCTGCCGCCGCCCAACGCGCCGCCGCGCAGGGTGGTGTGGTGACACGTCCGCCGGTCGTCACGGTGATGGGACACGTTGACCACGGCAAAACCTCGCTGCTCGACGCGATTCGTAATACGCGCGTGGCGGCTGGCGAGGCGGGTGGCATCACCCAGCACATTGGCGCCTACCAGGTGGAGATCAACGGGCGCAAGATCACCTTCCTGGATACCCCAGGCCACGAGGCGTTCACTGCCATGCGCGCCCGTGGCGCCCAGGTGACGGACATCGCTGTGATCGTAGTGGCCGCCGACGACGGCGTGATGCCGCAGACCATCGAGGCGATTGACCATGCGCGCGCCGCTCAGGTGCCAATCATCATCGCGCTCAATAAGATCGATAAGCCCAATGCCAATCCCGATTTCGTCAAGCAGCAGCTTGCTGAGCATAATGTGGTGATCGAAGAGTACGGCGGCGATGTGATCTGCGTGCCCGTCTCAGCGAAACGCAACATCGGTATCTCCGACCTGCTGGAAATGATCCTGCTGGTCGCCGACATCCAAGAGTTGCGCGCGAATCCCAAAGGCCCGGCGCAGGGCGTCATCATCGAGGCCCGCATGGAGCATAGCAGCGGCGTGACGGCTACCGCGCTCATCCAGGAGGGCACACTGAAGGTCAGCGACATCATCGTGGTGGGCACGCTCTCCGGCAAGGTGCGCGCCATGTTCGATGACACCGGCAAGCGCATCCAGAAGGCGCCGCCTAGCACGCCCGTCAGCATTCTTGGCCTCTCGGAGGTGCCGACGGCGGGCGACCGCTTCGAGGTCGTTCCAGATGAGCGCGCCGCCCGCACGCTGATCGCCGAGCGCCGCAACGAGGCGCAACTGGCCGCCCAGCAGAACATCACGCTGGATACCCTCTATGCGCAGATGCGTGAGGGCAAGGTCAAGGAACTCAATCTGCTGATCAAGACCGATGTGCAGGGGTCGTCCGAGGCGATCAAGCATACGCTTGGCCGCGTTGGCGACGAGCGCCTGAAGGTGCGCCTGATTCACGAGGGCGTCGGGAACGTCAGCGAGACCGATGTGCATCTGGCCTCGGCCTCGAAGGCGATCATCATCGCGTTCAATGTCAAGGTGGATAGCGCGGCGCTCCGCCTGGCAAGCGCCGAGCATGTAGACATTCGCTCCTATGACGTGATCTACAAACTGACCGAAGACATCGAGGCGGCGCTGCAAGGGCTGCTTGAGCCGGTCTACCGCGAACAGGTGGATGGTCACGCCGAGGTCGTCCAGCTCTTCAAGGCGGGACGCTCGATGGTGATCGGCGGCTGCCGCGTGACGGATGGCAGGCTCACCCGCTCGTCGCAGGCGCGTGTCATGCGCAACGGCAAGGTCATCTACACCGGACTGATCCAGTCGCTCCGGCGTGGCAAAGATGACGTGCGCGAGGTGGCGCAGGGCTACGAATGCGGCCTGACGCTCGAAGACTTCACCGCGCTTGAGATCGGCGATGTGGTCGAGGCGTTCAGCAAGGTGCGCGTCTAATCTCTCACCTGGCGCTGTTCAAGGGTTCGTCCAATCTGGGCGAACCCTTATTTCTTGCTCTTTAATGTGAAAATTGGATAAGCCTACGCGGACTCCAATAGTCACGTCATGGCTTAGGCTGGGCGCTCCACTGCATAGCGGAGGAACGTGACACCGCTGGGGATGGGTCGCGCCTCGATAAGCTGCAAAGTGATCTGTGCATCATCGGCAAAGACCTTCTTGCCGCTTCCCAACACAATCGGAAAGACGAGCAGGTGATACGCGTCGATCAGGTCACGCTGAGCCAGCGAGTGGATCAACTGGCTGCTGCCGTTCATCAAGATATTTTTGCCAGGCTGCTCTTTGAGCGCCCTCACCTGCGTCATCACATCGCCGCTTGCCCCGCTGATGAGCGTCGAGTTGCGCCAAGCGTCAGCCGAGGACAATGTGTTGGAGACGACATATTTGCGCATCGTACTCAGCCCTGCGGATTGAGGAGCATCGTCGGCCAGCGGCTCGAACGTGGCGGCAAATGCCTGCCAGGTCTTGCGCCCCAGGAGGCAAGTGTCGAACTCGCTCATGGCCGCTTCGTTGTAGGCGTCAATGTCGTCGTGCCAGTAGGGCCATGCCCATCCGCCGTGAGCGAAGCCGTCCCCTGCACCCTCAGCGTCCTCGTCGTTGCCGCCTGGCGCCTGTATGATGCCATCCAGCGTCATGAACTCCGCAACAATGATCTTGCGCATGTGTAGCCTCCCCTGTTTGTGATTGCAAGCGTGTTCAATGTGAGAGGGCGCTCAGCCCAGAGACGCCATTCTGCATGAGCGCTCCCAAAGCGGTAGAGGGTTTGAAAGCGGCAACAGGTGGATACAGCAGCGACTCAACGTGCATAGTGGACAGGCTTGACCCCTCATGAGCAGATGACGTTCGCATTGGGAAAACCGTCTTACTGCCAGCCACGCGCGCCCACTTCATCCCAGATGGCGGTTCCATCTGCGGCGACCATCAAGAGGTGATCGTGCAGGTTGACCATCGTACAGCAATGCACAGGAATGATGACGACACGATCTCCAATATGCAGCCTGGTCTCTTTCTCGGCGGTCAGCACGCCATGCTCCTCACTCATTCTTTCGAGCGTGAGATGAGGAGCGCCGAGCACGATACCAAAGCCCTTCAATCCGGCGACGGGCGCATCAACGGGCAGCGCCTTCGTTCCCGCGTCAATCACGGCGCGATCCTGAGCAGGGGTGGAAACGACGGTGGCGACCACCCCCAGGGCGCACGTATCGATCGCCTGGCTGCCCAGCGTGACCTGGTTGGCGTCGCCATAGACATAGGTTCCAGCGCGTATCTCCGTTGTCTGCTCCATTGCCTGCTCGAAGGCAGATGTTGGAGTCGAGCCAACGCTGAATTCGCGCACGGCAATCTGCTCTGTTTGCAGCAGCGAGGCGGTTTCTTGGAGGAGCGCGACTTCTTGGGCTGCGATGGCCTTGCACGCTTCGATGTCCCTCGCCTGATAGACATGACCGGGAAACGTCAGCAGTCCCAGGAAACGCTCTATCCCAACAAGCTCGACGGCCTGTTTGACCGCTTCAACGGTGGGACGCCCCGGCTGCGTTCCAAGACGATGATGACCCGTATCCACTTCCCACAACAGCCCCACCGATTGAGGAAGCCCTCGCGCGGCTTCGAGAGAATCTACAGCGACCGTGAGGTGGGGAACGCGCTCGGCCAGCGCGGCAAGACGTGTGAGCTTGGGGGCGCCGATGGGAGGGTGAACAAGCAAAAGGTTCTCTACGCCGTGCTGAGCAAAATATTCCGCCTCGCGAAGCGTTGCGACCGTGAGGCCACGCGCTCCGGCTTGCAACTGAAGGCGCCCGACGCGCGCGCTTTTATGCGTTTTCGCATGCGGACGCAGCGCTGCGCCAACGCTTTCCGCACGCGCCTGCATGGCGGAAATATTCGCCCGTAGCAGTGTTTCGTCTACTACCGCAATCGGCGTGGTGTAGGGGTCAGCAGCGGCGAAGAGAAGATCGAGATTCATGGTGGCTCATGGCTCCTTGTGGAAAGATTACGGGAAGAGCATGACGTGTCCTTGCATAGTACCATAGGCGCATTCAGGCCTTTTGGGCAGGGGTGTCATGTCCAGTGGCACATCTGGCATATCGCCTGTGGCATTGTTATGCTGAATCGCCGTCCCAAAAACAGCCTATGCGCTTGCGGCGCGCCCCGCGACGGGGTATTCTTAGCATAGGGGGGATGTCTCCAAAGGCGCCAGCGGATGGCGCTTGCTTTGCCACATGCTCCCTATTGGAGGCTTGTATGGCGCATCAACCACAACAACATCGGCGCAAGGATCAACTCAGCCATCTCATCGCTCGTGAACTCAGCGAACTAATCGCGCGGATGAAAGACCCGCGCATCGGTTTCGCCAGCGTGACGGGCGTTGACCTCTCGCAGGATTTGCGACATGCCAAGGTCTACATCAGTGTGATGGGCAGCGCGGATGAGCAGCGCGCCTCGATGACGGCGCTGACCCATGCAACGGGCTTCCTCCGCCATGAGCTTGCCCAGCGGTTGACCATTCGCTACACCCCAGAGCTTGTCTTCCGGTTAGATGACTCGATTGCGCGCGGCGCGCATGTGCTCGACCTGATCAATCAGACAATGGTGTCCACGCAACCCGCGCCGAGCGCGCAGCCTGCTCAGCCGCCAGCGCAGCCCACCCAGCCGGGCGAGTAAACGCGGTAGGCATGATGTGATAGATTCCAGGGGTCGCAGGGCAACCGCTCTCCGGCCCCCGTATTATGTGGCGCTCTAGATTACACCAGACGAGACCGAAAGAGGCGCTATGCAAGAAACACGAGAGACGCCAGAGACGCCAGAGACGCCAGTGAGGCCAGCGACAACGCCAGCCGCCACCACCGAGATCGTCAACACCCACTTCGAGGATGCGCAGCTTCCCGCGCAGCTCCGTCGGCTCGCTGAGCGCAAGACACAGGTTGGAAACATCCTCGCGGGCGAAATCGATCACGAGCTGGCGACACGCGCCTGGGAGCTACTCAGCGGCGCGACGGATATCCTCATCCTTGCCCACGAGCATCCCGATCCCGATACGCTTGGCTCGGCGCTTGGCCTGATGTATGCGCTCGAGCCGCTGGGCAAACGCTGCGTGGTCGCCTGCGCCGATCCCGTTCCAGCGGACTTTCGCGCCTTCCTGCCTGGCTATGAGCGTGTTGTCTCTGAGCTGCCCAATGAAGACTTCGATCTGGTGGTGGCGCTCGACGCTGGCGATCTCACTCGCTACGGTTCACTGTATGATAACCACAAAGCCTTTTTTGACGCCGCCCTCTTGCTCAATATGGATCACCACGTCACGTCGCCAGGGATCGGCGTCTGCGCCATCATCGACGTTCCCTCGGCGGCTACCGCCGAACTGTTGACGATCTTTCTGCTGCATGTCGGCCAGCCCATCCCCAGGCTGGCGGCGGATTGCCTGCTCGCAGGGATCATCACCGATACGCGCGCCTTTGAGTTTGACGCTACCACTGACCGTACGCTACTCGCAGGGGCGTATCTCGTCGCATGTGGGGCGATTCCCGAAGCGATCATCAAGCCGATGTATCGGCTGAAGCCCCTGGCGAAGGCGCGCCTGTGGGGACGCGCGCTGAGCGCCGTGCGCGATACGGCAGGCGGGCGCATCGTCTGGGCGCAGATTAGCCAGACCGACCTTGCAGCCGCCGGGGCGACAAGCGATATGGACGATGGCCTCTCTACCTATCTCGTGGATATTCCAGGTGTCGCCTATGCGGCGCTTCTGCGCGAAAGCCTGGACGGCTCAACGCGCGTGAGCCTGCGTACCACGGCTCCCTACGATGCTGCTGCCGTCTGTGCGCAATTTGATGGCGGCGGCCATGTGCGCGCCGCCGGTTGCACGCTGCATATGGGGTTAGAGGAGGCAAGCCAAACGCTGGTGGCGGCGCTCGAAGCGGCGCTCGAAGCGGCGCTCATTTCAACGGGCCGTAGCGCGCAATCACCTCATCCAGCGTAGGGATTGTGCTCGTCCCCTGTCCCTCAACCGAGATGGAGGCGCAGCGGTTGGCGAAGTCCACTGCGGCGCGCGGATCATTGGTCTCGCGCAGGCGATAGAGGAAGGCGGCGGCGAAGACATCGCCCGCGCCCGTGGAGTCTACAAGCTGCGTCTTGTACGCCGGAAACATCTCAGGCGGGCCGCCATTGAGCCGTAAGGAGGCTCCCACCGAGCCGCGCGTCGCCACGACGATGGGCGTCACGCTGGACCAGACGCCAAGTTGCGCGTTGGCGTCGGCGACGGTGATGGGGATGCGATCCAGCGGCGAAACATAGACGTTTGGCGGTAGCAACAGGTCTTCGTAGCTCAGCAGCAATGCCTGCAAGGTGGGCAGCGCCACCAGGTCTTGTTCGAGCAGTTTTGGAATCACATTGCCTGAGGCTTCCAGACGGCGCAGCCAGCCCTGGGCCGTCGCCGCGACAAGCGCATCGGGAAACGCCGCGCCGAGTTCGGGATCGATCTCATGGATGACCGGCGCCAGCAACACCACCGGCGCGGAACGCCAGGCCAGCGGAATGTCGTTCAGGCCAAGCGGGTTGGCGCGCTCGCGCAAACGCAACCGCCGCACCCCATCTGGGTAGATATGCTCAAACGTGGTGGCGACGGGCGACAGCGAGGCAGCAATCGCCGCGCCTGGAATCGCCGCCTGAAGGCTGAGCAGTATCTCGTTGGGGCCGCTGGTGACGATGCCCACACGCCAGCCAAGCCGCGCGGCGGCCAGCCCTGCGTAGAGCGCCGTGCCGCCGAGGCGTGTAGCTCCCCCCGGCAGAATGTCATAGGTGACATGGCCCACAAGAAGCAGATCGGGCGCTGGTTCACTTGGAGCCGCTTGATCAGCATAGACATCAGAAGTATCACTCATAAACCGCTCCAAGAGACGCAAACGAGGCGCCTAGAGTAATGACCTGAAGAATACGTTTAGATCGGCATAGAGAGAACTTGGGGAGCGCAGAGAAACCACGGGACGGTATACACCTTTGGGGCCAGCTTAGCGGCGTTTGAGCGCCACCACCACGCGCCGCTGTTCTCCCTCGCCCGTGCTATCGCTCGATATGTCGGGGTAGTCGGCAAGCGCAAGGTGGATCAGGCGCCGCTCGTTTGGCGACATCGCTTCAAGCATGACGGGCGCGCCTGTGCGACGCACCTGCTCGGCGACGCGCTCGGCCATGACCCGCAGGTTATCCTCGCGGCGCTGGCGATAGCCTTCGGCGTCAACGATGACCCGTCCATGTTTTCCTGCCTGCTTGGTGACAATCATATTGATGATCAACTGCAAGGCGGCCAGCGTCTCGCCCCGCCGTCCAATCAGCAAGCTCAACGGCTGGTTGTCCACTGGCACGATATTCAGGATCAGCAGTTCATCGCCAGTCGGCTCCAGCGCTTCAATCTCACAACGGATGCCCATATGACCGAGGATCATGCGGAGCGCCTCGATGGCGATGTCCTCGGCGCTGGCGTCCGGCCCCAGGGCGTCGCGAAGCGCGGCGGTGATCAGTTCTTGCCCCAGGCCGCGCTCTTCGCTCTCGTCATACTGCTCAAACTCATCAAAAGTCGCCAGTTCGTCGGAACCTTTTTCTGTGGTGTATGGCCCCAGGGGCGCTTCCGGCCCGCCACTCTGAGCATCCCGATAGCCTTGATAGCCTGCCCCGTAGGGCTGAGGATAGTCGTCGTACACTTCATAGGAGCCGTACTCATCGAGTTCGTCGGCGTCATCTACTTGCGCAGCCGGACGACGCCCCTGGCCGTTCGGCTTGACAAACACACGCACGCGCGCTTCCCGTGGTCCCAACTCGCGTGCGCCGCCCCGGCGCGGCTCTTGCAACACGACAATCTCGACTTCATCGCGGGTACGCCCCAGGCGCGCCAACGCCAGGAGGATTGCATCTTCGATTGATTTCCCAGAGGTCTCTACACTCTCCACAGGCGCCTCTTTCGCTCTCTCGCTCTCTCGCTTCCACTCGTCCGCGCTCATACGCTCGTATGCGCTCTGCTCAAGCGCGCCTATTAGCGCCGTTTGCCCGATCCTGTGGGGGTACGACCGCGCTGCCCCTGTGACTGAGAGGCTTTCGGGCGATCCCCCTTCGCGGAGCCTTTTGCGCCAGCGCCGTTCGCACCGTTCGCACCGTTCGCACCGTTTCCCCGCTTGGCTGCCTTTTGCGCATCAGGCGTAGCGACCGCTCCAACGCCGTCGCGCTTGATCGCCTCCTCAGGCAATGGCCGTTTCTTCGAGCCACTTGCGCTGGTTGAGCCGTTCATGGCCGCTCCATTGCTGCCGCTCTCGCCGTTGGCGCTTGCTGTGGGAACATTTGCCTTAACCAGCGTGACACCCTTGTTGGGGCGTTGGCGTTTCTCGCGTGACGCTCCGCGCGAGCCGCCTGTCCCGTTCGCCCCGCTTGCGCCGTTTGCGCCTTTAGTGGTTTCAGCAGATGTGGTCGGCTCATCAGATGCGCTGGCAGTTTGTTGTGGCTCCGTAAGCGCCGCCGGTTGAAGCCCCTGGCGACGCGCCATGGCCTCTTGCTGTGCGGCGGCGGCTCGCTCCATGACCCGCTGCAAAAATCCCTTCGGTTGCGCGGGCATGGCTGTGGCGCCTGCTTTCGATGCAGAAGATGCGCCAGCGCCAGATCGGGAAGCGCCAGCCCCACGGCTCGTCGTTGTTGTGACGGGCGTTGGCTCTTTGGGCTGCGGTACGAATCGCTCCATGCCAGGCACGCCAACAAACAGCGATCCCCAGCCGGAGATGAAGTATTGCTGCACAGCGGAGAAGCCGGTTGAGATGCACCAGTAGAGCGCCAGACCAGCGGGGAAGCTCAGGCCGATGAAGACAGTAAAGAATGGCATGATGTACTGCATTGTCGCCATTGTCTGCGATGGGTCTGGCCCCGCGCTTGCGCTACGCGCCCCCGGCTTGCGTACGGGCAACGCCATCCGCAGTTGGATGAACGTCAAGATGCCCGCCAGGATCGGCAAGATATACAAATGATCAGGCGTGGCAAGGCTTGTCCAGAAGAAGGACGGGTCAGGCAGATGTGATATTTTCGGCAAAAACGGATAAATATCAGCGTTGATGCGCGCGAGATGGTGGGCGACAGACTCGGGAACCTGATGGCCATGTTGCATCACCTTCTGCACGAGCAGCACTTCGTCGAATGAATAGTACAGGGCATACAAGAAGGGCAACTGCACGAGCAACGGCAGACACCCACCATAGAGACTTACCCCATGCTCTTTGTAGAGCGCCTGTTGCGCCGCCAGCATCCCCTGCGGATCGTCCTTATATTGCGCCTTCAGTTCATTGAGCTGCGGCGCCAGTTCTTGCATGACGCGGCTTGAGCGAAGCTGCCGACGAGTGAGGGGGATCATACAGGCGCGGATTAACAGCGTCAGGATGATAATCGAGAGTGCGAAGTTATGTACACCTGCATTCACCAGCATCAAGACGTTGAACACCGGTTGGAAGAAGATGTAATGAAACAGGAACGTTATCGGCGAGAAGACCGTTCCCAAGAAATTGAGCAGCGGCGCAAAAAAACTACCCACGCGCTTTTCCTCCTGATGCGGCGGCCAAGTGGCGGGTCATCGCGTTGCGCGTGACGCACAGCGCGTCTGCGCCGCCTGCTTACGCGCGTCGCGTGCGCGCGTCCTACGGTCTGCTATCCAGCATCGTTTCCGGCTGAACCTGGACATGCGGCCAGCCTATGGAACGGGATCGTACAAATTGCCATGATAGAACGGATGACAGCGCGCAATGCGCTTGATGGTCATCCATCCCCCACGAAACAGGCCATACCGGTCAATCGCCTCGTAGCCATACTGCGAACAGGATGGCGTGAAACGGCAACTCGATGGCAAGACTACAGAAAATGTCATCTGATACAGACGTATCAGACCCATACCAAGATACTTCATGCGTTTTTTGCCTCTGCGGCCAGTCGCTTTCAGGTCAGCCATCGGTTGCCACCAATGGCGACATATCCGCTCGTCGCGCATCTCCATTCATCAGCAGACGCGCGCGTGTCAGCATGTCAAGCGTCTCAGCGCCCAACGTTGCGTAATCAACCTCGGCGGCGCCAGGCTTCGCTGTTATAATCATATCCCAGGCTGGCGCAACATTCCAGAGCAAACGCCGCACCTGTTCGCGTAGACGTCGCTTCACCAGGTTGCGCTGCACGGCGCTGCCGACGCGCTTGCTTACCGAGAACCCCACCCGGGTGAATGCCTCAGCCTCGTGCGCCTCAGATCGCCGCGCATAGCTCAACGTGAGATGTGCGCTGCTGACGCGCCGCCCACGCTGGCGCACAGCGGCAAAGTCTGCGGCAGACCGCAGCCGCCGCTCACGCGGAAAACGCTCGTCATGCGGCTGGCTCTGCGTCTGGCCCACTGCTCCGCCTGTCATGATTGCTACAGATGTCTACGAGTACCCCGCCCAACACGTTGTGCAAACACAAGAAGCGTCTCGCACAAGCGCAAAAAGCAACGGCCAACGTTCGGCGCTGCTCCATGCGCGCCTCAGCGCGAGACGCCGCTCCGGCGAAAATCGCTTTCCGCCGACTTTTCACCGCACGCTGCCCACTAGACGGTGAGACGCCAGCGGCCCTTCAGCCGACGCGCCTTCAAGACCAGGCGGCCATCGTGCGTGCTCATGCGCCGCATAAAGCCGTGCTTGCGTTTGCGCGGCAGGCGCTTGGGTTGCCATGTTCGCTTCATATGAAAATCGCTGCCCTTTCCAAGAGATAATCCCTCTGATTATAGCCGCTCTACCCTGGCGCTGTCAATCGGGATGGCTATTCCGTCGCCTGTTTGCGCGCCAGCACAGCGCCTATGATCAGCGCGCGGAGCCTCGCTGCGTCGTTTTGTTTCGCCAGCCGCCCGCCTGGATCGAGATGATGCTCCCGCACGATGGCGCGTAGCGACCCCAACCGCAGCTCGTTGAGTGTTGCCCGCAAACCTGCTTCGCCTATGCGCGCATAGAGTGCGAACGGATCGGGTACGCCCTGCCCAAGCTCAGGCGGCGCGCCCGTCACGATGCGCGGATGAAACGAACGGTTTACGCGCCCGCTGCTTCGCATCTCAGGCTCACCAGGCGCCTCTGGCGCGTCATCAGGCGCCGCGCCCAATGGAGGCGCATGCGTTTGCATAGGAGCGATCTCATGAGAGATGGGTGCTTCCAACAACGCCATCGAAGCGGCCACACGCTGCGCCAGGGACGGATCGCGCTCGATCTCCTGGGCGACCGCCCGCAAGACACGCGCCAACGTCGGCGCGGCCACGACCGACGCACTCTCTGGCGCTGTGGACTGATCCTGCGCCGTGAGATCAGACGTACCAGCCGCCGAAACGTCGCGCTCGCTGGCGCCGGTCTCTGTCATCTGCGCCTTCTTGTCGGCCTTTGGCGCTTTCTGTGATGCAGGCGCTTTAGACGGTTTAGGCGCTTTAGACGCTTTGGGTGGTTTAGGCATTGGAGTTGCGTCGGTTGTAGGGACGCGCACGCGCTGGGACAAGCCGCTTCACCTCCCTGGCAAGCTGTAGATACGCCACGCCGCTTGTGCTGTTTGGCGCGAAGCTCAGCACGCTTTCATGCTCACGATGCGCCTTCTCCAGATCAAGGTTCTTGGGGATGCGCGTTTCAAGCAATTGCCCCTCAAACTTCTTTTCGAGGATGTCCCAGGTGTCGCGCGCGGTGGTCGTATCCTCAAAGAACGTGGCGATCACCCCGGCGATCTCAAGGTCTTCGAGATCGAGCTGTTCGCGCAATTCCTCGATGGTGGCGTCGAGCTTATCTATGCCGATCAGGCTGAACTCGGTGAGCGAGATGGGAACCAGCACCTTGTGCGAGGCTGCAAGCGCGTTTTGCGTCAGCACGCCAAGCGAGGGCGGCGTATCAATGATGATGTAGTCGTAATCAAGCCCATGCAGCGCGCGCGCCAGCCGCCACTCGCGTCCCGCCTTCGCCGCAAGCTCCACATCTGCGTTTTGCAAGCGCCCATCCCCTGGAACCAGCCAGACGTTTTCCTCGTTGGTCTGCCAGATGACCGTATCAATCTTGCGCGACCCCACCAGCACGTCATAGAGCGACGGCACGGGATGCACACGCCCGGTCAGGGCATAGGTGGCGTTGGCCTGTCCGTCAACATCCACCAGCAACACGCGCTGATGTAGCCGCGCCAGCCCGGCGGCCAGATTGACGGCGGTAGTGGTCTTGCCGACGCCACCCTTATTATTGGCAATGCAGATCGCAACCATACAAACGACTATCCTTTACGCAAAAGAGGCGTGTAATGCTTCTGATACATCAAACAGGGAATGACTGGGCTACTTGATGTGACATGGGATCCGACGTTGCTGCAAGCGTAGCATGGCGCGCGTTGGCGCGTCAAAGCGATGGGACGGTTGGGGCAGATCTCATACTGAGCGCGCTGACCGCCGGAGTTTCGTTGCTTGGGCAGGTTGACAAAGCGCCTGCATGAGCGCGCATACTGAGCGCAGAGCGGATGCTACTTCCCGCAGGGCGGATAGACGAAAGGATGGGCATGTGAGCGAGGCACAAGCCACGGGGCACATCATCGCAATTGGCGGCGCAGGGTTTAACAACGATGAGGGCAATCCGCTGCTGTGGCGCTATGCGCTGGCGCTGGTGGGCAAGCCGCGCCCCAAGGTGTGTTACTTCGGCCAGGCCAGCGCCGAATCGTTGGAGCATACTGTCGCCTTTTACCGGACGTTCGTTGGGCTGGGGTGCGAACCGACGCACTGCTCGCTGTTCGAGCCGCCCACTGCCGATCTGCGCTCGTTTATCCAGGAGCAAGATGTGATCTGTGTGGGCGGCGGTAACACCAAAAGCATGTTGGCCCTCTGGCGCGAATGGGGGCTGGATCACATCTTCCGTGAGTTTTGGCAGCAGGGGAAGCTATTGATGGGCATCAGCGCGGGATCGATCTGCTGGTTCGAGCAGGGCGTGACCGACTCCATCCCCGGCCCCTACACGGCGCTTCCCTGCCTGGGCTTCCTCCCCGGCAGCAATTGTCCCCACTACGACGGCGAGGTACGGCGCCGACCGGACTACCATCGTCTGCTGCAAACCGGGCAGATCGGAGATGGCTATGCCTGCGACAACGGCGTTGCGCTGCACTATGTGGGCGACAAACTTGATGAGATCATCAGCTCGCGTCCCGACGCGTTCGCCTACCATGTGACAAGGGACGGCGATACCGTGAACGAGACACGCCTCACACCGCGCTATTTGGGGGCGGATGAGGCGAAAGAATAGCGAGGCCTACAGCGTCAGCTCCAAAATGCCGCCAAGCCCTGTCTTACCGAAATGGGCCAGAAAGCCCCCGTCTTTTTAAGCGGGGGATGAATGGCGCCTCCCACCTTGACAGAAAAGTAGACGGATGATATACTATCTACATGGACTATCAACATGAACATCATGCCGTTCATCTCGTGGTCTACCATATCATCTGGTGTCCCAAGCGGCGCCGCAAAATATTGAACGGCCCAATCCATGACCGGCTAGAGGCAATCATTCATGAGGTTGCAGCGGAACATCAGTGGCAGATCATTCGGTTGGCGATCCAACCCGATCATGTGCATGTATTCATCCGTGCGAATCCCTACACACTGCCCACCGACATCCCGCGCCTGATGAAAGGGCGTAGCTCGCGGTTGTTGCGCGAGGAGTTTCCGGCGCTGAAGAAAATGCCGTCGCTATGGACGCGCTCGTACTTTATCAGCACGGCGGGCAATGTCAGCCAGGAAATCATTCAGAAGTACATCGAGGCGCAAAGCCGCCAATAGCGTATGAGGTAGCGTCGCCAGATGGCAGAGATAACGTGTAGCAAAGCCTATAAATACAAGCTCACTCCTACGCCCGCCCAAGAGCAGATCATGGAGACGACCTTGTGGCGTTGCCGCACGTTGTACAACACTGCCCTGGAAGAGCGCAAAACCGCGTGGGAACGGCGCCATGTTTCGCTCACCTGCTATCAGCAACAGGCGGAATTGCCTGATCTGAAAGCAGCGTTTCCCGAATATGCTGATATTCATAGTCTGGTGCTGCAAGACGTGCTGGTGCGGTTGGATCGTGCCTTTCAAGCCTTCTTCCGGCGCATCAAGAACGGCGAAAAACCAGGCTACCCACGTTTTCAGGGCGCCAACCGCTACCACTCGTTCACCTATAAACAATTCGGTAATGGCGCACGACTCGATAACGGGTTCCTTGTCCTGAGCAAAGTCGGGCGGATGGCCGTGCGCTGGTCACGCCCCATTCAGGGAACGCCCAAGACGGTGACGATCAGCCGCGAGGCGGATGGGTGGTACGTCTCCTTCTCCTGTGAAGGTGTGCCAATCCAGCCGTTGCCGCTCACAGGACAAGAGACCGGCATAGACGTGGGGCTGAAGGTGTTCCTGGTCACGGCGCATGGGCTGGTGGTAGAGAATCCGCGCCATTTCAGGAAGAGCGAACGCCGCTTGAAGCGCGCCGATAAAGCAGTGGCCCGTTGTCAGAAAGGCAGTCATGGCAGACGCAAAGCCGTGGCGCGGCGGGCCAACGCCTATCAGAAAGTGAAGCGCCACCGGCAGGACTTTCACCACAAGGTGGCTCTCCAACTGGTGCGTGAAAACGATGTGATCTATCTGGAGGATTTGCAGATCGCCAATATGGTACGGAATCACCACCTCGCCAAAAGCATCAGTGATGCAGCGTGGGCGCAATTTCGTAGCATCCTCGCATACAAGGCAGCATGCGCCGGTAAACGAGTGGAGGCGATCCCTGCGCAGTACACCAGCCAGGATTGCTCAGGCTGTGGGGAACGGGTTCCCAAGAGCTTATCCGTGCGTACCCACGTCTGCCCATCCTGTGGGCTGGTCATAGACCGCGATGAGAACGCGGCCATCAATATTTTGCGGGCTGGGCAAGCCCGTTGGGCGCTAAGCCGCACGGATGGATACAATCATCCCATCAGCCGGTTTGTCCAAGAATCCCCCGTGCTTTAGCCGGGGGAGTGTCAAAGCATGCTCAACGCCATCGCTCAGGATCTCCAGCCAGGCGACCAGCGCGCCTGTTTCTGTATCGCGCCCGCTGATCGTCGCCCAATAGCGCGCCGTTGCCTGTATCGCATCACGCCTATCCCAGCCGACCACCTCGCGCAGGTCGCCAACCTCTTGCGGCGAGATAGACTGGCTAATGGAAAACACCACCACAGCGATCTGCTCCCTTTTCGGCGGAGAGAAGCAAGCAAAACTTGCCAGGCGCCTTGTGCGTCTTTCCGCCTGGCTCGCGCGTATTATCTTATGAGATAACGATATATCGTGTTGGAGAATGCCTTCATGCTGGTATCGTTATGAAGAGGGACAGTTACAAGAAAGCGCGAGACACAATATATGGCAAGCATTGAGGAGATTGTGGGCATGGACGAAGACGACGCCAATCATGCCCACAGCTCTGATCGGGCCAACGATAGAGATCAGGCAGAGCCGATTCTACAAGCAGCGGATAATGCGCGCAGAGCGCAGTTTGCGGCGGACAGGCGTACCCAGAGGCAGGCGGCGATGCAGGCGATGATGGGGAGCGCAATGGGCGCACGGCCAGAAGGCGTCGCGACGACGCAGCGATATTATCCCCTGTGGATCAGGCGGAACCGCATCTGGCGGTCATTCCTGGTGGGATCGCTGCTGCTGCGCACACTCTATATCATCAACCGCGAACGCAGCCGTGTGATGAAGGCGCGCGCCCGTGGCGACTATCAAGCGCACCCCAACATCGAGGCGCTCATTCGCATTCTGCGCGAGTTCCGCGAGACGGCGGTGGCGCTGGGTGGCCTGCTGATCAAGCTGGGGCAGTTCTTTGGCGCGCGCGCCGACCTGCTTCCGCCTGAGGCGCTGAACGAATTGAGCGCCCTGCAAGACGAAGTGCCCGCTGAGCGATTCAGCGACATCAAGCGCGAGATCGAACGCTCCCTGCGCAAGCCAATCGGCGAACTCTTCGCCTCGATTGATCCCATTCCCGCAGGCGCCGCCTCGCTGGGCCAGGTACATCATGCTCGGCTGCTGGATGGCCGCGTGGTCGCCATCAAGGTGCAGCGACCTGGCATCCATCAGATTGTGCGCACCGACCTGGGGACGCTCAAGTTTGTGTTGCGCATCGTGCGCTGGCTCTCGCCCGCGCTGGATCGCATCATTGATCTGCACCTGCTGTACCGCGAGTTCAGCCGCACCGTCTACGAAGAGCTTGACTACCAGCGCGAGGGCTACAACGCCGAACAGTTCGCGCGCATGTTCGCAGAGGACGGGCTGATCAGCTCGCCAAAGGTCATTTGGGAGCACACCACACGGCGGGTGTTGACGCTCGAATGGATGGATGGCATCAAGATCACCGATGTCGCCGCGCTCGACGCCGCCGGAGTTGACCGCGACGAGATGGCGAAGCGGCTGGCCAACGCCTATTTCAAGCAGGTGTTTGATGTTGGCTTCTTCCATGCCGATCCCCACCCAGGCAACCTCTTTGTGCAACCGCAGCCCGACGGCCCCGCACGCCTGATCTTCGTTGACTTCGGCATGATGGGAACGATCACCCCACGCCTGAAGAAGGGTCTGCGCGATTGCTTTGCGGGCGTCGTTCAGCAGGACGCCGGATTGCTGCTGGATGGCCTGGAAGCGCTTGGCTTCTTTGGCCCAACGGTAGACCGCGCGCAGTTGGAACCGGCGATCAGCAAGCTGCTCACGCAGTTTAGCGGCCTGCCGATCAGCCATGTGCGCGATGTGGAACAGCGTGAGGTGATGGCGGATTTGAGCGAGGCGCTCTACGATCAGCCGTTGCGGTTGCCAGCGCAGTTCGCCTTCTTTGGCCGCGCGATGGGCATTCTGTTGGGTGTGACGATAACGCTCTCGCCCGACTTCAACTTCCTTGAAGTGGCCACTCCCTATGCGCGACAGTATCTCCGCACAAACGATGTTGGCGGCTTGCTCGGTTTGCTTGGCGCGCAAAATGTTGGCGAGCTTGGGCAGACGGCGCTCCGCGAAGGGATCGCCATCGCGCGAAGTCTTACGGCGCTGCCTGGCAGGCTGGATCGCGTGTTGACGCGCGCAGAGCGTGGCGAGCTTCGGCTGATCATCGAAGCGCCCGATCTCCACAGAGCGCGCACGCAAGTCAGGCTGGGTGGGCGTATGGCGCACAATACGCTGAACCGCCCGGCGCCGCTGTGGACGGTGCTTGGGTTGGCTGGCGCGGTTGGCGCCATCGGCGCCACGCTGGCTGCGGTGATTCTGCGCAACCGCAAGAGCCTAGACAAGAGCCTAGAATAGCAGCCGGATCCAGCTTCCGCCCTTCTCATCAAACAGAGGGGCAGAGATGGTACCGGTTGCGTTTCGCGCGCATCGCCCGTATAATGAGGGCGAAGATGATATACCTTCCCGCTCTGTCACGATACCACGATACTCGGAGGATCCTCTATGACAACGAACGTCACCTCGCCTGCGGCGCTCACCGACGCGCGTACGCTCGATCCCGTCGAGTTGCTTCGCACGATGACGCTTGCCCGTGTGATGAACGACACACTCAAAGCGCGCAAGACGCAGGGCAAGTTCCCGTTTTACATTGGCTGCGCGGGCCACGAATCGGTGGCCGCTATCGTCGCTGCTCTCAACGACGACGACTGGCTCTCGCTCTATTACCGCGACCTGGCAGGCTGGTTGCAACGCACAAAGGATGTGAAAGGCCCCCTGCGCACTGCTTATTCCCGCACGACCGATCCAATGGGCAGCGGGCGCAACATGCCCTCACACTACAGCAGCCGCAACTATCACATCCTGCCGACCTTTAGCGAGGTCGCCGGGCTGGCGCCGTTCGCGGCTGGTGTGGGTTGGGCGTTCAAGCGCGACAACAGCAACCGCGTCTGCGCCTTTTTGACGGGCGACGGTGGCGCGGCCACCAATGACTTCAACGCCATGTTGCGCGCGGCCACGGTACATAAGCTCCCGCTGCTGATGGTCGTCTGCAACAACCATTGGGCAATCATGACGGAGCAGCAGGCGCAATGGGCAGGCGACCTCACCGCGCAGGTGCGTGCGATGGACGCTATCGCCGTTGACGTGAACGGCGTTGACCCCATCGAGACGTACAACACCACGCGCGAACTGGTGGCCCGCCTGCGCGCGGGCGAGGGGCCCGCCTTTATGCACCTCCACGTTGGCCTGCTCGATCCCCATTCCAGCAGCACTGACATCCGTCGCTATCGCACGCGCGAAGAGATCGCCGAGACCACCCGCACCAAAGACCCGGTGAAGCATCTCGCCGAGACGTTGATCGCTCAGGGCATGCTGACGGAGGCCGATGTCGAACGCATCCGCGATGAGGCCAAGGAGCAGATCTCCCAGGCAGAAGATGAGGTGCTGGCCGAGCCGGAGGTTCCGGCGTCGCGTGTCACCGAGCGCGTCATCGCAATTCCCCCCTATCAGCCGCAGCCGACCCCTGGCCAGACGAAGCCCATGCTGATGATCGAGGCGCTCAACGACGGTCTGGTGGAGATCGTCAAGCGCGATCCCGGCTTCTTCGTCTTCGGGCAGGATGTCGGTAGCGCGACTGGCGGCGTCTTCAACGTGACGCAGCGGCTCGTCAAGGAGTATCCCGGCTCGGCGATCAGCAGCGCGCTCAATGAGCAACTGATCACGGGCGTAGCGGCTGGCTGTGGCATGGCCGACAACCGCGCCCGCTGTGGCGAGGTGCAGTTCGTAGACTACCATCAGTCGGCGACACAGACCATCCGGCTGGCGGCGCGCATCTACTATCAGTCGTTCGGCGACTGGAACTGTCCAGTCATTATGCGTATGAAGTCAGGCTCAGGCGGCGGCGGCCCTATCTCGGATAGCGGTTCGGGTGGCGGCGCGTTTGGTCACTCGAATGCCGGTGAGCAGTGGTTCACCAATGTGCCAGGGCTGATCACCATCTGCCCGGCGACGCCCTACGACGCCAAAGGGCTGCTGATTCAGGCATCGCAGTCGCAATCGCCGGTTGTCTTCCTGGAGCGTGGGCGCCTCTACCGCGCCGACGCACCCGCAGCGCACAAAGGCGGCGCGCCCATCGAGGCGCTGGCGCAGTATTGGAATGTGCCGGAAGGCTATTACACGGAGCCAATCGGCAAAGCGCGGCGACTGCGCATCGGCCAGCAGAATGGCGCCGCTTTCGCGACGGTGGTCAGCTGGGGGACGATGCTGCTGGAGTCGGCCATCGCGGCGGCGCGCTTCGTGGAGGCGACTGGTGGCGCGGTGGATGTGATCGATCTGCGCACACTTGCGCCGTTCGATACGGAGACCATCGCCAATTCCGTGCGCGAGACGAACCGAGCTATCGTCGTCACGGAAGAGCCGGATCTCACCAGCTTCGGGCGACACATCCACTCGTGGATCAGCGAAAACTTCTTCTGGTCGCTGGATAATGCTCCCGTGCTGATCTCCGCCGTCGCTGCGCCCGCCGCGCCCTACGACGGCCCGGAGGAAGTCGCGTTCTATCCCACAGCGGAGAACATCCAGCAGGCGTTGGAGCATATGACGCGCGAGTAAGCGACCTCACCCACTGTCTCAATACCCCCTCTCCATTCGATAGAGAGGGGGTTCTATCATTCTACTGCTCCGGCGACACCTCAATATAGGTGCGGCCAATCTCAGCCTCGCTGCCCTGTCGAGCCAGAATCTGCTCGAATCGCTCGCCGTACTTCCCTTGCAACGCGCCCTCGGCAAGTGGGTATTCTTCGGTGGAGAGCATGCGCGCCTGGGCGTGAATGGTTGGCCCGTGGGTGGCGCCGCGCGCATCGCTGGCTGTTAGCGTCACATTTGGATTGTTGCGAATACGCTTGGCTTTGCCGGTTGATTGGTGTGTTGTGATATATAGCTTGCCGTCCTTTTCAGCAAACCAGACTGTTGTGGGCACACCTTCGCCCGACTGCCGGTAGGTGGTCAACACAAGAAATTGTTCACCCGCCAGTGGCGCAAACGGATTGATTGTTTCGTTACTCATAAGCTGATTTTGCTTGCCTTTCAGAAAGACACTGAGAAAGACACAGTGGATAAGGGCTCATTCATGCCTCTGGTCTTCCCTTCTCGTGTTTGCCGTTTTCTTTGCTGGCTCTGCTCGCTCTGTTAGCTCTGTTAGCTTTGTTAGCTCTGCGCTTCCGGGCTGTCGAGCTCGCGGAAACGATAGCCAACGCCGCGCTCCGTCAGAATATATTTGGGGTGGGCGGGGTCGCGTTCCAGCTTTTGGCGCAGGTAGTTGATATACAGCCGCAGATAATGCGACTCATCGCGGTACTCCGGCCCCCACACCTTCGAGAGCAACGCATCATGGGTCATCAGCCGCCCGGCGTTGTTCACCAGATGGTAGAGCAGGCGATACTCCGTCGGGCGAAGCGTCACCTTCTGCCCGCGCACCCACACCTCGTGCTTGCCAAAATCAATCGTCAGGTCGTCGTCTACGACGATGCGAGTTTTACGGGCTGGGGCAGGCGTAAACGAACGGCGCAGCAGCGCCTTGATGCGTGATTGCAGTTCGCGTGGGCTATAGGGCTTCGTCAGGTAGTCATCGGCGCCGATCTCCAATCCCCGGATACGGTCGCTTTCCTCCTGGCGCACGGTCAGCATAATCACTGGCACGTTGGAGACTTCGCGAATCCGTTCGAGCGTGGTGAAGCCATCCATATCAGGCATCATCACATCGAGCGCCACCAGATCGGGCAGGTCTTCTTTCAGCCGGTCGAGCGCCTCGTAGCCGTTCGACGCTGTGACCACGCGATAACCCTCAACCTCAAGATTCATCCGCATCACGTCAAGCAAGCGCGGCTCATCATCCACCACCAACACGGTGATGTTGCGCGGGTCAATGTGCTGTTGTTGTCGTCTCTCCATTGCGTTACGCTCGCTTGTTAGCATGCTCGGCGCCTTCAGGTAGGGATAGCCGCTTCTTCGTTTCGTGATCGATATGCGCGCTGATTCTTAATTCTCGTGAACAGCTAGATCATCCTCTGCGTCATCCGCAGGCGCGCCAAAGATCACCCCTGGCAGCGGACTATGTTCTTCTCGCGGCAGGCTGAATGAAAAGGTGGAACCCTGCCCAAGCTCACTCTCCACCCAGATTCGTCCACCGTGCGCCTCGACAATCGCCCGGCAAATATAGAGGCCCAAACCTGCTCCCTGGGTACGACGGGTCGAGGCGCTCTCCACCCGTTGGAAACGCTCAAAGATGCGCTCGCGCTCGCGCAGGGGTATCCCTTTGCCTCTATCGGCGACACTGATGATCACTTCATCGCCATTGGCTTTGCCCTGGACGACGATGCGCGTTCCCTTCGACGAGTATTTTATCGCATTATCCAGCAGGTTCATCAACACCTCTTCGATGCGCTCGCGATCCGCCAGCACAAGCGGCAGATGGCGTGGCAGGTGTGTCTGTATGGTCAGATCAGGACTACGCGCCAGCATCCGCCGCACCACTGAACGCGCGACCTCGGCCACATCGAGTTCGGCGCGTTCCATGTTGAGGCCGCCTACCTGGATGCGCGAGGCATAGAGGATGTTGCCCACCAGATGATTGAGCCGGTCGGCTTCTTCCTGAATGGCGACGAGCCGCTCACGCAGGGTGGCGGCGTCCCAATGGGCATCGGCGCGGGCCAGTGTTTCGGCATAGCCTTTGATGATGGCGATTGGCGTCTGAAGTTCGTGCGAGACCACAGAAACAAATGTCGTGCGCAGTTCATCGGCTTCACGCGACTTGGTGATGTCACGCACGTTCAAGACGCCGCTGATTGGTTGGCCGTGCGTGGACTGTACGGCGGCTGCCGTCACGCTGACATAGACCCGTTCGCCGTCGCGCGTCAGGAGGATCATCTCACGGTCAACCACTGCCTTGCCGCTGGCCACCGCCTGGGCCAGCGGATCCACCCCCAGTGGCTTACCCTGTGGCGACTGCGGACGCAAGACATCCGAGTAAAACCTTCCCACCGCCTCATGCTGGCGCCAGCCGGTCATCGCCTCCATCGCCGGGTTGAAGCTGGTGATGCGCAACCCCGCGTCTACCGTGACAATACCATCTCCGCTGAAGTGCAGGATCGAGTTGAGTTGGCGGTTTTCCTGACGGAGGCGCGTCTCTTCCTGTTGCAGGCGCGCCGCCGTGACCAACGTGGCTACCAGCGCCCTGCGCCGTGTGGGGTCGGCCAACGGGCGACGCGCCGCGAAGCCATGCGCGCCCAGGAAGTGTACCCTGCCCACGGCTCCCTGGGCGTCGCGCAGGGTGAGAGTAGCGATCTCACCCCCCCAGAGCTCCGACTCTGTGCTCACCAGCGGACGGCCATCCACCGGCTCAGGTGTAGGGTCTTGCGCGCGAGCTTCGGCGAGATGACGCGCGTCCGCCAGCGAGATCCCCCAGGCGATAAGCGTCGCGTCAGGCCCCTCCTCAGTGCCCTTCTCTGCGCGCTCTGGTTTCTCGGATTTGCGCGCGCGCGTCTCGTCGTCGTCGCGCAAGGTAAGCAGCCCTGCGCTGGCCTCCGCCAAGGTGACGGCATGACCAAGCATACGGCGCAACGCCTCGTCTGCGGCGTGTGGATCATCCTGAAGAAAGGTTGGCCAGAGTGTCATCATATGGGGCTAAGGCGCAGATGGACGCCTGCGCGAACGTACGTGAGTAGAGTTAAGCAGGAATCGCCTGGGAAAGCGCCGGTTCCTTTCACAACGGTAGAGGTGATAGAGGGATAGAGGCGCTGTCAGTCCAGTATTATATCATTCTCCATGCTTCAGACGCCAGCGATGATTGCTTGCCTTGTCTCGCTGCCTGCGCCTGTTTTTGCCGGATGAAGTTTCCCTTGGTAAACGCCCGCTTACAGAGTTGTGTAGGCGAACGTCCTGCGTTTTACTGATTTGACATGCTCTAGCTTGACATGCTCTGGATAGAGGGATACTATTGTAGCACATGAATCGGTGAACCATCTGTGAGCGCGTTCAAGGGGAATGTATGGCGACAAATAGCTATCGCAGACCGGCATCCTGGCTTATTGGTGACGACTTCGGATTGAGCAACATACTCACCCAAATATTCAAAACTCCAGAGGGGAAGGCGTCTGACGCAGCTACCTCGATAAAGGAGGAACTTGCTTCAAGTAGTAAACTTTTTCTGCTGACGCATGATGAGCTTCCACTTGTGCGGCTGGTTGATACTCCAGAGTGGAAACTGACCAACGCTGCAACAATCGAGCAAGAGGTCAGACACATCTTACGAGCATGCCAGACTCCGCCTACTCCCGGAAAGGAGTTTCATAGCATATGGATCGTTACTGCGGACGCTACGTCTGCTGGGCAAGTGATAGCTATGCTCGATACGGCATTCGTCGAGCTTCCAGTGGTGGTGATCGTTCGTCAGTGTGGCCAAACAGCCCTCGATGGATTGCGCGCCAAACTGGCAGCGCATCCAAAGGCCAGAATCAAGCGGATAGTGTTAGCCCCACCAGACAGCAACATCAAAGTGGAAGCTGACGGATTGTGGGTAGCGACTCTTGATATTATCAATGTGCATTCCTTGGAGATGCTCACCCAGGCGCACAAGGATGGGATCGATCCCGATCCGTTAGACGAGCGAAACAAGCTGACCGCACAGGCTTCTGCTGAAATCGCCAAGACTGTAGCTGCTATCCAGGCTCCGGCTCTGCCTTCCAACGCGACTATCGCAAATAATCAGCATCTTGCGACGGTGTACGTGGCTATGCTCATCAGGCTTGCGGGCATATTTGGCATCACCTTATCCCAGGATGATGCAGAAGAAATTTGGAAACTTGCTTATGCGCGCATGATGACCGAAAACATCCTCGCAATCCAACCGAAACAAGCGGTGGTGAAAGGCACTATTGGAGGACCGGTGTGGCAAAATAGGGCTGATGGAATCACGCACCCTTTTAACGCAGCGCACCACCCTGCTAACGTACAGGATATCGGCGACACTTACGCCTGGCTGTTTAGATTTCTCAAGGAGCTCGATGAGCAGACTCCCGTGCTGGTGGAAAAGGAGTGGCTACAGTCTGCCTTTCCCATTGGGTTGATAGCGAGAAAACTCTCTTAAAATTCGGTCTTTGCAGATACACCAAAACGTTGCATTGTGTGTATACGTATGCGCATACTGAAAGGACGCTGACACATGGCCTCTGCGGTTTCCAATCTTATCCGTGTCTTTATTAGCCATAGCAGCTCCGACAATGAGTTTTGCCGTGCGTTTGCCTCACAGCTACGCCATGACATAGGAGTTTCGACGCACAGTAGCAACCGATCTACAGCGCCCTATGACGATTCGATCTGGTTTGATGAGCGACACGACTTGATGAAGCTCGATTTTTGGATGGATCATGTGCTGAATGAGATCAAGAATCGTCGGCACTTTGTCGTTGTTCTTAGCCCGGCGGCTGTTGCATCACCCTGGGTCAGACGAGAGATCGATCTTGCCGCTGCGTTGGAGCGAGATGATAAATTGCTCACACTTCATCCTGTTATCGCTCAGCCTTGCACGATCCCGCAAGCGTTACGCAACTATAAGATCATTGCCTCAGACAATGGCAAACCGTTATCGGCAAGCGAGGCCGCTGACGAAGTATCTGCTGATATGCAAGCGTCAGCTACTAGAGAGGGTGTAAGACACTCACACATTTTGCGCGTTCATTCAAACTTACCTCGTGCGAGACATCAGGATTCCCATCCTGCGTCAGAACCTTCCATCACCCAACGGCTTAGCGAATTAGGATTTCAAGAATGGGAGACTGGGAATGTGAAGTTTATTCTGCCGCCAGTAACTGATCCTATTCGACAGAGTGATTTTACGTTGGGGAGCAATGAGCCGCAGGGAGCGGAGCCAGATGAAACGCCGAGAACTCGCCATGTAGCCACTTTTTCTATTGCCCAACATCCCGTGACCGTCGCTGAATATGCGTATGCCCTGGCAGCAACACAAACGGAAACACCTGCAAGAAAAATGAGGAGTCCCATTGCTGGGACTGCGCAGGTGGGCGAAGACTGGGCTGAACAACATCTCTATCAAAATCGCCCCGTCGTCGGCATCTCCTGGAACGATGCGGTGAAATACGCGAAATGGCTGTCCCGCGTCTCCGGCTTATCCTGGCGATTGCCCACAGAAGATGAATGGGAGAAAGCCGCCAGAGTAGACACTAACCCCAATGCTATCCACCATATCTATCCCTGGGGGGATGACTTTAACCCTGCCTTCTGTAATACGCGCGAAGGTGGGCGGCAGAGGCCAACATCAGTGGGGCACTATCCAGAGGGAGCCAGCCCCACAGGTGTCTACGATATGGCCGGGAATGTGTGGGAATGGACGAGCAGTATCTATACCGCTGATCCCTCACAACCCGCTGCCTCGGAAGCGAGCGAAAGCACTGGCCTTGTCTATCGCGTGCTGCGCGGCGGCTCTTGGTACTATCCGGCGCATCTTGCCCGTGCCACCTATCGTCAGCCGCTGTGGGAGTCGTTCTTTCTTGCTGATAGCGGCTTCCGGCTGGTGCTTGATACGTAGAATCGCAGCCTTCCTTGAGAAGGTATGATGGCAACACGTGAAGAAAACAGCAAGTGATATTTTCTGGCGCGACTGGCGCCACGCGACTGCTGTTAGGCGTGGCGCCAGTCGCGTTATAGGTTGCTACTGATTCAGCGTCACCACGGTGATGCCGTCGCCGCCTTCTTTTGGGGGGGCCGACGCCATTGACTTCACCATTGGATTGCTCCGTAACTGCTCGCGAATCGCCTGACGCAGCGCGCCCGTTCCCTTGCCGTGCAAAATGCGCACATAGGGCAGGCTTGCCAGATAGGCGTCGTTGATGTAGGTATCCACCTCGCTCAGTGCGTCCTCCACGCGCCAGCCGCGCAGATCAAGCTGCAACTCTGGCGGTGGTGTGTCGTCGCGTGGCGGTAGCGTCACCAGCACAGGCGCATCCGCATAGGCGCTACGCTTGCCGCGTCCCCCCTCGGCCTGCTCTTCGGCGCGCGCCTGCCGACGGCTGAGGCGTTCCAGATTGGCGACGCCCACTCGCAGCTTGAGCGCGCCCATCTGCACCTCCACATCGCCCTGCGCGTTGGGCAGCGAGAGCACCTCGGCGCGCTGGTTCATCGAGCGGATGCGCACGGTATCGCCAACCGCCAGTGGGCCATCCTCCACCGTCTCGCTCTCGGCGCTTTCCTGGCTTACCTGACCGGTCCGCAGCTCGCGCGTGCGCAGGGGAACCGGCGCGGCGCGTTGTTCCACCTTTTGGGCGCGGGCGCGCAACTGCTCCAGACGTTCCTCGGTGAGCCGCGCACGCATCTGTGTACGAATGCGCGCCAGCTCGGCCTGCGCCTGTTCCGCCTCGCGCCGGGCCTGGGCGCGCGCCTCGTTGAGGATGCGTACACGCTCTTCCTCCGTCTCGCGGCGCAATCGCTCAAGCTCGCTCCGCTGGTATTCGGCCTCGGCGCGCTCCATGCTCAGGCGATAGCGTTCGTCGGCGGCCACCCGCCGATCCTCCGCAAGCTCGGTAAGCAGGCTCTCCATCTCCACGCCTGCTGTCCCCAGAAACTCACGCGCGCGCGTGATGATCTCTTCCGGCAGGCCCAGCCGCGTGGCGATGGCCAGCGCGTTGCTGCGCCCAGGAACGCCGATGCTCAGCTTATAGGTTGGCGAAAGCGTCTCCACGTCGAACTCGACCGAGGCGTTCATCACGCCGGGCTGCTCGTGCGCGAAGGCTTTGAGTTCAGAGTAGTGCGTGGTGGCAACCGTTGAAACATGGCGCTCAAGCAGCGTGGTGAGGATCGCCCTTGCCAGCGCCGAACCTTCGCTGGGGTCGGTGCCTGCGCCAAGCTCATCCAGCAGGACGAGCGCATCCGGCGTCACCTCACGTAGAATCTCGACGATGCGGCTGAGATGCGAGGAGAATGTGCTGAGGCTCTGCTCAATGCTCTGCTCATCGCCAATATCGGCGAAGACGTTCGCGTACACTGGCACGTCGGAGCCATCCTCCGCCGGGATGTGTAGCCCCGCCAGCGCCATCAGCGAGAGCAGCCCCACCGTTTTCAGGGCGACGGTTTTGCCGCCCGTGTTAGGGCCAGTGATCACCACCATGCGCGGCACATCGTCAGGGGTCATCTTACCCGTCTTGTCCTGCGTGGGATCGCCCAGCCAGAAGTCAATCGGAACCACTTTGCCTGTCAGCAGCGGATGCCGGGCCTGGCGCAGATGCAGCCGTCCCTCGGTGTTCAGATGTGGGGCGCTGGCGCGGGTCAGGCTGGCGTAGCGTGCCTTGGCGAAGCAGAGATCGATCTCCGCCAGCAAGTCTACCGCCAGCGTGAGATATGGCCCCTCGCGCGCCACCAGATCGGAGAGTTCGGCCAGGATGCGGTCAATCTCCTCGCGTTCGGCAAGTTGCAACTGACGCAGCCTGTTGTTCATTTCCACGACTACCAGCGGCTCGACGAAGATTGTGGCCCCGCTGCCGGATTGATCGTGTACGATGCCTTTTACCTGGCTGCGCGCCTCGGCCCGCACTGGGATCACGTAGCGGTCGTTGCGCATGGTCACAATTGGCTCTTGCAGCGCGCTACGAAAGTCGTTGACGAGCGTATTCAGCCGCTCTTGTAGGCGTTGCTGCGCGCCACGTATCTCCAGCCGCAGTCGCCGCAACTCTGGCGAGGCGCTATCCAACACATCGCCCTCTTCGCCGATGCTTTCGGCGATGCGCCCCTCAAGTTGAGGGCGTATCGGCAGGTCTACAGCCAGCGCCTTCAACAGCGGTAAATCGGTCTCCTGGCGGCCTATCAGCCGCGAAACATACGCCGAGGAGCGTGTGGTGGCCAACACGTCGAGCAGGTCAGCCGGGCTGAGGATGGCGCCGCGCTCTGCAGCTTTCACCTGCTGGCGAATGTCACGCGCGCCGCGCACACCAGCGTCCGGGCGCAGGTCGAGCAGTTTGCGCGCTTCGGCGGTATACGCCTGTCGGCGGCGCGCCTCATCAGGGTCGCCGGTCGGCTCCAGCGCAAGGGCCAGCGCCTTGCTCGCGGAGAAGGCTGCTTCGTCAGCCAGCCGCGAGATAATCTTGGGGTACTCGAGCGTACCCAAACTTTTCGTGTGCATCTCTATTTCTTTATCTCTCCTAGAGAGGAAGGTGAAGTTACTCTTTTTCTCCCATGAGGATATATGCTTCCCAGAAGGCGGCCCGCACAGCCTCCACCTGCGGCGTCAGTCCGGCGTGGGCCAATGCCTCCGCCAGCGGATTGCGTGCGTTGTTTTGCCAGCGCGCGCGTGTGGCCTGCGTCGCGCGGCTGCCGTATACCAGCGATTGGAAGATCGCCAGTGGAGCCAGCGCCAGCCGCGTTGGTAGCAGTTGCGCGCCCATCACGATGATCAAACGCCCGTGTGGCCTTAGCACGCGGTGTATCTCGCTCAGGGTATTGGGATCGTAGATATACTCCGTCGGGAATGTGCTCACTACCGAGTCAAACGAGGCGTCGGCGAAGGGAAGCGCCTGCGCGTCTGCCTGCACAACGGGAGTCTCGCTAAGAGGGAGACCCCGGCGACGTAGTTCGGCGCGCGCTGCTTCTACCATCGCAGGTGAGCGATCCACGGCTGCGCAGGTATACCCATCCTCTACCATGTCGGCCAGAAGTGTACCGATGCCGCAGCCGATCTCCAGCACATAGGAGCCAACCAGCCGCGCGATAGCCAGTCGTTGCCAGACACGCCACTGCCCCGCGAAGGGAATCGTGCTGGCTAGCCAGTAGAGGGTACGGTTGCGATAGAGCAGCCCAAAGAGGAAGCGCAACACCCGCATACGAGTTGTCGCCAGCCAATCTACACGATTGTTTGGGCCATTGCTTGGGTGGCTATGTGGCTGCCGCTCACTTTGGCGCTGGCGTGTATTGTCTCCCGGTCGTCTGATTTCGTCAGGGCGTGTAGGCTCTTGTGGATGCTCGTCAGGCGCGCGATAGCGAAAGGCGCGGGATGCGCTGCTTGTTCCGCGCGCGCCAGTACCGTTATAGTTATGCCTTGATGTCTCCATTGGTCTCGTCTCCTGTATCCATCCATCGCGCCGTCCCATTCGGCGGCTGTACGCAGGGTCGCGCACACAAGAAAAGCCCTGGGAACGTTCATATGACGCCCCAGGGCCACTCTACCTTACTTCGCTACTACACGGCTCATCCCCATGTATGTAGGGATGCTTGCGCCAGAGCGGTTCTTCCCCATGTTGTGGGGACAACATGCGCTAGCTCTTGCTCGCATCCTCAGAATCGCTAGGAAGAAGTACCTCGTCAATGAGGCCATACTGTACAGCGGATTCCGCGCTCAGGTAGTAGTTACGGTCGGAGTCGGCTTTGATGCGGTCAAGCGACTGGCCGGTATGCTTCGACAGGATGTTATACAGCGCATCGCGTAGGCGGATGATCTCACGCGCCGTGATCTCGATGTCGGCTGCCTGGCCCTCCGCGCCGCCGAGCGGCTGGTGGATCAGGATCGTCGAGTGCGGAAGCGCATATCGCTTGCCCTTGGCGCCTGCCGCCAGAATGACGGCCCCCATGCTCATGGACATGCCCATGCAATAGGTGGCTACATCGGGCTTGATGAACTGCATCGTGTCGTAGATCGCCAGACCGGCATAGATGCTGCCGCCGGGGCTGTTGATATACATGCTGATGTCTTTGTTGGCGTCTACGCTCTGCAAGAAGAGCAGTTGCGCCACGACAGCGTTGGCCACCGTGTCATCAATCGGTGTGCCGATGAAAATTATCCGCTCCTGGAAGAGGCGGGTATAAATATCCATTGAACGCTCGATGCCGCGAGGGGTGCTCTCGATCACGCCCGGAATGTGCACATCCGTGGGGGTGACGAGGCCATGCTGCCCCTCTTGCCATCGTAGCGCATTTGGATCGGAAATACTTATTGGATCGAACCGTTGCGCCATGCTACGCTCCCTTTTCTGCGGTCAGCCGCCAGATTCAGCTAAAGAGTTGACGGCCGCCGTAGGGTGGTGTTTATTTGGACGACGCGCGCCTGCTTGCCTGCCAGCCTGAGCGTGTGACACTAATGAAGCGCCATAGAACCCATTAGCATGTGGTAGCAGCCGCGTATCGTTACCCATACGATACCACAATTCTGGCCGCCATGCCACAACAAGAGAAGCGGAGAAACCGATGGACATACCACCATTTCAGACGGCCATCCCCGTCTTCGAGGAGCTACGCGGCCCGCGTGTGCTCGTGCGACCCTATCGCACAAGCGACGCCGACGACGTGTACGCCGCCGTTGAAGCCTCGCGCGATCACCTGCGCCCGTGGATGCCTTTCGCCGATGAAACCGCCGACGAGCTACGCGACTGGCTGGCGCACGCGATGGCGCGCTGGCTGCTACGCGAGGAGCTACCTGCCGGTGTGTGGGAGGCCGCCAGTGGGCGTTACCTGGGCGGCTCCGGCTTGATGATACGCGACTGGCGCATCGGCTACTTCGAGATTGGCTATTGGCTGCGTGCCGACGCCGAGGGCAAGGGCTATATGGCCGAGACGGTGCGCCTGCTCACCGACTACGCCTTCACCTCGCTGGGGGCCAACCGTGTGGAGATTCGCTGCGACGCGCGCAACACTCGTAGCTCCGCCGTGGCCGAGCGGCTTGGCTTCGTGCGCGAGGGCCGCCTGCGCAACAACGCCCACGCGCCCGACGGCCTGCGTGATACGCTGATCTTCGCCCGCACACCTGACGACCCGCCAATGGGATAATAGGTTGAAAATCGCGTCATGCTCTCCCATTGGTCTCAACTTCTGGGCGCCCACTTTTCCTTCTTGTGAGTCTATGGTACACTGCCCATACATTGGTTGAGAACGTCCATCCACAGATAGAGAACGTACATACATTCATAACGTACATAGAGAGCGTGGGCGACAACGCCAAGGAGGCCAGTGATGGCACAGTACCACTCGTTCCCGCACGACGATCTTCCCTTCGAGGCTTTTGCGGATCGTCAGGAACCTGATCCCAGGCGACAGGCCGGACAAGCTTCTCAACCTGAGCAGCAGGGAGTGGAGTTGGAGTACAGACAAGGGCCTACCTACTACCCGCTGGATGACGTGTATCAGGTCTATGAGCCGCGCGGCTACGACGGAAGCGACCGAGGAGACGATGGCCAGCCGGGACAGAATAATGGCCATGGCGGCTTGACGGGTGGCACGACGGAGGCGATCAACCAGCAGGCTGCCCCGCTGATGCAAGGCACCCAGCTCGATCATGGCCGCTACCTTGTGGAAGGCGTGCTGGGATCAGGTGGCATGGGAAAAGTCTATCGCGTGATTGATCAACGCCTGCGCGTTGTGCGCGCGATGAAAGAGATGAACATGCGCATGAGCGACCCCAATGCGCGGCTGGTCAACTTCCGTCGTGAGGCGCGCATGCTCATGGGACAGGATCATCCCGGCATCCCAAAAGTCTACGACATCTTCAGCAATGCGCAACGTTCATATCTGGTGATGGATTACATCGAGGGCGATACCTTACAGAACATCCTCTACCAGACACGCGATGCAGGGAACTGGTTGCCGGAAGATCAGGTTGGCGCGTGGATGATCCAACTGGCCGCCATCGTCGCCTATCTGCATTCACAACAACCACCAGTGATCTTCCGCGATCTGAAGCCCGCCAACATTATGCTGAAGCAGAACAATAAGATTGTGTTGATTGACTTTGGCATCGCCAAACCCTATGAGGCCGGACACAAGCACACCACCGTTGGCACCGAGGGATTCGCTGCCCCGGAACAGCGTGAGGGCAAGGCTGAGCCGCGCTCCGATATTTACGCGATGGGCGCTGTCATGTATAATCTGCTGACCGGCGAGCTTCCGCCGAACCTGTTGCGGAGCGCACAGCCACGCGCGGTCAACCCAACTATCTCACCTGAAATGGAAGAGATCATTCTGCGTTGCGGTGAGAAAAATCCAGCGTTGCGCTATCAGACCGCGCAGGAGTTCGCCGAGGCCCTGCAGCAGGCGCTAGGCCTGCCAGTGCGCCCACTCGCCTTCGCAGCCGAGCCTGGCATGGCGGCTGGTGGTATGAGCGGCCAGCTCTTCGCCGACGCACAGCCGCGCATGGGCGATGAGGCTACGTCGCTCTGGTCGTTCCGCACCGAGGGCGAGATCTATAGCACGCCAACTATTGTCGTCATGAAGTCGGCGAACGCCGCCCAGGCGGATGCGCCAAGCGATGCGTTTTTGCTGATTGGTTCAAACGACAACAATATGCGGGCAATTGACCTGCGGCGTCGCTCGCAACGCTGGCAGTTCTCCACCACCGGAATCATTTGTGGCAAGGCGGTCGTCTGGCGGAATATGGCGTTATTTGGCTCAGCGGATCATTTCCTCTACGGAGTGAATGTGCAGACAGGGGAACTGATCTGGCGCTTCAAGACCCAGGGGCCAATCCTGGCCTCGCCGCGCATTGTGAACGACATGCTCTATGTTGGTTCGAGCGATGGCAACCTGTATGCGATTGACCTGCAATCCAGGCGCGAGGTCTGGCGCTACCCGACCTATGGGAAAGTGCAGACCACCCCGACGTATGGCAATGGCTGGGTGTACTTTGGCGCGTCGAATGGGAAGTTGTACGCCGTTGATGCGCTGACGCATGACCTCCGCTGGACGTTTACCTCGCAGCAAGGCATTTTCTCGTCGCCCGCCTTCGCCGATAACCATGTCATCTTTGGCTCCAATGACCACCAGATTCACTGCCTGGAGGCGCGTTCCGGCTGGACAGCCTGGACACGTTCCACCGACCGCCTGGTGGCCTCGTCGCCGTTGATCGTTGATGATCGGCTCTATATCGGGTCTGGCGACAAGAACCTCTATTGCCTGGATGTGCGCACTGGCAACGTGTACTGGCGCTACACCACGCAAGGGCAGATCGCCAGCACGCCCGCCTACGCGGATGGCGTCGTCTACGTTGGGAGCGCCGATCACCGACTCTATGCGATTGACGCGAAGGCCGGGAAGCGCATCTGGTTTTTTGAGGGACGCGAGATCATGAGTTCGCCAACCGTGTACAATGGTGTGGTATATGTGGGGAATCTCGATTGGACTCTGTATGCGCTACGAGCCGCCAAAGCGTATGGCTCCTACGGCTCCTAGATCGGCGTCTGAGTCTGTACAGTCGTGAGGTAATCTTCCGTAGCAGGACAAAAGTGAGGCAAGCGCCGCCACAAAGGCGACTCTATACGAAAGAACCAACCAACGGTGATGTGAGAACGTGGTTGAGAGATGCAGGGGGCTTGTGTGCAACACAATGATTACGCCGATATGGCAGAGACACTCGACGCTCGTGAGCAGGCGTCAGCGACGCACGCGGAGCACAGCGAGCCAACCGAGGAGACCGCCCAGGCAGAGACAACGCCCCTTGCGGCTTCCGGCAGGGCCACCGACGCCTCAGAGATCACAGAGACCACAGAGACCACAGAGACCTCACCTGCGGAACCTGCGGAGCAGCCTGCCTCAATCGAATCAACCGAATCAACCGAAGCAGCTAAAGCAGGCTCCTCAGCCAAGATAACCGAAGCCACTGCACATGGA
>Ga0070737_10001248_pt1 | contig 38256 bp, 30 predicted proteins | sample Coa_R1_10_FD_66438 | JGI IMG/M metagenome (GOLD analysis project Ga0070737, IMG submission 66438) | Surface soil microbial communities from Centralia Pennsylvania, which are recovering from an underground coalmine fire - Coalmine... | ecosystem: Environmental > Terrestrial > Soil > Unclassified... | reverse complement strand
GAATGCTGCCGGTTCTCGTTCCCGGCGATGAGCGCGCTCGCGGCGCGCCAGCCCAGGATCCAGCAGCACCTGTTCCGTCTGCTCAGCAAGGAGCTTGGTTCAGCGGCGCTGCTCGCCGGGGATCATTCGGCGGACGAGCGCATGGCAGCGTTCCTGGTCGACCTCGGTGACCGCTACGCGGCCCGCGGATTGTCCGGCACCCGGTTTCGGCTCAGCATGGCGCGTGCCGATATCGCAAACTATCTGCGGCTGGCGGCCGAAACGGTCAGCCGCGTGCTGGGCCGCTTCCGCGAACAAAAACTGATCGCGATCGACGGCCGCAATGTCGAGCTTCTGGACCCGCCGCGCCTGCGCGAGTTGGCGCGGTATTCATGCGATCGTCCCTGATCGCGGCGTCATGCAGGTTCCAGCAACCGGCCGTGGCCCGGCTCCGTGGAGATCAGAACGGACTTCCTGTCCTGACTTTCCACAAGAGCCGCTCCGACCATCGCTCCTGACGTCCTTCAAGGTGCGTAGCGTGCGCTCCGCCCACGATTGTTTGTTTCAGGCCGCCAACGTGCGCAGAGTGCACGACCCCATCGCCGCGAACACCGGCCGATCACGTGCTCTGATGAGGTGACATGGCCGCCTGGTACCTGCAAATCCTGTGGACGCACATCGGCTGCGTGATCGCGTCCGGCAGCCTGTTCTTCACGCGCGGCTGCATGATGCTGGCCGGACTTCGCGCCGCCAATCATGTCGCGCTGAGGCGCATTTCGGTCGTGATCGACTCGCTGTTCCTGGCCGCAGGCATCGCGTTGACCATCATCATCCACCAGTACCCGTTCGTGCAGGCGTGGCTCACCGTCAAGGTGATCCTGCTCGTCGTCTACATCGTGCTGGGCGTGTTCGCGCTGCGGCGCGGACGCACCCGCGCGATCCGCGCGACCTGCTTCGCGGCGGCGCTCGTGGTGTTCCTGTTCATCGTCAGCGTCGCGCGCGCCCACGACCCGCTCGGCGCGTTCACGCACCTCTGATCAAGCGGCGCGCTGCGGCAGCCGCCGTTCAAGCGTTCGCGTGGCTTGGCTCGACCCGCGTATGCGCGGCCGGCTGGCGATCCATGAAGCCGAGCGCGTGGCACCAATGCATCACGTGCACGCCTTTTGCACGTTGCTCTTCGCGGATGGAATCGCGCAGCGCCACCATCTTCGTCCAGTGCACCTTGGGACGATAGTGGTGCTCGGCGTGGAAGCCGTTGTACAGCCAGATCCAGTTGTAGAACTTGTTGTAGGTCGAAACGCCCCACGCGATCGGCTCGTCGGGATTGCCCTTCAGGTGCTCGTAATAGCCGTTCAACGACGACAGCGATTGGCCGAGGTAGTAGAACGGCACCAGGCACAGGAACGCGCGCCAGTCGTAGATCAGGCATGCGAGGTACACGGCGAGGAACGTCACCATCTCGACCCGCACCCAGCGCGCGCGTTCGGGATGCTTTTCCTTGAGGCGCGTGTAGCACTCGCCGATGTCGTCGCGGAAAAACGACAGGAAGGTGTACGCCCAAACGTTCTCCGGCTTGCCGTCCTTGCCGTGGCGGTAAATGGAAATCGGGTCGATGGTGGTGCCATTCTTGCCCACGCGATCCATGTTGCCGACGTGGTGGCGCAGGTGAACGCTGCGGTACCACTCCTGGCTGAAGCCGTCGACGAGCGACAACAGGAAACTGAATACGCGGTTCAGCCAGCCCCACTTGAAGAACTCGTTGTGGATGAAGCTGTGGCTGGGGCCGTTGATCGACCAGGAAATGCTGATCGAATAAATGAACGCGCACGGGATCCACAGCCACCACGGCGTGTGGTGGAAGCCGAAGAACAGCCAGGCGAGGAAGGCGCAGTGGCCCAGGATCATCAGCGCGGGAACCGTGTCCCACGCGCTGTAGGCGAAAAATCGATGGCGAGGTTTGGCGGCGGTGTTCATGTAAAGCGTACGCGGCGGAAAGGGGCCGCCGTGGCGTGGCAGGCCCGGGTGCGTATTTTACGACGGCTTGCGGTAGTGTGACGGCACTGCCTTTCAGCGGGCTTGCCGCAGGCATGACCGTTGCCCGGGGTTCACTCCGCCTCTGCACGATCCGCGCGGGTCCGCACGCCGGACCAGCGATAATGCGCCGATGCCCGCACACCTTCGCATCCTCGACACCGACGGCAGTGTCGATGCCGCCGCCCTCGCCGCCATCGTGCCGTGGGCGTCGATCACGACCGTGGACCTGCGCGATCTCGGTCCGTCGCTGCGGCTGTGGAGCCGGCGCAGGAACATCGACGCGGCGCGCGCTCGCATCGCCGCGGCGGCGGATTCGCGACCGTCGATCACGTTTCTCGGTTCAGGCGATTTCCACCACCTCGCGACGCTGCTGATCGAGCGTGTCGCAGAGCCGTTCACGGTGCTGCATTTCGACAATCACCCCGACTGGGTACGGCTGGCGCCGCGCTGGCACTGCGGCTCGTGGGTGAATCGCGTGTTGGCGCTGCCGAACGTGCAGCGCGTGGTCACCGCGGGACCGTGCAGCGACGACCTGGTCAATCCCGGCCGCAAGGGCGGCAATCTGCCTGCACTGGATTCCGGACGGCTGGTGCTGTTTCCGTGGCGCCACGCGCCATCGCGCGTCCATCGCCGCATTGCCGATGGACCGGGGCACGCACGGCGGGACGGCCACATCCATTGGCAAAATCTCGCCGAACGGCCATTGGACGACGCCATCGAACTGGTGTTCGACGCCATTCCGACGGAAGCGATCTGGATCACCATCGACAAGGATGTGCTGCCCGAGCGCGAAGCACTGACCAACTGGGATCAGGGCCAGATGCCGCTGGCGACCCTGCTCGCGATGCTGCGCGCGGCGGGACAGCGCAAACGGTTGCTGGGCGCCGACATCTGCGGCGAATATTCGCCGCCGCGGCACGGGAACTGGTTGAAGCGCATCGAAGCGCGGATGGACCAGCCGGCGCGCGAAGCGGACCGGCAGCGGATCGCGGAAAACGGCCACACCGACCGCGAGCTGGCGCGGACCCTGTTCGATGCCTGCTCCGACGCGGCTGCCGCCGCATGATCGAGACCACCGTCCATCCATCCATCGACGCGTTCGCGCCGGCTGAATGGGGCCGCCTGTTCCCGCACGAACTCGAAGATCACGCCTACCTGCGCGCCATCGAACAGGCGGGCATCGAGGGCTTCCGTTACGCATATTTCGCTGTGCGCGACGGCGACCGACTGCTTGCTGCCGTACCCGCCTTCGTCACCGATTACCGCCTCGACACCACCGTGCAGGGCGGCCTTCGCCGCGCGACGGAGGCGCTCGCGAAGGTTTTCCCGCGTCTGCTGCGCATCCCGATGCTGTCGCTGGGCTCGCCGGTCTCCGAGCGCTGCCGCGTGGGCTACGCGCCCGAATCCAGCACGGAGCAGCGCGCGGCATGGCTGGATGCGATCCTCGCGTACATGGAAACCGTCGCCGCTCGCGAAAAATTCGGCATGCTCGCGGTGAAGGACGCGCCGCTGGAGGAATCCCTCTGGCAGCAGGCGTGCCCGCGCCACGGCCTGCGCGCCCTGCCCGGTTTGCCGGGCGCGACGCTGGACATCCGCTGGCGAGACGTGGACGGCTATCTCGAATCGCTGGGCTCATCCACCCGCAAGGACTTGCGCCGCAAGCGTCGTGAGGGTTCGGCGCTGCGCATCGAATGGCGCACGGATCTGGACGGCATCCGCGACGACGTGCAGCGCCTGTACCGCGAAACCTTCACACACGCGGAACTGTCGTTCGAGGAATTGACGCCTCAATATTTCGAAAACGTGCTCCGCGGCATGCCTGGCCGCGCGTTCTGCGTCACCTACTCCGAAGGCGAGCGGCTGGTCGCGTTCAACCTCGTGCTGCGCGACGCCGGACGCCTGCTCGACAAGTTCCTCGGCATGGATTACGCGGTAATGGACCGCTACAACCTTTACCACGTGAGCTGGCTCGAGAACATCCGGTTCTGCATCGCCGAAGGGATCGGGGTGTACGAAAGCGGCCAGGGCCTGCACCGCGAGAAGCTGCGCCTCGGCAGCACGCTGCACGCGAATGCGTTGTGGTACCGGCACCGCAACCGCATCATGGACGGCGTGTTCGCGCGTTTCGAAAGGCTGGCGCGACTCGACCGTTTCGACGATGTCGCCGCAGACGCAAACCCTCGCGCGCGACAGGGCTGACGCCGTACGGGCGCAGCCGTCCAACCCAGCCCGTCGCGTGGGGCACAGGCACGCTCCCACGTCTGATCCCGAGCCGCGGCTATCATCGACCTCTCCGCTGATGTGACCGCCCGAGCCTGCTACCGGAGGAGTCCCCGTGCAAATGGCACACGCACTCCGAACCGTCGCCGCGGCACTTTTCGCGTATGGTTGCCTCAGCGCGTTCGCCCAAACGACATCTCCCTCGCCTCCGCCGAAAAACGCGGTGACCCTGGCGCCGGTGTTGGTCAGAGGCGTCGTGCCGGGTCCGGCGCTATGGAAGATCAGCAAGAACGGCCACGTGATGTGGGTGCTCGGCATCACCTCTCCTCTGCCGAAGCAGATCCAGTGGGACTCGACCAAAGTCGATCACTTGATCGCCCACTCGCAGCAAGTGCTCGAGCTGCCGGGCTATTCCCTGTACATGGGCGGATCTTCGGGAGGGCCCGATCTCGAAGCCCTGGAACAGGCGAAAGAACTTCCGGACGGCAAAACGTTGCAACAAGTCCTTCCGCCGGACCTGTACAGCCGCTGGGCCGCCGCCAAAAACAGGTATCTGCACGGTTTCCATGGCTGGGGCGTCGATCGTCTGAGGCCGGTGCTCGCTGCAACGAAGCTGTATGACGCCGCGTTGAGCCAGTCCGGCCTCACCCCCACCGGCAAGGTGGAAGAAACCGTCTACGCACTCGCAGCCAGGCATTGGGTACGTGTTGTCAATACTGAATACGTCTTGAAGGTGAACAACGCAAACAAACTGCTGAACCAATTCACGAAGACGTCGCTGCAGGGCCAGGGATGCATGCGCAGTACGCTCGACGAGGTGGACCAGAATTTTCCGCGGGCCACTGCGCTGGCCAACGCATGGGCTACAGGCGATCTGCCGGCTTTGCGCAAGCTGCTGTCCAGCCAGCAGCAAGACCCTTGCTTTTCGGACTTCAGTGAAATGTGGGGCATCGATGACATGCCCGAACGGGTCCGGCATGCATGGATCACGGCGGCGCAGGACGCCTTGGAAAAAGACGTCCAATCGGTCGCCCTGCTTCCGATGATCGACTTGATGAGAGCCGATGGCTATCTGGATGCGCTGGAAAGGACCGGGTACGACGTGCAGGCGCCGGAATCCTTGGGCGAAACAAACGCCGATCCGTGATTGCACGCAATCAGCCTGCGCCTTCGGCGGAGTCTGCCGGTCGGGGTTTTCTCAGAAGCCGCCGCGGGCGCCGATCGCGCCGCAGAAAATCGCCGCCAACGCGAGCGCCAGCAACGCGGCATGCAGCGCAAGGAACTTGCCCGGCTTCTGGATGAGCCCCGTTTTTGCGGGCAGCCGCAACGGTTCGGCCACGAACAGCATCAGGGCGAACAGCACCCAGACCAGCAGCATCAAATCGATCCACCAGCCGAACGCGAGCTGCAACCGCGCGAAACCGCCGGAGATTCCGAGCATCCAGCAGCCGGTGATCCCGGCCAGCAACACCGCGATGCGCGCCTGGTTGGCGAAACGGCCCTCGAACTGCTGGATGCGCTGGATGCGTTCGAGTTGCGGCAGTCGGTTGAACATCGGCAGCAGTGACGTGGTCACGGTGAACACGCCGCCGATCCACCACACCACGCTCAGCACGTGGATCGCCAGCAGGATGTTGAATGTCGTCATGCACCGCCCGCCTCGCCCGATCTTCGGTCACCGAGTGTAGGCAGGCACGCGCGAATTCCCATGATCGGCGTCAAGCCGGCACCCGCCGTCGGGACGCCCAATCACGCCAGGCCCGAATTCACTCCAGCTCGTCCTCGAATCGCAGGTGTTTCACGCTGCGCCCGTTGCGGCGCACCAGCTTCAGCGCTTCGATGCCGATGCGGACGTGATCCTCGACGTAACGCGCCTTGACCAGCGCATCGCTGACGGCGGTCTTCACGCCTTCGGGGACCATCGGCTGATCGGAGACCAGCAGCAACGCGCCCGACGGAATCCGGTTGGCGAAACCCGCCGCGAAGATCGTCGCGGTCTCCATGTCGATCGCCATGCAGCGCAGCGTGCGCAGGTAGGCCTTGAAACCTTCATCGAATTCCCACACCCGGCGATTGGTGGTGAACACCGTGCCGGTCCAGTAATCGCGGCCAAAGTCGCGGATCATGGTCGACACGCCGCGCTGCAACTGGAACGCAGGCAACGCCGGCACCTTGGGCGGCAGGTAGTCGTCGCTCGTGCCCTCGCCGCGGATCGCCGCGATCGGCAATATCAAATCGCCGAGCCGGTTCTTCCTTTTCAGCCCTCCGCACTTGCCGAGGAACAACACCGCCTTCGGCATGGCCGCCGACAGCAAGTCCATCACCGTCGCGGCGTTCGGGCTGCCCATTCCGAAATCGATCATGGTCAGGCCGTCGGCGCTTGCGCACGGCATCGGCTTTTCGCGATCGACGATCGCGGCGCCCGTGAGCGTGCAGAAGGTTTCGAGGTAGCCGATGAAGTTGGTCAGCAGCACGTGGCTGCCGAACTCTTCCAGCCGCTGGCCGGTGTAGCGCGGCAGCCAGTCGCTGACGATGCCGAGTTTGTCCTTCATGGGGCGGCAGTGTGCCACGCGCGTGGTGTTGCGGGCGGGGCCAGGAGGCGTGAACACGGGGAACCGCGGGCACGTCAGTGATAGGATGAAAGGTCCGAAACGGCTTGTGTGCAAGTCCCGGTTGCCATGTCCTGCCTCCCCGAAGAACTCAAACAAGCCGCGCTGGAATACCACCGGCACCCGCCCGCCGGAAAGATTCGCATCACCCCCACCAAGTCCCTGTTGACGGCGCGCGACCTGTCGCTCGCCTACTCGCCCGGTGTCGCGGCGGCCTGCGAAGCGATCGTGGACGACCCCACCGAAGCCCACGCGCTGACCGCGCGCGGCAACCTGGTGGGCGTGATCACCAACGGCACCGCGGTGCTCGGCCTCGGCAGCATCGGCGCGCTCGCCGGCAAGCCGGTGATGGAAGGCAAGGGCGTGCTGTTCCGCAAGTTCGCCGGCATCGACGTGTTCGACATCGAGATCGACGAGCGCGACCCGGACAAGCTGGTGGAGGTCATTGCCGCGCTGGAACCAACCTTCGGCGGCATCAACCTCGAGGACATCAAGGCGCCGGAATGCTTCTACGTCGAGCGCAAGTTGCGAGAGCGCATGAACATCCCGGTGTTCCACGACGACCAGCACGGCACCGCGATCATCGTGGGCGCGGCGTTGACCAATGCGCTGATCGTGGTCGGCAAGAAGATCGGTGACGTCAAGGTTGCGGCATCGGGCGCGGGCGCCGCCGGCATCGCCTGCCTCGACATGCTGGTGCAGCTGGGCGTCAGGCCGCAAAACATCCTGGTCAGTGACAAGGATGGTGTGCTGTACCAGGGCCGCCCGGACCTCGACCCGAGCCTCGAGCGCTACGCGCGCAAGACGAAGGCGCGCACGCTCGCCGACATCGTGAAGGGCGCGGACGTGTTCCTCGGCGTGTCGGCCGGCGGGGTGCTGAAGCGCGAGATGGTCGCGACGATGGCCGGGCGCCCGGTGATCCTGGCGTTGGCCAACCCGACCCCGGAAATCACACCCGAGGAAGCGCGTGCAGCAAAACCCGACGCCGTGATCGCGACCGGTCGCTCGGATTACCCGAATCAGGTCAACAACGCGCTGTGCTTCCCGTACATCTTCCGCGGCGCGCTGGACGTCGGTGCAACCGGCATCAACGAGGCAATGAAGGTCGCCTGCGTGCACGCGATCGCGCAGCTCGCGCGGCGCGAAGCCTCCGACATCGCGCAGCGCGCCTACGGCGGCCGCGTGCCGCACTTCGGCGCGGACTACCTGATTCCGCGGCCGTTCGATCCGCGACTGCTGGTGCAGGTCGCGCCGGCGGTCGCGAAGGCCGCGATGGATTCCGGCATCGCCACGCGTCCGCTCGCGGACCTCGATGCCTACACCGAAAAGCTCAACGAGTTCGTGTTCCGCACCGGCCTCACGATGAAGCCCGTGTTCGAACGCGCGCGGGCGAATCCCAAGCGCGTCGCCTACGCGGAAGGCGAGGAAGAAGTCGTGCTGCGGGCGGTGCAGACGCTGGTCGACGAAAAGCTGGTCCATCCCATCCTGATCGGACGGCCGGAAGTGATTTCCGGGCGCATCGAGCGGATCGGCCTGCGCATGGAAGCCGGCCGGGACTTCGAGCTGGTGAACGTGCACTCCGATCCGCGCTTCGACGCCTACTGGCAGCAGTACTACGGCCTGATGCAGCGGCGCGGCGTGACACCCGCGTCGGCGAAGGCCGTGGTGCGCTCGCGCACGACCGTGATCGCGGCGTTGATGGTCGAACGCGGCGAAGCCGATGCGATGATCTGCGGCGTGGTCGGTCGCCACCAGCGCAAGACCGCTTACATCCGCGACATCATCGGACTCGATCGCGGCGTGAAGTCGCTGTCGTCCATGGCCGGCGTCGTCAACGACAAGGGCCTGACGTTTTTCCTCGACACGCATACCCAGCACGATCCTGACGCCGAACAGATTGCCGAAGCGACCCTGCAGGCCACCGCGCGCTTGAGCTTGCTCGGCGTCGAACCGCACGTCGCGTTGATCGCAGGCTCGAATTTCGGCAGCCGCAACACCGCGACCGCGCGCAAGATGCAGCACGTGCTCATGCTGCTGCGTGAACGCGCGCCCGATCTGGAGGTCGAAGGCGAGATGCAGGCCGACGTCGCGCTGGATCCCGAACTGCGCACGCGGCTGTTCCCGAATTCGCGCCTCACCGGACGCGCCAACGTGTTCGTGTTTCCCAATCTCGCCGCCGCCAACGCCGCCTTCAACATCACGCGATCGATGTCCGACGGCGTCGTGCTGGGTCCGATCCTGATGGGCGTGGCCAAGCCCGCGCACGTGCTGACGCCGCAAGCCACCGTGCGGCGCGTGGTCAACATGAGCGCGATCGCCTGCGTCGAGGCACAGATCCGGGCGCCGCGTGAATTCAAGAGGCAGCTCGTCCGCGCGCCGCGCGGCTTGGCGAAAGGCAAGGCACGCGTGAAGACGCAGCGCGCCGGCACCGCACCCTCATCCCTCAAGACCGAAAAGCAGGCGGCGCGGCCCCCCGCGCACAGGAGCAAACGATGAACGCAATGGCACAGGCATTTCTCGAGCAGGATCCCGATCCGCGCGAAACCCGCGAATGGATCGAGTCCATCGAGGCGGTGATCGGCGCCGAGGGCACGGAACGCGCGCACCAGATCCTGGAAAGGCTGGTCAGCGAGACCCGCCGCGCCGGTGGGCACCTGCCGTTTTCGCCGACCACCGAATACATCAACACCATCCCGCCCCAACTGGAAGCGAAATCGCCGGGCGACGCCGCGATGGAATGGCGCATCCGCTGCATCATCCGCTGGAATGCGATGGCGATGGTGGTGCGCGCCAACCGCAAGCCGGGCGGGCTCGGCGGCCACATCGCGAGCTTCGGCTCGTCGGCGACGCTGTACGACGTCGGCTTCAATCATTTCTGGCGCGCGCCGTCGGAAAACCATCCGGGCGACCTGATCGGCTACCAGGGTCATTCCAGTCCCGGTCTCTACGCGCGTTCGTTCCTCGAAGGCAGGTTGAGCGCCGAACAGCTCGACCACCTTCGGCTCGAGACCGCCAGCCACGGCCTTGGCCTTCCGTCCTATCCGCACCCTTGGCTGATGCCGGATTACTGGCAAGTCCCGACGGTATCGATGGGCCTCGGACCCATCGAGGCGATCTACCAGGCGCAGTTCATGAAGTACCTGGAAGCGCGCGGGCTGATGCCGAAGACCGACCGCAAGGTATGGTGCTTCCTCGGCGATGGCGAGTGCGACGAACCCGAATCGCTGGGTGCGATCTCGGTCGCGGGCCGCGAGCAGCTCGACAACCTCATCTTCGTGATCAACTGCAACCTGCAGCGCCTCGACGGTCCGGTGCGCGGCAACGGCAAGATCATCCAGGAACTCGAAGGCGTGTTCCGGGGCGCGGGCTGGAACGTCATCAAGCTGATCTGGGGTTCCTACTGGGATCCGCTGCTGGCGCGCGACACCAAGGGCGTGTTGCGCAAGCTGATGATGGAAACCGTGGACGGCGAATACCAGGCCTGCAAGGCGTTCGGCGGCGCGTACACGCGCGAGCACTTCTTCGGCAAGTATCCGGAAACCGCGGAGATGGTGGCCAACCTGTCCGACGACGACATCTGGCGCCTGAATCGCGGCGGCCACGATCCGCACAAGGTTTACGCGGCCTACCACGCGGCGGTGAACACCCAGGGCATGCCGACCGTGATCCTCGCGAAGACGGTCAAGGGTTACGGCATGGGCGCGGCCGGCGAGTCGATGAACATCGCGCACCAGGCCAAGAAGATGCACCACGACGCCATCGTGATGTTCCGCGACCGTTTCCAGATTCCCATTTCCGACAAGCAACTGGAAGGCGAGGAAATGGAATCGGTGCCGTACTACCACCCCGGCAAGGATTCGCGGGAAGTGCAGTACATGCTGGAGCGCCGCCACGAACTCGGGGGGTTCCTGCCGTACCGGCGGCAGAAATCCAGCAAGACACTGAAGGCACCCACCCTCGAAAGCCTCGAGGCGATCACCAAGGGCACGGGCGATCGCGAAATCTCCAACACGATGGCGCTGGTGCGCGGCATGAACCTGCTGCTGCGCGACAAGGAGCTCGCGCCGCACGTCGTGCCGATCGTGGTGGACGAGGCGCGCACCTTCGGCATGGAAGGCATGTTCCGCCAGATCGGGATCTACGCGCCGGGCGGGCAGAAATACAAGCCGCAGGATTCGGACCAGTTGTTGTATTACCGCGAAGCGGAAGACGGCCAGGTGCTGCAGGAAGGCATCAGCGAGGCCGGCGGCGTGTCGGCGTGGATCGCGGCCGGCACCAGCTATTCGGTGTCGGACCAGCCGATGCTGCCGTTCTTCATCTTCTATTCGTTCTTCGGTTTCCGCCGCGTCGGGGACCTGATCCTCGCCGCCGCCGACCAGCGCGCACGCGGTTTCCTGATCGGCGCGACCGCCGGGCGCGCCTTCGCGGGCGAAGGCCTGCAGCACTCGGACGGCGCCTCGCACCTGATGGCCAGCGTGATTCCCAACTGCAAGGCCTACGATCCCGCGTATTCGTACGAGATCGCCGTGATCCTGCGCGAGGGCATCCGCGAGATGTACGAGGAGCAGCAGGACGTGTTCTATTACGTCACCGTGACGAACCACAACTACAGCCATCCTGACATGCCGGAAGGCTGCGAGGAAGGGATCGTCAAGGGGATGTATCTCTTCAAAGCGGGGGCGGGGGACGAGGGACGAGGGACGGGCAAGAGCAAGGGCAAGGGCAAAACCGAAAGCAAGAACGCGGCACCGCGCGTGCAGCTCCTGGGCGCCGGCGCGTTGATGCCCGACGTCGTGAAGGCGGCCGAATTGCTGGAGAAGGAATTCGGCGTCCAGGCCGATGTGTGGTCATGCACCAGCTTCAACGAACTGGCACGCAACGGCTTCGATTGCGAACGCTGGAACCGCCTGCACCCGGACAGGAGGGACCAGCGTACGTCCTACGTGGCGCAGTGCCTCGAGGGGCACGATGGCCCGGTGATCGCCGCGTCGGAATACGTGCGCGGCGTCGTCGATCCCTTGCGTACGGCGATTCCGGAAGGCCGCCGTTTCATCCCGCTGGGCGCCGACGGTTTCGGCCGCAGCGACACCGCCGAAGCCCTGCGCAACTTCTTCGAGATCGACCAGCACTGGATCGCGCATGCGGCGATCGTCGCTTTGGCCGAGGACGGCAAGATGAAGGCGGAAGACGTCGAACGCGCCATGCAGCTCTGGGGCATCGATCCGGGCAAGCCGAATCCGGTATCGGTCTGATCGCTGCCGATCGGCGCCTCGCCGACCGTGACAGGCATTGGCTTGTCACGGGCGCGAACAGCGTCGTGCAGCGATGCGGGGTGTGAGGGTCGGCGCGCATCCGTCCGCCCTCGCCGGATCGCCACGCGCCGACCCCACAACCTCCATCGCCGACCGGTGGCGCCATTCCAACCGGTCGGCTGCGATTCTCCGGCGATGCTCCGATGCGCGCATGTGCTTCTGGTAACGCAAACCGCGCGTGACACTCGTCATGTCCTGGTGTGCCGCGGCGCCGCATGCGGCGGTGTTCGCCCCGGCGTACACTCGCAGGGTTTTCGTCCATGAGAGGGGTTTCGCCATGCGCCGCGCCATCCTGTTCGCGTTGACTTCCAGCCTCTGCATCGCCGCCGGCGCGCAGGCCGGGCCAGCCGAAAGCCCATCGGGATCGGCGCAGCCCTTCTCCACTGCGATCACCGCACAGGGATTCCGCGCCGACGACAAGGCGATTTCGTCCGACTACATGGACGGCCGCAAGCCCGGCACGGTCGGCGCCAAGCGCGCCACCGCGTGGATCGTCGAGCAATTCAAGAAGATCGGCCTCGAACCGGGCAACCGCGGCTCGTGGTTCCAGGCGGTGCCGACCGTATCGACCACATTGCAGAACGCCGACGCAACCAGGCTCGACGTCAACGAAGGTGGCGGCACGCAGACGTTCGCGTTCGGCACCGATTGGGTCGCGAATACCTTGCAGGCGAAGCCGAAGGTCACGGTCAAGAACTCCGACATCGTGTTCGTCGGCTACGGCATCGACGCGCCCGAGTGGCAGTGGAACGATTACAAAAATCTCGACGTCAAGGGCAAGACCGTGGTGGTGCTGGTCAACGATCCCGGTTATGCGACCGGCGATCCGAAGCTGTTCAAGGGCAAGACCATGACCTACTACGGCCGCTGGACGTACAAGTACGAAGAGGCCGCGCGCGAAGGCGCCGCAATGTGCCTGATCGTGCACACCTCCGACGGCGCGGCGGGCTATCCGTGGACGGTGGTCAAGAACAGTTGGTCCGGCCCACAGCTCGCGCTGCCCGAGAGCGAGGATCCGGGTCCACGCCTGCCGGTCGCGGGCTGGATCACGCGCGAGGCCGCGCAACGCCTGTTCGCGAAAGCCGGGTTGGATTTCGGCAAGCTGGAAAAGGAAGCCTCGCAGCGCGGTTTCAAGCCGGTGCCGCTCAAGGCCACTGCATCGATCACGCTGGACAGCACCATCGGCCACGGCAGCGCCAACAATGTGTTGGGACTCATCAAGGGTACCGAGCATCCTGATCAGGTGATCGTGTACTCCGCCCACTGGGACCACTTCGGCGAGAACGACAAGCTGAAGGGCGACAAGATCTTCAACGGCGCGATCGACAACGGCACCGGGATTTCCGCGCTGCTGCAAATCGCCGGCGCGTTCGCGAAGCAGAAACCCGCACCGAAACGCAGCGTGCTGTTCCTCGCCGACACGCTGGAGGAATCGGGGCTGCTCGGATCGCTGTACTACACGAAGCATCCCGTGTTCCCGATGGACAAGACCGTGGCCGACATCAACATGGACGCGATGGACGTGATCGGTCCCACGAAGAACCTGCAGATCATCGGCAGCGGCCAGTCGCAACTCGAGGACATGCTGAAGGCCGCATTGAAGCAGCAGGGCCGCTTCGCGATCCCGGACCAGACGCCGGAGAACGGTTTCTATTTCCGCTCCGATCATTTCAGTTTTGCCAAGGCCGGCGTGCCCGCGCTGATGACCCAGACCGGCGACGACATGGTGCACGGCGGCGTCGCCAGGGGCCGCGCGGAACTCGCGGATTACACCGCGCACCGCTACCACACGCCCTACGACAACTTCGACCCGAAGTGGGATTTCTCCGGCGTCGCCGAGGACGCGCAGGCGCTTTATGAAGTCGGCCGCGAGTTGTCGCTCAATGACGAATGGCCCAAGTGGTACAAGGACAGCGAGTTCCGCACGCGCCGCGAGAAGATGATGAGAAGGTAGGCTGGTGGTGAGCCCGGCTTCATCGGCGAACCCCAGCGGGCGTGTACGACGACGGCGGCAAGGCTGCCAAGCGAGAGGATCATGCGTCGAACCGAATGCCTGGCCGCCATCGCGACAACCTTTCTGTTGCTCGTTCCATTGGCTGCGTCCGCGCAAAAGACCGTCGACGTCTGGCCCGGCGTCGCGCCGGGTTCCGAACACTGGACCTGGCAGGAAAAGGTCTTCCACGACGAATTTCTCGGCTACCACAGCAAGCAGATCGGCACCATCGTCGAAGACGTGGTGAAGCCCACGCTCACGGTTTACCTGCCCGCCCGCGCTTCCGCGACCGGCAGCGGGGTGATCATCGCGCCGGGCGGCGCCTGCATCGCGCTGGTGATGAAGCCGGCGAACGAACTGGCCAGGATGCTGCAATCCCGGGGCGTCGCCGCATTCGTCCTCGAATACCGGCTGAAGCGCAAGCTGGTGCAAGGCATGCCGAAGAACCTGAGCGAGGACAAGGCCTGTCGGTGGGGCATTGCCGATGCCGTCCAGGCGCTGAAGGTGGTACGGCAACACGCGAAAGAATGGAGCGTCTCGCCCGATCGCATCGGCATGCTCGGCTTTTCGGCGGGTGGCATGATCGCGAGCGAAGCGCTGGTGCAGAAAGATGCTGCACTACGCCCGAATTTCGTGGGATTGATCTACGGCGCACCGTTCGAGTCGATGCCCATCGTTCCGTCCAAACTCCCGCCCGTGTTCATGGCCTGGGCGCAGGACGACCACACCGCGGGTTACGCGATGGCGAGGTTCTACGCGGCACTGATGAAGGCTGGCGACAAACCCGAGGTGCATATCTATCGCACCGGCGGGCACGGCTTCGCCGCCAACGTCCGGCACGGCGGCACCAGCGATCACTGGGCCGAAGAGTTCTACTGGTGGCTGCAGGCGGAAGGGTTCGCGGACAAAGCAGCGGCGCGGGATACCACCGCCACAGCGGGTGCCGCGCACGACGATCATCATTGAGGGAGCTCCCAGCGCGAATCGGCGGGAGCAAGGAAAGCAGGCAGGGCTGCAATACCCTGCTCTTGCTCCCGCTGGAAACGCCGCAACGCGCCTACTCCCCCGCCGCCTTCAGCTTCGAATGCGGGCGCGCGACGGCGTACATCTCCCACGCGATCTGCTTCGTCAGGCCCTGCGGGTCCTTGCCGATCCGGTAGATGTCGAAATGGGTCCGGCCGGGCACGAAGTGGATGTCCGACTTGGCGTGCAGACCATCCAGCACGGCCTTGAGCTTGTGCACCGCGCCGTCGAGGTAGAACGTGTCGGCGGTGCCGACCCAGATATGGATCTTGCCGTCGAGATCCGGCTTCAGTTCCGGCCAGTCGTGCTGCAGGCGGTACGCAATGTCGTAGTGCTCGCGCCAGTACGCGACCACGGCGGGATCGACATCGCCGGTGTCGCGGTTGAACATCGGTTCGGGACGTCCACCCTTGCCTTTGGGCGAGAACACCCATTCGAACGAAGCCATCTGTCCGCCGTACGGACCCAGCACGCGTTCCAGCTTCGCGAACTGCTCGAAGGTCGCGAGCACCTTGCCGTGGTCGCGCACCAGCGGATACGGCGTGCCGTCCGGGCGGTGGTAAACGTTCGCGCGCGGCGCATAAAGGTCCACTCCGGTGAAGTCGTGGAAGTCGCTGGGATCGGGCGAAGTCGACCAGGTGCCGCCGAAGATTTTCGGATAGCGCACCTGCAACCAAAGCGTGGCCCAGCCGCCGGACGAATGGCCGGTCAGGAAGCGGCCGTCGACGTCGGCGTCCATCCGGTAGTGGTGTTCCAGGTACGGAATCAGTTCGGTCGTCAGCGCCGTGCCCCAGGGGCCGTTGTTCACCGAATCGGCAAACTCGGTGGTGCCGGTCGGACTCGACTCGTCGAGGAACACCCAGATCATCGGCGGCATCTTGCGCTGTTTCATCGCGGCATACACCGACACGAGTTCGCCGATCACGCGGTCGTTGTTGCCTCCGAAGCCTTGGGTGAAATACACCGTCGGCCACGTCGTCTTCGCATTCGCGACGTAGCCCGGCGGCAACAACACGCGCGCGCGCATGTGGATCGGCCGGCCCCAGAATGCCGACAGCGCTGGACTGACGAAATCGATGTCGCGCGATTGCGCCCGCGCGTCGGCGAGGTACGCCTGCAGCGCCTTGGGGGCGCGCGGCGGCAACACCCACGGATCGCGCCTGGGCAGCGTCTTGTCCAGGCTCAGCGTTGGAGTGCCCGCAGCGGGCAGGTGCAGCTTCACCACCGGACTCACCAGGTCGCCTGCATCGCGCCCGCTGTAGTTGTAATCGTGGTGGACGTCGAGCACCGCCTGCACGTAATAGTCGCCGGGCGGAAGCTTCGACCAACCCTGCGGGAATGCACGGCGGTCGGTATCGATGTCGATCACCTCGCCGGGGACGATCCGGCTCACTTCGCGTGCCGCCACCGCGTTCTGCGAACCCCGGAACGGATTGGCGTCGACCGCGTCGACCTTGCCGCCGTGTTTGGCGGCCTCCGCTTCGGCGTCCTTCGCGTCGATCGCGAACAGCAGCAGGCGGCCCGACTCCGCCTGCGTTTCCGACGGCCCGAGTTGCACGTGGATGTAGCTGTGCGCTGGCAGGGCGGATGTCGCGGCGAGCGCGAACGTCATTCCCGACAGCAACACCCCGCAAGCCAGCAGCACTGCGAACAGGACGCGATGGTTACGCATGTGAATCCCCTTCTATGGAATGCAAATGCCGGCTTGCGCAATGGCGTCGCGCAAGGCTGCCCAGCGGCGAATACTACGACAACCATCCCGCGGCTTCGGATTCGCGCGCTGGCTTGCGCAAGCGCAACCCGCTACACTGCGCACAGTTTGACGCGCCGCACCCCGAACTTCCCTGCTGGATCACCGCCGCCACGGAGCTGAACTGCTCCGCGCCGCCGGCCCTCGCCACTCGCACGTCGCGCACACACGGCCCCGCATCCGCGACGGCCGCACATTGTTTCATCTGCCTGCAGCGCGGTTTTAGGGAACGCTCAGGCCCCCACGGGAATCGCTGAAGAACCGTCGCGAGCGAAGGCAGGTTGCGTGACGCCGGAGCGCAGCAAGCGGAGCGTACACGCCAGTACGTGAGCATTGCGAGCACCGCCGGCGCGCAAGCTGACGAGCGGAGCAGGTTATGCAGCGATTCCGCAGGAGTTTTCCCATGACATTCCAATCGCTCGGGCTCGTGCCCGCGCTGCTGCGTGCCTTGGCCGAACAAGGCTACGCGACCCCCACCCCGATCCAGGCCGCAGCGATCCCGCTGGTACTGGAGGGCCATGATCTTCTGGCCGGCGCGCAGACCGGCACCGGCAAGACGGCCGCGTTCGCGCTGCCGTTGCTGCAGAAGCTCGGCATCGGCCAAGCCGCGCCCACGCATGACAAACAGTCGCGCAAACCGCGCGCGCTGATCCTCACCCCCACCCGCGAATTGACGGTGCAGGTGCACGACAACTTCCGCGCGTACGGCAAGCATTTGCGCGTGCGCACCACCGCGGTATTCGGCGGCGTCGGCATGGGTGGCCAGGTGCAGGCGCTGCGCCGCGGCGCCGACATCATCGTCGCCACGCCGGGGCGCCTGATCGACCACATGGATCGCCGCAACGTGGACCTGTCCGGCATCGACACGCTGGTGCTTGATGAAGCCGACCGCATGCTCGACATGGGCTTTGCGCCCGCGCTGAAAAAAATCCTCGGCGCATTGCCGAAGCAGCAACGCCAGACGCTGCTGTTCTCCGCGACGTTCGTGCCGGAAGTGAAAGCGCTGGCCGCGCAGTTCATGCGCGAGCCACGCGAAGTGCAGACGGCGCAGCCGAACGCGGTCGCGGTCGGCGTGCACCATCGGGTGCACCCGGTCGACGCGGACAGGAAGCGCGAACTGCTGTTGCACCTGCTGGCCGCCGACAGCCGCCGGCAGACGCTGGTGTTCGCGCGCACCAAGCACGGTAGCGACAAGTTGTGTCGATACCTCGGCCAGCATGGCTTCCGCGTGGCGGCGATCCACGGCAACAAGAGCCAGGGTCAGCGCACCCGCGCGCTCGCCGACTTCAAGGCGGGCAAGACGACGGTGCTGGTCGCGACCGATATCGCGGCGCGGGGGCTCGATATCGTGCAGTTGCCAGCGGTGGTGAACTACGACCTGCCGATGGTGGCGCAGGACTACGTGCATCGCATCGGGCGTACCGGCCGCGCCGGCGCCGAAGGTCTGGCGCTGTCGCTGGTCAGCCGCGAAGAGGAAAACCTGTTGCGCGACATCCGACGCTTGCTGAAGCAGGATCTCGCGCTCGAGCCGATGACTGGCTTCGAGCCGACCTGGAGTCTGCGGCCGAACGATGCGGCGCGCACGACGTTCAACCGCGACCGCAACAAGGGAGCCACGCGCGATCCGAAACTGGGCAAGCCTTCGCACGTGCGCCGCCCGCATACGCAACGCAGCAAGGACGAACACTCAGTCGGCAACAAGCGCCGCCGCAAGTGGCGCGGCAACGCGAACTCGCGCAAGGCGTAGGCGTCAGCGAGGCAACCACTCGCGCGGCTTGAGGTAATCCGCAAGCCGCGCCTCCACGCTGCCGGTTTCCGGCGCGTAGCCGTACTCGTAGCGTACCCGCGGCGGCAGCGACATCAGGATGGATTCGGTGCGGCCGCCGGACTGCAGGCCGAACAACGTGCCGCGGTCGTAAACGAGGTTGAATTCCACGTAGCGGCCGCGGCGATACAACTGGAATTCGCGTTCGCGTTCGCCGTACCGCATGTCCTTGCGGCGCCCGACGATCGGCAGGTAGGCATCGAGGAATCCGTTGCCGACCGCTTGCAGGAAGGCAAAGCAGCGGTCGAAGCCGCCTTCGTTCAGGTCGTCGAAGAACAGCCCGCCGACGCCACGGGTTTCGTTGCGGTGTTTCAGGTAAAAATACTCGTCGCACCACTTCTTGTAGCGCGGATACACATCGCCGCCGAACGACGCGCACAGGTCGTGCGCGACGGTGTGCCAATGCACGCAGTCCTCGTCGAACGGATAGAACGGCGTCAGATCGAAGCCGCCGCCGAACCACCACACCGGCTCCTCGTGCTCCTTGTCGGCCTCGAAATAGCGCACGTTCATGTGCGCGGTGGGCACGTATGGATTTTTGGGGTGAACCACCAGCGATACGCCGCAGGCGGTCCAGCGCCGCCCCGCGAGTTGCGGGCGGTGCGCGGTCGCGGACGGTGGCAAGGTGTCGCCCGTGACGCGTGACCAGTTCACGCCGGCCTGTTCGAATACCGCGCCGTTCTTCAGCACCCGCGTGCGGCCGCCGCCCATCGGAGAGCCGGCAGTCGAAGACTGCCCGCCGACGTCCCTCGCCCGCACAGCGGGAGAGGGGGGGACCGCTCGCGGAGCGAGTGGTGGGGTGAGGGTGGTCTCGCGCGTCCACGCATCTTCCATAAAAGTGCAGGCAGTAGAAGACTGCCCACCTTCGTCCCTCGCCCGCGCAGCGGGAGAGGGGGGGACCGCTCGCGGAGCGAGTGGTGGGGTGAGGGCTTCCACTCGTTCCAGCGCATCGCAAATGCGATCCTGCAATCCACGCAGAAAGGCATCGACTTTTTCGACGTTCGCTTGCATCGGCGTTTCCGGAAAGCCGCGAGGTTACGCCGCCATCATCAACCCGCTCCGGATGGCGTAACCGGGGTTCTGGCCGGAAGTGTAACCGTGCAAGCTGTGCTGCCACGACACGTATACTGGTGAATCCAACCAACGGAAGGCATCGGGTGCCGGCACGCATCGAACCGCTCGCCATCACCGCGTACAGCGCGACTTCGGCGCTCGGCTGCGGACTTGCGGCGCACTTCGACGCGCTGCGCGAGGGGCGCGGCGGCCTGCGCATCAACGATTTTTCCTGTGCCCCACTGGATTGCCGGGTCGGACGGGTCGCGGGCGTCGAAGACGCGACGCTGCCCGCGCCGCTCGAACACTGGGATTGCCGCAACAACCGCCTCGCCTGGCTCGGATTGCAGCAGGACGGATTGCACGATGCGATCGCGCACGCGGTCGGCCGTTACGGCGCCACGCGCGTGGCGCTGGTGCTGGGCACCTCCACCGCAAGCGTCGGCGCGACCGAAGAGGCTTATCGCAGACTGGACGGCGGACGTTTTCCCGCGGACCTGCGCCGTCCGGAGATCCACACGCCGCACTCGCTCACGGCGTTCGTCGCCGACGCAACGAACATTTCGGGACCGGCACTCACGATCTCCACGGCGTGCTCTTCTTCGGCCAAGGTATTCGCGAGCGCCGCGCGCCTGATCCGGCTCGGCCTTGCCGATGCCGCACTGGTCGGCGGCGTGGATACGTTGTGCGAAAGCGTGCTGTTCGGGTTCCACTCGCTGGAACTCGTCTCACCGCAGGCGTGCCGTCCCTTCGACGTGCAACGCGACGGAATCTCGATCGGCGAAGCCGCCGCGTTTGCGCTGCTCGAACGCGCCGAGGTGGCGCCCGATGTGCCGCGACTCATCGGCTACGGCGAATCCTCGGACGCGTATCACATGTCCGCCCCGGAGCCCGAGGGCCGCGGCGCCACGGCCGCGCTGGACGATGCGCTTGCGCGTGCGGGGATCGATGCGGCACGCGTCGACTACGTCAACCTGCACGGCACTGCGACCCTCAAGAACGACGAGGTCGAGGCCAAGCTGTTGCCGCGTTTTCCAACGCGCACCCGTGCAAGCTCCACCAAGGGATTCACCGGCCACACGCTGGGCGCGGCCGGCGCGCTGGAAGCGGTGATTGCGCTGCTCGCGATCGGGCACGGCGTCGTGCCGCCCAACCTCGGCTGCACGGAACCCATGCCGGAAGCCGCGGCGTGGCTGGCATTGCGTCCCGCGCGCCAGGCAATCGACATCGCGCTCAGCAACTCGTTCGGCTTCGGCGGCAACAACGCCTGCCTCGTGTTCTCTCGTGCGGGGGCGCTCGCATGAGCACGATGCTCCAGATCGGCGTGACCGGAATCGGCGCGTGGCTGCAGGGCGCGCCTGACTGGCCGAGCGTGCGCGACGTGCTGCTGGGCAGACGCGATCTCGCAGCCGACGCGCCGAGCAAGCCGGCTGCGAGCGTTCTGCCAGCAGCCGAACGCCGGCGCGCACCGGACAGCGTTCGCCTCGCGGCGGAAGTCGCGTCGCAGGCGTGTGCGATGGCCGGTGTCGGTCCAGCCGTACTGCCGTGCATCTTCGCTTCCACCCACGGCGAGGTCGCGATCACCGATTACGTTTGCGAAACGCTGGCACAGGCACCGCTGGAGTTGTCGCCAACCAAGTTCCACAACTCGGTGCTGAACGCACCGGCCGGCTACTGGACCATCGCGACCGGCTGCACCGCGCCATCGAGTGCGGTCACCGCGTATAGGCGCAGCTTCGCGGCGGGGCTGCTCGAAGCCGTAACGTTTGCCTGTGCCGAAGGCGCGCCGGTCCTGTTCGCATCCTGCGATGTCGCGTCCTCGGGTCCGCTCGCCGAGATGACCCGCACCACGCTCGCCTTCGGCGTCGCGCTGGTGCTGGCGCCGGACGCGCCGGACAACCCTCGTCTCCAGTTGTCGTTGCGTGGCGGCGGCGCGGATGAACCTGCGCCAACCGGATTGGCATTGCGGCGCGTGGCGGGCGACAATCCGGCCAACACCCACGCGCTGGCGTTGCTCGCGGCGCTGGCCCGCGCGCAGCCGTCGCGGCTGGCGCTGCCGCTATCGTCAGGATTGTCACTGGACATGGAGATCACACCTTGAGCAAGACCACCGCCCGCCCCTTCGTGATCGTGCCCTGCCTCAACGAGGCGCGCGCGATCCGCCGATTGCTGCAGGGCGTGCTGACGCACTGCCCCGACGTGATCGTGGTCGACGACGGCTCGACCGACGACACCGCCGCGATCGCGGCGACGCTGCCGGTGATCCTGATCCGCCATCCGCAGCGTCGCGGCAAGGGCGAAGCCCTGCGCACGGGTTTCCGCGAGGCGCTGAAACGCGGCGCCAGCGGCGTCCTGACGATGGACGGCGACGGCCAGCACGATCCGGACGACATCCCGCGCCTCCTCGCCGCCGCGCGCCAGTTCCCCGACGCGCTGATCGTCGGCGCGCGCATGCTGGAACGCGAGCACCAGCCGAATGCGCGCCGCCGCGCCAACGATTTCGCGGATTGGGGAATCAGTTGGGGCTGCGGCCGACCGGTCGCCGATACCCAGAGCGGCCAGCGCTGGTATCCGCGCGCGGCGGCCGAGCTGGTCGAACTTCCCGCGCAGGACTTCGTGTTCGAGGCCGCGATCCTGATCGCCGCCTCACGCGACCTCGACATGCCGATCGTGTCGATCCCCATCGCCTGCCGTTACGACGACAGCGCGCGCCACAGCCACTTCCGCCCGTTGTGGGATACGGTGCGGATCACCTGGTACACGATACGGCGGGTGGCGCATTACGGACATCTGGTGCAAAGCTACCGCGCGTCGCATGGCGCGCCGCCGCAGGTGTACGACCCCGAAAACCTGCTCGGCGCGGCGCCCGCCGCGCCCCTGGCAAGCGATCCGCCGGCACGGTGATGACCCACCCGGCGACAGTGGATGTCCTGATCGTCGGTGGCGGCGTCGGCGGACTTTCCCTCGCATTGCAGCTTCGCGCGCGCTGCCCGGATCTTGCGATCCGGATCCTGGAACGACGCGAGGGCCCGGCGCCTGCAGCGGCCTTCAAGGTCGGCGAATCGACGGTGGAAATCGGCGCGCATTATTTCGCGGATACGCTCGGCTTGCGCGCCCGACTCGATACGGAACATATCCGCAAGTTCGGCTTCCGGTTCTTCTTCAGCGATGGCTGCGCCGCAATCGACCGCACGACGGAGCTCGGGATCAGCCGCGTGTTTCCGACGCCCACGTGGCAGATCGAGCGCGGCACGTTCGAGAATCTCCTCGCCCGCGAAGCCGAATGCCGCGGCATCGAACTCGTGCAGGGTGCCGCCGTACGCGCGATCGAATGCGGCGCGCCGCACGTGGTTCGCGCCATACGCGGGGGCGTGACATGCACGCACCGCGCGCGCTGGCTGGTCGACGCATCCGGGCGCGCGGGATTGCTGCGCCGGAAATTCGGTCTCGAAGAAGACAACGGACATCGCATCGGTGCGGCGTGGATGCGCATCGGCGCGCGGCTCGACCTCGATCACTGGTGCGACAATCCCGCGTGGCGCGGGCTGTGCGACCCGCAGGAGCGCTGGCGCTCCACCAACCATCTGTGCGGTCCCGGCTATTGGGTGTGGCTGATTCCGCTGGCGTCCGGCGCGCACTCGATCGGCATCGTCGCCGATTCGGCGATGCATCCGATCGAGCGCTTCAACAGCTTCGAACGCGCGCGCCAATGGCTGCACGCCCGCCAGCCCGCGCTCGCAGAACACTTGGATGCACATCGCGATGCGCTGCTCGATTTCGGCTTCCTGCGCAACGTCTCGTATGGTTGCCGGCAGGTGTTCAGCGCCGACCGTTGGGCGCTGACCGGCGACGCGGGCATGTTCCTCGACCCGTTCTATTCGCCCGGCTCGGACTTCATCGCGATCGGCAACACCTACATCAGCGAGCTCATCGCGCGTGACTTCAGCGGCCACCTGGACGCGGGCATCGTCCGCCGCTTCCAGCAACTGTTCCTTTCGTTCTACCGCAGTGCCCTCGGCCTGTACTGCGGCCAGTACGCCCTGTTCGGCAACGCACGCGTGATGACCGCAAAGGTGCTGTGGGACTACACCTATTACTGGGGCGTGTTGTGCCCGCTCGCGATCGGCGACTGGCTCACTGACATCGACCTGTTCGCCGAGCTTGCCCCCGAACTGCTGACGGCGACGACACTCAACGTTCGCATGCAGGCGTTGTTCCGCGACTGGCATGCCTGCGGCGCGGTGCAGGCGATGCCGGGCTGGCTGGACCAGCAGCAACTCGCCTGGTTCGCGCGGCTCAATGCGCGCCTGCACGACCGGCTCGATGGCGCGCAGATCCGTTCCCGTGTGCGCGAAAACATCGCACTGCTGCACGCCCTGGCCGGCAGCCTCGGCGAAACTGCGGCGGGCGATGGCATGCCCTCCGGACTCTGCGCACTGCCGCATTCCGGGCGGAAAGGTGTCTCGCCCGCATTGTTTGCATGCATGGTCCGACAAACGCGGGCTGCTGCCGTGTAGAACGGATTCAGGCCATGCCGCCGTTCACGCCGATAACCTGTCCATTGACGTAGCTCGCGGCATCCGAACACAGGAACGCCACCACACCCGCCACTTCCGCCGGCGTGCCGGTGCGCGCCGCCGGAATCATCGCCTGCAACTGCTCCGGCGTGAACAGGGATTCGGTGAGCCGGCCTTCGATGATGCCGGGCGCGACGACATTGACCGTGACGTTGCGCGATGCCATCTCGCGTGCGAGCGACTTTGCCGCGCCATGCAGCGCCGATTTCGCCGCGGCGTAGTTGACCTGGCCACGGTTGCCCAGCATCGCCGCCACGGAAGACACGGCAACGATGCGTCCAAAGCGTGCCCGCGCCATGGGCAGCAACAGCGGTTGTGCGACGTGAAAAAACCCGTTGAGCGATACGTCGATCACGCGCCGCCATTGCTGCTCCGCCATACCCGCCAGCGGGGCGTCGTCGTGGATGCCGGCGTTGTGGACCAGCGCCTGGATGGGTCCTGCCTGCAGCAGGACGTCGATCGATGCGCGCGTGGCCTCCGCATCCGTCACGTCGAAGACCGCGACTTCCGCGGCACCGCCCGCTTCGCGCGCCTGCGCCGCGACGGCCTCCGCGCGTTCGCGGTGCGCATTGGCGTGGACGATCACCTGCCAGCCGTCGCGCGCCAGCGCAACGCAGATCGCGCTGCCGATGTCGCCGCTGCCGCCGGTCACCAGTGCCCGCTTTGGGTTCATTTCCCTGGATCCCGCAGACCAACATCAATGCAGGCCAGGGATGGCCGATCGCCGAAGCGAAATCCGCGCCTTTGCATGCCGTTCGTCATCGTCAGCCGATCCGCCCATCATCGTCATTCCGGGGCCGCCGCAGCTCTTCGCGGCGGAACCCGGAATCCAGTGTCTTTGCTCCTGAAAGCATGACATCCCTGTCTTGGTTCCGCGCGATCTAAAGGACCGCAGCCTCATCGCTCCTTGAGCATCACGGCTGCGCGTCCTGTCGCGAGCACGCTCCCGCGATGCTCCACACTGAACCCATATTGCAGGCTGTCGGCCATCGCGAGCAAGCACTCGACGTGCACCTGCAGCCGCCCCGGCAAGTCGTCGATGTGCTCGACATGCAGTATCACATCGCGCAGGGCAACGAGGAATCCCGGGCGTGCCGATCCACCGGCTTCGCGTTCGCGCAGGGCGCCGTGCACTGCCATCGCCTGCGCCGCGTATTCGCACAGGTTCACCGCATGCAGCATGCCGTCGGCGCGCAGCGGGTTGTCCGCGCGCCGGTGCGAAGCACTGCGCGCATGCAGGCGTGTCGCATCCCAATCCACGACTTCGTCCAGCAGGCACATCGCGCCTGCGTGCGGGATCAGGGGCGCCCATTCGGCCTTCGGCAGCATTTTTCAGCCCCTCTCCCCTCGGGAGAGGGGTTGGGGTGAGGGTACGGTGGATTCGGATCGTTCACTTGATCCCGAACCCTCACCCGGCCCTTCGGGCCACCCTCTCCCGGAGGGAGAGGGGAAAACCTGATGCGGCGCCATCAGCACCGAGAGGCTGAAATGGAACGCGACGCCCAGCGCGACCGTGAGTCCGATCGCACGCAGTACGGGGACGCTCGACAGCGCCAGCACCCCGAACACCAGCAGCGCCGAGGCGACACAGACCAGCGTCGCGTGCAGGGTGCGCAGGTCCTCGCGTTCGTCGCCGGTGCGGCGCTCGAAGAACAGCGCGTAATGCAGCCCGAGGCCTGCGGCCAGGGTGAGCGAGACCAGGTGGAACAGCGACAGCGGGATTCCCGCCGCGCGCAACACCATCAATACCAGCAGCGTCGCGAGCGTCATGGGCCCGAGCACGTGCAGTGCACGGCGGGGACTCTGCAGCGCCAGGGTCACTGCCGCGCACAGCAGCAGCGCCGCGACACCGAGCGCGACGAGGATGCGATGCCGATACGCGACGATCAGCGATTCGGTGGAAGCCTTGAGGTCCAGGAGATGCACGGCGCCACGGGTTTGTTTCGCCAGCGCCGCAAATGCGGCAGGATCGTTGACGCCGCTCAAGGTGCCCAGCCCGACCCAGCAATTGTCTTCTTCCCCAGCCAGCGGCAGAGCGTCGTTACCCCCTCCCGCGCGCGCGGAGCGCGCGCCTCCCTCCCCCAGCGGGGGAGGGCTGGGGTGGGGGTCGGCCCGCACGGCACTTCCACCGCATTCGTCGACCAGCATCGATTCCAGGCGCGCGCCGAGCGGCGTCGCCTCGAACTTCGCCGGCGTCAGTGGCGGCAGCTTGCGTGCGGCTTCGACGTCGGCCACGAACGGCGCGAACACGCCGGGTCGGAACGGCAGGCCCTGCATCGCATCGTGAAGCGCCGCCTGCAGTTCCGCCGCATCCGGCAACTTCGCCTGACGCGCCTTCTGCGTCGCCACGCTGGGCAGGTAACGCGACGGCAATTCGAACCCGTCCAGCGCGTGATCCGTGACGAGTCGGTGCATCGCGGGCGTGACGCGCTCGGACAAGCCGAGCACGCCTTCGGCCGTGGGGGCGCGCAACACCAGCAGGTAACGGACGTCCGGCGCGCCCAGCGCGGCCCGCAGGCGCGCATCGCGCTGCAGTTCCGCTTTCGGGACCGGCGTCAGCGCCGAAAGGTCGTTCTGCCAGAACCTGCCCGGTGCGAACGCCACCACGCACACGCCCACGAGGGCAACCAGCCAGGGCAGCCAGCGCGGGCGCGGCAGGCGTGCGAGGAAGTGCCAGGCCGAGGTCAATCCCGGCGTGTCGGCCATGTCGCGCTTCGCCGGCGGCACGATCAGCGGCAACAGCCAGCGCGTGCACAGGCCCGCGACGATCAGGCCGCCGATCGTGAACACCGCGAGCTGTTGCAGTCCGGCGACGCCCGATGCGAAGAACGCGAGGTACGCGATGCAGACCGACACGATGGCGGTCGCGAGCAGCGGCCACAGTTCGCGCACGCAGGTCGAGGTCTCGACGCCGACGCGCCGATGGCTGAACACGCGCAGCGGATATTCCTGCGCGACGCCCAGCAGCGTGAAGCCGAACGCGACGGTAATGCCGTGCGCATGACCGAAGATCAGCGCAAGCAATGCAAATCCGACCACCGCTCCCGACAGCAGCGGCAGCGCCGTCACGACCACCGGCACCGTACTGCGGTACGCGAGCAGCAACATCAGCACGAATCCGATGGTGGTGATCGTGCCGAAGCGGTCGGCTTCCGCGCGGGTGTTGCGCGCGGCCTGCATCCCGAACCAGCCAGGTCCGCTGATCACGAGCTTGGTGTGCGCGGCACCGGGCAGCGCTGCAAAGTGCTTCTGCAACGAGATGATCGCCGCGGCCTGCGCCCCCGGATCGAAACCGGCGGCCTTGGTTTCCGCCACCAGCAGCGCTTCGTCTCGATTCGAGAACCACACTCCGTCGACCAGCTTCGGCTGGTGCGGCGGCGCCCAGAGTTGCGCCAGCTTCAGCGTCTCCAGGGTCGGATCGCTTTTCAGCCACGGCTCCAGCATCGGCGCGGCCGGCGAACTCAAATCCTCGACGCGCTGTTGCAACTGCGCGTGCAGGTACGCGGCATCGAACCGGTGCGTATCCAGCGTGGGCGACAGCAGATAACGATATGGCAGCAGGTCCGAGGCGATGTCCGCAATGTCATTGCTGCCGTTGGCAACGTGGGCGAAGGCGGGATCATGCGCCAACGCCGCATCCAGTCCGCGCGAAAGGTCGGCGAGCTGCGCTTCGGTCGCGCCCGAGATCGCGAGCAGCAGCAACCGCGAACCCGGGCCTTTGCCGATCTCGTCGAGCAGCAGCTTCTGGTCGGGAGTGCGCGCCGGCGGCACGAAGTCGCGCAGGTCGGAACTGATCTGCAGGTGCCGTGCGACGCCCCATCCAAGCGCGACGATCAGCGCCAGCCAGACGAACCAGATCGCGACGCGCGCGCCGGTTTTCATCGCGCCCCTTCAGTGCCGATCTGATTCACGTCCTCTCCCCTGCAATCGCGGGGGAGAAAGGGTAATCAAACGCAGACACGATGGCGAACGACGGAGTCCGCGGGACCGCGTCACTGCGAATTCCGGCAACGCGCCGCCACGGCCGATTCCAGGGGCGCCACGCTGCGCAGGCCCTGCGTCGCCATCGCGCCGAGCAGGGTGATGCTGCTGTCGCCGTTGCGGTCGCGCACCGTCAGGCAACGCGGCTCCTCATTGCGGCCGTCGATGAGGATCGACGCAAGCTGCTGCTTCAGTTGACTGGTTTTCGGCGTCAGCGTGATGACCCAGTGCGCGGTGCCGCCCTGCGCCGACAGCGTGAAATCCTTTTCGAGCGCCGACACATCCCCGCCCAGCAGCGCCCGGAATCCTGACAGCATCGCGCCCGCCTGCGGCGCACGCTCCAGCGACATCCGGTGCACTTCCCCGCCGCCGCGCTGCACCGTCAGTTCGCCATCGCCGATCGTCGCGGTTTCCTTGAATGGCTTGACGATGTCGCGTTCCATCCGGTCGCCGCCCAGCCAGCGCAACGTGCCGGACACGACCAGCGGACGGTCCAGTACATCGCGATAACTCACCTGGATGAAGGGCGTCGAGACCGGCGGGGTCTTGGCCATTTTCGCGAGCAGCGATTCCGCCAGCGTTGGAGTCTCCGCGAACACGGAGCCCGCCCCCAGCGCAAGGACAACCGCAATCAACACACTACGCTGCACGCGCCTGCTCCAGTGCGACGTGCGCCTCGTGTTGCACTTCGGCCGCGCATTGCGGTTGCCAGAAATCATAGAAGTTGAACCAGTTGCACGGCGCATCGCGCAGGTGATGCTCCAGCCGCGCGGCGTAATGGCGGATGTACGGATCGAGCGCGGCTTCGCGATCGGCGCGCGGGAGTTTCACCTGCTCGGCCAGCGTTTCGAAAATCAGATCGTAGCGGTTGCCGCCGCGGTACATCCCGAGGCACAGCACGACCGGCACCTCGAGCAGCGCCGCGATCTGCCAGGGCGCCGCCGGGAACGGCGCATCCTCGCCCAGGAACGGCGCGTCGCGCATCAGTTCGTGCGGGCGGCCGCGATCGCCCAGCAGCGTGACCATCGCGCCCTTGCGCACGGCTTCGGAAAGGGCAAGCACGATGTCCGGACCGCCGCGCGCCGTGTCGATGACGCTGCCGGCCAGTTCCGGCGCGAGCGCTTCGAGCAGGGCGGTCAGCGCCGGCGTCTTGCTCTTGTCCATCACCAGCTTGAGTTCGCAATCCGGCCGGCGCGTGGCCAGCACGCGCAACACCTCGAAGCTGCCGACGTGCGCGCCCAGCAGCAGCACGCCTTGCCCGCGGTCGAGGTGGCGATGCAGTTCCTCCACGCCGCGCGTGGTGACCCGGAACCCGTCGATGCCGCGCGCGAGCAGGAACACGCGGTCGAGGATCGTCGATGCGAAGGCGTGGATCAGCCGCATCACCTGCAAGGGACTGCCGGGCCTGCCGTTGATGCGGCGAAAATAGTCGCGCGATGCGCGGCGTTCGGGACCGCGCCGGAAATAAAAGTAAAGCGTGATCGGGTACAGGAACAGGCGCGCGAATGTGCGCCCGAAATGCAGCCCGATGAACCGGATCAGCCAGATCGCGAACCAGCCTCCCGCTTCCGGGCGGTCCAGCCAGTGTTCGCTCGCAGGGTGCCCCTCGGCCTCGCCTGCCGGAATCTGCGCGCTCATCGATCGCTCCCGTTGACGCTCATGCTCCTTCTCCCCTGTCGTTGTCACCGGATCAACCGTGCAACATCCCACGCGCAAGCACCTCGCCATCCGTGCGCGTCACCTCGAACCGCAACCGCGTGCCCTCCTCGTGCAGCGCAATCATCGCGTCCTGCCCGGGCAGCAGCGGTTGCACGAATTTTGCGTCGAGTCGCTCGATTCTCGCCCCGCGCCACTGCCGGTACGCCGCTGCGACGCGCTCCAGCAGCACCACGCCCGGCACCAGCGGATTGCCCGGGAAGTGTCCCGGCAACGCCGGATGGTCGCGCGCGATGCGCAGCGGAACGGTATGCGTCGCGCTCATGCGGGTCCGTCTTCGCCACGCACCAGCATCGGCCAGCGCCGGATGATCTGGGTCACGAAACGACGCGTGCTTGGATGCGGAATGCCGCGCAGGTGCCAGCGCCGATAAAGGTATTCGCCCGCGAACGCCGCCACCAGCAGGACCCAGCAGCCAACGTCCGGATACCACGCGAGCAGCGAGCCAGGCATGCGTGCGGGAACCTTGACGCCGAGCGTCACGAGCCAGCCGCCCGGCTCCGCCAGCAGCGCGATCGCGAGCGACAGGCACGCCATCGCGGCGAGCAGGCAGGCCCAGAAAATCGTCACGCCGCGCGCGTACGCGCGCACGCCCGGCAGCGTCAGTCGTGCTTCGCCTTCGATCACGCGAATGAAACGCGCGACCAGCGGCTCGGCACCGTGCTTCAACGTGCGCGCAAAAAACCAGCCGGCCGCGGCGAGGAACACGACCGGCAACGCCATCAGGGCCAGTTGCGGGTGGCCCATGCCCGCGGGCACCAGCAACAACACTGCCAGCACGAACCACACGCCCAGAGCTATGGCGCTGTGCTGGCGCCAGACCTGCGGCAACCACGCGACCAGCAGCAGCAACGCGGCCGCGAAGCTCAGCGCGTGCCGGTGCGTGATACCACCGGCCAGCGCGAGCACTGCACACGCGAGCAGCGCGAGCCCGAGCCACGGAACTCGCAGGGCATCGTGGCGTGGAGGAATGGCGGGCGTGGCGGACATCGTGGCAAGGGACCATGCGGGCGCATGCGAGTCTATATGATAGGCGGCCAACCTGATCGAGCCTGAAACGCCGTGGAGCGTCGCGAAATGGATGCAAATGGCACATCATCCCCATTCGACTGCGACGTGCTGGTGGTCGGCGGCGGTCCTGGTGGCTCTACCATCGCGACGCTGCTGGCGCGGCGCGGCTGGCGGGTGACGATGGCGGAAAAAACTTCCCATCCGCGCTTCCACATCGGCGAATCCCTGCTGCCCGCCAACATTCCGATCTTCGAGGAACTCGGGGCGCTGGAAAAACTGCGCGCGCTGGGCCGTCTGAAGCTCGGCGCGGATTTTCCGCGCGACGACGGCAGCTACTACACCTTCCGCTTCGACCGTGCGCTTGGCGATACTCCGCCGTGGTCCTTCCAGGTGTTGCGCGAGGCGATGGACCAGATGCTGTTCGAACACGCGCGCGAGCACGGCGTGGACGCCCGCGAACGCGTCGAGGTCCAACGCGTGGAATTCGATTTCGAAGGCGTCACGGCCCACCTCGATGCCGGTGGAGTGAAATCGCGACTGCGCGCGCGCTACCTCGTGGACGCGTCGGGCCGGGACACGTTCCTGGGCAAGCAGTTGAAGCTGGTGCAGCGCAGCGACAAGCACCAGAGCGCGGCGATGTTCGCGCATTACAGGGGCGTCGCGAACAACCCGGACGATCCCGGCGGCAACATCATCAGCGTCAATCGTTTCGAACACGGCTGGGCCTGGTTCATTCCGCTGCCCGGCGGCATCACCAGCGTCGGCTGCGTGTGCAAGCCGGACTATCTCAAGACACGGCGCGGCGCCGGCAACGACGAGTTCATGGCACGTACGCTGGCAATCGTGCCCGGCGCCGAACACCGCATGACCACCGCCGAGCGCATTTCGCCGGTGCGCTTCACCGGCAACTACTCCTACGCGTGCACGCGCATGGCCGGTCCGCGCTGGATCCTCATCGGAGACGCGTGGGCCTTCCTCGACCCGGTGTTTTCTTCCGGCGTGTTCCTGTCGATGTATGCGGCGCGGCAGGCCTGCGACGTGGTGCACGGTGCGCTGCGCGAGCCTGCGCGCGAAGCACGCTTGCAACGAAGCTACGCAAAACATCTCAGGCAAGGTTACGCGCGCTTCGCGTGGTTCATCTACCGCTTCAACTCCCCCGTGATGAAGGGTCTGTTCGCCGATCCGGTCAACGTGCTGCAGGTGGAACAGGGCGTGATTTCGATGCTGGCGGGCGACGTGTTCGACAACAAGCGGGTGCTGTCGAAACTTCGTGTCTTCAAGACCATTTACGCGCTTGCCTCGCTGGTCAACCTGCGCCGCTGGGCCCTCGAACGCATCGACCGTCGCCGCCAGAGCCGGATGCGGATCGCGGCGGACACGCAATGACGGGTGGCGAGTATCGCGTGGCCGATCCTGCCGAACTGCGCATCGACACCGCCTTCGGCGAAATTGCCGCACTGCATTGGGGCGATGCCGACGCACCGCCGTTGCTGGCGCTGCACGGCTGGCTCGACAACGCCGGGAGCTTTGCGCGGCTGGCGCCGCTCCTCGCAGCCAAGCGCCACGTGATCGCGCTGGACTTGCCGGGGCACGGGCATTCTGCGTGGCTGCCCGGAACCGCGCGCCGCTACCACATCGTCGATCAGGTCGATCATGTGCTGGACGGCGCGGACGCGCTGGATCTGGAAGGTTTCGACCTGCTCGGCCACTCGCTGGGCGCCGGCATCGCATCGCTTGTCGCCGCCGCCGCGCCCGCGCGTATCGGCAAGCTGGCGCTGATCGAAGGCCTGGGTCCCCTCGCCGACGACGGTGCGCAGACGCTCGCGCGCTGGCGCGACGCGCACGGGCAACGTGCGAGGCCGCGGCGCATGCCGCGCGTGTTCGCCTCCATCGAACCCGCGATCCGCGCACGCGTCGCGGCGGGCGGACTCCATGCGGACGAAGCGCGCCCGATCGTGGAACGCAACCTGCGCGAGGTCGAGGGCGGTCACGCCTGGCGCAGTGATCCGCGATTGCGGCTCGCCACGCCTTTGCGCATCGACGAAGCGCAGTTGCGGCGGCTGCTCGCCGGGATCGAGGCGCCGACCCTGCTGCTGCTCGCCGAGCCCGCGACGCCGTACCTGCCGCCGGCGCTGATGGAGGCGCGCGCAAGCTGCGTTGCCGACATCCGCACCGCGCATGTGGCCGGCCCGCACCATTTGCACATCCGGCACGCGCCGGAAGTCGCAGAGCGGATACTGGCGTTTCTCGGTTGACGCTCATGCGGTTCTTCCCTTCTCCTTTCGGGAGAAGGGCTACGGCTCTGCTCCCCTCTCCCGCCGGGAGAAGGGCCGGGGGTGAGGGTCCGTCGCTTGCACTTGCTCCAACATTGCGCGGGTCCGGACCCGCACCCGGCGCTACGCTTTCGCGTTACACGCGCGTTCGCTTCGCTCCGCCTCTCCCGGAGGGAGAGGGGAACGGCCGCCTCGTACCGTTTCCGCGCGTGAACGGCGTGTGCGCGCGTTGCCACTTCCGGCTCGTCCGTAGCTCGCGTAAGGTGGAAGGCGTATCGCCTTTGCGAGGATTGCAATCATGACCACCACACCCATCCGCGGACGCGAGCACGACCTCGGCCACGGCCTCACCGTGCTGCGCAGCCTGCCCGCGCAGACCCGTCGTTCGATCGGCCCATTCGTGTTCTTCGACCACGCCGGCCCGGTCGTGATGGATGGCGCGACCGGCCGCCAGGCCGACGTGCGCCCGCATCCGCACATCGGACTGTCGACCGTGAGTTACCTGATGAGCGGCGCGGTGCGGCACCGCGACAACCTCGGTTCCGACCAGGTGATCCACCCGGGTGACATCAACTGGATGACCGCGGGCCGCGGCATCGTCCATTCGGAACGCTTCGACGTGCCGGACGCGTTCGCCGGCGACGGGCTGGAATTGCTGCAGTCGTGGGTGGCGCTGCCGGAAGAAAGCGAAGAGAGCGATCCGACTTTTTCGCACCACGCCCGCGCGGCGTTGCCCGAAGCCGAGGGCGGCGGCGTGTGGATGCGGGTGCTCGCGGGCGAAGCGTTCGGCCTCGCCAGCCCCGTGCCCGTGCATTCGCCGACGTTCTACGTGCATACGGAGTTGAAGGCCGGCGCGCGCGTCGGGTTGCCGACGCAATACGGCGAACGCGCGGCCTACGTGGTGCACGGCCGCGTGCGCGACGAATCGGATGGCGCCGAATACGGACCAAAACAGTTGCTCGCCTTTTCGTCCGGTGGTGCGCCGATGTTGCGCGCGGTGGAAGATGCGACCGTGATGCTGCTGGGCGGCGAACCGCTTGGCCCGCGCTACATCTGGTGGAACCTGGTCTCGTCGCGCAGGGAACGCATCCGCGAAGCGGCCGCCGATTGGCAAGCCGGGCGTTTCAAGCTGCCCGCGAACGACAACCAGGAATTCATTCCGCTGCCGGAGAAGCCGTTTTGACCCGTGACATCAGGCGGCGGCTTTCGTGGAGCAAGCTCTTTGCTCGTCATTCCGGGGCTGCCCGCGGCTATATCGCGGGCAGAACCCGGAATCCAGCTTTTCTGTTTCAAGAGCAGAAACTGGATTCCGGGTTCTCACGCCGATGAAGCTGGCGTGAGCCCCGGAATGACGAGTTTTGTGAGTTCCATGGCTCAATCTCGCGGTTGGTCACCGCTGCCGCGCAATCGAGCGCAAATCCTCGACCAGTTGCCGGTACATCTCCGCGCTGCGCTCGCGACCGCGCAGGATCGCCGAAGGATGCCACGTCGCCATGCCGCGCGCGTGTTCGCCGAGCTGGCGCCATTCGCCGCGCTCGCGGGTCAGGCGGAACGTGTTGCCGAACAAGGTCTGCGCGGCCATTGCGCCCAGCGCGATCACGATCTTCGGCCGCACGCGTGCCAGTTCCGCGGCCAGCCACATCCGGCACGCGGCCTGTTCCGCCGCGCTGGCGCGCTTGTGCAACTTGGCGGTGCCGCGCTGCTCGTACTTGAAATGCTTGACCGTGTTGGTCATGTACAGCGCGCCGCGGTCGAGACCGGCTTCCGCCAGCGCGCGATCCAGCACATGCCCGGCCGGACCGACGAACGGCTCGCCTTCGCGATCCTCGTGCAGGCCCGGCTGCTCGCCGATCAGCATCACGTCCGCATCGGCGGGGCCATCGCCGAACACCGTCTGCGTCGCGGGCTTCCACAGCGGGCACGCATGGCATGCGCGGGCCTTGCGCCGCAGCGCCGCGATGCTGCCGTCCGGAACCTCGCGTACCGGTTTGGCGAGAGGGATGAAGGGATCTTGGGGAGGACGCGGCATATCGCGCCTGGATCTTCCTTGAATCTTGGCGATTTCAAATACCGTTCGCGCTGAGCGTAGCGCAGCGAAGTCGAAGCGCATCCTTCGACTTCGGCCTTCGGCCTACGCTCAGGACGAACGGCGGGGGCGAGCCAAGCGCACTTCGGCTCGTGCTGAGCCGAGGAGATCGTGCGCGGGTCCGGACCCTCATCCGGCGCTTCGCGCAAAACCAGAGCAGCGCGTTGCGCCCTTCTCCCGGAGGGAGAAGGGAAACCAACTCACCCGCCGTAGCGCCGCTCGCGTTGCTGGAAGTCGCGCACGGCGCGCAGCAGGTCGATGCGCCGGAACTTGGGCCACAGCGCGTCGCAGAAATACAGTTCGCTGTACGCGGACTGCCACAACAGGAATCCCGACAGGCGCTGCTCGCCGCTGGTGCGGATGATGAAATCGGGATCGGGTTGCCCCGCGGTGTAGAGGTGCGTACTCAATTGTTCGGCATTCAGGCCCGCGGCGACCGCCGCCAGCGACTCTCCCTTGTCCGCGGCTTCGGCCAGCAGCGCCTTCACCGCGTCGACGATTTCCTCGCGGCCGCCGTACGCCAGCGCGATCGTCAGCAACATGCCTTTGTGGCCGGCGGTGGAAAGTTCCAGCGCGTCGCTGGCCTCCAGCACCTTGGGCGGCAGCCGGTGGCGCTGACCGATCACCTTCACGCGGACCTTCTCCGTCGCGACGTGCAGCCCGTCGAGCAGCTTCGCGCTCTCGCGCACGAACAGGTCCAGCAGGCACTCGACTTCGGTGCTCGAGCGGTTGAAGTTCTCGGTGCTGAACACGTACAGCGTGACGTGGCGGACGCCGAGGTCGAGGCACCATTCCAGCACTTCGCGCAGCTTGGTGACGCCGTACTGGTGCCCGACGGTCGCTTCGAGGCCGATGTCTCGCGCGAAGCGCCGGTTGCCGTCGAGGATCAGGCCGATATGTGCGGGAACCTTGCCGGCGGCCACTTCGCGGGCGAGGTCGCGCTCGTACCAGCGGTACAGCGGGCGCAGCACCGGGCTGAAGAGTTGCCAGGGGTGATGGCGCAGGCCAGCCCAGGCGAGTCGCCACCAGTGCGGCGCGGCCGGCCGCGCGATGGTCCTTGCGTCATCAGGCGCGGCGACGTGCGAAATGGTCGAATTCATGACGGCGCATTGTAAGGCGGCGGGCACCACATCGTGACGTGATGCTGGTCCCGTAATCCGCACTGCCGCCTGAACGAGCCAAGGCGATGCAGTGTGTAGGCTGGGGTGAGCGGTTTCATGCGAACCCCAGCACCGGCGATGCATTGACGCTGGGCTTCCTCGATGAAGCCGAGTCAGCCCAGCCTACGCTGCTGCTTCTCAGCCGGATTCACCCGCGTCTTTGGCCGCGTCGCCATCCGCGCCGCGCCGCTCGGCCAGCACCCGCTGCATGGTCGCGGTGAGCTGGCCGATCGACAGCGGCTTGCCGATGTGCGCGTCGAAGCCGGATTGCTGGGCGCGGTGCACGTCGTCCGCGCGGGTGAAGCCGGTCAGCGCGACGAGCGGCACCTCGCGGCCCGAGGGCAGTGCGCGCAGGCGGTGCGCCAGCTCGTAGCCGTCCATCTTCGGCATGCCGATGTCGGCGAACACGATGTCGAACGGCGCCTGCCCCGATTGGGCCTGCTCCGACGCGGCACGCTCGAATGCCGCCAGCGCCCGTTCGCCGTCGCCGGCCACGGTCACCTCGGCGCCATCCATTTCCAGCAGGCGCCCGAAAGTCTCGGCGGCTTCCACCGTGTCGTCCGCGATCAGTACGCGCAGGCCGCGCCACGATCCTTCCGCGCCGGCCGGCTCGGGCGGAGACGCGACCACCGGATACTGGAAGCGCGGCAGCCACACGGTGAAGGTGGAACCGTGTCCCAGCCCCGGCGAATCCACTTCGATGCGGCCGCCGTGGCGCTCGACCAGTTGCTTGACCAGCGCAAGCCCGATGCCGAGGCCGCCCTTGCCGGAGAGCGCGCGGCTGGGCGCCTGCCCGAACATCTCGAAGATGCGCGACAGGAACGGCTTTTCGATGCCTTGCCCGTCGTCGCGCACGCTCAGCCTGCCGAAGTTGCCGTCGAGGGAAACCCGCACCTCGACGCGGCCGCCGCTCGGCGTGAACTTGATGGCGTTGCTGACCAGGTTCCACACGATCTGTTCCAGCCGCGCCGAGTCGGCGCGCACCATCACCGGCTCGTCGCCTTGCGTGCAGGTCAGCTTGAGCCCGGTGCTGGAAGCATCCGCCCCCGCAGTCTCGACGATGTTGGCCGCCAGCGCGCCCATGTCCACGGCTTCGAGGTTCAGCACCAGCTTGCCGGTGCGGATGCGCGACATGTCCAGGAGGTCGTCGATGATCTTGCCCTGGCCGCGGATCGCGCGCCGGATCATCTCCAGCGCGGACTGCATGGATGGCGATTCGCGCGCCTGCGGCATCCGCGCCAGCACTTCGGTGCTGACGCTGATCAGGTTCAGCGGGTTCTTGAGTTCGTGCGAAATCACCGCTAGGAACTCGTCCTTCATTGCGCCGGAGGCCGCGCCTTCGCTGCGCGCCGCCGCAATAATCGCATTGCTTTCGTCGCGGCGGCGCAGTTCGGCCATGGTCGCGTCGCTGACGATCTTGATGTAGCCGCGAAAGCGCGCGGTCTTCACGTAGCTCATGAGACCGCTGCAGAACACCCGCTCGCCGCCTTTGGTGAGGTGCCAGCGGGTGTCCTCGGCGCGCCCGGTCTGCTCGGCCAACTGCATCTCGCGGCGCGGCCGGCCGGCCTCGCGGTCTTCCGGCGTGAACAGGCGCTCGATCGACTGGCCGGTCATCTCCTCCGCGCTCCAGCCGAACAGTTTCTCGGCGCCGGAA
>Ga0070737_10001245_pt1 | contig 38320 bp, 28 predicted proteins | sample Coa_R1_10_FD_66438 | JGI IMG/M metagenome (GOLD analysis project Ga0070737, IMG submission 66438) | Surface soil microbial communities from Centralia Pennsylvania, which are recovering from an underground coalmine fire - Coalmine... | ecosystem: Environmental > Terrestrial > Soil > Unclassified... | reverse complement strand
CCGTCTACAGTAACGCTTTGCGCCAGGGCGACGAGATCAAACTCAGGGCGGCCAACCTCGATGAAGGGCCAGTCAAACAGGTACAGTCGCCCACCAGTGAAGCGCAGATTGTCGGAGCGGGTATCGCTCTGTAACAGAGCGTATGGCCCAGGGAGATCAGCCGCACTATCGGCCACCGCTTGCAATGTGGGCAAAGCCATCCGCAGCCATGTGTGCGCCTCGGCCTCTCGCTCGCCAACCAGCGCCGCGACGCTTGCCAGATCGTCTGACTCAGCGGCCACACGCCTCCATGTCACGCGGGGTAGCGACTCCTGCGGGCGTGGCAACCATGAGGGCGTGCCTTGCCAGCCAAGCGTGCTCGTATGAAAATCGGCGTAGGTATGTGCGATGCGCCGCGTGAGAGCGGGCGTCCACGGTGGAACGCTTTTAGGGCCAACATCTTCCAGCAGCAGCGCATGCCAGTCATCCTGCCGGAAGGCGCCATAGAAGCGCGGCGCCCAGCCACCGATGACATCTCCCAGTTCGCGATACACACGCTCCTCGCGTACCAGCGCGCGCTGCGCAAACTCGTTGGAATCCCGATTGGTTCCCTTGAAGAAGACGCCACGGCCATCGGCCAGCCGCAGGCGAAACGTTGGGGTAGGGCCATAGCCGCCCCACACGCGCGCCCCTCGCACGACGGATGAGCCAAGCACAGTTTCCACTTCTTCGCGCACCACAGATGGAACATTACGCCAGGGCAATTTCTCCTCGACGCCAGTATGTGGCACAGGCTCCTCCTTGCGAACATCCTCCACTTGAAAAGAGTCCGCGCAGGCGGACTTCGTGGCGTAGCGGAGCGAAGCCCTTAGGCGCGGTTTCAACCGCCCGCCACGATGCTCAATATGTCAATCGAAGAGGCGGAAGCGCGCCAGCGCCCACAGCGCTGCAAAGCCGTCGCGCCAGGTGATCTTCTTGCCATCGGCGTAGTCGCGTCCGGCGTAGTAGATTGGCACCTCATAGATGCGATAGCCGCGTTTGAGCACCTTCGCCGTGATCTCCGGCTCGAAGTCGAAGCGGTTGCTGCGAATCTTCACACCTTTGAGCACAGGCGAGCGAAAGGCTTTGTAGCCCGTCTCCATATCCGTCAGGATGTTGTTGAACAGAATGTTTGTCACCAGCGAGAGGAACTTGTTGCCCAGATAGTGGTGCAGCATGAAGGAGCGGTGTGTGCCCAGGAAGCGTGAGCCATACACCACATCGGCCACACCGTCATAGATGGGGCGTAGCACCGCGCCGAAGTCCGACGGGTTGTATTCCAGGTCGGCGTCCTGAATGATGATCACATCTTTGGTCACGGCTTGAAGCGCCGTGCGGATGGCTGCGCCTTTGCCCATGTTCTTCGGATGATAGAAGATGCGGATGTTCTCCGCCCACTGTGTCTGTTGAAGCAGTTCGCGTGTGCCGTCCGTTGAGCAATCGTCAACGATGATGATCTCTTTCGGATAGGGCTGCTCTTGCACCCGCCGCACCACCTCAATGATCGTCTTGCGTTCGTTGTAGACCGGAATCACCACGGATAGCTCCAACATCCGCGCAGGAACAGCGGACATCTGTTCCGCCAAGGGATGCCCGACAGGCATGCCGGAGCCGGAGGGCTGCCATTGCAAGGGTGGTGTATCATGCGCCATATAGAGAACCTGCGCGCTTTCTGGCGTGGGTTGTGGATTTTCTGCTCGCTCGCTGTTTGGCTCTTCGTTCATGATCGAGTGTGTTCCCTTTCTCGCCCCTCGCCGTTTGCCTGGTTGTGTCGCCCCGCATAGCCAACAGCCCGTTCTCGGTGGTTCCAGATGTTCCCCTTGTGTTGACGCGATGCGCCACACATTCCTTATCTTATCTTCCCAATCTTCCCAACGCACAATTGCGTATTCGGTATCAGACGCTCATGTGTATTGAGGGCCATATGTCAATATATGCCGACATATGTCAACAGGTGGCAAACAGATGTTCTTCGCCAGACTTATTTGTGACGAATTTCACATCCTTTTCATAGATGGGCACGTTATGCTTAGGAGGAAGGTCTGTACGCCGAGGTACAATCAATAATCAAAAACACAAAAAAAGTCTGTGGCGCCTGCAACTTTTGGCGTGGCGCAGCGTAAAAAGGGTACGGGAAAGCGCAGCCTGTCGTTTCCTCCAACCTACCATAAGTGGGTGGAAGCCGCCTGGCGGTAAGCGACATACTACGAATTCATCCGCACGCGCGAACTGGAACTCCGGTTATAGGCTGGGCAATCTCGTTCGCGTGGGTTACCGGGATACAAAGGAGGCGGCGAGTGGAAATGTCTCAAGGGGCCGCCCTGGTCGCTGGAAAAGTTTTCGGGTTTCAGGGAACGCCGCTCACATCGGCAGCGGGACTTGTCACCGGAGCGCAAGCCACCTCAGCGAGCATAACGGGAGCCGACGCGCAGTCTACGCAACGATCTGTGCCTGCCGCGCAGACCGCTGATATGAGCGAAGACATCACGTTGGTGCGGCGCACACTGTCAGGCGATCAAGAAGCGTTTGCCCATATTGTCGAGAAGTACAAAGACCCCGTCTACAACGTCGCCTATCGCATGTTGGGCAACGCAACCGAGGCCGAGGATGTGGCGCAAGAGGCCTTTGTACGGGCGTACACGCAACTGCGCACGTATAAAGACACCCATCGCTTTAGCACCTGGCTGCTCTCGATTGCTTCGCATCTCTCGATTGACCAACTGCGGCGGCGGCGGTTTCTTGCGCTTCCCCTGGAGAATGCGCCATTTCTTGAGTGGATCGCCGACCTGGGCGCCGGGCCTGAGCAGTCGGCGATGGAAGGCGAAACACATGACGAGATGCAAGGTATCTTGAATACCTTGCCGACGAAATACCGGCTGGTGCTGCTGCTGCGGTACTGGTACGACTTTTCGTATGATGAAATCGCGCGGGAACTCAATCTGACCCCGGCGCTCGTCAAGGCGCGACTGCATCGCGCGCGCGAACTGGTGGCGCGCACACTCAAGGCGCAGGGCATAAACTTTAGTCTGGCCAGCGAAGACGCCGACCTGGCCGAGTCTACTGAAGATACCGAGGGCGCCGATGAGTCAGAAGCACATCCAGCGCAAGGGGGGCGTGCGGCGCTGGCGCACTAGCCTACCCGCGTCGGGCCTTCCTGGCTTTCCTGTTTTTTTCGCCTGGTCGTTCTGGTCGCTGTCGCGGCGCAAAGGGCACGCTGGCGCAGGTCAGCGGCAATTGCTGGCGCCGCATGTGGAGCAGACGATCCGTGAGCGCGAGGAAGAGCTCATTTTTCGCGAGCAATTTCGCGCGCGGCTGCGCCCCGTTTCGGTAGACCGCCCGCCATCTGCTCCTCCTGTTTCTCATCCTAACGCTGCTCAGCTTCCCATCATTCGCTCGTCTGCGGCACTGGATTTTCCTGATGCTCCAGCATCACCGCGTACATCCGATACGAGCGGCCAGGGGTCGCCCGCCTCTTCGTCGCCTTCCTCATCCCACTCCGCCTTTACTGCGGCAGTGATGGCGCGTATCTCCTCTCCGGCGATAGGCCAGGAGGGCTCCCAGGGCTGCGCTGCGTCCGGCGCTCCCCCTGAAGCGTCGCCCGCCATGTCGTTTGCGTTTGGCGCGGCGCCTGGCGGGCGGCATGTTTCGTATGCGATGGTCGCGCAGCATATGCGCGCGTTATTTGGAATCTATGGGTTGGCGGCGCTGATCGTCCTGTTGTCGGGGGCGCTCTTCTCGTTTTTCGCGCCGACGCTTGTCTTCAGCGGCCTGAATATGCTGCTCAACGCGCTAATTGTTGTGTTCACCGCCGCCGGACAGGTCTGGCGCGTGCTCGTTGGCGTCGTCGGTGGTCTTGGCATACTCTATCTTGCCCTCACGCTGCTAATCGCGCCGTTTCTGTTGTTCGCCGTCCAGGCGCGAGCCGGTTCAGCCTATACGAAGGCATAATCCCCATGCAGGGTACGGCGAACAACCATCTTCAATCTGATGTTACCGCCAGTCCATCCTCTAGCGCGCTGCCGCATCCGCCTGCTCTGCGCGCACAGAAGGGCCGGAGCGCAACCCTGGCTGGCATTGCCGTTATGGGGTTGGCGCTCTGGCTGCTGCTCTCTTGGGGCGCCTGGACGCATACGTCGCTGCAAGAGCGTCACAGCATAAATGGCTCCTGGGGTGCGGCGCTGTTGATCCCCTTTGGTGTTCCGATCAGTCGCTCTTCTCCCATCCATGTCGGCGGCGCCAGCTTCAGCGGCCCATATGTTCCTTCGCTGGCCTGTACCAGTTCTGGCCAGCAATCGCTGGGAAGCCCGATTGTCATCACGCCTGACCAATGGGTATGTGGCAATGTTGATGCCTTCGATGGTGATGTGATGGTGTTGGGGCGCGTCTCAGGGAATGTCCAGGTGATCAGAGGCAATGTGCGGGTGCTTGGCGAGGTGGATGGCGATGTCACCACAGTGGATGGCGATATTCGCATTCAGGGGCATGGTTCCGTGTCCGGCCAGGCGCAGGCCCTGGGCGGAAGCGTCTACCTTTCCGGTGATAGCGCCTTCTCCAATCAGTCGCAGCGCCAGCGTGTTGTCTCTCAGCCGCCGTTTCTTTCCTGGGTGATTATGCAGTTGCTTACGCCAGATGGCGGTTCGCTTTGGCTGAGCCTGCTTTTCTGGTTCTTTGCCAGCCTGTGCGCCGCCGTCGTGACGCCAAAGCCTCTGCGCCATCTGCGCGACACGGTGCGAACACGTCCTGCCGGTAGTCTGTTGATCGGCGTGGTGGCTGGCGTTGCGGCTGCGTTTGCCGGTGTCGCGCTGACAATGACCTGTCTGGGGATTCCGCTGGCGCTGGCGCTTGGCGTGCTGGTCATCCTTTCCTGGGTGGTGGGGACACTTGCGGTAGGGGCGACGCTGGGACGCTGGCTGCTCCGTCCGTTTGCGCATCGTCACGAGCCGCGCCTTGCGCTTTCGACTATCCTGGGAACGTTGCTTCTGGGGTTGATCAAGGCCATCCCCTATGTTGGACTAGCCGTCGGCATCTTCGTTGGCGCGTTAGGGGTAGGCGCGACGCTGCTGGCCGTCGTGACGATCCGGCGCGCGAAGAATCGCCGACCGGGGTCTCCCATGCCCTCTACGGGCGCTTCGTCATCGTAGTGTATCGCTGCCGGTGAGAAGAGCTGGTAATTTCAGATCTATTGCTTGACATTGCTCATGCGATGGGGTACGATGCAGTCATCACGAGACATTCGATATTCGGCAACACGCGAGATAAGCCAGCCAGACCCGGCGCACAGAAAGTTGCGGGATGATGCGACGCAACGCCCCTGCTGGCTCTCCACTCGCCAGCCGTGCGCCCAACGGCAAGGCGATCCATGTTCCCTTGCCAAGTAAGACGCGCCGCCTTGCCAGCGTTAGCGGGCGACACAAGGTCATGCTCCGCGCTAGCAATTGAAATGCGCCAGGTGGCATGACGAACAAAGGTGGCACCACGACACGTCCGCGCCGCTCGTCCTTTGGATGGGCGGCGCGTTGTTGTCTATATCTTGTCTATGCCTGTTACCAGGGCAGACTGGATGTATCCATTCATCTAGAGGGGTACCACTATGCTAGACCTGGCGTTCATCCGCGAACATCCCGATCTGATCAAAGATGTCGCGCGCCGCCGCAAGACCGCCGTGGATGTTGATGCGCTGCTCGCGCTCGACGCAGACCTGCGCGAGACACGCCGCCGCGCCGAGTTTTTGCGCGCCGAGCAAAATCGTCTCTCACGCAGCATCCAACAGGCTGGCCCCGACAAAGAGGCGCGCGAGGGTTTCATTGCCCAGGGGCGCGCCGTCGCCGCCGAATTGAAAGAGCTTGAGCCGCGCGAACGTGACCTTGAGGCGCGCCTGCGGGAGTATCTGCTGCTCGTCCCCAATATTCCCGACGCCAGCGTGCCTGAAGGCGCCGGCGAAGAGGATAACGTAGAGATCAAACGGGTCGGTCAGCCGCGCCAGTTCGACTTTGAGCCGCTGGATCATGTTGCGCTGATGCAGGGGCAGGATTGGCTCGATCTCGAACGCGCCGCCAAAGTGGCAGGTTCACGCAGCTACATTCTCAAAGGCGACGCTGTGCTACTGGAGCTTGCGCTGATGCAGTTCGCCTTGCAGCGCATCGCCGCGAAGGGCTTCCAGCCGTTGGATGTGCCTGTGCTGGCGCGCGAATATTGCTTCTTCGGCAACGGCCAGTTCCCGCGCGGACGCGAGCAAACCTATAGCCTGCCCGAAGACGAGGTGTATCTGGTGGGTACGGCTGAGGTGTCAATCACCGGCATGCACACCGGCGAGATTCTGCGCGAGCAAGACCTGCCGATCCGCTATGTTGGCTATTCACCGTGCTTCCGACGAGAGGCGGGCACGTATGGCAAGGATACGCGCGGCATCCTGCGTGTCCATCAGTTTTATAAGGTGGAGCAGTACGTCATCTGCCGCGCCGACCACGAGGAGTCAGTGCGCTGGCACGAAGACTTGCTGCGTAACTCAGAAGAGATCGTCGAGGCGCTGGAGCTGCCCTACCGTGTGCTGAACATCTGCACCGGCGACCTGGGCGACGCCAAGGTGAAGGGGTACGACATCGAGTGCTGGATTCCCTCAGAGGGGCGCTACCGCGAGACACACTCAGACTCATACTTCCACGACTACCAGGCGCGGCGAGCCGACCTGCGCTATCGCGACGCTGACGGCGTGGTGCGCTACGTCCACACCCTGAACAACACGGCGCTCGCCTCAACGCGCACGATCATCGCGCTGCTTGAGAACCATCAACAGCGCGACGGTACGGTACGCATCCCGATGGCGCTGCGCCCCTATCTTGGTGGACGCGAGACGCTGGGCAAGCCCTGGCGCGGATGACCTAACCCCCATCCCCTTCCTATAGATGGGAAGGGGGACTAATAGGTGGCGGGTAGTGTTCAGGCTACTGTAGCCTCTGTGACGTTTGCGCGTCGCCTGAAGGTGGAGCAGGATTGGGCCATTGTGGCGGCACTTGCGTCGGTTGTCCCGATGGCGACATGTGCTGTGGCGCTGGCCAGGGTGGTGACCATTGTGTCGCCTGCCCCATCTGTCCTGCCTGCCGCGCCTGCTGCCACGCTGGCCATGTCGGCTGAGCGGTTTGTGTGGTTGGCGCGGTCTGCCCGGTTTGGGCTAGAGGCGGTGTATTCTGTTGCGCGGCCTGTCTGGAGGTTCGGCGATTGATCCGGTACACTATTATCCCTGATGTTCCCAGCAGCAGCACTCCGCCCACTGCTATTACAGCAGGGAGCAACGCCGAATCATACGACACGACGATCCAGGAGAGCCGTATGATGGCCAGCAAGAAGAATGCTGAGCTAAGGGCCACCAGCAACCGCGAGTGATTCATTAAGCCGACCCCTAAAATTGCCAGTGACTGAGCAATGAGGATAAGCGCATAGGCCCAGGCAGGGTTCGCCTGAAGCGATTGGTCTAGTGTTGGGCCGAGCAAGATCACCGAGCCGATCAGCGAGAAGATTTGCCCGGCGCGCTCCGGTCGCCCTATCTGCGCGTCGTTAGGGAGTATGGCTCCAATCAGCAGTTGGTAGGTTCCTGGAGCAAGAATAAACCATTGCAGGTTATCGGCGCCTACCCAGCGTCCACCCCAGGTGATAGCCAGCGCCAGAAACTCTCCGGCTGCGTACCGCATCCAGCGCTGTCGGGTATCCATCGCATGGTAGGCGAACAGGGCGGCCATTGCCAATAGCCCTATGCTCTCCACCAGGGTGGCGCCAGAGCCGATAGTCCACGTTGCGAAAATTGGCCCGGCAAACAGTAGCGCCCCTGCCAGGATAGCCAGGGATGACCAGCGATGAATGAATGCGCCAACTATCCGAGGATCCATCCATTGCGCCTGAATGGCTGGCGAGGATTTGTCGAGCCACCACATGCCGCCACGTGGGCGTAGCCAGCCGAGTGACCACCAGAGCGGGCTGATGAGCGCCACTGCCCAGGCCATCGCTATGAAGCCGATCAACGCGCCAGTTCCGGCGTGGTGCAAGGCGATGGAGGTCTCAACAACACAGCTACTGCCTAGCGCAAACGAGATGGGTAGCACATCCGGCCGCGACTCCGCAGCGGCGATGATATACGCGATCAGGGTAAATATACCCAGCGCCAGCGCTTCAAAGCCTGGCTGAGACAGCCCATGCAGGATGGTCGCCAGCGCCGCCACCGCAAGCCCTGCGTAGACCGACCAGCTCCAGCGCGGGCTACTTAGGTGTCCTGCGGTAAGCGCCAGCGCTGCCAGGCACAAGGCGATTGCCAGCAGCAGAAGGCGGTCTGACTCGAAGTAGACCGCAACCGAGATGTACAGCAACATGAGAACGCCGGTCATTGGGCGTTGTTCTGCATAGGCGAAGGCGTAGGTGAGCCCGGCGAAGCCGAGCAAGGTCAACACGTTGCCCAATGTGATCTGGTAGACGCCGGTTGCTCCGACGTACCAGCCGATCACCAGCGCGCCCACGGCGACGAGCAGCCATGCCCAGCGGTGAACCGCCTCACCAGCGATACGAGGATCTCCCCAGTATGTCCGAAGCATTTGCGCTTGCGCCATCTGCTGGGTGATATGCGCCTGATGCGCCGCTATAACCGGCGCGCCTGGTGTGGTTGGCGGCGCCTGAACTCCACGCAGTGTCACGTTGGCCGATATGGTGGCTGGGGCTGTTGACCCTTCCGCCGCCTGTGGCTCCTGTGGTAAGCGGAGTGTGGCCGCTGTCTGCGTTGTTACCGCATCGGATTGAGTATCCATCGCGGAGATGGTGGGCGTCGCCCTTTGTGTCGCTTCGCCGGACGCCCGATCCGCCGGTTGGGTACGTCCGAGCGAAGGCGTGGCCTGCGTTTGTGCCGTGTGTGTCGGTTGCGCTGGGGGTCTGTGCGCTTGTGGCTGTTGTGTTTGCCCCGGCTGCGGACTGATAATCGTGGTCGCCATCATTCCGGGGGTAAGCTGTGGCGTTGGTTGCCCCTGCCTGTTGTGGGGCGAGATGATGGTGCTTGCCATCATTTGCGGGGTGAGTTGTGGCCCCTGCCCTGTTTGTGGCGCGGGCATCGCATTCTCTGTGGCTCCATATCCTTGGGGTATGGGAATGAAGCTGAGCCACCAGGAGCCGCCGCGCGGGCGCAGCCAGCCCAGCCGTCGCCACAGCTTGCCCATAAAAACAAAACCCCAGGCCAGCACGCTATATGCCAGCACACCACCCCACAGTGTCAGGTGGAAGACGTTGATTAGCGCGGCGTTTCCCCCCAGGCAGAGCACGAATGCGACGGGAAGTACGTCGGGCCTGGACTCCACCAGGGCGATGATATAGGCCATTGCCGCCAGTGACCAAAAGGCCAGCACGGCAAAGCCTGGCTGCGCTGACGTATTGATGATGACGCCAAAAGCTGCCACGCCTGCGCTGGCGTAGGCCGACCAGCTCCAACGGGGGCCACCGACACGTCCGGCGATGATCGCCAGGATTGCTATGATCAGCGCCATGAGCAAGAGGCCATGTGGATCGGGCTGGAAGAAGATTGCGCCTGTTACGTAAGACAACGGCACGAATCCCGCGAGGGGTGTGCGCTCAAAGTAGGTGATCCCATAGGCGATAGCGGCGAAGAACAGCAGCAGCGCCTCGATATAGACGCCTTGCAGCGGCCGCACGCGCAGCATGGCAAAGAGCGACGCCACAATCGCCAGCCCATAAAGGGTGAGTGCCCAGCGTCGCCCCAGGCGCAGCCGCATGAGCAACGCTACGCCCGCAAGAGCAAGTGTCAGCCCCAGCGTAATGATGAATTGCCCACCTGGCGGGGTATTGAACAGCGCGCCCAGCAAATAGGGAACAGCGGCCAGTGTCACCCAGGGCTGCCGTTCAGCCAGCGCCACGACATAGGCCAGCGCCAGGAAGAGGATCCACAAGGCAAAGGCAAGATAGGGCGCCGCAGCAGCGAGGGCAGGGAATTGTAGCCTGGCGCTGCTAAGCGCAGAGACACTGAATATGGCGAGCAAGGACGCCGGAAACGCAACAGCATACCAGGAGATACCCCATCCTGCTCCCCGCCTTCGACGAAGAGCCAACCCGGCAGCGACCATCACCAGAACAAGCGCCGTGGCGGGCGCCGTGCCAAACGTCGGTTGAGCCGCCAGGGCAAGCAGCGCGGCAGGTACCATCAATTCCGGTATCCGATCTCTGAGCGCATAGGCGCTTGCCAGGATCGCCAGCAACAGAAAGACGAGCGAGAAGGATGAGATAGTGTAGAACGAGGAGCCAATCGTCTCCCAATGGAGCGGCGCGCTTCCCAATGGGAGAGGTGGGACAGGCGCATGTATAGCAAAGACTAGCGATGGGTAACGCGCTATGGCGAGCGTGGCCGCCCATAACGCAATGATATAGGGCCCGATGGCATGCTTGCGTCCCAGAAGCCACAGGAGCGCCAGCGCCGTCGTCATGAGGCCAATCAGCCAGGCGCTAATATCAAGTGTACTCTCCAGGTTGAGCATGGCGATGGCCATCCCGATGGAGCCAAAGAAGACCGAGACGCCGCCTCCCAGAAGTGGTTGGTTGAGACGCCAGCCGGTGATGACGGCAGCGGAAGCGAAGACCATCAATACAACGGTCTGGTAGGTGGCGGTGTGGCCTGGCAACTCATAGAGGGCTACCAGCGCGTTGCCCAGCGCTGTGAGATAGAGCGGGGATAGATAGCCGCGTGGGCGTGTGTAGGCCGGTGCGGCTAATTGCCCTTGCGTCGCTGGGGCGCCCGCCGTTCGGGGCGCAATATCGCCCAGGGCCACCGCGCACATCCAGAACAGGAGCGCCAGCGCCGTCTGAAGGGAGGATGGGGAGAGGAAGATGCTGGCGGTTGTCTCATTCTGGACGCTATGCGCCCCCAACGTCAGCAGTTCACGCGGCAGGACGGTATTGAAAATAGCGTGGGCGTCAAGCGTGAGGAGTAGACCTGCCAACAGCCCCCAGCCCAACGCATGCTCATAGGCGCTGCCCAGCGACGCAACAACTGCAGCCGCGCTCAAGGTGACGATCAGCGCGAAATTGTCGGATTGTGAGAACGGCAAGAGGGGAGCGATCAACGCTAATACGAGCGCCAACCCCTCAATACTGAAGCGAAGTCCACGCCGAGGTGCGCTTGTTCTTCGGAGCCTCAGCGCGATGAACATCTCGATCAGACCAAGCGCCGCCAGCGTATACCCCATCATCGGGTAGGCAAATTCACTGGGAATCTGGGCGTCAACCTGTATGCTGCCATCTAAGGCGATGATGCTGAGCGCGCCGTAAGCGGCAATCAACCATTCCATTATGTTCAAGAAGGCTATCCCGGCGCGGCTGGTATTGCCGCGGAGTGAAAGCGCCCAGGCGAAGGAAAGCACACTGAACGCTATGCAACTCAGCGTAATCGCGGCAAGGCAGGGAAAGAGGATGACCTGATCAGCCAGTGTCGCCAAATCTTTGCTTCCTGCTACAGTATCCAGGGAGAATAGCCCAAGCAGCGGAATACCCAGCCCTGAGGCTGCTGTGATCACTGCATTGAGCTGCATCGCTGGTAGCGTCAGAACCCGGCGCTGCTCCCCGCGCAGATAGCGCGATGCGTGCAGAAGTAGGCCGAGCAGAGGAAGATCGAGTAGCAGCCAATAGAGTGGTAGCGGCGCCCAGGGGACGATCATGAGCGCGGCAATGATCGTCGCCACCCAACCCAGGTAGCCGAACGTCAGGAAGTTGGTGCGCCAGGCCAGGAAAAGATAGATACAGGCCGAGTAGGCCGCCGTGATACACACCATGCCAATCGCTGAGATCAGTCCGCCAAGGATGAGCAGGTAGGCGGCAAGGCCGAGCAGTGGAGACATCAACGCAAAGACGACCAGGTAGACGCCGCTAATGGTTTGCAGATGCGGCAAGCGCCGCAGGTAGAACGTCAGGGCGCCAAAGATGATATAGGCGATGAGCACAACCGCGAACTTGATACGCGGATCGCCGCTTTGTATCTCGAACAAGGCCGTGGCGATGAGCAGCAAGAGGCCACCCAGTGACGCCATGATCGTTGGCCCTGCGCTGATCAGAAACGACTGCCAGTTGAAGGCTGCGCTGGGTTGTCTTATGGGGTTCTGGGGTGTGATCGGCCCAAGCGGCGTCATTGGTGGGTGTGGCTGGATCGCCGTGGGAGGAATGGTGTCAAGGCGCGGCAATGGCGGCGCAACCGGAGTACGATTGGGAGCTGGCGCTGGTAGCGTTGGCTGGGCCACAGGGGGAGGCGGTGCGGCTGGCTGAGGAGTTGCTGTGAATGGCGTTGTAGGAGGCGCTGGTTGCACACCACGCTCCTCCTGCGCGACCTGTGGAGGCGCTGGCGAGACGAGCGGCACAGGCAAAGGGAGCATTGAAGGAGTGGCTATCGGCGATTGCTGGGCCTGGGGAGGAGCCGTCAGGTTCGTCTGCGTATCTGAGGGCGCAGGGGCAGTATGGGCTATCCTGGGCCGTGGTTGTGTGGGCGTGAATGCCGCTGCGGCGGATTTGGCGTCGCGTAATTGAAGATACTTTTCGCGATACTCATCGCGCAGCTCGATGAGCGCCGTTCTTGTTGGGTCGCGCCGGATACGCTCATCGAGGTCGGCAATCGTCGTGTAGAGCCGCTGAAGCTCGGAGACGAGCGCCGGATCAATTGGCTCACCACATGCCACACAATAACGTCCGCCGCGTGGCTGCGCCTGTTTGCAATTTGGACAGACAACAATTCCTGGTTGCACAGCGATTTCCCTTTCCTGACAGAACCAACGAACGTGTGGAAAAACTGCTGTGGATCGGGTGAAAGCAGGGGGCGATAAAAACAGCATCAGCCCAAAGAAACCATCAATGCTGCCTGCGCCGGGAGGCCGCTGAGGCATGCCAATGAACGAAAAACTCGCTCCATCTCAGCCGACAGAACGAAGATGAAACAGACATGAAGCGATCAACGAAACGATACTGCCAAGTATACCTTACGCAACAAGGGCTGTCCAGCGTTTGGCGCAAAACTGTGACGAGGTTCACAATTTGAGCGCCTCTTCACCAGCCGAGAGTGCCCCGGCCAAGAGCTTGCCCCAAGCCTTGACCACCCCATGGAGTTTGAACCCATAGCACCCATAGCACTCATAGCACTCATAGCACCAGCCAACCGCAGCACGGCCGCGTCTGGCGACGCTCGCAACGCCCTGGCGCTGGGCCATGCGGGCAGGAAGACAGACCGCCGAGGACAGACTCGGTAGAGTCCGTAGAGTCCGTAGAGTCCGCCTTGAAGGGGTGAGCCTGCGCCGCTTGCGCCGCCTGCGACCAATGACACCAGATTACCAGCCGCCGCGCCGCGCTCATGCTCCGTTGGGCCGTCTGCCGCCTGCCCTGCTGTCCACTCGTGCGCAGATGCCAGTCCCCCTGCGGCGCCCTGCTGCCAGCACTCGTCCACCGAGCCAAAGACTTCGCGTAGACGCATCTCATAGGGCTACCTCTTGCTGCTGCTGATCGGCAGGTATTTCGTTGCCCGCTCATACCAGGAGGGGAGCCTTATCCAATAGGCACGTTAATACATTTATGCGCCTAGCGGCGACTTCACTGGTGCGCCGCCCCCACGCGGATACGCTGGTGGACAGGGGCGTTCTTGCCGGGCGACGAGCAACACGCGCCCGTCGTTCAGCGCGTCAAGTTCTGGAGCGGTTGGGATGGCGATGGGTAGGAGGACATGCGCGCCAAGCAGCTTCGCCGCCCGTTCGCCAGCGGCCATCTCCTCAGTCAGATCGCCCTTCTTCGGCGCGATGATCAGGCCATCTTTGCGGGCGAACGGCGCGCAGTATTCGAGCAGGGTGGGCCACGCAGCCAGCGCCCGCGCCGCTACCAGCGCATAGTGGCCACGCTGCTCATGTTGGCGCGCCACCTCCTCGGCGCGCCCGGCCAGCGCCCGCGCATGCGTTAGCCCAAGTTCGGTGATCACCGCTTCGAGGAAGCGCACTTTCTTGGCGGTCGCCTCAAGCAGCGTTACCCGCCAGCGCGGAAAGGCAATCGCCAGGGCCAAGCCGGGGAAGCCCGCCCCGCTGCCGACATCCAGCAGCGTGCGCAGGCGGGAACGGTCGGCCCGTTCGTCGGCGGGCAAGGCCAGCGCGCAGGTGAGCGAATCCAGAAAATGGCGCATGACGATCTCGGCGGGATCGGTGATCGCCGTGAGATTCATCCGTGTATTCCAGTCGAGCAACATGGCGCGATAGCGCGCAAACCTCGCCAGGTGTTCCTTCCGAAGCGGGATGCCCAGCGCGGCGGCTCCTGCTGTCAGTGGCTCAAGATCGCTGAGATCATCTGTCATAGTCTCGCTCACTGAGGGCTGCTATCCATTTCATGGGAATTCGCGTGTTGGCAAGCGACGGCTGATGCGCAGGTTACTCGCCGCCCAGGAGCGCGGCGCTACTCGATCTGCGTACCTTGCGCCCGGCATGTGGCCATTCTCACTCCCAGCAATCTCCATTGCCACAGATAGCCCCTCTCCCTGCTAAGGAGGAGGGGTTGGGGGTCAGCTCACATGCTTGTGCCGGTTCGAGAGGTAGTCAAGCATGACGTACTCGGCGAGGTCTTCGGGGTTGGTGTAGAACGCGCGGCCCTTGTTGATCGTCGCCATCTGGTTGACGAACCGCTTGAGGTATGGATCATCCCACAGCATGAAGACGTTGATGGTGATGCCCTCGCGCGCGCACCGCCTCACCTCACGCAGCGTTTGCAGCAGCGCCTCATCGGGCGGCGGCCAGCCGAAATCCCAGTAGCGCCCGGTGTGGTACATTGTGGGGCCACCGTCAGTGATCATGATGATCTGCTTGTTGACCCCGCGCGACCGCGCGAGCAGTTGGCGGGCTAGCGTCAGCCCCATCACCATATTCGTCCCCTGGATGTGATCCCACTCGCTGATCTCAATCAACTCCTCCGGCTTGTACTCGCGCGCCTGGTTCGCGAAGCCAACGATGTAGAGCTGGTCGCGCGGGAACTGGCCGCGAATCAGGCTTTCCAGAGCGATGGCGACCTTTTTCGCTGGCCCCCAGAGCTGGTTTTGCAGCATGCTATAGCTCATATCCAGCATCAACACGGTAGAAGTGCGCGTCACCTGCTCCGTGCGATAGACCTCGAAATCGTCGGCTTCCAGCCGGATCGGCGTGCCGCTACCGCTGCGATTGACGCCGTTCATGATGGTGCGTTCAAGATTGAGGTGGAACGAGTCGCCAAAGATGTAGGGCTTGGTCTCTTCGTCGCGCTCACCGCCGAAGCCGCGCTCAGGCAGGCGATGCCGCCCAAAGGCGTCGCGCTGGAGCTTGGAGAAAACGTCTTCCAGCGCCTTCTGACCGATGCGTCGGATGCCACGTGCCGTCAGCTCGTAGCGGTCACCCTGACGTTTGACCAGTCCCTCTTCTTCGAGCTGGCGCATCAATGCCTGCAACTGTTCGAGCGCCTGCGCCTCCTCGTCGCCCACCAACTCACGCAGCTTCTCGGCGTCCACGGCTTCGATGTCGCCGAAGCGGCGGGCCTCGCGCATCTGCTGCTCCAGCTCGTCCATTTCCTGCAAGACACCCATCAGCGCCTTGGCCTCGGCCAGCGAGAGCGGCTCATCGCCGGTCAGGCGATATTTCGTGCGGCGGCCGTTAGGCGCAGCCATCTCCAGGTTCATCGCCAGTTCGGCCAGGTCAACGCGCAGCCGATCATCGCCGATCAGTTGATCGATCATGTCGCGCAGTTGGGCGCGCTGCTCGGCGTTCATGCTGTCCATCACCGCCTGCATCTGCGCCTGTTGGCGTTGCAGCCGATCAACCAGGTCGTCAAGATTGTTGATCCCCGGCCCGAAGTAGTCGCCGTACTGCTGCATGAAGCTGTCGAAATCCGGCTCACCGCCTTCGGCGCGCTCGCGTAACATCTGGTTGAGTGTGCGTATCATCTCGCGCATGCGCGCCAGGTCTTCGGGCGTCATGCTTTGCAGCGCCTGTTGCATCCCCTGGAAGTAGTTCTGCATCACCTGCTGTTGCAGCGATTGCAGCAAATCCTGGAACTCTTGCCGCGCCTGGTCGTCCATGAAGTCGTACTCGGAGAAGGCGCGCACCTGTCCGGCGGGATCGGGTGGCAACTGATCGAGGAATTGCAGCTTGCGATTGGCGATGTTTTCCATCATGCGCTTGAGCGTCTCAGGGTCAACCCCTTCGGGAACACCGCCCTGTTGTTCAGATTGCCCAGCCTGCCCAGATTGCCCAGATTGCCCACTTTGGCCCTGCTGGCCCTGCATCCCTTGCTGGCCACTCTGCCCTTGTTGCCCCTGAGCGCCCTGTTGCTGTTGGCCGGATGGCGAGTTTTGCCCTTGCTGACCAGATTGATTTTGATTTTGCTGACCTTGTTGGCTTGCCTGGTTCTGGTGATTTTGCTGGCCCAGGGGATCATTGAGGCGGCGCTGGATGCCCTCACGCTCCAACTGCTGGATATGTTCCAGCTTTTGCTTGATGTCATCCATCACGCCCGACATATTGTAGCGTTGTGTCTGCGCCTGTCGCCGCTGCCGCAGCCGATCGAGCAGGTCTTGCATGCCCATCCGGCGCATGCCGTCGCGCCCCTGAAAGCCGTTTTGCATCATGCGTTCAAGCGCGCGGCGCAGATCGCCATATTTGAGATAATCATCCGACAGGGCATCGAGAATCTGCTCGGCGTCCAGGTCGTCGAGCCGTTGCGAGCCATCCCAGCGGGAGTAGCGAAACGGCTTATTGGTGCGAAAGCGTTCGAACATCGCGCGCTCCTGTTTCTTGGCTGGCGGTTAAAACCGCGCCTAGGGGAGCCGCCTGCGCGGCTCCACAAAGTCCGCCTGAGCGGACTGAGCTTTCTTTGTGCTTGGGGATGACCACTTATTCCCTGGTCATAACAGACGCGCCGGGGCGATTATCCCCGGCGATAGCGCGCCTGTCCCGCCACCTCGTCTTTGTTCAGGCGCTTGTTCAGGTGCAGCCCTTCGAGGATGAACTCCACCGCCGAAGCGATTGTCGCCGGACTGCCGTGTCCGTTCAACTTCGAGACCGCCACCCGCAGACCGCCCACGCGCGCCAACTGGTTGACGTATTCCATCGCAGGCAGGTTGTCCGACACCTGCACCGTCAGCCCCTTCTCGAAGCCGGCCACAAGCTGCTCGAACTCGGCCACCTCGAAGTAGTCGCGGAAGACCTTCATCACTGCCCGCTGGATCAGCTTCTCGACGATCTTCTCTTCGCGCACCTCGCCCACCGTATCGAGTTCGATCTTTCCGGCGGTGGAAGCGACAATCGCATCGAGGTCGCTGATCCGTGGCACAGCCTGCCGCTCTTTCAGGCGAATCGCTCGGCGGACGGCGTTGCTCATCACGTTCTCGTAGTTGGTGATCGAGACACGCACGCTCACGCCCGACTTCTGGCTGATGTCGGAACTACGCCGCGCCTGATGCGTGATCTCAGCGATGATCTCGCGCATGAACTGTGGATATGATGTCTCGATGCCCTCTGCGGCGAACGGTGTGCTTTCCGCCTCCATAATGGCGATCTCATGCTCGATGGTGCGCGGGTAGTGTGTGCGAATCTCTGAGCCGAGGCGGTCTTTCAGCGGCGTGATGATGCGCCCGCGATTGGTGTAGTCCTCCGGGTTGGCGCTTGCCACCACGAACACATCGAGCGGCAGGCGCACCTTGTAGCCGCGAATCTGTACGTCGCGCTCTTCCATGATGTTGAGCAGACCTACCTGGATGCGCTCGGCAAGGTCGGGCAGTTCGTTGATGCAGAAGATGCCCCGGTTTGTGCGTGGGATGATCCCGTAGTGGATGGTTAGCTCGTCCGAGAGGTAGCGTCCCTCGGCCACCTTGATGGGGTCAACCTCGCCCACGAGGTCAGCGATGGTAATGTCGGGCGTCGCCAGCTTCTCGCCATAGCGTTGGTCGCGCGGAATCCAGTGGATCGGTGTCTCGTCGCCCTCCTCGGCGATACGCAGATGGCATGCCTTGCAGAGAGGAGTAAAGGGGTCATCGTTGATCTCGCAACCCGCGATCACAGGCGTCTCCTCATCCAGCAGGTTGACCAGGCTACGGGCGATGCGTGTCTTGGCTTGGCCGCGTTCGCCCAGCAGTACAATGTCTTGCCCAGAGAGGATGGCGTTTTCGACAAGAGGAAGTACGGTCTCGTCGTAGCCGACGATGCCGGGGAAGATCTCCTCGCCCGCGCGCATCTTGCGGATCAGATTCTGGCGCATCTCCTCTTTGATGGTGCGGGTGCGGTAGCCGCTCTCGCGAAGTTGCCCGATGGTGGCGGGTTTGTTGGTGGTTGACATGCGACTCAAAGGCTCCTTGATTGGTTGCGCTAGCGTTGCTAACTTGCTAACTCGCGATGGTTGGTTGACCAGGGGGATGTCTGGCTCACTGCGCCGTTGCGGCAAGCCCAGAATGTGATGAGCAGTGGCCATTTCACGGTATGGATTGTGGCATGCTTTTTTGCTCTTAGAGCATTCTATGCTTTCAGGAGGGAATTATGCAAGCCAGGATCACTGGTCATTGGGATAGGTGTACACCTGCTCACTCAATCTTCGCTGATGCGTAGCGCCTGTCCCAGCCCATGCCTACTCGTGAGCCGCCCGGCCAGCCACAGCGTCACTCCTGCCGCCAGCAGCAGCGCCAGAAAGAACATCGCCGGGGGCGCCCAGTTGATGGTCACGCGCAATGCTGGAACGCCTACCTGCGCCGGATCGAGCGTGGGATCGCTGAATTGCAGGTAAGGCGCGGTTGCCAGTGTCAGCAGCGCGCCCACTAATGCGCCGCCCAGCAAGCCAAACAGATAGACGATGCTGTATTCTCCTTGCAGGATACGGGTGAGGTCACGAATGCGTAGCCCCAGTGTGCGCAGGACAGCAAACTGCGTGGCCCGCTGGCGCGCCGCCAGCAAGGTTTGCGCTGCGGCTCCCAGGATGGCCAACGCCGCCGCCATACCTGCCCCTAACAGCAGCAAGCCTTCCAGCCCTGCCGTGAGGGGATCGGCCAGCGCCGTCGCCAGTTCTTGCCGCCGACTGAGGACGGATTGCACACCCAGCGCGCCGTTCTGTTGCGCCAGGCGTTGGCGTAGCGTGGCGTCCTGAGCGGCGGTGTCGCGTAGCCAGAACTCGTTGGGGCCGGTCGCGTTGGATGAGGTGACGCTGATGAGATCGGGAAGCGCCACCACCACAAACCCCGCCGGGTCTTCCTGCGGGTAGAGTGTGGGGAAGGCCGCGATAATGGCTCCTACCCGGCAGTCTACGTTCGTCGCCTGCTCTTCCACCTGCATGGTGAAGGCGCTGCCCACATGGAGATGCGAGGAAGCAGCGAAGCTCTGGCTGACCAGCGCCCACAGACGCGCTGATGATCCTATCGAACCGCTGCCTGTTCCCCTGCTTGCCAGGGCATGCGAGCGCATACTCTGCATCAGGCTGTTCAGCGATTGGTTGGCATAGTCAGATCGCCAGGACGTCGGGCCAACCACCGAGGCGAAGGTGGCCGGGTCAATCGCCAGCAGTTGGAGCGTCGGGCCATTGAGGGTACTCTGGTCAGGCGCGGTCTCTGCCTGTGAGCGGTAGACCTGGGTGACGGCCTGGGCGCCTGGCAAGCGGGCCATCAACCCCTGAATGGTGGAACCGCCGCCGTTGACGGCCGCTGAAATCTCGGTCACGCGCACGTCTGCCCCCACCTGATAGGCAATGCGATCCTGAGTATTCACGCGCAGAGAGGCGCTGAAGGTGAGGGCGAAGAGGACAAAGCCGACCGAGACGGTGAGCAGCAGGATACTTCGGCTGGCCTGACGGGGGGCGCGTTTCACCTGGGTAAGCGCCAGCAGTGGCGTCAGCCCACGTCCACGCGCCGCAAGCTGTTCGCCCAGCCGCGTGACGAGCGGCACGAGGCGCAATACGAGCAGCGCGCCTGCCAGCAAGAGAAGCGATGGCGCCAGGAGCAAAAGCAGATCGGCGCTTTCGCCTAATTCCAGGCGGAGGGTGGCGCTGCCAAACTGGCTCAGCTCAAGATAGCCTACGCCGCATAGGACGGCCAATCCGAGATCGAGGTAATAGCGCCGCCAGAACGGCGCGTATGTCACTCGTCCCTGATGGCGGCGGTAGGCCAGGATGTCGCTTCGGGTGGCTTGCCAGGTCGCCAGGCACACGACGAGGGCGCCTACCAGCGCGCCTGCTAAGGTTGGCGCCAGGACGCTCTGTACTGTGACCTGCTGGGCGAAGTAGAGCGCGTTGTCACTCAGGCTGGCCAAGGTCGAAGCAGGAATGATGGCGCGCACGAGCGCCAGGCTGGCCGCCGCAGCAGTCAGCGGGCTGACCACTGCCATGAGCAGGCTCAACGTGATGCCCTGAGGTGAAAAAAGGGCGAGCAGTTGCAGATGGCTGGCGCCCCGGCTGCGCAAGATGGCAATCTCTTCCGCATGCTGCTCGATGAGCAGCATGGCCAGCGCAGCGACATAGAGCAGCGCCAGCCCAACGATCTGCGCCACCATGACGTACAGCGGCAGCGCAAGGAGGTTCTGCTGACCCTGGATGTTCGTGATGATGTGATCAAGTTCAGTATTGACATCGGCCAATCCGATGTCGTGTTGGCCCACTACCGAGCTATCGAGCGCGTTGCGCAACCGGGTGATGGCGGCATGGTCAGCGTTGAGGCTGGCGATAGAGACGCGGCTGGACTGTAAGTAGGAGACCCAATGCTGGAACAACGTGAGGTTGGGGAAGGCGCTGAAGCCGTTGAGCAACGTCTGGGTGGTCATCAAGATGGGGAACGGTAACTGATCGCCAGGTAAGGAATCTTGGACACTGAAGTTGAGTCCGTTCCAGTAGGGGTCGTTGGCGTCACGCGGCTCCCACATGCCGACGACGCGAAAGCGAAAGCGCGGCCCGTCTGGAACTGGCGCCCCATATTGAAACGCTTCTTTCCAGAGAGGGCCGAACGTGAGCGTCTGGCCCAGACCGAGATTCGTCTCTTTGGACATCTCCTGGGTGATCAGGATTTCAGGCAATTGTCCGGGCGCCGTATCATGCGGGAAGCGTCCGGCAAGAAGACGCATATGAGGCGCCGCGCTGGTTGAATCATTTCCGTAGTCAAAGGCTTCGGGCGTGCCTGGATAGAAATTGTCTATGTTCTCTCCTCCGACGAAGCCATCACCGATTTGGGTTAACAAGAGTTCCGGCGTCGTCAGATAATAGGCAGACTGGTCGGTGGTGACCGGGCCAAGATAGTGTTGGATCAATCGTTCCACGCGGGGGCGGGCGAACTGGCTGGTGGCGGCAGAGATCGGGCTGCTGGTGAGGAGTGTCTCGATGTTGCGCGCCCTCGCCTGGCTTGTGCTGATCGCCGCTTGAATCTTGGCGTCGGTGATCAGCGTGCTATACAGCGGGACGACGCCGATTAGCGTATCGGCCATCAGCAGGCCCAGGCCCAGCAACGCCAACAGGCCAGCGTTGCGCAGCAGGCGGCGTAACGTCAACAGGATAAACGACATCGCGCACGCTCCTCTCCGCTTTCTCTTGTTGCTATGATATATCACACACTTGCAAAGTCCTGGAACGAGGGCAAGAGGGTCTAGCCACAACAGTTAAGAATGTTTAATCCACAGACTCATCCAGCCCAAATTGCGTGCGCGCTGCCTGCGTTACCCGCTCCATTACCGTCGTCAGCGGCAATTGCAGGCGTGTGGCAATCGCGCGGCAATCTTCGTATTCCGGCGCGGCTGAGACGACCACCCCGCCGATCAGTTTCAGCTTGACGCGCGCCCGGCCCAACGGCGTCTCGATCTCCTCGATGCGCCGCCCTGCCTTCAGGCGATCCACCCGGCGCATGCGTACACCAAGCGTTGTACTTTCGCGCACGATCAGCGCCGCCAGCCGTATAGTGTCGTCGGGTCGAGCGAGCGCCGTCAGCAGCGTTGCCGGGCGGCCTTTCTTCATCTGTAACGGGGTATAGCTCACATCCAGCGCGCCGACCTGAAACAGCCGCTCCATCAGCCAACCGAGCGCCTCGCCTGTCATCGTGTCTATGTTGCTCTCGATCACCACGATCTCGTCGTGTTCAAGCCCCATCCCCTGATCCGCCTGCGCTGTTTGCGACGCCTGTCCATCTGTTGCCCAGTCGGTCAGCGTCTCCATCGCCGTTTGCGCCACGGCCTCGCCAAGCGCGAGACGCAGACAGTTTGCCCACGGCAGGGTGCGGCTGCCGAAGCCGTAGCCCACCTGGCGCACACGCATCGTCGGGCGCTCGAAGCGGGCCAGCGTCGCCACCACCGCCGCGCCCGTCGGCGTGACAAGTTCTCCCTCGGCGTCCACGCCGTGCCAGATGGCGCCGGTTCCCTTCAATACTTCAACTGTGGCAGGCGCGGGGACAGGCAGTTCGCCATGCGCCGACCGCACGCGCCCTGAGGTGAGCGGCAGAGGTGAGCAGTAAAGGTCAGTGATACCCAGCAGGTCAAGCCCCAACACTACGCCAGCGATGTCTACAATAGAGTCTACCGCGCCCACCTCATGGAATGTGACTTCCTCTGGGGCGACGCCATGCACGGCGCCTTCTGCTTCCGCGAGTCGCCTGAAGATCGCCATCGTGCGCTCGTGAACGTGTGGCGCCAATCCCTGGGCGAGCAACTCGGCGATGTCTTGCAGGCGGCGATGCTGATGATCGGACGCTTCGCCTTCATCGAGGATGACCCTGGCGCGTGTCCCACTGATCCCATGATCGGTGACGCGCTCGGCGCTGAGCGTATAACCGGTGAGGGGCAGCGTCGCCAGCCCGGAGCGTAACGCATCCAGCGAGAGGCCAGCGTCCAGCAGCGCGCCCAGCAGCATATCGCCGCTGATCCCAGAGAAGCAATCCACATAAGCTATCATAGCGGCGTTCGCTTTCGTCCTTCATTCCCCTTCCCCACACGGGAAGAGGGCAGGGGGTTAGGTCTATTTCTCCATCCTGCCGTCGCCGGTTGCCGTCTCTTCGGCTTTTTGGGGCGGCGCGCCACGTGTCACTCGCGTGTCATCCAGATGATCAATCCCGCCAGCAACGCCTGCACGCGAGAATATTCCGGGGACTTTGGCTGCGATTTCGCTTTGGACACCGCTGCCTGCTCAGGCTGGCCTTCTTTCCGCCCGGTTGGCGTTGTATGGTTGACATGGCGCTGCGCCGATTTCTGCCGTTTCGTGTTCGTGACCATGATCGTAGCTCCCTGACAGCGAGCGAAAATGATTGTATGTTTGTATACTCGTTCGCATCTTCTGTGTCGGGGCGCGATCGCTGCTGATTCCTACGCCACTACGCCAGCGCCTCGGGATGCAGCTTGGTGTAGTAGCGCATATAGCCCTGCGCGCTCATGAGATAATTCGTGGCAATCTCATAGCGCAGCACTGCGGTAGCGATGGCCTCAGGCGAACGATCCACCACCATCTGCGCTACCTGTGGGTCAGACGCCTCGGCCAGCATGGCCGCCAGCGCATGATCGTCTTTCTCCTCGCGCATCCCGGCAATCATCAGATCGCCCCAGGCGTAGAGCCGGTCGCGCAACTGTGTCAGGTGATCCTGTGTGTTATAGACAGGGCCGAAATGGGGAAGATAGAACGAGCGAGCGCGCAATGCTTTAAGGCGCTCGATGCTGGCCGACCACTGTTCTAGGTCGAGATCGGGCGGGGGCGTCGGCGGGCGCACGTAGTCTACGCCTTCCAGCCGCACGCCAGCCACGTCGCCGGTAAAGACTGCGGCATGGCGGCGGTCGTAGTAGGCGACATGGTGTATCGCGTGGCCGGGCGTGTAGAGCACGGCAAATGTGCGCTCGCCTACGGTTACTTCGCTGGTGTCGTCGAGGATGATCAACCGGTCTTCTGGAACCGGCTCCATATGGCCCCAGAGCCGCTCCATCTGATCGCCATAGATGCGCGCTGCGCTCTTGACGAGCTTGGAGGGATCGATCAAATGGGGCGCGCCGATGCGATGGACGTAGACGGTCGCCTGGGGCATGTGCGCAAGCAGCGCGCCCGCAGCGCCCGCATGATCCATATGCACATGCGTGATCAGCAGGTGTTTTACCTCGGCGGGATCGTGTCCACTGGTGCGAATCGCATTGAGCAGCGTCTCGATGGTCGCGCCAGAGCCAACATCCACCAGCGCCAGGCCGTTGGGGCCGGTGAGCAGATAGCTGGCGATGACGCCCGGCTCATCTTGGAAGAGGGTATCCAGTATCCAGAGGTCTTCTTCGAGCTGGCGAGCCAGCGATGGTGTTTCGGCCATAGGGCGCTCCTTACTATTGATGGCGTTGAGATGAGGGCAGACAGAGATCGTGAGTATTGGAACACGCCTGCCTGCGCTCCACATACCCTGTGCTAACACCATAGCATCCGCAAGAGGGCTTCGCCTAGCCGACCCCTTCATCCCATGCAGGTCACGTTTGGGGGTGTTTGGGCGAAAAGACTTGTGAGAACCACTCGATCTGCGCTACACTGGCGACGGGCGCACAATGGAAGCTACGCAGGAGGACAGGACGCATGCCACACGAGTCAGGCCCGCCAGACCGCGACGAGCAATCGGAGTGCCAGGAGCAATCGCTGATCGCGCGCAGCCAGCAGGGCGACCGTCGCGCCTTCAATCAGCTTGTCGAACGCTACCAGGCGACGGCCTATGCGCTGGCGTTGCGGATGGTCGGCTCGCCCGATGTGGCCGCCGATGTCACTCAGAGCGCGTTTCTTTCGGCCTATAGGGCGATTGGCTCGTTTCATGGCCTCTCGTTTCGCGCATGGCTCCTGCGCATCGTCAGCAACGGCTGCTTCGACCACTTCCGCGCTCAAAAGCGACATCCTACCGCCTCGCTCGATGCGCTGCTCGAAGGCGCGCCAGAGGGAAGTGTCACCGGCGCGGGCGACATCGCGGGGGCAGGCGGCGAGGCGCTGACAGTGGCGTTGACCGATCCGACCTATGACCCGGAGCAGCTGGCCCTTCGTGTGGAGATGATCGGGGCGATTCAGGCGGCGCTGCTGAGGCTTGGCGCGGAGCAACGGCTGGCGATCATCCTGAGCGATGTGCAGGGGCTGACCTATGAGGAGATCGCCCGCGTGATGGATGTGCCGCTTGGCACGGTGAAGTCGCGTCTGGCGCGCGCGCGTGGTCAGTTGCGCGCGATCCTCTTGCGCGATAGGGAACTTTTCCCGTATGCGGAGCGTCGTGATGAGAAGCGGGGGAAGCGTCCAAAATAGCGCAGGCGGGTACAATAAGCGTAAATAAGCACGAGCAATGATCAGTGTAATGTGAATGAGATGGCGAGAGACGAGCATGCCGGATAAGCGGGGCAGAGAACACGAATATAACGAAGCTGGCAAGCGCGCGTCAAAGGGCGACGCTGGCTCACGCCCGCCTGCCCGCCTTTCCGCAGAGGATGAAGAGCAGCTCTCCGCCTACCTCGACAACGCCCTCGGCGCCCCCGAACGCGCATCGTTGGAACGCCGCCTGCGCTCCGACGCCGGGCTGGCGCAGGCGCTGCGCGAACTGCGCGCCATGCGTAGCTTGCTTCGTGCGTTGCCACAACCCACCCCGCCGCGCTCGTTCCTGCTGCCCGAAGACGATGACAACATGGCGCCGCCTACTAGAAGTGTGCGTCAGGCGCCTGGGCGTGGCGCACGAGGAGCCGCGCCGCTCTGGTCGCGCGTTGTTACCTGGTCGGGCGGGTTAGCCGCCGTGTTGGGGATCGCCCTCTTCCTGGGGCTGCTGATGTCCGGTGGTGTAGTATCGCACTCGTCGTCAGCAGGTAGCGCAACCTATGCTCCAAACTCCCATAACGCCACTACCGCTGGCTCAACTACAACACAGGCGCGTCCAAATGGGACGCTACAATCTGCGCATACAACGCCAGTGACCACCGGCAAAACGCCCACCACCCCAAACGTAAACGACCATGCCAGCACGCCAACTGCCGCTGTCACCACTGCGCCTACACACATTCCACAGGCCGGTTCGGCAAACAACGCGCCCAGCAGTTCACCATTGTCTCTGCCGACCATAGCGATCCTGCTGGTGATCGCCGGATTGCTGCTTGTTATCATTGGGCGACTTGGCGCACGCATGCGTAGGTGAGTATGCCCTCAAGAATTGGTTTCGTCATGGATTGTTGTGCCATCGCGCTCATCCAGATAATAAGGGAAATCGAACCATCCTGGCGAAAATCCATAACGAGTCAGCAGGAGCGCCACCTCGCTGCGGTGTTGAGCCGCATGATTCACCAGGTGAAAGAGAATCTGCCAGCGTGCATAGACATTCACCTCGCCACGATCATTCACATAGCGTTTAGGCGCGTCGAGATCGCTCTCAGCCAGTGTTGCAAGATAGGATTGCGTTGCACGATCAAGCTCATGCCAGCCTTTGATAAGTATGGAGATGTCAGGTTCTTGCGAGGGAGTGAACGAGATAGCCTGAATCTCTGCTCCAAGACGTTGTAGCCAGTTCACTTGCACAACCAATAGATGCGTGAGGAGCGCATAAACAGACTCCCCCATCTCACCTTGCGCAGCGCCAAGTTGCTCAGGCGACAGATGAGTAGCTGTCTCAAATAGACGCTCATTCGCCCAAGAGGTGTACTGACAGAAGGTTTGTATCATGGATAATTTGGTAGACATTATGATCTCCATTCACTCAACGGCATTTTGGAAACCAAACTCTACGGCGCATAGGTCATAGGGCCGACGAGCCGAGCCAGCCCTTTGAGTTCCATCATCACTAGCGCGCCTGAGACCTGTGCTGTTGGCAGGCCCGTCGTGCGGCAGAGGTCGTCTATGTGCCGGGGTTCGCTAGCCGCGCGCAACAGGCCGAGCAACTGCGCCTCCACCGGATCGTCCGGCATCTCCTCACGTAGCTCCATCTGCTGGGGTACGAGATGCAAGTTGAGTTCGGCCAATATGTCGTTGACCTCCATCACCAGCTTCGCTCCATCCTGAATCAGCCGGTTCGCGCCGCCGCTGCCCTGGCTGGTGATGGGGCCGGGAACCGCCAGTACATCACGCCCTTGTTCTCCCGCAAAGCGCGCAGTGATGAGCGCTCCGCTCGTCTCAGGCGCTTCTGTGATGAGTGTCGCCAGCGACAGCCCGCTGATGATGCGGTTGCGCGCGGGAAAGTTGCCAGCGTCGGGCTGCGTTCCTGGCGCATACTCCGTGATGATCGCGCCGCCTGCCTCCTCGACGATGCGCATCGCCAATCGCGCGTTCTCCGGGGGATAGACGAGATCAGGCCCGCAGCCAAGCACGGCGATGGTGCGTCCACCAGCTTTGAGCGCCGCCGCATGCGCGCAACTATCTACCCCGCGCGCCAACCCGCTGACGATGGTGATGCGCTGGCCTACCAGCTCGCTCGCCAGCCGCTCCGTTACCTGCCTGCCATAGGCGCTGACCCTCCGCGTGCCCACAATGGCGATGGCCCACTCGTCCTCCGGCTTGAGCGCGCCTCGCAGATAGAGCAACGGTGGAGGCGCAGCGATCTCGCGTAGCAGGCGCGGATAGCCGTCATCGAGCGTCCGCACCACATGCACCCGCAGCTTCACCAATCGCTCCAGTTCGGCGGCTGGCGTGATGCGGCTGCGTTGCTGCTCGAATGCTGCTGTCGTGCGTGCGTCAAGTCCGGCCTCTTGCCAATCGGCGGGAGTCGCCTGCCAGACCTCCTGCGCGCTGCCAAACGCATCATGGAGCAGCTTGAAGCGCGCCGGGCCGATCCCCTTTACTCGATTGATCGCCAGCCAGTAGGGCAGATCGGGGTCGTTCATATCCGCTGTGCCCGCCGTCTCAGGTGAAGCGCGCTCACCTTGTACATCAGACATAACGGGCGGATCGGGCAGGTAGCGTACTGCTGGAGGGATTCCATTGCCTGCGGAGGCATCGAGCGCGGCCAGTGGGCCAGACCAGCCGACAGGGGTATCAGGCGTCTGTGGGTCGTCAGGCACAAAAAGTGTTCCTTGCGCCTCATCCGCAGGGCGCGCGTTTCGGTGTCTGCTAGACATACTCATTCCTCATGCGATATTCTTCAGACATTAGAAGAAAAACGCTCACCTCACGGTCAATGCGCTTGCGCCTCTTGCTGTGCTGATTGTGACGCAAACAAGCGGCGCCGGTAACGGAGGATAGCACGATGTCTCCACAGCATCCTGGGCGTATCCAGCTACCAGTGAAACCTCGAACGCAGGCGCGCGGCTCGCTACGCACACACGAACAGCGCCGAATATTTTACGCAAAGCTCAACGCCGATTGGATTTTCAACCTTGCCGGTCTCCTTGCATTTAACTTTTTGCTCTCCTTGTTTCCCCTGATGTTGCTGTTACTTGCGGGAGCCGGTTTCACACTGCCGCTGCTTTCGCCTACAGCCATCCATACCCTTGAGAACAACATTGAAGCGGCGCTGCCCAACGGCATTGGCGCGGCGGCTGTGACGGCGGCCACCGAGAATCTGCGACGGAGCGCGGGAATCATCCTGATCATTGGCGTGTTGGCGGCGCTGCTCATTGGTTCACGGCTGTTCATCGCGATGGAAAGTTGCTTCTGCGTGATCTACCGCACGCGCCCGCGCACATTTTTCCAGCGGAATATCCTAGCGATCTCGATGACGGTGGCGCTTGCGTTCAGCGGGCAGTTGCTCTTTTTGGCGTCCTTCATCCCAACTACCATGGCGATACTCTTCCTGCCTGTCAGGCTGAGTGTGCTCGATCCGCTGGTGGTACAGATCATCGGCTCGGCAGTCAGCTTTGTCATTGCGTTTCTGTTCTTCGGCCTCATCTACTACATCATTCCCAACCGTCGCTTTCGTTTTCAGGAAGTCTGGCGGGGAGCCGCGCTGGCAGCCGCGCTGCTGTTGGCGTATGAGTCGCTCTTTCCGCTCTATGCCACGTTCATTTTGCGGCCCAACGCCTATGGCTCCCTGGCCGGTTTTGTGATCCTGCTGCTCGTCTTCCTCTACTACCTCGCGTTGATTTTGCTGCTTGGCGCAGAGATCAACGCCTGGGAGAGCGGGCTACGCGATCCGCGTGGCGGCTTCGCGCTTTACCTGCGGGCGCGTGCTGCGATGGATAGCGCCATTCGCCGCAAAGAGCTTCCGCCCGACACGCCCTACTTTGAGGAGTAAGACACTCACCCACTCTCGATGAGGCGCCCGTCGGCCAGGGTAAGCGCCTGCCCGCCAAAGTGTGCGATAAACGAGCGGTCGTGCGAGACGGTGATCACCGGCCCGCCAAAGGCTGTCAGCGCGCCCTCGAAGGCTTCCAATGTATCCAGGCTGATGTAGTTGGTCGGCTCGTCAAGCAGCAACACATTGGGACGCAGCGCCATCAGTCGGGCGATCTCCAGCTTGCGGCGCTGTCCTGGGCTAAGCTGACCCACACGCTTGGAGACATCGGCCAGTCGGAACAACCCATGCCCGATCAGCCCTGCGACAAACTGATCATCATACCCGCTTCTGCCCTCGCGAAAGGCCGCCAGCAGTGTCATAGTGGGATCGAGCGGCGTCAACTCCTGTGCAAGATAGCCGATGCGCGCGCCCGCTGCCAGCTTCACTATCCCGCTATCAGGCGTCAGTTCGCCAAGCAACACCCGCAGCAGCGTCGTCTTGCCCGCGCCATTTGGCCCCACCAGCACGATACGCGACTGCGGTGTGATGAAGAGGTTGACATCTGCCAGCACGACGCGCCCGCCCAGCCGCTTTGTCACGCCTTCCAGCCGCGCCACCATCGCCGATTCGAGTAAGTCGCCCGGCTGTGTGGTGAAGCGCCCGTTGAAACGCAGCGGCTTGGGCGGCTTGGGAACCGCCTCGGCGAGCAGGCGCTCAAGTTGACGCTCGGTCGCGCGCACATTACGCGAGACGGTTCCCTGCACGCGCTCGCCAAAGAAGTTATTGGCGAACTTGTCATTGTCAGTTGGCGCGCGATGGTGGCTTACCTGGCGCGCCTCCACACGAATACGTCGTCGAAGCGCCGCGATCTCGTCCTGCTGGCGGGCGTAGTCGGCCTCCCAGCGGGCGCGCTCGGCCTGCATCGCTTTGGCGTAGTCGTCGTACTTGCCTGCGTAGGCGCTGATGGTATGTGTCTCATCGTCGAGCGCGCAGATGCTCGTCACTACCTCGTTCAAAAACGCGCGATCATGCGAGACGACAATAGCGCCGCCAGCATAGCTCGCCAGGTAGCTGGCAAGCCAGTCCGACGAGGAGTTATCGAGGTGGTTGGTCGGCTCATCCAGCAGCAAAACGTCGGGCGCGCGGAGCAGCATCGCCGCCAGCCCAACGCGCGCCTTCTCGCCGCCCGACAGGCTCTCCACCGTTTGTGTATGTGGCAGATAGGCCAGCCCCAAGCCGACCAATGTCTGCTCGATGCGATAGTCAAGCTCGTAGCCGCCGCGCTCCTGAAAGCGTGTCGCCAGGCGCCCATACTCTTCGAGCGTATCGGTCAGCGCCTTATTGTCTGTGTCGGCAGCGTCCGCCATCTGCGCTTCCAATTCACGCATGCGCGCCTCGATCTGGCGAAGCTGGCCGACCGCCTCGTGGATCAGATCGGCGACCGTGGTTCCCATGAAAGGAGGCGTAACCTGCGCCAGATAGCTGATCTCAACCGAAGACGCGACACTCCGCTCTCCGCCATCGGCCGCCTCGACGCCCGCCAGGATGCGCAACAGCGTAGACTTCCCTGCGCCATTCGCGCCCACCAGGCCCAGCCGCTCGCCACGATTAACCAGTATTTTCACGTCGCGCAACACGGTTGTCGCGCCATACACTTTGTGTACCCCCTTGACTGCCAACAGCATACACGTCTCCCCTTGTACCAGATAATGAGGAACAGGCGGTGCGGCGGAGAAAAGGGGGTGAGGTCTAGCTCACCGACGAGGAGGAGGCGCTGGCGAAGGCGCGCTGTGAACGGTGATTCAATAACCAGAGGCCACCGAGACGCCGCCAGAGCATTCCATGCCGACCGCATCGCCTTCCCCGTAAACGCCACAAAGCACAAACTCGCTTCGTGGCCAGGTCATCGCAGGCGCGCACAAACGCGAAGGCATCTGCATCTATAGTCGGATGCGGACTTCTCGTTGCGTTGTGGTGTGGCGCCTGCCAGGCGATGCGGTGTTATTCCATGCGGCTCGTGACCTCCTGCGCTACACTCTACGCTCCCTCGCGGGGCTGTGTCAATCTGTGTCAATGTTCCTTTTTTGCAATTTCATCGCAGCGTGAGAGATCGGTAGCGAGTCTACGTATTTGTGTGTAAGCATGCGACGTATGATCGGCATGGTGAAAAGTATTCTGGAATGCGTCATTTGCCAACGGATGTTGGATGGCTCATGAGAGGAACCACAGGCAATGGAAACACCAAGAACGAGCGCCGAGACTGGTGTGGTGGATGGTCAACCGGGTAACAACCAGCTTGCTAGCTTCGACGCGCCGACGCTGCCTACGCAACCTGGGCCAACCAGCGCGCCACCTGATCTTACACGCAGCGCGCCCGTCGGACTAAGCTGGCTACCCACCGGCTCCGCACTGTGGATGGCGTTTCTCTATGGTGTGGCCGGCGAGGTGATGTGGACGCTGATCGGCGAGCTATTCGCTTTGCTGACCATCACCTTACAGTCAAGGTTTAACTTTGGCTTGCCGCTCTACGTCACCAACCTCGAGAATGTGGCGTTTGTTTTCCTGGTGATGATCCCGCCGCTTAGTGTGTTGTTAGTCGCCAGCGGGCGGGCGCTACGTGGGGCCAGCGCCGCCCAACGCGGGCAAGCAGTAGGCGCGTTGCTCATCGCGCTGCTCATGAGCCTTGCATTTGGCGCCATCCCGCCCTATCTCCTCTACCTCTTAGCGTTTCAATTCCATCAGCCATCACTTGCGCAACCTTTCCTGTCGTTGCTTGATCCCCGCCTGAGCATTGCCGATCTGAACCAGCCAACCGAACTTGTCTTTGAGCTGCGTCAACCGGCGTTTCTTTTGGCGCTCCCTGCCGTCTGTGTCTGGGGGCGTCGTACTCGCACAGGGATGGCGATTCGCTGGCTGGCGCCGTTACGCTGGTTGCTTGTCGGGTTGAGCGCGATTGTTGGCTACATCGTCTTTGAGCTGCTAGTCGTCCTCATCACCGACGTGTTCATCACATTCCCGTTGACCGAATTTGGAACAAACTCTCCCCAGCCGCTTCAGATTTTCTGGGGACAACTCACTTCCATAACGCCACTGGTTGTCATTGGGTGTGTGGCGGCGTTAGTGGGTGGCGCGCTGAGCCTGCTGATTCGGCGTCGCGGCAGACCAGAAGCCGCAACAGGCGCCCCGCCAGCGGACACGCAACCGCAGCGTGGCAGGCTTGTGTGGCTGGTTGGCGCGCTGGGTCTGCTGATTGCGCTTGGAGCGATTGGCGTGGGGTATCTCGCTCTCACCGTGACGTCTCTCTCCTTTGTGGCGCAAATTCTTTTGCCACTGCTTCTTCCTCTGCTCATCATGCTGGTAACGCTGTTCTTCGCCTTCCGCCTGCTTGGCGTGGGCAGGAGTCTTGCCAGCGTCGGACTGATGGTATGTTCCCTTGCGCCACTTCCCTTGGTTTTTATTACTCTCACCCCAACTCCTGGCTCCTCCGATCAAATTGCGTTGTTCGATCCAGCCCTCGCCACGTCCTTGTTTGGAGTTGCCCTGGGATTGGGTGTTGTCTTTGGCCGCAACGGTGTCCGCTGGCGTTGGCGCAGCGCCGGAGTAGGCGCGCTGCTTGGTGGGGGGTTTCTCCTTCCCACTGTGGCGCTAGCCATGCTGCTCCATTTCACACCACCTGGGGCATGCTATGGCGGCGAAGGATGTGGACTGGGCATCCTCTTCGCACAGTTTGGTATTCCAGCGCTCCTTTTTGAGCAAGCGTCGGAAGCCGTGGCGCTGGCGCTGGTCGGCGCGACGCTTGGCGGCTGGCTGCGCGCTGGTCGGCGTGGGTAAACGGCGTAGCGCAGTATGCGTCTGTTCTTCTGCGCCGATCCATTAGAATCCCGCCAGCCCGATCCTGACTACGCGACCGAGGTAACCGCCGCTCAGGCGCTTGGCGCGCACTGCGATCTCATCAGCTATGAGGCGCTGGTCAACGATGGCGACGCGGAGCACGCCATCCGCCGCCTTGCGCCTCCCAATAGCGACACAGCGCCAGAGCTTGCCGTCTATCGCGGTTGGATGCTGCGTCCGCCTGATTACGCGCAATTGTATGAGGCGCTGCTGGCGCGCGGTCTGCGGATGATCAATGATCCTGCCGCTTACACCCATACCCACTATCTCCCCGAATCCTATCCGCTGATTGCCCAGGCGACGGCGCGCACGGTCTGGCTATCCTTGCCCGCCGACGTGACTCCCGAAACGCTGCCGATGGATGACATCTTTGCCACACTGGCGATCTTTGGCGACGCGCCGGTTATCGTCAAGGACTACGTGAAGTCGCGCAAGCATGAGTGGGCCGAGGCAACGTATATCCCCTCGGCAGCGGATCACGTGGCGGTCGAGCGTGTTGTGCGGCGTTTCGTAGCGTTGCAGGGGCCAGACCTCGCCGGGGGATTGGTCTTCCGCGCATTCGAGCGATACACGCCATTGGGAAGGCACAGCAAAAGCGGCATGCCGCTCACCCAGGAGTATCGCGTCTTCTGGCTGGATGGCGAACCATTGTCTGCCGTTCCCTACTGGGACGCCGACAGAGATGTGGCTGGCGACGACGCAAACGCCTACCCACTGCTTGCGCTTCCGCTTGCCAGCTTCCAGCCTATCGCACAGCGCATTCAAAGCCGCTTCTTCACCATGGATATTGCCCCACGCGCCGAGGATGGCGCCTGGCGCATCATCGAGCTTGGCGATGGACAGGTGGCCGGTCTGCCGGGCCAGATGGATGTGACGGCGTTTTACGCAACGCTGCTCGACAAGTTACAACCTTGACGTGTACGTAAATCCTTGCTTAAATCAGTAGTAGACGAAGAAAGCTACTCTCTACACTGAAGGGAATGCGTATCACCATATGGGCATTGAAAGCGCCGCACGGCCAGAGCACTCTACTCCTCCTGCGCCATCTTCGAAGATTCCGACTCCTCAGAAGCATTCAGGGCAGGTCAGATCTCGCCGCAATCGCGAGGTTGGCCCAAACTACAAATGGATCGCACTCTCGAATACGACGCTTGGCGCGCTGATGGCGACGATTGACGCGAGCATCGTGTTGATCGCGCTGCCCGCCATCTTCAACGGCATTGGCGTCAACCCACTTGCCCCTGGCGAAACCGACTACTTTCTCTGGCTGCTGCTGGGCTATATGGTGGTGACGGCGACATTGCTCGTCACTTTCGGACGCATCTCCGATATGTTTGGCCGTGTGCGGCTCTATAATCTTGGCTTCGCCGTCTTCACCGCAGGCAGCACATTGCTGGCTTTCACGCCGGGCACAGGCAATACCGGCGCGCTCGAATTGATCATCTTCCGGCTGATTCAGGGGGTGGGCGCTGGTTTCCTGTTCTCGAACAGCGCCGCCATCCTGACCGACGCCTTCCCGGAGAACCAGCGCGGCATGGCTCTTGGCGTCAACCAGATCGCGGCGATTGGCGGCTCGTTTATTGGGCTGATTCTTGGCGGCGTGCTAGCTGCCATCAACTGGCGGCTGGTCTTCCTGGTCAGTGTGCCGGTTGGCCTGTTTGGCACGGTCTGGGCATACATGAACCTGCGTGAGATTGCGACAATTCGCAAGAACCAGAAGATTGACTGGCTTGGTAACATCACTTTCGCCGCCGGACTGACCATTCTGCTGCTGGGCATCACCTATGGCATCGAGCCGTATGGCAATTCACCGATGGGCTGGGGCAACCCCTGGGTGATCGCAGCCATCGTTGGCGGCGCGATCTTGCTTGGCCTCTTCCTCTGGATCGAGACCCGGGTACCCGATCCGATGTTCCGGCTCGATCTGTTCAAGATTCGCGCCTTCGCGGCAGGCAACGCCGCTGCTTTCCTGGCTGCGCTCTCGCGTGGCGGCCTGCAATTCATGCTGATCATCTGGTTGCAGGGTATCTGGCTTCCCTTGCATGGCTACAGCTTCGAGGAGACGCCGCTGTGGGCGGGCATCTATATGACACCGCTGCTCATCGGCTTTATTCTCATGGGGCCGATCAGCGGCTTCCTCTCGGATCGCTACGGCGCGCGGCTCTTTTCCACACTGGGCATGGGATTACAGGTGATTGGCTTTCTTGGGCTGACCTTCCTGCCTGCCAACTTCAATTATGGCTGGTTTGCTGTGCTGCTCTTCGTGCTGGGCATTGGCTCAGGCATGTTCGCTTCGCCAAACACCAGTTCGATTATGAGCAGCGTACCAAGCGAGACACGCGGCGTCTCGTCGGGCATGCGCGCCACGTTCCAGAATGGCGCATCGCTGATGAGCATTGGTGTTTTCTTTAGCATCGTGACAGCCGGGTTGGCCACGTCAATCCCTGGCGCGTTCTATAGTGGGCTGACGCGCTACGGCGTGCCGTCGGCGGCGGCGAACCAGATCGCCCATTTGCCGCCCACTGCGGCGCTCTTTGGCGCCTTTCTGGGCTACAACCCCGTCAAGCAGCTTCTGCCGCCGCAGGTGGTAGCGCATCTCTCGGCGCATTCCCAGCAGATACTCTTCGGCCAGATGTTCTTCCCCACACTGATCTCCGATCCATTCATGGTCGGCTTGCATGCCGTCTTTTATATCTCGGCGGTGTTCTGCGCCATTGCAGGGGTGGCATCGCTGTTGAGGGGTAGAAGAGCCGTAAGGCAGAAGTAGGCGACTGAGGCGCTGCGAGGCGGCGGGCGAATGAAACCATGCCTAAGGGATGCGCCTTGCTCCGCCACGAAGGCTGCATTGCCCAGAATACGGACGACGCAGACTCGTTTGCGCCAGCCGAGCAGCGCCATCGCCCCTGGCGGCCCTCGAATGTCCGCCCAGCGCCCACCTTGCCTGCGCGTCCTTGCATATCTAGCCCATAATCATCCGCTTCCTTCCTGCGGCTTCCCATCTACTCATACGCGCGGTATGCTGTGTTGTATGACCTTGCCAGCCAGGCGAAAATGAAAACTGACAATGCAGGAGGAGATGATGAGCGACGATCATGACGACCACACCGAAAGCACCGAACACGCTGAGCAAATGCCACCTGCGGATATGTTCGCCGATATTTTCTCTCACCAGGCCGACCTTTCGCGCTTCTATCGTGAGCAACGCTTCGACGGCTTTTATAGCTGGGAGCCGATTGACCGCTGTACGATGTGGACGCGCGCCATCATTCACGAGTGTTGCGAGCTGGATAACGAGTTGAACTGGAAGCCCTGGAAGAATCCGCGCGCCCTCGAAGAGACACGCGCTGCCCGGCTGGATGAGATGGCCGACATCCTGCATTTCGTCGTACAGTTGGCCCTTGATCAGGGCTTCAGCGCCACTGACCTCTATACGGCGTATCTACGCAAGAACGCCGAGAATCGTGAACGTCAACGCAGCGACCCCCGCTACCAGTCTGGGCGTGACTGATGCGCCATCCCTGTCGTCGCCAGACGATGTGATAGCCTATGGTACAATAGGCCATAGGAGAGCAATTGTGCGTCGCAATCACATGCGCCTTGCCAGGAGCTTGCCATGAGCTTACCTGGAGCCTCCATGGAGCGTCCTCAATGAAAGCCGAACTCTTGAATCGAATCGCTGAGACTGACGCTACCTTCACCCGTCAGGGGAGCTATTGGGTGGGACGTTGTTTGATCTGTGGCGCGCCACTCCGCTTTGATGCGCGCACTGGTGAGGGGGCCAGCGTGGAGCATATCACGGCGCGCAGCCTGGGCGGCACAAACGATCTGCTCAACCTGGGGATTACCCATGCGCGCTGCAATCACGAGAAAGGGCGCAACTGGGATCCTAAGCAGCGTCACCGCGCCAGCCGAGATCGCCAGGCGCGCTACGACGAGATTGTGGCGCGGCTCCATGCCGAGCGACTGCGGCGCTGGCGCGAACCTGTCTCCGGCGATGCGCATAAGGGGAATGCCGCTGGTGGCGCTTTGGTAAGGCGGCGTGTATGAGTGATCTGCCTGATCCCTTTCTCCATTCTGACGCCGATGACGATGATGACGAGAACCGAGCGCCTGCTGATCTTTCAGAAGCAGCGCAACTGCTCGGCGAGCCGTTGACCAATCGCGTGACGGGCGATACGGCGCTGGGCTGCCTGGGGCTGCTCTGCCTGATAACGATGTTGCCGTTGTTGGGCCTCAGCGGTCTGGGATTGCCGTTCTGGGCGGCGGCGCTGGCCCCGTTGTTGGCGTTTAGCCTGGCTGCCGTTGGGCTGGCGTTGCTGATGCGTATGCCGTTGAACAGCATGCGGCGCTCACGCGATCCGCGTCATCCTCTGACCCGCTCCGGCGCGATTCCCATTGTGGAACGTCCGGCGACGCTGGCAAACCGCCTGAGTTTTGTGTCGGGTGTGGCGCTGATCATTGCCATACTTGCTGGCTATGTGGCGCTTGGCTTCGACCCGAATAGAATCCGGGGGATCGTGTGGGGGCCGATCATCATGGCGCTGGCGGGCGCGGCGCTTGTCGTGGACGGCGCGCTGGTCAGCCTCAGGCGCATGCCGGCGCCAGCCCTCGGATGGGCGCGGACGCCTATTTGGGGCCGTCCGCCACGCGGGGGGCCATTGCTTGCGCTGGCGGGCGCGGTAGGCTTGCTTTCCGGCGTCACGCTGGCTGCTTTTTATACAGGCGCGGCCTGGGGATTTTACGCCATTGGTGGTATCACTCTGGTGTTCTCTATCAGCATGATCGCCTACTCGTTTGCGCGTCGGCCTCCTCCTCCCCGAATGCGCACGCCGGATGATCCGCTGGGCAGACATCGGCGCGCTTCCCTGCCATACGAGCCATTCTCGCCTGACGCCCCATACGATTCTCACGACGCCGAGCGATAAACACTGCGCTCTCTCGATGTCGGAGCGCATTCGACATTTGCGTTTGATCATGTGCTAGTGCTAGTGAAGATTATTTTTGTGCCAGAGGAGATGTCCGCGTGTCAATTCAGGAAACCGAGACGTTTGCCCAGCGCGTGACGAGCGAGACGCCCCGCCTGCGGGTACGCAATAACACGGGCGCGATTCTTGTGCGCAGTGGCATCGAAGGCCAAATTACCGTCCAGGCTCTCAAGAAAGTCGCTGACAGCATTTTTGGCGCGCCACGGGAAGAAGACCTGGCGAAGATCGAACTGCTCATCACCCAGGAAGGCGATGCGGTGAACATTGCTGTCAAGCTCGATGCGGCAGAGGCGTT
>Ga0070737_10001239_pt1 | contig 38441 bp, 35 predicted proteins | sample Coa_R1_10_FD_66438 | JGI IMG/M metagenome (GOLD analysis project Ga0070737, IMG submission 66438) | Surface soil microbial communities from Centralia Pennsylvania, which are recovering from an underground coalmine fire - Coalmine... | ecosystem: Environmental > Terrestrial > Soil > Unclassified... | reverse complement strand
GAGGTCGCCGCGAACGGCGTCGACGTAGTCGGCACCGGTGAAGTCACGTCCCCGCCAGGAGCCGGCGCTTCGCTTCAGGGCGGCCATCCTCGCTTCCTTCCGCCGGCTGCCGTACGTACTGCGGATGGCCCGGCGGATCAGCTCTGACCGGGACGCGCCGCTTGCTTCGGCGGCGCGGTCGAGAAGTTCGACTTCCTCGTCGTTCAGCGTTATCTGCGTGCGCATTACATCGTCATACATCTAGCGATGTCAGTCCATTGCTGGACTTGCATGCTCGTGCCAGTGCTCGAGCGTCGAGCTCACGTCGCACTGGCGCCGAGCCCTTCGAGGCGGCGACTTCGCTGGGTCGGGGACAATACGGAAGTGCGCTTCGTCCGATTCCCCGTGGCCGTCCTCGCTGTGATATGGGGTATGAGTTGTGGTGCACGGGCTAACGCTGACGTGCCGCCCGTCGGTGCGAAGGCTCAAGCTGCGGGATTGGTTGACGTGAGGAGCGTCGTCCCGGATTCGGTCATCGAGTTGCGCTACGCCACACCAAACAATTTCACCGGCGCACCGCTGTATCCCGCCGATGCGCGCTGCCTGGTTCACGAATCCATGGCATCGGGCCTCGCGACGGCCGCCGACATATTGCGCCGACAGGGGCAGTCGCTGGTCTTTTGGGACTGCTACCGCCCGCACGATGTTCAGGTGCGGATGTTCCACGTCGTGCCCAACCCGGCGTGGGTCGCGCGACCGGGCCAGTATGCGCACAGTCACGAGTCGGGACGTTCCGTCGATGTGACACTTGCGAGCGGACACTGCCAACAAAGGGGCGGACGCTGCCTGGTCGATATGGGAACCGACTTCGACGACTTCACGCCTCGCGCCTATGCATTTGCCAGCCAAGGTGTTGGTGCGGACGCCCTGGCGAACAGGGCACGACTGCGGGATGTAATGAGCGCCGGCGGATTGACCGTGTATTCCGGCGAATGGTGGCATTTTGACGGTCCAGGCGCCTCGGTCGATCGTCCCATCCTCGACGTGCCGGTCGACTAGAAAGCCAGGAGCGGCATGGTGGACTCCGAACAGCTGGCCATTTACACCCACGGCCACCACGAGTCGGTGCTGCGTTCGCATCGTCAACGCACCGCGGAAAATTCCGCCGGCTACCTATTGCCGCATCTTCGCTCCGGCATGTCGCTGCTCGACGTCGGCTGCGGACCCGGGACGATCACCGTCGACCTCGCCGCACGAGTCGCACCCGGTCCGGTCATCGCCGTCGACCTGACTACTGAGGCGCTTGACGTGGCTCGCATCGAGGCGCAATCGCGCAACGTATCGAACATTTCCTTCGCGATAGCCGACGCCCAGGCGCTCGAATTTGCCGACAACACTTTCGATGTCGTGCACGCGCACCAGGTGTTACAGCACCTCGCCGACCCGGTGCAGGCACTGCGAGAAATGCGTCGAGTGTGCGTGCCCGACGGCATAGTCGCCGCCCGAGATGCCGACTATGCGGGCTTCATCTGGTATCCCAAGTTCCCAGCTTTGGATCGGTGGCTGGATCTCTACGAGCAGGCGGCCCGTGCCAACGGTGGCGAGCCCGACGCGGGCCGGCGCCTGCTCTCCTGGGCTCAAGAAGCGGGATTCGAGGACATCACGCCGACTGGCGGAATCTGGTGCTTCGCAACGCCTGACGACCGCGAGTGGTGGGGTGGCATGTGGGCGGATCGCATTCGGCAGTCGGCCCTTGCCGACCAGCTCGTCGAGTCGGGGATGGCCACGGCGACGGAGCTGACCGAAATGTCGTCAGCCTGGCGGGAGTGGGCTGCTGCGCCTAACGGCTGGCTGGCGATTCCGCACGGCGAGATCTTCTGCCGGGCATAGGAAATCCGCCGTACAGCTGCTCGAAGGCGTGTGCGACGCGCAGCACCGTCGCGTCGTCGAAGCGCTTGCCCATGATCATCATCCCGACCGGCAGGTCGTCGAGCAGGCCCGCGGGCACCGAGATTGCCGGGTGGCCGGTGATGTCCATCGGTGCGGTGTTGATTGCTTTGCCGTGCGCGTTTGCCAGCAGCGTGACATCCTGCGGGCCGCCGGCCGGAAGGAGGTCGGCAGTGTCCGGTACCGTCGGCATCACCAGTACGTCGTAGTGTGCCAGCGCGTCGTCGTACGCCGCGCGCACATGCGGCACCAGATTGCGCGCCTTCGCATAGCACGCACCACCAAGTTTTCTCAGGCCGTAGTGGCCGCCAAGTGCCGTCGCCTTGACGGTGCTGGAGAACTGATCGGCCTCGATCAACCGCTGACGTGCGAAGTGCGCCATCAGCTCGGGGTCGTACAGACCGTCCACACCCAGGCCGTAGCCGTTGCCGTCCAGCATCTGGTAGCTGGCGCCGTCGGTGATGATCACAGTGAATACATGAAACGCGTTGCGGTGCCAGGGCACGCTGATCTCGCCGACTGTGCAGCCGATTTCGGTGAACCGTTGCGCCGCCGACCGGACCAGCTCGTCGACCTTCGGGCGTGAGCCGGGCTGGCCGAATCCCTCGCTAAGCAGCCCTACTCGCAGTCCGACGACGTCACCGGTGAGCGCGGCGCGGTAGTCGACAAACGGAACGTCATGTCGCTGACGGGGATCCCGGCCGTCCGACCCGGCGAGCACCGTGAGCAGCAGCGCTGCGTCGGACACGGTAGCCGTCATGGGACCGAGGTGATCGATCGTGCGCTCGATGGGGAACGCACCGGTGTAGGGCACCAGGCCGTACGTGGGTTTGTGCCCGACGATGCCGCACAGCGACGCCGGGATCCGCACCGACCCGCCCTGGTCGCCGCCGACGGCCACATCGACCTCCCCGCTCGCTACGAGCGCCGCGCTGCCGCTAGACGATCCGCCCGCCTCGCGCGCCGGATCCCACGGGTTGCGCACCGGCCCGCAGGCCGAAGTGAAGCTGGACCCCGAGCAACACAAGTCCTCGCAGACACTCTTGCCGGCGATGATCGCCCCGGCATCCAGCAACCGTTGCACGACCGTGGCATCCCGGCCGGGGATGAACCCTTCCACGGCCCGCGACCCGTTCATCATCGGGATCCCGGCGACGGCGATGTTGTCCTTGATCGCCACCCGCCGGCCTGACAGTGGTCCGTCGGCACCGGATGTGATGTCGGCAGTGACATACCAGGCGCCCAGGGGATTGTCGGCCGGGAAATGATAGGCCCGCTCGGGCGTGTCTGGCCGGGCGAACCTGTGATACAGCTCCTCGACCGCGTCGTAGGACGTCAGCATGTGTCCGGCGGCTGCGGTGAACGTCGCCAGCTCATCGGCTTCGAAATGGAATCCGAAATGCCGCGCCGCCGCGGCGACATCTGCTTCCGAGGGCCTGGGAATCACCATGCCGACCTCCGTGTGCCCGGTGAGCGTCCGATCGTGCGGGTTGTGTTGGTTTATACGCGACGCGCCAGCGCTCTTTCGCCTGCTCAGCACCCGGTATTGGCATTCTCTTTTTTTGCAAGTACGTTATCAGTTGATGGATAACGCAGCTCAGACCTCGTCCGGCATTCCACTCGCGCCGGTCTACGGGCCGGAGCACCGCCGCGTCGAACCCCCGCCGCCTGGCACCTACCCGTTCACCCGGGGCAACTTCGCGTCGGGGTACCGGGGCAAGCTATGGACGTTTAGGCAATATTCGGGGTTCGGCACCGCCGAGGAGTCCAACCGCCGCTACCGCTACCTGCTCGACCAGGGCGGCACCGGACTCTCGGTCGCGCTGGATTTGCCCACCCAGTGCGGCTTCGACTCTGACGATCCGGAGGTCATCGAGGAGGTGGGCCGGGTCGGCGTCGCGATCGACAGCCTGGCCGACGTCGAGATCCTGTTCGACGGCATCCCGCTGGACAAGATCAGCACCAGCATGACGATCAACGGCACCGCGGCCATCCTGCTGGCGTTCTATGTCGCCGCCGCGGAGAAGAAGGGCATACCGCGGGCCAAGCTCACCGGCACGATCCAGAACGACATCCTCAAGGAGTACGCCTCGCGCGGAACCTGGATCTGGCCCCCCGAGCCGTCGCTGCGGCTGATCGCCGACACCATCGAGTTCTGCGCAGCCGAGGTTCCCAAGTTCAACGCGATCTCGGTGGCCGGCGCACATTTCCGCGACGCCGGCGCCAACGCCGTGCAGGAGATGGCATTCACCCTGGCCGACGGCGTCACCTACTGCGACACCGTGGTACAGCGGGGCCGGATGAACATCGACGAGTTCGCGCCGCAGATCTCGTTCTTCTTCTACACCCACGGCGACTTTTTCGAAGAGATTGCCAAATACCGTGCGGGACGTCGTCGTTGGGCGACGATCGTGCGGGAGCGTTACGGCGCCAAAACCGACAAGGCGTCGATGTTCCGGTTCGGCTGTGTATGCGGCGGCGCGTCGCTGTACGCACCGCAGGCACACAACAACATCGTGCGGGTGGCCTACGAGGCGATGGCGGCAGTGCTCGGTGGCGTGCAGTCGATGTTCACCGCCGCCTGGGACGAACCGTTCGCGCTGCCCACCGAGGAGTCCACGACGCTGGCGCTGCGCACCCAGCAGATCCTGGCCTACGAGAGCGGAGTTGCGCGGGTCGCCGACCCGTTGGGTGGGTCTTACTTCATCGAGGCGCTGACCGACGAAACCGAGGCCCGCATCATCGAGATCATGGACGACCTCGAACGGCATGGCGGCATGGTGCACGCCATCGAAGACGGATACCTGCAGGGTCTGATCGCCGACGAGGCCTACCGCGTACACCAGGAGATCGAATCCGGCGCCCGGCCGATCGTCGGGGTCAACCGGTTCGTCAGCGAGGAAACCCCACCAGAGATAGCCACCTACGAACTCGACGCCGAAGGACGCGACCTGCAGCTCAAGCGGCTGGCCAAGGTAAGGGCCGAAAGAGACTCTGCCACAGCGAAATCCAGCCTCTTGGCGCTGTCACGCGCCGCCGAGGGCAACGACAACCTCATGCCCAAGCTGATCGACTGTGCGAATGCCTACTGCACGGTGGGGGAGATGGTTTCGGCGCTCAAAGCGGTCTGGGGTGAGTTTCAGCAGCCGGTGGTGTTTTAGATGGCAGTACGGATTCTGATCGCCAAACCGGGTCTTGACGGTCACGACCGCGGTGCCAAGATCGTGGCCCGCACGTTGCGCGACGCCGGCTTCGAGGTGATCTACACCGGCATCCGACAGCGCATCGAGGACATCGCGGCGATCGCGGTGCAGGAGGACGTGGCGCTGGTGGGCTTGAGCATCCTCTCCGGTGCGCATGTAGCGCTGACCGCCCGTACCATTGAGGCGCTGCGCGCCGCGGACGCGGGCGATATCGCGGTCGTCGTCGGCGGCACGATCCCCGAAGCCGACGTGCCCAAGCTGTTGGAAGCCGGTGCGGCGGCAGTGTTTCCCACCGGCACCCCCCTGGACGTCCTGGTGCGAGAGATCCGGAAGCTCACCGGCGTCCCTGAACCCGCCGTGGAGGAATCGTGCGCCTCGGAGTAATGATCGGTGCGGAGCGCGGTGATTCCGCACGCAAGGTCAACAAGCTGCTTGACGACATCGAATGGGCCGAGGCGGCGGGCCTGGACACCGCATGGATTCCGCAGGTGCCCAACGACTTTGACGCGCTGACCGCCGTCGCGCTGATGGCAACCCGAACAAGCCGAATCGAGCTGGGCACCGCGGTGGTGCCGCTGCAGGCGCAGCATCCGATCGCGTTGGCTCGCCAAGCGTTGTCGGTGCACGCCGCGGCCGGGGGCAGGCTGGCGCTTGGTGTCGGACCTTCGCATCACTGGATCATCCGCGACATGCTCGGCTTGCCCTACGAGCGGCCTGCCGCGTTCACCCGCGACTACCTGGAGGTGCTTGTCGCCGCGTTCGGCGGCCCCGGACCGGTCGACGTCGAAAACGACACCTTCACCGTGCATAACCCCTTGGACCTGGCCCCGGTGGCGCCGTTGCCGGTACTCGTCGCCGCGCTCGGACCGGTGATGCTGGCCCTGGCCGGGGAGCGCGCCGACGGGACCGTGCTGTGGATGGCCGACGAACGGGCGTGTGCCGAACATGTGGTCCCGCGCATCACCAAGGCCGCCGACAATGCAGGCCGGCCAGCGCCGCGTGTCGTAGCAGGCATACCCGTATGCCTTTGCGCCGCAAGCCAAGTTGATGCAGCCCGGGAGCGAGCCAACCGGATTTTGGGCGAGGCCGAGGTTTCACCCAACTATCAGCGGCTGCTGGAGTATGGCGACGCCCGCGACGTCGGCGACATTTGCGCGGCCGGTGACGAGGACGCCATCCTGGCCCGCATGCGCCGCTTCGCCGATGCGGGGGTGACCGACCTGTCGGTGCGGCTGCTGCCGATCGGCGACAACCGCGACGAGCTCGTCGCCTCCAAATGGCGCACCCGGGAACTTGTCGCGGCGCTCGGCGCCGAACTGCGATGACGGCGCCGCTGGCCGGGATCCGGATCCTCGAGGTCGGCACCATGTTGGCCGGGCCGTACGCCACCATGCTGCTGGCCGACCTTGGCGCCGAGGTGATCAAGATCGAGCCACCCGGCGGGGAGATCTCCCGGCAGGTCTCCGACAGCTACTTCGCCAGTCTCAACCGGAACAAGGCCAGCATCTGCCTGGATCTGAACTCACCAGAGGGTCAAACCCGGCTTGGTGAGCTCGTTGCGAAATCCCATGCACTGCTGGTGAATCTCAAGCCCTCAGCTATCCGCCGGCTGGGGCTGACCTACGACGCGCTGCGTCGGCACAACGAACGGATCGTTTGTGTCGCGATCACCGGATTCGGGCTGGACGGCGGTGACGAGCCAGCCTTCGACTACGTGATCCAGGCGGCCACCGGCGTGGCCGCATTGACCGGCGAGCCGGACGGACCGCCCACGCTGCCCGGCTACTCCTCGGCGGATAACTCCACCGGGTTGGCGGCCGCGCTTGGGCTGTTGGCACAAATCACCTCGGGTCAGGGCGGTCAGGTGGACGTATCGCTGCGTGACGTGATGCTGTCCCAGCTCAACTATCACGCTTCGGCCTACCTTAATGACGGTGTCGAGCCCCAGCGCCGCCAGTTCGGTGCCCACTCGTATTATGTTCCAGCACAGATATTTCCGACCGCCGATGGCTATCTGGCGCTGTTCGTTACCCATGACGCCTTCTGGAAATCCTTTGCCGCAGAAGCGAATATCGATGGATTTGAATCGATGGCCGAGCGGGTGGCGCGCCGCGACGAGGTACTGGAGGTCGTCACCGCAGCATTGGCCACCGACACCGCCGTCAATTGGGAGTCGCGGCTGCGGCCGCTGGGGGTTCCGGCAGCGGCTGTTCGGACGCTGCCGGAAGCACTGAACTCGACCCCCGAGATCGTCGTCACCGCAGGGGATTTCCGACTCGTCGGCAATCCAATCCGCATCGCGGGCTACCAGCCGGACTACCGCCCTCCGCCGAAGCTGGGTTAACCACCCCCATGCTCGGTGGTGACCTCGAGCAGTCGCATCGCCGGCGGCGGGTCCAACTGCAAAGCGTCGGACAGGTGCAGTTCGCCGGCGTGGGCCAGCATGTTGTCCAGAATCGCTTGCAGGTCCTCGCCTTCGATCTCATAGAGCGCGACGTAGGGCCCGTCGTCGGCGACCGGTCGCAGCCGCCGGGCCGAGACGAACCCGTCGAGTGCCATCAGCTGAGGCAGGTGGATTTCGTCGTACCAGCTGTTGTACTCGGCATCGCGATCAGGCGAGCTGGGCCGACTTTCGACATACAGAATGCCTTTGGGCACGTCATCGCCTCTTTTCAGCACTACTCGTAGTGCACCGTGACCGAAGGTGTATCCGGCACACCCTGGCAGGTCAGGATGTAGCCTTCGTCGACCTCGTCGTCGGTGAGCGCTTCGTTGTTGCGCATGGTGGCATGGCCTTCGGTGAGCCGGGCCATGCAGGTCCCGCAATTACCCTGTTCGCAACTGAACGGCGGCGTCAGGCCAGCCCGTCGCGCGGCTTCCAGCAGCGTTTCACCAGCCATCCGGGGCACCGACACTTTCTTGCGCTCCAGATAGATGGTCACCGTGCCGTCCACCTCGGCCTGTTCGCCGGTGGGCGGCGTCTTGATTGTCGGCGCAAGGTCGAAATCCTCGACGAAGACCCGGCCCGGTCCAGGCAGCGCCGAGCGCACGACAGCCATAAAGCCTTCCGGACCGCACACATAGTTATCGGCCGCGACGTCGGGTCCCACGAAATCGCGGACGGTGTCGGCCCGGATCAATCCCTGCTCAGCGTCAATGTGGCGGATCACCGACAGCCGGCCCGGATAGCGCTCGACCAGGTCGTCCATCACCTCGCCGAAGATCACCGATTCCCGATCCCGGTCGGCGCACAACAGCCGTACCACCCGATCGGTAGTCGCCAGCGCGCTCTTGGTCAGCGACAGGATCGGTGTCACGCCGCTGCCGCCCGCAAAGGCCAGCAACGGGGCCGAGGTCGGCTGCAGGCAGAAGGTTCCGGCGGCTCTGGTCATAGAGAGCTCGTCACCTTCGGCCACGTTGTCGACCAGCCAGTTGGAAACCTTGCCCCCCGGCACCCGCTTGACCGTGGTCATCAGTTCCGGGTCGGTTTCCGGTGCGCTGGACATCGAATAGGACCGGTACAGCTCCTGGCCATCCACCCGGACGCGAAACGTGCAGTACTGTCCGGCGCGGTAGGGAAATGGTGCGTGCTCGGGGGCCAGCACGAAGGTGCGGGTGTCGGCGGTCTCCTTGATCACCCGCGTCACCGCCGCCCGCTGGAACGCATGGAGCTCCGTCATGGCCGCACCTTCCGCATCTTGCATTCTTCGATATAGAGAATACTATTCTCTCAAAACGATAGGATGATCTCAACGTGATGGCGGAAACCGTGACCGAGCCGCCGGCGCTTGCATTCGAGGAGCGGCAGTACAGCGTGCCGCAGCTCGGCGCATTGGCCGGCGGCCTGGCGACGGCCCTGGCCAACCGCGGTGTGACGGCCGGTGCCCGGGTGGCGTTGATGTCGTCCAATCGCCCTGAATTCGTCGCCGCGCTGCGCGCGATCTGGTGGTTAGGCGCCACCGCGGTGCTGCTTAGCCCGGCCTGGCGACGCGACGAAGCCGAGCACGCGCTGGCGTTGACCAACCCGGCCCACGCAGTCGGGGACCATCCGGTGCTGGCGGAATTGATGCCGATGCTGCATCTCGACGAACCCATCACACCGGACGAGAGGCCGACCGCCCCGCCTCGCCCGCACGCCGACGCGGTGTTGGTTTTCAGCTCAGGAACCACGGGACTGCCCAAGGCCGTCCGGCACACGCACGCCTCGCTGGGCGCCGCAATGCTGCACTGGCGCGACGCGTTGCAGCTGACCGCACGCGACCGGATTCAGATCTTCACGCCGCCGTCACACATACTCGGCCTGCTCAACATCCTCACGGCGCTGCGGACCGGCCTCTGGGTGCGGCTGCACCGGCGATTCGATATTGATGCGATGCTGCATCACATCCAAGCCGACCGCATCACCGTCGAAATGGCCGTGGCCCCAATGGCATTGGCGATGGCTTCGCACCCGCAACTGGATCGCTACGATCTGTCGTCGTTGCGGTTCATCATGTGGGGCGCGACACCGGTCAGCCGAAGCGTCGCCGAAACCGTGACCCGGCGCACGGGTGTCGGCTGGGTGCCCGCCTACGGGACCACCGAGCTGCCGGTCATCGCCTGCAACCCGCTCGAGGGGCCGCGACTCGACTCTGTCGGGCGGCCCGTGCCGGGGGTTGCGGTTCGTGTGGTGTCGTTGCAAAACGGGGAACCGGTCGAGCCCGGTGCAGTCGGGGAGATTCAGGCGTGCTCAGAGTCGCTGATGGCCGGCTACCTGCCGTGCGCGGCGACGCCGCAAGCGTTCTGCGACGGTTGGTATCGGACCGGGGACGTCGGCTACCTGGACTCCGGCGGCTGGCTGCGTATCACCGACCGGTGCAAAGACATGATCAAGGTGCGCGGTTTCCAGGTCGCGCCGGCTGAAATCGAAGCGGTGTTGCACAGTCATCCCGCTGTCAAAGACTGCGCGGTGTTCGGTGTCCCCGACGGCGTCAACGGCGAAGCGGTCGTTGCTGCTGTCGCTACCCACGCCCCGGTGGAGGCCAGCGAACTCACCGGTCGGGTCGCCGCGCGGCTCGCCTCATATAAACGGCCAAGCCGTGTGGTATTCGTGCCCGACATTCCCCGGCTGCCGTCCGGCAAGGTGCTGCGCCGAGTGCTGAAGGAGCGCTATGGATGTACGTCTGACGGCTGAACAGCAGCAACTGCGTGACGCCGCCGCCAAGTTCGCCGACGACCTCGGACCGGGGTCGGTGCAGGCTCTCGACGACAACGCTCGAATTGCGCGGCTGGACAAGCAGATTGAGGCTACCGGATGGCGGTCGCTGCGTTCCGACGGCGCTTCAGGCGTCGAGGTGGCCATCGTCGCCGAGGAGTTCGGTCGCGGGCTGGTCGACGCGCCCTTGCTGGGCCCAGTGCTGGCTGACGACTTGGCCCGCCACCTCGGCGTTGCCGAGCATGCGACGGTCGCGGTCGACGGTCGTGGGATCGACACGCGGGGGTACCAGCGCGCGCTGGTGCTCGAAGGCACGACGGTGCTGGCCGCAAATCTCGGCACCACGTGCAACGGCGCCGACCTGACCAGAGTCGACGCGGCCGTGGTGGGGTCGCCCGTGCACGTCGGTGAAATATCCGACGAGGTTGCCGCGCGATGGTTGGCGCTGGCGCTGGTCACCACGACCGCAGACCTGGTCGGGACGGCGCGCGGCGCGCATACCCTGGCGTGTGACTACGCGAAAATCCGTGAGCAGTACGGCAAGCCGATTGGGTCGTATCAGGCCGTCGCGCACATGCTTGCCGAAAGCCTGGCGCTGATCGAGGGTTCGGTGAGCGTGTTGCGACACGCGGCCTGGGCGGTCGACGAACTCGGCCCGCCGCAAGCTCTTCGGGCCGCCCGCGTGGCGAAAATCTACTGCGCCCGCGCCGCACGCACTGTGTGTGAGACCACCGTGCAGGTGCACGGCGGGATCGGCAATACCTGGGACTGCCTGGCCCACGTCTATTTGCGGCGGGCGCTCACGTCTACCGAGCTGTGGCCCGTGCAGCTGGAGGAGGTCGACATTGGACTTTCGTGATTCACCGGAGGAAGCTGCGTTCCGGGAGCGCCTGCGCTCGTGGCTTGCGGTGCACGCCAAAGAGTTTCCCAGTTCCGGTGACGAATACTGGGCCCGTCAGGGCGAATGGCACCGGGCGCTGTATCAAGCCGGCTTCTTCGGGTTGTCCTGGCCGCGTGAGTATGGCGGCCAGGAACTGCCGCCGGTGTACGACGTCATCCTCGACGAAGAGCTGGCCCGCGCCGGTGCTCCGCCGCGGCCCAGCCTGGGCTACCTGGTCGTGGGTCTGAGCCGACACGCCAACGAGGAGCTGCAACGACGCTTCCTGCCCGGCCTTATCAACGGCACCGAGCGTTGGTGTCAAGGCTTCAGCGAACCCGGCGCCGGCTCCGATCTGGCGTCGCTGACCACTACAGCCACCCGCGACGGCGACATGTACGTCGTCCACGGCCACAAGATCTGGACCAGCTATTCCGACGTCGCCGACTGGTGCCTACTGCTGGCCCGCACCGATCCCGGGGCGCCGAGGCACAAAGGCATTTCGGCATTCGTGATCTCGATGAAACAGCCTGGCGTGCAACAACGTCCGCTGCGGATGATGAACGGCGTCACCACCGAGTTCGGCCAGGTGTTGTTCGACGGCGCAACAGTGCCAGCGGATCAGATGGTTGGCGCGCCAGGAGAAGGCTGGGCGGTCGCCATGACGGTTGTCGCACACGAGCGCGAGCCCTCCACCCTCGGATACGCCGCCCGGTATGGCAAGTTGGTTCGCGACCTGGCCGCCCGCACCGACGGGCGCCCGGCTCGTGAACTCATATGGGCCGCAGTGCAAACCGAGATGCTGACTCATCACGTGCGGCGGCGACTGTCTGAACAGCTCGACGGCGTATCGCACGGTTCGGAGGGTTCGCTGGACAAGCTGCTGATGACCTGGGTCGAACAATCGGTCGGGCATGCTGCGCTGGCGCTCGGCGGAACCCGCGACCCCGAACTGTTGAGCGCTTACTTGTACAGCCGCGCCCAAAGCGTCATGGGCGGCACCTCACAGATCCAGAAAAACATCATCGCCTCGCGCCTCTTGGGATTAGGAGTCTGACGTGTACGACATGCCGGCCGAAATCGACGTCCAAGCCGATGGGCCACTGCGCATCATCACGCTGAACCGCCCAGACGCCCTCAACGCGGTCAACGACAGCCTGCACACCGGACTGGCGCAACTGTGGCCGCGCCTCAGCGACGACCGCTCGGCCCGAGCCGCGGTGCTCACCGGCAGCGGCCGGGCGTTCTCGGCCGGCGGCGACTTTCACTACCTGGCCGAGCTGTCCCAAGACGCAGATCTACGTGCCAAGACCATCGCGCACGGCCGCGAGATCGTGCTCGGCATGGCGCGGTGCCGCGTTCCGGTAATAGCAGCGGTCAACGGCCCCGCCGTCGGGTTGGGTTGCAGCCTGGTGGCGCTGTCCGACATCGTCTACATCGCCGAGGAGGCCTATCTCGCCGACCCGCACGTGCAGGTCGGGCTGGTCGCGGCCGATGGCGGCCCGATCACCTGGCCGCTGCACATCAGTTTGCTGCTGACCAAGGAATACGCGTTGACCGGCGCGCGCATCCCCGCGGCGAAGGCCGTGGAGCTCGGGCTGGCCAACCACGTGGTCGCCGATCCGCTGGCCGAGGCGGTGTCGTGCGCCAAGCGAATCATGGAACTACCGCAACAGGCCGTGGAGAGCACTAAGCGAGTGCTCAATGTGCACCTCGAGCGTGCGGTGCTGGCTACGCTCGACTTCGCCCTGACCGCGGAGAACCAGTCTTTCCAGACTGATGATTTCCGCTCAATCGTTACCAAGCTGACCGCGGGCAAAAACTGACTTAGCAGGCACCCCCACGAGCGTGACGGTGCAGTCACGCCGGGCGGCCAGCGTGACGCTAGCGTCACGCTGGCCTGGGGGCGGCATCGGGCCCACTCCGCCGACTTCGTGCCGTTGGCATCGGCCGGACGAGCGACGGAACACCGTCGCCCCGCGGCGTGCGGGCGGCAAACCATGGCCTGGCCATGTCCGGCGGCACCGCCGACCGGCCGCCGTTGTTGCAATTCGTACTCTCCTATTGAGAGAATAATGTTCTCATATCGCTGCGAATGGAGACTGCCGTGCCTGAAGCCGTCATCGTGTCCGCCCTGCGCACCCCCATCGGTACGGCCGGAAAAGGAACGCTGCGCGACACCACCGCCTATGAGTTGGCGCATCACGTGGTCTCGGAAGCCGCCGCCGGCCTGGACCCGGCACAAGTCGACGACGTGATCCTGGGCGAGGGTCTCTACGGCGGCGGTGTGCTGGCCCGTCACGCCGCCATCACGACGGGCCTGACCTCTGTGCCGGGGCTGGCCAACAACCGGCATTGCGCGGCCGGTCAGGCGGCGGTACAGAGCGCCGCGGCCAGCATTCGCGCCGGCATGGACCAACTGATCATCGCCGGCGGCGTGAACTCCGCGTCCACCTCACCGCGGTCGCGGATCCAGGTGGACGGCGAGTGGGTCGACTGGTTCCCGCCCACCCACCCCGACCGGCCCGACGCGCCGAACCTCGACATGTCGATCACCGTCGGCTGGAACGCCGCAGTCAAAGCCGGAATCAGCCGCGAGGAGATGGACGCCTGGGCGCTACGGTCGCATCGCAACGCGATCGCCGCGATCGACGAGGGCCGCTTCAAGGAAGAGATCGTTCCCATCGAGACCCCGCATGGGCTTTTCTCGGTCGACGAGCATCCGCGCCGGGACACCAGCATGGAAAAGCTGGCGGCGCTCAAGCCGCTGCATCCGGAAATCGAGGGCTTCTCGATCACGGCGGGCAATGCCTGCGGCGCCAACGACGGTGCTGCCGTGCTGACGATCGCCAGCGACCGGCTGGGTCTGCCCGCGCTGGCTACCGTGCGGGCCTGGGCCTCGGTAGGGGTCGACCCTGCGGACACTGGCCTGGCGCCGGTCGAGGCGATCCCGAAAGCCCTTGCCCGCGCTAAGCTTTCGCTCTCCGATGTGGACCTGTTCGAAATCAACGAGGCGTTCGCGTCGATGTGTGTGGCCACCGTCAAGCTGCTCGATATCGACCCGGACCGCGTCAACGTCAACGGCAGCGGCTGCTCGCTGGGGCATCCGGTAGCCGCGACCGGAGCACGGATGCTGGTCACCCTGGTGCACGAACTGCGCCGTCGCGGCGGCGGCATCGGGGTGGCGGCGATGTGTGCGGGCGGCGGAATGGGTTCCGCAACCGTCATCGAGGTCCCGTCGCCATGATGTCTAGATGAACGTCGCCGAGCTGATCGCCGCCGCGCGCAACGGATCTCCGCGCGCTGCCGGCCGGTTGCTCAGCCTGATCGAAGGCGAGCGGCGCGACGAGGTGCTGGCCAGCATCGGGCCGTCGTCGGTGCGCGTCATCGGGGTCACCGGACCGCCGGGCGCAGGCAAGTCCACGACGATCGCCGCGCTCGTCGGGGCCTACCGGCAGCGGGAGCTGCGAGTGGCCGTGCTGGCCGTCGACCCCTCCTCGCCGTTCAGTGGCGGCGCGCTGCTGGGCGACCGGATCCGGATGACCAGGCATATCAACGACTCTCAGGTGTTGATCCGTTCGCTGGCAACCCGCGGCCACCTGGGCGGTCTGGCCGCGGCCGTACCTGCGGCCATCCGGCTGCTGGGCGCCCTGGGTTATGACGTGATCCTGCTGGAGACCGTAGGCGTGGGCCAGTCGGAGGTCGAGATCGCCGCCGTGGCCGATCCGACCGTCGTCATCCTCAACCCGGGCGCGGGCGACGCGGTGCAGGCCGCCAAAGCCGGGTTGCTCGAAGTCGCCGACATTGTGGTCGTCAACAAGGCCGACCGCGACGGCGCCAACCAGACCATTCGCGACCTGCGCGCGGAAACCAAGGTACCCATCCTGACGCTCGTTGCCGCCCGTGGTGAGGGCGTGTCCGAGTTGGCGGAGGCCATCGACGCTCACCACCGCGCCGATAGCCGGGAACGCCGGGTGGCCCGGGCGCGTGCACAGATTCTCTCGCTGGCCCAAACCTGGCTGCGCAGCCACCGCGATCTTGACCGGTTGGCCGAGTCGGTCGCCGACGGGCGCGACGATCCGTACACCGCAGCCGAGCGGCTGATCAGAGTGGGCGAGCGGACCCAAAATCCCCTCGCCACGCCGCTAGACGGGTGATTTTGCATCTGGTCGCGCTGCCGGCGCGAGGCGATGCAGCCAGCGTTCGATGCAATCCTGGCTGCCGGTCAGGCCGGTAGCCAATCGGCTAGCCTCAGGGGCATGGCGTCCAGCGCGGCCGCAAGCCGATTCCGCGACATCACGCGCAGTGCCGCACAGACACGCATCCTCGACGCCGCGCTGAAACTGATCGCCGAAAACGGAGTGAGCGGGACGTCGCTGCAAATGATCGCCGACGAGATCGGAGTCACGAAAGCGGCCGTCTACCACCAGTTCAAGACCAAGGAAGAGATCGTCATCGCGCTCACCGAGCGAGAACTCGGGGGATTGGAGGAGACACTGGAGGCCGCGGAAGCCGAGGAAAGCCAGCCGCGCGCCCGCGAGCTGCTGCTGGACCGGGTCATCGATCTGGCCGTGCAACGCCGCGGCGCGATGAGCACCCTGCAGTTCGATCCCGTCATCGTCCGACTGCTTGCCGAGCACGAACCCTTCCAGCGGTTTATCCAACGTCTCTACGGCGTGCTGGTGGGCGACGCCGGCGACGACGCGCGAGTGTCGGCGGCGATGCTCTCGGGTGCCATCGCTGTCGGCGTCATGCACCCCTTGGTGGCGGGCATCGACGACGAAAAGCTGCGCGCTCAATTGCTTCGTCTTACCAGGCGATTCATGAACCTGAACCGTGCAAGCCGCTCCTGACCGCACTGCGCGGTTGTCGAGTAGTAGACGATCGGCTAGTGTGCTGTCGCCGCACGGCCACCCCGCTGTACGAGGGAGAACAGATGACATCGCGACGACGCGACGACGAGGTTCTGGTCGTTATCGGATCAGGTGGAATGGGGCTGTGCATTGCCCGCCGCGTCGGCGCTGGCCGGGTCATCGTGTTGGCTGACATCGACAGAGCATGCTTGGACACCGCTGCCGAGGCCCTGAGCGGTGAGGGTCACCGGGTGGTGACCCGCGACGTTGATGTCACCTGCCGCAGCTCCGTCGGCGCGCTGGCCGAGCTGGCCGAGCGGAGCGGACGGGTCGCGGCTGTGGTTCATACCGCCGGGCTGTCGCCGCAGCAGGCATCCGCTCAGGCGATTCTGGCGGTCGATCTGCTCGGAGTGGCACTGGTTCTCGACGAATTCGGCGCGGTCATTGCACCGGGAGGTGCCGGTGTCGTGATCGCCAGCATGGCGGCCCACATGTACCCCGCATTGGATTCTGAGCTGCAGCGTCAACTGGCCAACACGCCCACCGACGAGCTGCTGGACCTCGACGTTTGCACGTCGATCACAGACAGTCGCCTGGCATATCCGTTTGCCAAGCGGGCCAACCAAATCCGGGTCGCAGCTGCGGCAGCTGCGTGGGCCGAGCGTGGTGCCCGGATCAACTGCATCAGCCCGGGCATCATCTCGACCGCGATGGGAAGACTGGAATTGAGCGGCGAATCTGGCACCTTGATGCAGGCCATGGTCGACAAGGCAGGCCTGCGGCGCATCGGCACACCCGACGACATCGCTGCCGCCACCGAATTTCTCCTCGGGCCATCGGCCGGCTTCATCACCGGCACCGATCTTCTCGTCGACGGCGGAGTCGTCGCCGCACTTCACAGCGGGACAGTCGATCTCGGTATTGGCGGCGGAAGTAGCGTGTCCCCGGATTTGATCGAGGCGTCGAAGCAATAGGTACATACATCGGCGCCGCCCGTGATGTCGCGTCCGCCCCGGAAGCCGTGCACCCTTGACCGCTGCTAGCCGATCGGCTAGCTTGAGCGGTAGCCGATCGGCAAGCAGCGCGCTATTGATTGCGTGTGTCGTGGTGAGGATTCGAGACCATGCGACGAACCGATGGTGAGCTGATCCTGTTTTGGACCTTGCCCGCAGTGGCACTCATCTGGATCTCTGCGTTTTTCTTGTTCCCAGGATTCGTCCATCCGATGTCGCCGACGATGTCGGCAGAGCAGGTCGCCGCCTTCTACCGTGACCCGGCGAACCTGTCGCGGATTCGCTACAGCATGATCTTGTTCAATTGGTTCTGCGTGGGTCTGATCCCGATCGTGATGCTGCTCGTAATCCAGATCCGCCGGATGGCCCATCGCACGCCGATATTGTCCTACAGCATGCTGGCCTGCGCTGCCGGTGGGCCGGCGATCTTTCTCATCGCCAATCTTTTCTGGCTCCTCGCCGCCTTCCGCCCCGAACGACCTCCCGAGCTAACCCAGCTGTTCAACGATCTCGCCTGGCTCACCTTCACCATTCAGGTGCCCTACTTGATCATGCAATGCGTGCTGCTTGCCCTGGCGATCTATTGGGATCGCCAGGACCACAAGGTATTTAAGCCATGGGTGGCACATTTCAATCTCCTTGTCGCGGTTGCACTGGCACCCGCGGCTTTCACCGGACTGGCACTGGGCGGGCCAATGAGTTGGAACGGCCTCTTGCCGTTCTGGGTTAAGAACATCGCCATCGCCGTCTGGATTGCCGTGATGGGAGTTGTTATCGGCCAAGCGATCCAGCGACAAAGGATCGACGATGAGGTCGTCGTGTGAGTGCCGCGAAGACAGCGACGGTGGCTGGCCTTGAGCCGACTGCGGGCTCGCCGCTTCGCCGGCTCGCCTGGCACTGTCGCCACAATCCCAAGCGCGAACTGTGGTTCGCGTGGTGGACAACTATCGTCTTTTACAACTTGTTCGCGGTGGCATTTTTCGTGCTCAGCCGCACCCAGCCACCGCCGAGTCCGGCCTGGGATACCCCACGGGTTGTGCAGTGGTTCAACCACAACCGTTACGGCATCCTCATCGGGTTCGGCATCATGTTCCTCATTACGGGCATGACGGCGCCAACCAACGCGCTCATCGCCTATTCAATGCGGCGGATGTCGGTGAGTCGTGCCTTCGGATACTCGTACCTCGTCCTGTATTCGCTGAGCGCGATACCCGGGATGTTATTGATGTGTATCGCGCTGACCGTCGGAGCCATGCGGCCCGATCGCGATCCCCAGCTCATCAGTTGGCTCTACGATTTTGCGTTCTTGTCATTCGTGGGGACTATGGGAGTGTTCCTCATCGGCTCCTTGGTGTGGATGCTTGCGATCCTGATTGACAAGAATCGGGTATTTCCAAAGTGGTTCGGCTACCTCAACCTCTGCAATGCACTCACCGAAGTAGTCGTGTCACCTGCTTGGCTCTTCAAGAGAGGAGTCTTCGCCTGGAATGGCCTGATCGCCTGGTGGATCGACATGGTCGTGTTCGGTTTTTACACAGGCGTTTTCATCTTCCTGCTCAGGCGACTGATCCAGCGCGAAGACTTCAGTACCGGCCCCCTGCCAGACCTGGCGCCGACTAGGGAAGGTGGCGCATCGGTTTTGGCGAAGGGGGCGTCATGACGCAGTTTACGGGAAGCAGCTCTCGACCACACGAGGCAGAGAAATCTGCCAAGTTTGTGCCTGGACAACCCGACATGTGGGCCTTCGTTTTATTCGAGGCGCTGGTCTTCACGAGTTACTTCGTCGTCTACATGATCTTTCGTACCCAGAACCCCGAACTTTACCTCAGATCCCAAGCGCAGCTGGATCTGCGCATCGGCGTTTTCGAAACCCTCGTCCTGCTGATGAGTTCGTGGTCCATGGCTCGATGCGTCCAGGCATCCCGCAGTAGGGCGCTGCGTTCCGCGTTGGCTAATACCATGGCCACCATGGCCTTTGGATTCGCGTTCCTCGTTTCAAAGGTCTCCGAGTGGGTCAGATATATCCATCGAGGTTTCGGGTTCTCCACCGACGAGTTCTTCCAGCACTATTTCTTTCTGACCGGGATCCACTTCCTGCACCTATTGATCGGCTTCATTGCGCTAGGTGTCGTCGTCTATCAGCTCCGCAGTCCGGCCCGGCGATCGCAGGAGCTCGTCGAAACCGGTGCCACCTACTGGCACACCGTCGACTTCCTGTGGATCGTCATCTTCGCATTGCTGTACGTCGTGAGGTGATCAGTGAACACCGGATTTAAGAAAAGATTGCTATTAGCGTGGCTGCTCCTTTCGGCGATCACGCTGGCCTATCTATGGCTGGGCTCCGTCGATCCCGCTCAGGCACTGCGGACAAATGCCGTGGTTACCACCAGCGCGATCGTGATGGCGCTCATCAAGGTCCGCATCGTCTTCCGCGAGTTCATGGAAGTCCGGCACGCTCCTGTCTTATTGTGTCGCCTCACCGATGGCTGGGTCGTGCTGATGGCTGTGTGCTTACTCGGCAGCTACTTTGTGGGTATGGCCGTCCGATGACCCACGGCCCACGATCCATGCGCGTTCGCCAACTCGGCTGACCTGCAATTCGAGGTCATTCACCGGGCGGACGACATGCCCAGTTTTGTCTGGCGGCCACGAAGGTTTCCGCAAATTTGCTTGGTGGACCGATGGTTTCGACAACACACTGCGAAAAGCCGAGGTGGCCGGCTGGCCGGTGGTGTGGTCCGGCGGCTAGGACGAGGGCACCCGGTTCGCCTATTTCGAACCCGCAGGCGGCCAGGCGACGGTGTTCGAACTCATGGAGTCGACTGACGCAACCGTGGCCATGGCCAAGCTAGTGCGCGATGCCGCAAACGGTTGGGACGGAACTGATCCGGTCCGTGTCCTGTGGAGCGGATAGCGCTTAGCCCAGCGACTCGCCGGTGGCCGCGGCATGGCCAGCACGATACCCGAAAACCATGGCCGGTCCGAGAGTTCCGCCAGCACCGCCGTAGGCCTTGCCGGTGACACCCGCCATCGCGTTGCCTGCGGCATAGAGCCCTGGTATGACCGTGCCGCGAACATGCAGGACCCGGCCGTCACGGTCGGTACGCGGGCCGCCCTTGGTTCCCATCGCGCCCACGCTTACTGGGACCGCGTAAAAAGGCGGCGTGTCGATCGGGCCCAAGGTCTTGCCAGTCAGTGTGGTCGCGTGTTCGTCGCCCCAGTAGCCATCGTATGCGCTTGAGCCACGTCCGAACTCAGGATCGGAGCCGGACGCGACGTTGCGGTTCCAGTTGTCGACCGTGCGGGCGAGCCCGTCGGCGTCGATACCCGTCTTGGCGGCCAGCTCGGCAAGGTCGGCCGACGCGCAGAACCAGTCGGGCACTGGCTCACCGGGCGCAACACCCAGGAACCCGTAGCGCTTCAAATGCATTGCGTCGAATACGATCCACGCCGGATCGTTGACATAGCCACCGCGCGGGTCAAGGTAATGGAATGCTCCGGCCATCGAATTGTATTCGCCTGCCTCGTTGACGAATCGGCGGCCAGCGCGGTTAACGATGATGCTGCGCGGGCGGGTCCGTTCGAGGCGAACACTGCGGCTACGGGGACGCCCACCGAAGGTGTCGCCCGGGATTTGCACGATCGGCACCCACCACGCCTCTCCCATGTTGGCCAGGTCGGCGCCGTGGGCCATGGCCATCCGCAGCCCATCGCCCGTGTTGTATGGCGGTGAGACGGGGCCATGCATGGGCCCGCGCAGAAACGCGTTGACCAACGAACGATCCCACTCGAAACCGCCGCAGGCCAAGATTACTCCGCAGCGAGCGCGGACCTGTCTCGTCGCATCGGGAAACGCGATTTGAACACCGGTGATTCCGTTGGCTCCGGCCGTCAGCTCTACTGCGCGCGCACGTGTGTGGATCGCTACCCCCCTGTCGAGCAGCCCCTTGAGTAATCCGGCAATGAGCGCCGTTCCGGCGACACACAAATCCCCGCGTTGGTCGTTTCGCGACGCGTGGATGCGGGCGCGGGTCTCGGCGTCGATCCCAACGTTGCTGAAGTCCGCAGGGAACGACGTGATCCGGTCACGCCATTCACCGAGCTGCGCAAGGTCGAAGGGCGCAACGTTGAACGAGCGTCCGCCCGTCGCCTGGCCGCCGGGCAATTCCGGCTTGTAATCCGGAAATCCTTCGGCAACGTGGAAACGCAGTCCGGTGTGGGCCTCGACGAAGTCGAGCATTGCCGGGCCGGTGCGGACGAAGGTTTCCACGAGCCCGTCATCCATCGCACCGAGGGCCTGCGCCCGCAGGTATTTCATCGCGTCAGCAACGGAGAGCTCGCGGCTCGGAAGCCGGTCGTGTGCCGGAATCCACACGATCCCACCCGAAACCGCGGATGTACCACCGACAGTCGCGGCCTTCTCGAAGACCTCGACGGTGGCGCCCTTGACGGACGACGTCAACGCCGCGGTCAGGCCCGCAGCACCGGAGCCGAGTACGGCGACATCGACCTCACGATCCCAATCGGTCACGTGTGCATCCTTTCGGAACACTCAGCTAAGAATTGCCGATAAATCGTTGGCAGCCTTGATGACTGCGTCCTTACCCCGCATCACCACGTCTTCTCGGTGCGAGATGAGGTTGATACAGGTCGGCGGCGACGGCGGGCGCCGGCGAACCGGCACGGCCAGGCCGTAGGTGTTCGGCTCGATCTCGCCGTAAGTGAGCACCCAGCCCTGTTGTCGCGTCTGCGGCACCAGGTCCCGCTCGCCGGGGCGGACCGGCATGCTCGCGAGCAGGGCGATGCCGGCCGCGCCTCGATCCAGCGGATAGCGGCTGCCCTCGTGAAACGACAGCTGATAGGAGAGGTGGCTTGGCACGACTACCGCTATCGCGACCTGCTGATCGCCCTCGGCGACCAGCAGCGAGACGGTAGTTCCCAGATCGTCGGCGAGCGCGCGCAGGATCGGCATGCTCAGTTGCCGGACGTTGTTGTCGAAGGACGCGCCGAGGACCGCCAGGCCGGAAGCGGACCGGTAACGGCCATCCTCGCCCTTAGCCAGCAAGCGGAACTGTGCAAGCGTGGTCAGCAGGCGATACGCAATGGTCCGGTGCACCCCGATGTGGTCGGCCACCTGTTGCACGGTCAGCCCCGTGCGGGAAGACGCCACCAACTGCAACGCAGCCAGACCCCTGGCCAGTGTTTGCGACCCGGGTGCACCGTTCGGTCGGCCCGCGGCCTCTGCCATGGCACCCCTTCCTTGACAGACGCACCCACGAGAGCAATGCTCTGACTATAGTGCACACTAGTGTGCGATAAATGAGCAGAACGCTTACAACATACGAGAACCAAATTCTTCGCGTCAAGAGAGGGTGGCGAGTGCCCGAACACGAGAGCATCTGGAGCGACCTGCAGGGCGTCACGTTCTCGCAGGGCTACCTTGACGCCGGTGGGGTGCGCACCCGTTACCTGCACGCCGGTGACCAGGACTTGCCCGTGCTCGTGCTGCTGCACGGTTCGGGTGGACACGCCGAGGCGTATGTCCGCAACTTGGAGGCTCACGCCGAGCACTTCTCGACGTGGGCGATCGACATGCTGGGCCACGGCTACACCGACAAGCCCGGCCACCCGCTGGAGATCCGGCATTACGTCGACCACTTGGTCGCGGTCTTCGATGCCATCGGAGCCGAGCGGGTCAACTTGTCCGGTGAGTCGCTCGGCGGCTGGGTGGCCGCCCGCGCCGCCGTCGACCATCCCGACAGGATCGACCGACTGGTCCTCAACACCGCCGGCGGCTCTCAAGCCGATCCGGAGGTGATGAACCGGATCATCACCTTGTCGATGGCGGCGGTGGAGAACCCGACGTGGGAGACGGTCCAGTCACGCATCAAATGGCTGATGGCCGACAAGTCGAAGAGTTACGACGATCTCGTCGCCAGCCGGCAACGGATCTACCGCCAACCGGGATTCGTCGCCGCAATGCGCGACATCATGGCCCTGCAGGACCCGAAGATCAGGGCGCGCAACCTGTTGGGCCCTGCCGAGTACGGCGCGATTACCGCGCCGACTCTCGTGTTGTGGACCAGCGATGACCCCACGGCAGACGTCGGCGAGGGCCGCCGCATCGCGTCGATGATTCCCGGTGCCCGCTTCGAGCTGATGGTCGGTTGCGGACATTGGCCGCAATACGAAGACGCCAAGACATTCAACCGATTGCACATCGACTTTTTGTTGGGGCGCTGAAGCGTGGCCACGGATGCTGACGTCGTTATCGTCGGGGCCGGACCGGTCGGGCTGACGCTCGCGAATATCCTTGGGCTGCAGGGGGTACACACGCTGGTGGTCGAGGAGCGCGATACTCTCATCGACTACCCCCGCGGTGTCGGCCTCGACGACGAGTCGCTGCGTACCTTCCAGTCGATCGGCCTCGTCGACCGCATCCTGCCGCATACGGTGCCCAATCAGATTCTGCGATTCTTCGACGCGAAACGAAGGCTGCTCGCCGAGATGGCGCCACCGGACGCCCGATTCGGCTGGCCCAAGCGCAATGGCTTCGTGCAGCCGATGGTCGACGCCGAATTGCTAACCGGCCTCGAGCGTTTCGACCACGTCGAGGTCATGTGGCGCCACCGGATGCAGGATTGCTTGCAAACGGCCGACGGCGTGACCGTCGAGCTTTCCAGCAACGGAGACTCGTCGACGGTGCGGACCCGTTATGTGGTTGGCTGCGACGGCGGCCGCAGCACCACCCGGCAGTTGATGGGCGTGTCATTCGAGGGCACTACCTCGCCAACGCGCTGGCTGGTCGTCGACGTCGCCAACGATCCCTTAGGCCACCCCAACAGCGAGGTCGGCGCCGACCCCGCACGCCCCTACGTGTCGATCTCAATTGCGCACGGAATTCGGCGCTTCGAGTTCATGATTCACGGCGATGAGTCCGACGAGCAGGCCGAGGACCCGGCTTTCGTCAAACGCATGCTGGCGCAGCGGATACCCTATCCGGATCGCGCCGAGGTGATCAGGCATCGGGTGTACACCCACCACTCCCGGATCGCGGGATCCTTCCGAAGCGGCCGGTTGCTGCTGGCCGGCGATGCTGCGCACCTCATGCCGGTGTGGCAGGGGCAGGGCTACAACAGCGGTATCCGCGATTCTGCCAACCTGGGCTGGAAGCTGGCCGCAGTGGTCAACGGCCAGGCCGACGACGCGCTGCTGGACACCTACGACGTGGAGCGCCGCAAGCACGCCCGCGCGATGATCGACCTCTCCACCCTCGTCGGGCGGGTAATCTCACCGACGAACCGCCGCGTAGCGGCGCTGCGGGACAACATTATTCGGGCTGCCTCCGTGGTACCCAGCTTGAAGCGCTACGTGCTCGAGATGAGGTTCAAGCCGATGCCCCGCTACGAGCAGGGCGCCGTCTTTCACAGTCGGCCGCGCTCGGATACCTCGCCGGTGGGCACGCTGTTCGTCCAGCCCCGCGTCGACACCCGCGACGCGGAGAACGTCTTGCTTGACGACGTACTCGGGCCGTGGTTCGCAGTGCTGTGTTGGAGCAACAACCCCCGCGCGCTGCTTGGCAACGACGTGTTCGAACGCTGGAAAGGGTTGGGCGCCAGGTTCGTCGTCGTCCGGCCGATGACCCAGCTGCATTGGACCGGCCACGACGATCCCGACGTTGTCACCGTCGGCGACCGCACCGGCGCGCTCAAGTCATGGTTTGACGCCCACGTCGAATCGGTGTTGTTCCTGCGTCCCGACCGGTGCATCGCGGGCGCTTGCATCGCTCAACGTGCACCTGAAGTGAGCGCGTCGCTGTTCAACGTTCTCCATCTGACTCAGGGAGGAGGCAACGGTGCCGTTGGCTCTGTGCTGTATGTCCCACAGCCCGCTACTGAACCTTCCCGGACCGTCGCAGGATCTCCTTGACGACATCAACTCGGCTCTGGCCGATGCCCGCAAGTTTGTGCGCGAGTATGACCCGGAGCTCGTCGTCATCTTCGCGCCGGATCACTACAACGGTTTCTTCTACAAGCTGATGCCGCCATTCTGCATCGGCACAGCGGCAGAAGGCGTCGGCGATTACGGCACTCAGGCCGGACCGCTCAACGTGCCCGCCGACATCGCAACCGCTTGCGCGGAGGCTGTTCTCGACGCCGGAGTCGACGTCGCGATCTCGGCCAGCATGCAGGTCGACCACGGCGCGGTCCAGCCGTTGCAGGCATTATTCGGCGACGCCGCCCAACCTTCGGTCATCCCGATCTTCATCAACTCGGTGGCGACGCCGCTTGGCCCGATCAGGCGTGTCCGGGCGCTGGGGGAGGCCGTGGGCGGCTACCTGGCGACATTGTCCAACCGGGTGTTGGTAGTCGGATCCGGTGGGCTGTCGCATGATCCGCCGGTGCCCACGTTGGTCTCCGCCTCGCCATCCGCCCTGGAGCGCATTGTGCACGGCCGGCCCATGACTTCCGAACAGCGGCAGGCACGGCAGGTCGCTGTCATGGCGGCGGCGCACGACTTCGCGCACGGTGAGAGCCAACTGCAACCCCTCAACCCCGCATGGGATCACCGATTGTTGGAAATCCTCGATCACGGTCACCTCGCTGACCTCGATTCCTGGTCGAACTCGTGGATCGCGCACGAGGCCGGCAACTCCGCGCACGAAATCCGCACCTGGGTTGCCGCTTTCGCCGCGCTGGCCACCCAGGGTGCGTACAAGACGCTGCTGCGCTACTACCGTCCGGCGCCCGAGCTGATCGCCGCTTTCGCCGTCCGAACGGCGGTGCGGGCATGACTGACCCGTTCGATCATGTCGTCGACGTGCTCGTGGTCGGTTCGGGCGGCGGTGGGATGACCGCCGCGCTGGCCGCCGACGCATCGGGGCTTGACACCCTGATCGTGGAAAAATCTTCTTATTTCGGAGGGTCGACCGCGCTCTCAGGCGGCGGTATTTGGGTGCCCGGCGCGCCGGCGCAGAGGCGAGAAGGCCATTGCCCTTCTCCGAATGATGTTTTCGAATACCTGCGCCAGATCACCGGCGGCCTGGTCAGTGACGCCCGCCTACGGCAGTATGTCGAGGCTGCTCCGGTGATGATGGAGTTTCTGGAGCAAACGAGTCCGTGGTTGGAGTTCGTGTGGAAGCCCGGCTACGCCGACTATTATCCAGAGCTACCCGGAGGTTCGGCGCTGGGCAGCACGATCAACGTGCCGGCCATCGACCTTCGCACACTGGGCGACGACGAGCAGCACCTGCTGGCCCCGCTTGCCCTCGCGCCGAAAGGAATTTGGCTGGGTCCCAAGGATCTTCGTCTTTTCTATCAGATCCGCCAGAATTGGCGCGGCAAAGCGGTTCTGGCGAAGCTGATTTGGCGGATAGCGAGAGCAAAACTGTTCGGCGAGCGGATGGCCGCAATTGGGCAGTCGCTGGCAGCGCGGCTCCGGCTGGCGCTGAAGGAGCGCGGAATCCCACTGTGGCTGAACGCTCCGATGACGGAGCTGATCACCGACGGCGTCGGCACGGTCATCGGCGCCGTGGTCGAGCGCAACGGGTCGGCGCAACGGATCGGTGCGCGCCGCGGGGTCATCCTGGCCACCGGAGGCTTCGACCATGACTTGCAGTGGCGCAGGCGGTATCTGCCTGTGTTGGAGAAGGACTGGAGTTTCGGTAACCCGCTCGCCACTGGTGACGGGATCCGGGCAGGGGAGAAGGTCGGTGGCTCCACCGAACTACTCGATGAGGCGTGGTGGTTCCCGGCCATTCAGTGGCCGGACGGGCGCCTGCAATTCATGCTCAACGAGCGCATGATGCCCTCGCAATTCGTGGTCAACGGCATGGGCAAGCGATTCGTGAACGAAGCAGCGCCGTACATGGACTTTGCGCACGCCATGATCGAGGGCCAGCGCTCCGGTGTCAGCCACATCCCGTGCTGGCTGATCACCGACATCCGATCGTTTCACCGTTACGTCATTGCCGGGCATCTCCCGATCCCGAAGGTGCCTTTCGCACCGGTTCCCACCGGCCGGAAGGTGCCCAGAGCATGGCTGCAATCCGGGGTTGTCCATGAGGGCTACAGCTGGGAGGAACTCGCCGGCAAGATCGATGTGCCCGCCGAGGCGTTGCGGCGCACCGCCGAGCGGTTCAACGAGCTGGCGCGCCGGGGCCATGACGACGACTTCAACCGCGGGGATTCGGCCTACGACAACTACTACGGCGACCCCACCCTTCCCAACCCCAACCTGTACCCACTGACCAAGCCGCCCTACTACGCGTTTCAGATCATTCTCGGCGACCTCGGCACCTCGGGCGGTCTGCGCACCGACGAGTACGCCCGGGTATTGCGCGGCGACGACAGTGTGGTGAAAGGCCTTTACGCAGTGGGAAATACGGCTGCGCCAGTGATGGGCCGTAGCTATGCCGGCGCTGGTGCCACCATCGGTCCGGCAATGACATTCGGTTATGTCGCGGCAAAGCACATCGCCAGCGAAACCACGACCGCCGCTATCGAATCGACGTCACAACGGAGGAGTTAGGTTATGAAAGTCTCGCTTTTCTACGAATTTCCGCTGCCGCGCCCGTGGGCACCTGACGACGAGCACACGCTATTTCAGGACGGCCTGGAGGAGGTCGAACTGGCGGACAAGGCCGGGTTTTCCACTGTGTGGCTCACCGAGCACCACTTCCTCGAGGAGTACTGTCATTCCACCGCGCCGGAGATCTTTCTCGCCGCAGCAAGCCAACGGACCAAGAACATTCGGCTCGGCTTCGGGATCATGCACCTTCCGCCGCCCGTCAACCACCCTGCCCGAGTCGCCGAACGCATCGCCACCCTCGACCTGCTCTCCAACGGGCGGGTGGAATTCGGCACCGGTGAATCGTCGTCGGTCGGTGAATTGGGAGGGTTCGGGATCGACCCCGCCGACAAGCGGGCCATGTGGGAGGAGGCGCTGGAGGTCGCAGTACGCTGTATGACCGAGGAGCCGTTCACCGGGTTCAAGGGCCGCCACGTCGAGATGCCGCCCCGCAACGTCGTACCCAAGCCGCTGCAAAAGCCGCACCCGCCGGTGTGGGTTGCCTGCACGCGACCCGCCTCGGTGCAGATGGCCGCGCAGAAATGCATCGGCGCGCTGAGTTTCGCCTATACCGGCCCAGGCCCGCTGACCGAACGCGTCAACGGCTACTACAAGGAGTTGGAGGAGCACGGCGCTCCCGTGACGCCGCAGATAAATCCGAACATCCTCGCGATCGGCGGCGACCTGTCAATGATGGTCGCCCCCACCGATGAGCAGGCCGTCGAACGCATTGGAAAAGGCGGCGGATTCTTCGCATTCGGGATCATGCATTACTACATGACCGGTATGCACACACCGGGTCGGACCGGCGTCTGGAAGAGATATCTCGAAGAAGTCGAGAAAGATCCGACGCTTGCCTACGGACCCGGCCGCGGCCCGATCGGCAGCCCCGCCACGGTGCGGGAGTTCCTGCGCGGCTACGAGGAAAGCGGCGTCGACGAGCTCATCCTGCTGCTCACCCCGCGCACCCACGAGGCGACCATGGAATCGATCGAGCTGATGGGCAAGCATGTGCTGCCGGAATTCATCGAGCGCGACGAGAAGGCCAGGGCCGATAAGGCGAAGCGGCTCAAGCCCATCATCGACAAGGTCGAAGCGCGTCGGCGTGCATCTCAGACTCCCGAATTCGACGAGAGCTACGCGTTCGGCGGCCTGCCCACCGGTCGAGACCACTACACCGCGAACGAGGTGTCCTTGGCGATGGACGAGATGAACGCCGGCATCGAGCAGGCCGCCAAAAGACTCAAGCAGGAAGGCTGGGCCAGCCGAAACCCGTCTGCCGACCAGCAGCGAACGACGTGAACCATGGGACAGATCGACGAACTTTGGCGCTACGACGGCCGCAGGGCGGTGGTGACCGGGTGCTCGTCGGGCATCGGTGCGCAGGTCGTGCATCAGCTCACCGAGCTCGGTGCCGACGTGGTCGGACTGGATCTGCAGCCCCCGACATTCGACATCAGCGAATTTGTCGAACTTGACCTGGCCGACCCCGCGTCAATCGACTGCGCCGCCGCCTCGATCGGTGATCGGGTCGATGCGCTGTTCAACGTCGCCGGTGTCTCCTCGGGAATCGGTGACCCGCTGCGGGTGGTCACCATCAACTTCCTCGGTCTGCGCCAGCTCACCGAGGCGCTCACCCCTACGATGCCGGCGGGGTCGAGCGTCGTGAGCGTGTCTTCGTTAGCGGCCGCCGCGTACCGGGAGCATCACGAACAGGTGGCCGGCCTCTTGCATACCCGGACGATGGCCGAGGGGATAGATTGGTGTCGCGCTCAACGGGATGCATTGGCCGACGGGGGCTACCGGTTATCGAAAGAGGCGGTCATCCTCTACACGATGAAGAACACCGTGCCTTTGGGCGTTCGAGGTATTCGCATCAACTGCACCGGCCCGGGAGTCACCGAAACCCCGATACTCGGTCAGCTGCGCAACGCCTACGGTCAGCAATACCTCGACAACATCACCAAACCACTGGGCCGCAATGCTGAACCCGCCGAACAGGCCGCGGTGCTGGTGTTCCTCAACAGTCGGGCCGCCAGCTACATCACCGGCCAAGTCGTATGGGTCGACGGCGGCAATATCGGTGCCGCCATCGGCCGCGACCTGGAGAAGGGACGGGTCCGGTGGCCAGCTTGACCGAATTCCGCAAAGTCGCCCGCCAAGTGTGCAATTGGGGACGCTGGGGCGACGCCGACGAGCTGGGGACACTGAACTTCATCACCGCCGAGAAGGTTGCCGAGGCAGCATCCCTGGTCAAGCACGGTAAGGTCTTTCCGCTTGGGGTCGACTTCGGGTCGGGCGGCCCACAGGGCGCGTTTCAGTTTCGTCATAACCCGATGCACGTCATGACCGTCGACGGCGGGGATGCGAGCACCCTGGCCCGCTATGGTCCCCGGTGGGCCCGCAACAGTGTCGCACAGCAGCTGAGCGGATATTTCGAGGACAATCCGTTCCGATTCAACGACGACATGATCATCATGCCGCTGCAGGCGGCCACCCAATGGGATGCGCTGTCTCATGTCTACTACGACGACCAGCTCTACAACGGATTCCCGGCGAGCTCAGTCACCAGCTTCGGTGCGTATCACTGCGGTATCGACAAAGTTGATGGCAAGGGCATCACCTCGCGAGGAGTGCTGCTGGATCTCGTCCGGCACCGCGGTGCGGAAACGTTCCTGGAGCTGGGCAATCCGATCAGTCCCGAAGAATTGGACCAGGTCGTTAGGGCTCAGGGAGTAAAAGTTGAGCGCGGCGACATTGTCTTGATTCGAACCGGTTGGTGGGCAAGGTTTCTGAGCACCGGAGACGGGAGTGAACTGGGGTCAGGATTGGACTGGCGTTGCGCTGCTTGGCTTTACGATCACGACATCGCTGCTGTCGCCGCCGATAACCTTATGGTCGAAGACCCGCTGTCGGGGGTCGAGGGAACGTTTTTGCCGATGCACATGCTCTGCCTGCGGGATATGGGGTTGATGCTCGGCGAATACTGGGACCTCACCGCGCTGGCCGAAGACTGTGCGGCCGACGGTGTCTACGAATTCCAGCTCGTCGCCCCGCCCCTGAGAGTAATTGGTGCTGTGGGTTCGCCGGTCAATCCAATCGCAATAAAGTAGGTATGTCATGACGCAAAGCATTGGGCCATTGGTCGTCGGGGTCGGAGGCACCCTGCGCTCGAACTCATCGACGGAACGAGCGCTGCGGCACTGCCTGGCATCGGTGGAAAGACAAGGCGGGCGTGTCAGATTGTATTGCGGCGCCGACATCGAACTGCCGATGTACAACCCGCACGACCCGGCCCGCACCCCGAAAGCGGTCGAACTCATCAGCGCGCTGCGGGAGGCCGACGCCGTCGTCGTCGGCTCGCCGGGCTACCACGGTGGCGTCTCCGGGCTGGTGAAGAACGCGCTGGACTACATCGAGGACATGCGCGACGATTCCCGGGTCTACCTCGACAACAAGCCATGGGGGTGCATCAGCTGCGCCTACGGATGGCAGGCGGCCGTGGGCACGCTCGATCAGCTGCGAGCCATCGGGCACGCGCTGCGCGCCTGGCCCACTCCGCTGGGCGTCGCGATCAACTCTGCCGACCAGATCTGGGACGAAACGGGTGAACTCGTCGACGCCGGGGTGCGCAGCCAGCTCGAATTGCTGGCGTCGCAGGTGCTGACCTTCGCGCGCTCCACCGGGATCTCGGGCCCCAACTGAGGAGCAGTGGTTGCAGTTTGAGCGCAGGACCATGCTGGTCGACGGGCTTGTCACCAGTTATCTGGAAGCCGGGCGCGGCGACCCGGTGGTGTTGCTGCATGGCGGCGAATTTGGCGCTAGTGCCGAAATCGGTTGGGAACGCAATATTGCCGCGCTCGCCGAGCAGCATCGTGTACTGGCCCCGGACCTGCTGGGCTTTGGCGAATCGGCGAAAGTCATCGACTTCAACGACGGGCGCGGTATGCGGATCCGGCATGTGGCCCGATTCTGCACCGAGCTGGGCATCGACGCCGCGCACTTCGTGGGCAATTCGATGGGTGCCATCATGCTGCTCACCGACGCCACGTCGAATTCGCCGCGGTTGCCGATGCGCAGCATGGTGGTGATCTGCGGGGGTGGCGAAATCCAGCGCAATCGCTACATGCGGGCGCTCTACGAGTACGACGCGACGCTGCCGGCGATGCGCCGCATCGTTGAGGCGCTGTTTTACGACGCCCGCTATCCCGCCGACGACGAGTACGTGCGGCGCCGTTACGAGTCGAGCACCGTGCCGGGAGCATGGGAAGCGGTGGCCGCGGCCCGGTTCCGCCGTCCGGGCGCGCCGCCCCCGCCGACGCCGTCGAGCGCACGCCCCTATGAGCGCGTCGGCGTGCCGACACTGGTCGTGGAGGGCGGCGGCGACAAACTCCTTCCCGCCGGTTGGGCCGCCGAAATCGCCAAGCAGATCGACCGCGCAGGTTGGCAGGTGGTCGAGCGAGCCGGGCACTGCCCGCAAATCGAAAAGGCCGACGTCGTCAATGAACTCCTGCTCGAGTTCTTCGATCAGTTACGGTGATCTCTGCGCCTGGGGATTTCAGATCACCGTAAGACCTCGCCCGTTCACGCTCCGTTCATCTTCAAAGCCCCGTATATTCGCGGTGTGTTCAACTGTTTCGCCGCCAGGCACCGGCGCCTCAGGGAGTCGAGGGTCAACGGATTCACCGCCGCGTTGAGCCTGCTGGCGATCAGTGCCCTGGTGCTGGCGGGATGCAGCGGCAAAACGACCAGCTCATCGTCGGACGCCAATAGCGGGTCGGTAACTGTGAACTGCGGCGGCAAGAAGAAACTGCATGCCAGCGGGTCCACCGCGCAGGTGCACGCCATCGAGCAATTTGTCTACGCCTACATCCGGGCATGCCCTGGTTACACGCTCGACTACGCGGCGAACGGCTCCGGCAAAGGGGTGGAGGAGTTCGTCAGCAACGAAACGGACCTGGCCGGCTCCGACAAGCCGCTGGATCCGTCGAAGGGTCAGCCCGACCGGGCCGCGGCGCGATGTGGTTCGCCGGCGTGGGATTTGCCTGCGGTTTTCGGCCCGATCGCGATCACCTACAACATCAAAGACGTCAGCACGCTGAACCTGGACGCCCCCACCATCGCGAAGATCTTCAACGGCGGCATCACGATGTGGAACGACCCGGCGATCAAGGCGCTCAACGGCGACACCAATCTGCCCGCAACACCGATCCACGTCATCTTCCGCAGCGACAAGTCTGGCACTACGGCCAACTTCCAGGATTATCTCGATGCCGCATCCGATGGCGCGTGGGGCAAAGGCACCGGCGAGGTGTTCAACGGCGGTGTCGGTGACGGCTACAACGGAAATGACGGCACCTCCGCGGCCGTCAAGAGCACGGATGGGGCGATCACCTACAACGAGTGGTCCTACGCGGTGGGGCGACAGTTGAGCATGGCTCAGATCATTACGTCGGCCGGCCCTGATCCGGTAGCGATCACGACCGACTCGGTCGGCAAGACGATTGCCGGGGCCCGGTTCAAGGGTCAGGGCAACGACCTGGTGCTCGATACGGTGTCGTTCTACAAGCCGACGCAGCCGGGCGCCTACCCGCTGGTGCTGGCGACCTATGAGATCGTGTGCTCGAAGTACCCGGATTCGGCAACCGGCGCCGCCGTAAAAGCGTTTATGGAAGCCACAATCGGTCCGGGCCAAGAGGGCCTAGACCAATATGGATACATTCCGCTGCCGAAGTCGTTTGAGTCGAAATTGGAGACGGCGGTGAACGCTATCTCGTGATTAAAGTCGGCGCGTCTCAGCAACCGGAGATCGAATTTTATGAAATGACTCGGAATTGGCTATGAGTAGCACCACCGTGCAGCTTTCTGGCCACGCAATTGTCGTGCTGACGCATAGCACCGGATCGCCGGCGCCGGGGTGGGCACGAGGAGCCGCGGGCTGCCGTGGCACCGCGGCGAGGCTGACCGGGGGAAGGGAGCATTGACAGTGAGCAACCCCCAGCTTTCGCGGGTTGGATCGCGGTTTGGGCCGTACCAGCTGATGCGTCTTCTCGGCCGCGGCGGGATGGGCGAAGTCTATGAGGCTGAAGACACTCGCAAACACCGGGTGGTGGCGTTGAAGCTGATCTCTGGCCAGTTTTCCGGGAACCCGGTGTTTCGTGCGCGCCTGCAACGCGAGGCCGACGCGGCGGGGCGGCTCACCGAGCCGCATGTGGTACCGATCCATGACTACGGCGAGATCGACGGGCAGTTCTATGTGGAAATGCGCCTGATTGACGGCATCTCGTTGCGCAACATGTTGTTACGCCAAGGTCCGATGCCCCCGGCACGCGCGGTTGCGATCTTGAGCCAAGTCGCCAGCGCCCTGGACGCCGCGCACGCCGCGGGCGTCACGCATCGGGACGTGAAACCGGAAAATATCTTGATCACCGGCAACGACTTCGCCTACCTGGTGGACTTCGGTATCGCCCGCGCCGCGACCGACCCCGGTCTGACCCAGACCGGGACCGCGGTCGGGACCTACAACTACATGGCTCCCGAACGGTTCAGCAGTGACGAAGTTACCCATAGCGCCGACATCTATTCGCTGGCGTGCGTGCTGGCCGAGTGTTTGACGGGCTCGCCCCCCTATCCGACGGACAGCATGGAGCGATTGATCGCCTCGCACCTGATGCAGCCGCCGCCGCGGCCCAGCGAGTTGCGGCCTGGAAAAATTCCGCCGGCGCTAGACCAGGTGATCGCCAAAGGCATGGCGAAAAACCCGAGCGAGCGTTATCGGAGCGCCGGTGAGCTGGTCCGCGCAGCCCACGATGCGCTGACCACATCCGAGCAGCACCAGGCCGCGACGATTCTCCAGCAAAGCGAGGAAGAAACCCGTCCGGCCCGCGCTGTGAGCGCGGCCCCTCAGACCACCCCTGCTCCTGCCGCCCCCCGCACCGGGGCGACCATGGCTCGTCCCGCGCCGTCGGGCACCGCCGCCGGGATGCCGGCGGCGGGATGGTCACCCACGCCTGCGCCTACCAACCTGCCCGGGTGGCTGCAGCCCCAGGATCGCCGCCAAGGCAAGCGCGGCATGCTGATCGGCGCGACGGCGCTGGTGATCGTCGCCGTCATCGCCGCGGTTGCCTACCTGGTACTGGCGCCGCCGCACGGCAATCAGTCGGCGGCGGGACAGACCGTGCTTCCGTTCAACGGCTTGAACTTCCGCCTCTCTCCCGGCGGGGTGGCGCTGGACAGCGCCGGCAGCGTTTACGTCACGAATCAGGGCATGTACGGCCGCGTCGTGAAGTTGCCGGCGGGCTCGAGCACGCCAGCGGTGTTGCCGTTCTCCGGCTTGTATGAACCGCAGGGCGTTGCGATCGACAGCGCCGGCACGGTGTATGTATCCGACTTCAACAACAGGGTTGTCAAGCTGCCGGCCGGATCGAACAATCAGACCGACCTGCCGATCATGGGCCTCAACTACCCCGAGGGCGTGGCGGTGGATACGGCCGGCAACGTGTATGTCGCCGACCGGGGCAACAACCGGGTGGTGAAGCTGGACGCTGGGTCCAACACCCAAAGCGATCTGCCGTTCACCGATCTCAACCATCCCGACGGCGTGGCGGTGGATACCGCCGGCAACGTCTACGTCACTGATACCGACAACAACCGGGTGCTGAGACTCGAAGGCGGGTCCAACCAGGTGGTGCTGCCCTTCACCGGCGTCAACGTGCCCTGGGGCGTGGGGGTGGACAAGGCCGGGAATGTGTACGCAACCGAGCACGACGACAGCAAGGTGGTGAAGTTGGCGGCCGGGACCAACACCACGACCGTGCTGCCGTTCACTGGCCTCAACACCCCACTGGGCGTGGTGGTGGACGACGGCGGCAACGTGTACGTCGCCGACCGAGGCAATAACAGGGTGGTGAAGTTACCACCGACCTGACGTCGAGCTCACCGCGGTCGGCTTGCGAATACTCGGATCCCCCCGGCGACCAGGTTGACGGCGGCCACGACGACGATCAGGGTCAGGGCGGCGCCCCAGACCCGCAGGTAGCCGGCGTGTTCGGGATTGTCGAGTTCGGTGTAGATCAGCAGCGGCAGCGAGGCCATGTTGCCGTTGAAGATGTCATAGTTGATCGAGCGGCTGTACCCGACGAGTACCAGCACCGGGGCGGTTTCGCCGATGATGCGCGCGATCGACAAAAAGACACCGGAGATGATGCCCGGCAGCGCGGTGGGGATGACGATCCGCACGATCGTCTTCCATTTCGGAATCCCTAAGGCGTAGCTGGCCTCGCGCAGTTCGTCGGGCACCAGCTTGAGCATCTCCTCGGTGGCGCGCACCACGATCGGCAACATCAGCAATACCAATGCCAGCGAGACCGCGAAGGCGCTCTGCTCGAATCCCAGGGTGGCGATCCACAGACTGAAGATGAACAACGCCGCGACGATCGAAGGCACCCCGGCGAGCACGTCGACCATGAAGGTGGTCAGCCGCGTCAGCCGATCGGGGCCATATTCGGCCAGGTAAACCCCGACCATCAAGCCCAGGGGAACGGCGAGAATCGCGGCCACCGTGGCCTGCACTACTGTCCCGTAGATCGCGTGGTACACCCCGCCGGCGAACTGCTCGGGCAATACACCTCGCAACGAGTGGGTCCACCAGCCGGCCCGGGTGACGGCATACCAGCCTCGCTTGACGACGACCCAGAGCAACCACACCAGCGGCACCATTGCGATGAGGAACGAGGTAAAGAAAAGCGTTGTCGCAAAGGCATTTTTGAGTCGTCGACCGATGCTGATGCCGCGAAACACCGGCGCTTTGACCGGCTGGTCAAGCGCGACTGACCTCATGCGTTGACCTTTCCGCCCGCGATCGCGCGGGCACCGGCGTTGACGATAAAGGTAAGCACGAACAGGGCAAATCCGGCTGAGATGTAGGCGCCAGTCGGCAACGGTTGGCTGAATTCAGTGGCGGCAGAAGCGATCTTGGAGGCGAATGTATACCCGCCATCGAACAGCGACCAATTTCCGCCGTGCACGGTCGAACGCAGGATGATCAGCACCGCCACGGTTTCGCCCAAGGCGCGGCCCAGACCCAGCATTGACGCCGCCACGACACCGCTGCGCCCGTACGGCAGGACGGTCATGCGCACCACTTCCCACTTCGTGGCGCCAAGCGCCTGCGCTGCCTCGATGTGCGTAATTGGCGTCTGCTGGAACACTTCCCGCGATACCGAGGTGATGATCGGCAAGATCATCACCGCAAGGACGATGCCGGCCGTGAAGATGCTCCCGCCACCGGCCAGCGACACGTTGCCCTTTTTGAACAGAAACAGCCATCCAAGTTCGCGATTGAGAAACAACGCAACCGGCTGGAGTTGCGGCGCCAGCACAAAGATCCCCCACAACCCGAAGATGATCGACGGCACCGCGGCTAGCAGATCGACCATCGCGCCAAGTGGGCGCGAGACTCTTGCCGGCACGTACTGGGCGAGGAACACCGCGATCCCGATCGCCACCGGCATGGCCAGTACCAACGCGAACACCGAGCTCAGTACCGTGACCATGAACAGGTCACGGATGCCGAACGCCAGGTTGTCGGGATCGGTGGTGTCGAACTTGGCACTGGTCAAGAAGTTGGCGTGGTTCGCGCGCAGCGACGGTACCGCGCGCAGCAGTAGGAAGGTCGCGATCAACCCGATCGCAGCGACGACCGTCAAACCGGCAGCAACCGCTACCGCCTTGAATAGCCGGTCTTCCCGCCGTGCTGCGCGCACATTGATCGCCGTCAGCGGCGTTGACCCCCCGGGGCCGGCCCGCCGGGTGAGCGATTCTTTGGCCATGACGGCCTCAGATTACGAGATGGCGTTGATCGCGGTCGACAACCGTGGCTTGAACCCATCCGGAATCGGGATATACCCGTTGTCCGCCAGGCCCGCCTGACCGGGACCGATGGTGGCCTGCAAAAACGCCTTGACCGCAGTGCCGACATCGGACTCCGGGTATTTCGAGCAGACGATCTCATACGTCGCCAGCACGATCGGATAGGCGCCGGCCTGGGTGGGCTTGTAGAACGACATCGTGTCGAGCACCAAGTCGTTACCCTGCCCCTTGATCGTTGCGCCGGAGATCGTCTTGCCGACCGAATCCGGGCTGATCGACACCGGCTCGGGGCTCGCCGAGGTGACGATCTTCGCCATGTTCAACTTTTGCGCTTGGGCGAACGACCACTCGTTGTAGGTGATCGCGCCCTCGGTTCTCTTCACCGCCGCGGATGTGCCGTCATTGCCCTTCGCACCTTCGCCGACACCGCCGTTGAACGTCTTCCCGGAGCCCTTGCCCCATGCACCGTTGGATGCGGCGTCAAGGTATTCCTGGAAGTTGGCGGTGGTGCCGGACTGGTCGCTGCGGAACACGACATGGATCTGCTCAGCCGGCAAGGTCGCGCCGGCGTTGAGCGCCTTGATCGCGGGGTCATCCCAGTTTTTGATGGTGCCGTTGAAAATCTTGGCGGTCGTCGGCCCGTCGAGAGCCAGTGTGCTTAGGCCTTTGATGTTGTAGGTGACCGCGATCGGGCCGAACACCACCGGCAGGTCCCATGCTGGCGAACCACACCGCTGCTGGGCCTTGCTGTGTTCCTCCGCGCTCAGCGGTACGTCTGAACCGCCGAAATCGGTTTGCTTGCCGATAAATTCGGTAATCCCCGCACCCGACCCGTTGGCGGTGTAGTTCAGCGTTTGACCTGGGCACGCCTGTTCGAACGCGTTGACAAAGCGCGCCATCGCGTTGGCCTGGGCGGTCGAGCCGCTGGCCTTGAGC
>Ga0070737_10001237_pt1 | contig 38449 bp, 34 predicted proteins | sample Coa_R1_10_FD_66438 | JGI IMG/M metagenome (GOLD analysis project Ga0070737, IMG submission 66438) | Surface soil microbial communities from Centralia Pennsylvania, which are recovering from an underground coalmine fire - Coalmine... | ecosystem: Environmental > Terrestrial > Soil > Unclassified... | reverse complement strand
AGCTGGGGCTAAATGGCCTGGGAAGCCCGTTGGGGATTGAAACGTCATAGACGGTTGCGCCGCCACCGACATTGGAAGGGCTAAATGGCCTGGGAAGCCCGTTGGGGATTGAAACGGATTGATGAGTTCTCAGAGGAAAGTATAGCACGAAGGCTAAATGGCCTGGGAAGCCCGTTGGGGATTGAAACCGCTGCTACAATCCGCCTACGAGCCGCATTACAAAGGCTAAATGGCCTGGGAAGCCCGTTGGGGATTGAAACATCAAAAGTGCTCATGCGACATCCCCGCTTTCTTTCCGGCTAAATGGCCTGGGAAGCCCGTTGGGGATTGAAACATCATTCCCGTTCCACGTTTCGATGACATGGAGAATGGGCTAAATGGCCTGGGAAGCCCGTTGGGGATTGAAACTCCGTTGACGTTTGGCGTCCCATTGGCCTGTAAGTGGCTAAATGGCCTGGGAAGCCCGTTGGGGATTGAAACATATCGGCAAGACACGGCCCGAAACGAAAGAGCTGGGGCTAAATGGCCTGGGAAGCCCGTTGGGGATTGAAACGTGAAGAACCGTTTCGGTAACTTCATCGGCAAGAACTACGGCTAAATGGCCTGGGAAGCCCGTTGGGGATTGAAACTCTCAGCGCGGGCGGCTTTCAGATTTTTGCAGCCGTGGCTAAATGGCCTGGGAAGCCCGTTGGGGATTGAAACGAATTTTGGGAATGTTGGGATGAATATGCACTGGCCCGGCTAAATGGCCTGGGAAGCCCGTTGGGGATTGAAACCGACATTGAGTACGATGCTCTGCTCTTTGCCGACAAAGGCTAAATGGCCTGGGAAGCCCGTTGGGGATTGAAACACTGCATTTCCCACCAATTTGCCGTATAGGGGGCGAAGGCTAAATGGCCTGGGAAGCCCGTTGGGGATTGAAACCGCTAATGCCTGCTACAACCACGGCGCACCAGTCCCATTGGCTAAATGGCCTGGGAAGCCCGTTGGGGATTGAAACGACATGTGTTCGCACCCGATGAGAGATTGAAAATCTGGCTAAATGGCCTGGGAAGCCCGTTGGGGATTGAAACAATGCTGACGATCTGGTATACGGTGGCATTGCTGCTGGCTAAATGGCCTGGGAAGCCCGTTGGGGATTGAAACAAGTCTACTTTTGCTATGACATGCTCGTTTTGCCGTGGCTAAATGGCCTGGGAAGCCCGTTGGGGATTGAAACCATCGATATTTGTGACTTGCTGGACTGTCTTCTTCGGCTAAATGGCCTGGGAAGCCCGTTGGGGATTGAAACTGACCCAGCAAACCCGCAAGCCTGCACAGATGCTGCAGGCTAAATGGCCTGGGAAGCCCGTTGGGGATTGAAACGGTATCAATTTTAGTTGAATAGCCGGGGCGGTTAACCGGCTAAATGGCCTGGGAAGCCCGTTGGGGATTGAAACCAACATTTAAAGGGACGGTTGGCGCCGGGTCGGGGTTTTGGCTAAATGGCCTGGGAAGCCCGTTGGGGATTGAAACAGCCTTACTTCTTCTGGCCCACCATGCACGCTGGCGGGGCTAAATGGCCTGGGAAGCCCGTTGGGGATTGAAACTGGGACGGCATCGTAGGCGCGGTAAAGGGGGCAATTGGCTAAATGGCCTGGGAAGCCCGTTGGGGATTGAAACTATCAGAATGCCTTATTTCAGGATCTGATCAATAAGGGCTAAATGGCCTGGGAAGCCCGTTGGGGATTGAAACTGCAATCACATCAGCAGACGTAGGAGTGGCGTGGACAGGCTAAATGGCCTGGGAAGCCCGTTGGGGATTGAAACCGTATCTCAAATGTCCTTGTACCATAGCCTACGCGGGCTAAATGGCCTGGGAAGCCCGTTGGGGATTGAAACTCTCTTGCATGTAAATGAGCCTCCGAACTGGATTATGGCTAAATGGCCTGGGAAGCCCGTTGGGGATTGAAACCAGTCTCCGCGACGTATACCAGTTCAGGATTACCCAGGCTAAATGGCCTGGGAAGCCCGTTGGGGATTGAAACTTCAGCACATCGGCTATAAAGGTGAAGTATCCTTGCTGGGGCTAAATGGCCTGGGAAGCCCGTTGGGGATTGAAACCTTGCCCTCTATGCACTCCATTGCCGACTTCATGGTGGCTAAATGGCCTGGGAAGCCCGTTGGGGATTGAAACCGCAACGATGCAGCCGAGCGCATAAAAATGCTAATCTTGGGCTAAATGGCCTGGGAAGCCCGTTGGGGATTGAAACTTTCTGGGGACTTGCCCCACGTGCGGAAACTCGTTGGGCTAAATGGCCTGGGAAGCCCGTTGGGGATTGAAACTGTAAAAGGGCGCTACCCATGCACAATCCGCGTTCTTGGCTAAATGGCCTGGGAAGCCCGTTGGGGATTGAAACGAGCTGAATCGCGCTTCTATACCGCAAATATCGCTGCGGCTAAATGGCCTGGGAAGCCCGTTGGGGATTGAAACCAAATATGCCCATGACCAGAGAGAGATCGACGCTTTGGCTAAATGGCCTGGGAAGCCCGTTGGGGATTGAAACTGCCCGATATGCCTGCTCAGGTCGGGATTGACGTGGGGCTAAATGGCCTGGGAAGCCCGTTGGGGATTGAAACCCGGTACATCGCTATCGAGGAGGGGGCGAGCTGGCCGGCTAAATGGCCTGGGAAGCCCGTTGGGGATTGAAACTGGGCACCGGCAGCGATGGGCAGGCCTGGTCTATTCTGGGGCTAAATGGCCTGGGAAGCCCGTTGGGGATTGAAACTCGCCTGCTGCAACAAAGCACCTGTCTGTCTTACAGGCTAAATGGCCTGGGAAGCCCGTTGGGGATTGAAACTTCCCCCCAGTCGACCTGCCCCATGACATACTCAATCGGCTAAATGGCCTGGGAAGCCCGTTGGGGATTGAAACATATTCAACCGAGCGGGACCCGGTTGACCGCAGTTACAGGCTAAATGGCCTGGGAAGCCCGTTGGGGATTGAAACGCGCCGGTTAGTGTTTCCCGGCGTGTATCGGTTTCTGAGGCTAAATGGCCTGGGAAGCCCGTTGGGGATTGAAACCGATTGTATTGGCTATTGCGCCGTTGGTGCCATAAGGCTAAATGGCCTGGGAAGCCCGTTGGGGATTGAAACACTGGTTGCTGCTGCTGCTCTACAAGGTCTAGTACGGCTAAATGGCCTGGGAAGCCCGTTGGGGATTGAAACTATGGCATGATGCTGAGGACGCATGGCGCCAAGTGCTGTGGCTAAATGGCCTGGGAAGCCCGTTGGGGATTGAAACCCTGACTCATATTGATGCAATCAATCGTGGCTTTTTGCGGCTAAATGGCCTGGGAAGCCCGTTGGGGATTGAAACCATTGCAAGGCGACTTGCGCAAGGTTGCGGGGAATGGCGGCTAAATGGCCTGGGAAGCCCGTTGGGGATTGAAACTAAGATGGACGAACTGACACCCGCCGAAGTCAAAGCGGCTAAATGGCCTGGGAAGCCCGTTGGGGATTGAAACATTCGCTATCCTGAACGGACGGCTACCGAGGTGTTGGGCTAAATGGCCTGGGAAGCCCGTTGGGGATTGAAACGATGAGCCGTTTACTGTTGGTGGCTATCAGATGATGCGGCTAAATGGCCTGGGAAGCCCGTTGGGGATTGAAACGAACAAGAGGCTTAGTTAAATGGAGGAACTTGTAGCGGCTAAATGGCCTGGGAAGCCCGTTGGGGATTGAAACAAGCCGCGCATAGCCTAGTAGCAAAAGATAGGACTAGGCTAAATGGCCTGGGAAGCCCGTTGGGGATTGAAACGAATCATTCTACCACAGGCGCAGATCGCGCCGCCTTTTTGGCTAAATGGCCTGGGAAGCCCGTTGGGGATTGAAACCCGCCTTGTTCACCTGTTTCAGCAGGTCCTCTAAGGGCTAAATGGCCTGGGAAGCCCGTTGGGGATTGAAACTGAAGACATGATGGCCGGGCGCAAGCGTGGATGGGAGGCTAAATGGCCTGGGAAGCCCGTTGGGGATTGAAACTCAGACCATCCGCCCACGTAATGCCTAGCAGCGTGGGGGCTAAATGGCCTGGGAAGCCCGTTGGGGATTGAAACTGTTGTGAAAAACCTTCATTTCGGAACCTCTTTCTTTTGGCTAAATGGCCTGGGAAGCCCGTTGGGGATTGAAACTCCCTTAAGTCCTCAGAGGCATAGTCCACTTGAGCGCGGCTAAATGGCCTGGGAAGCCCGTTGGGGATTGAAACGTGACAAGTGGAAGTTGAGGTAATGAAACCCCATGTCGGAGGCTAAATGGCCTGGGAAGCCCGTTGGGGATTGAAACCAAGCAACGCGAGGCACGCATACGGGTAGAGCAGAGGCTAAATGGCCTGGGAAGCCCGTTGGGGATTGAAACTCCATTTATCCTCTTCGGCTACTGAACTCTTTCCTGCGGCTAAATGGCCTGGGAAGCCCGTTGGGGATTGAAACTGTAGTGCTACAATTGCACTACGCAACTGCTCCGGCGTGGCTAAATGGCCTGGGAAGCCCGTTGGGGATTGAAACAGCGCGAGCAGGCAGTTTGCGCAGAATAACAGCAGCGCCGCCGGCTAAATGGCCTGGGAAGCCCGTTGGGGATTGAAACGTTTCTGGCTTCGCTGCTGCTGCTGGTTGTCCTGTACTGGCTAAATGGCCTGGGAAGCCCGTTGGGGATTGAAACTCATGCAGGTCGGCATTCGTGAGGGTGACCTCATGCAGGTGGCTAAATGGCCTGGGAAGCCCGTTGGGGATTGAAACCACCAACACCTTCTGGAACTGGAAGAAGACAGTATGGCTAAATGGCCTGGGAAGCCCGTTGGGGATTGAAACTCCAGAGGTAGATGCGCTCTATCTGCGCGATGTTCCGGCTAAATGGCCTGGGAAGCCCGTTGGGGATTGAAACATAAATGTTTTCCACGGGCTAGGTGGGTTGGTTTGGGCTAAATGGCCTGGGAAGCCCGTTGGGGATTGAAACCATCAGGTTATCAGGCGTGCAATACGGGTTTTCAGCGGCTAAATGGCCTGGGAAGCCCGTTGGGGATTGAAACTCTTGCCGTCGATTCGCCTACAGCGCAATTTGGCAGGCTAAATGGCCTGGGAAGCCCGTTGGGGATTGAAACGCCGCTTTTGCCATTCGCCCGATTATGCCCATGTGTTGGCTAAATGGCCTGGGAAGCCCGTTGGGGATTGAAACGTAAAAATCCGCATTGCAGGCGCCCCGTCGAGCAGGGGCTAAATGGCCTGGGAAGCCCGTTGGGGATTGAAACCACCTGGGATATCGAGAAGGGCGATATTGTGCTCATGGCTAAATGGCCTGGGAAGCCCGTTGGGGATTGAAACCACCTGGGATATCGAGAAGGGCGATATTGTGCTCATGGCTAAATGGCCTGGGAAGCCCGTTGGGGATTGAAACTTATCGAATCCGCTTTCACTCATGTTCGCTGTTCGCTCCGGCTAAATGGCCTGGGAAGCCCGTTGGGGATTGAAACGTATCGAAACGATGTTCTCCGAGTGTCGCAACGGCGGCTAAATGGCCTGGGAAGCCCGTTGGGGATTGAAACTTCATCGCGGCCCTTGCCATGCTTGCACTTAGCGTGGGCTAAATGGCCTGGGAAGCCCGTTGGGGATTGAAACATATTTAGCCAAACATCGATATATAGCTTGTCTCCGGCTAAATGGCCTGGGAAGCCCGTTGGGGATTGAAACACACCATAGGAGGAAGCCATGCTGACACAGATAGCGGCTAAATGGCCTGGGAAGCCCGTTGGGGATTGAAACTGACCTGGAGCTGGCGGGTGCCGCCAAATCGATGGCCGGCTAAATGGCCTGGGAAGCCCGTTGGGGATTGAAACGACTATCAATGATGCTGGCAGTTTTGCTATCAGCTTCGGCTAAATGGCCTGGGAAGCCCGTTGGGGATTGAAACTTCCCTGGATTTGGCGGAAGCCGAGGGGGCAGACAAGGCTAAATGGCCTGGGAAGCCCGTTGGGGATTGAAACTTCTGACAGTTCCTACACCAGTAGTGAGGACGTTGGGGCTAAATGGCCTGGGAAGCCCGTTGGGGATTGAAACGAAGGCCCTTTTTTGCAGACGCTACAGCCTACAGAGGCTAAATGGCCTGGGAAGCCCGTTGGGGATTGAAACTGTAGCGATAGCGCCGGGAAAGTCGATCAGGAAGCCTTGGCTAAATGGCCTGGGAAGCCCGTTGGGGATTGAAACCAAAGATAGAGGTAGCATAATGGTAATGCGCCATCCTGGGCTAAATGGCCTGGGAAGCCCGTTGGGGATTGAAACCCCGCATCGTGGCATCAATCGCAACTGACTTTTGAGGCTAAATGGCCTGGGAAGCCCGTTGGGGATTGAAACCTGTTTTTCTCGATTGAGATGGCAGAGCAGCAACGGCTAAATGGCCTGGGAAGCCCGTTGGGGATTGAAACCTATTACTCATCTGCCGATAGACCGTCAATTCGTTCTGGCTAAATGGCCTGGGAAGCCCGTTGGGGATTGAAACTCTGCTAGCCATTGATACCGGCATCGATCAGGCACGACGGCTAAATGGCCTGGGAAGCCCGTTGGGGATTGAAACCGCTAAGAGTGCCTGGGCCGCATTGGAACCAGGTACGCGGCTAAATGGCCTGGGAAGCCCGTTGGGGATTGAAACCGCTCACCGTCACCTCATCGATAGACGGTGGCTCGACCGGCTAAATGGCCTGGGAAGCCCGTTGGGGATTGAAACCATGGCACTCTTGCACGTAGGCCACAACAAGGGCGAAAGGCTAAATGGCCTGGGAAGCCCGTTGGGGATTGAAACTGGCCGATTACCGTACAGGTGTTTAATCCGCTCACTGGGCTAAATGGCCTGGGAAGCCCGTTGGGGATTGAAACCTCGTTAGTGCGGTCGATACCGATGACAGCGACTGGGCTAAATGGCCTGGGAAGCCCGTTGGGGATTGAAACTTCTAGTTGAGATGGGCGGGTGCAATGCCCGCCCGAAGGCTAAATGGCCTGGGAAGCCCGTTGGGGATTGAAACCTACGTCTGTAATGGTAGAGCGGTTGCGCTCAAACGGGCTAAATGGCCTGGGAAGCCCGTTGGGGATTGAAACATCTTCAGCAGCGCCCAAAAGTGTGTTACATTTGTGGCTAAATGGCCTGGGAAGCCCGTTGGGGATTGAAACCCTACACAGCCGTCTACACTTCCGGCAACAGATACATCGGCTAAATGGCCTGGGAAGCCCGTTGGGGATTGAAACGCCAGCCAGCAGGAGGTCGGTGGGGTCTTTGAACTGGCTAAATGGCCTGGGAAGCCCGTTGGGGATTGAAACTGGAAGTGATCGTGTGGGATGAGTATGCGCCAGGAGGGCTAAATGGCCTGGGAAGCCCGTTGGGGATTGAAACCATCGAACAGGTGATGAACCGCAAGACGATGAACCGCAAGGCTAAATGGCCTGGGAAGCCCGTTGGGGATTGAAACCAGCTATACGGAACTTTGTCGCCTAAGTCCATATCGAAGGCTAAATGGCCTGGGAAGCCCGTTGGGGATTGAAACTATAGTGCAAGCGTTGTCAAGCCTGATTGTTCAGCAAGGCTAAATGGCCTGGGAAGCCCGTTGGGGATTGAAACCAAGTTTTTTTTCGCAGCATCCACCGCGTTCTGGCTCGGCTAAATGGCCTGGGAAGCCCGTTGGGGATTGAAACGAGGCTTCCTGCTCTTCCGCCTCTTCTGCTCCTGCGCAGGCTAAATGGCCTGGGAAGCCCGTTGGGGATTGAAACGAGCAACCCGGGGTTTTGCCCGCCAGGTGGCGGCGGCGGCTAAATGGCCTGGGAAGCCCGTTGGGGATTGAAACAATTAGTGGGAGCCAGTGGGGGGCCGGACACTTCAAGCCGGCTAAATGGCCTGGGAAGCCCGTTGGGGATTGAAACCATGATGTAATCCTTTCTACTGATTGACTACTAGCGCTGGCTAAATGGCCTGGGAAGCCCGTTGGGGATTGAAACGCTCTATCGAAGTTTACGTGGAACGTACCAACGAGCGGCGGCTAAATGGCCTGGGAAGCCCGTTGGGGATTGAAACAGGATGAGGTAATGGGGAATCGGAAATATATGCTGCGGCTAAATGGCCTGGGAAGCCCGTTGGGGATTGAAACCAGCACACCGGTGAGCAGTGTAGAGAGCCGCCTGAACGGCTAAATGGCCTGGGAAGCCCGTTGGGGATTGAAACTCAAGTACTTTCTGTTATTGAAGAAATTCTTGAGCGGCTAAATGGCCTGGGAAGCCCGTTGGGGATTGAAACCTTTATAGAGATCAAGAAATACGGCTAAATCTTCAGAGGCTAAATGGCCTGGGAAGCCCGTTGGGGATTGAAACATCTTCGTACTAGTGGCGTTGTATACACAACTGCTGCGGCTAAATGGCCTGGGAAGCCCGTTGGGGATTGAAACAACGGAAACTCGGTTCAATCACCAAGCCGCTTGTACGGCTAAATGGCCTGGGAAGCCCGTTGGGGATTGAAACTGGGAATGTAGAAGCATATGCTGAGAAGCTCGCGCAGGCTAAATGGCCTGGGAAGCCCGTTGGGGATTGAAACTGCATGAGTTTGCGTTGCTCGTCCTTCACATCTGCCTTGGCTAAATGGCCTGGGAAGCCCGTTGGGGATTGAAACCTACCCTACAAGGAGACGCTACGGGGTTGCACGAAGAGGCTAAATGGCCTGGGAAGCCCGTTGGGGATTGAAACTATCCTGCGCATGCACATGCGGGACCTGCGCTCACTCGGCTAAATGGCCTGGGAAGCCCGTTGGGGATTGAAACGATAGCAGGCCGCCGCGAAACGCTACAGGCGTTGCATCGGCTAAATGGCCTGGGAAGCCCGTTGGGGATTGAAACTTCATGCTTCTAATCAGCATTGGTGTGTCAAAGAGCGGCTAAATGGCCTGGGAAGCCCGTTGGGGATTGAAACGGTGTGCGAGCCAAACGACGGCGTAACGAGGAAAATCGGCTAAATGGCCTGGGAAGCCCGTTGGGGATTGAAACATTGTTGCCGATGCGCCTGCTGAGAGGCCTCTCACTTCGGCTAAATGGCCTGGGAAGCCCGTTGGGGATTGAAACGAAGATGTGTTCAAGACGTGTTCAAGACGTGTTGCTGGGCTAAATGGCCTGGGAAGCCCGTTGGGGATTGAAACTGAGCGGCCAGCAGGTGTGGGTGCGCCGCTTTGAACGGCTAAATGGCCTGGGAAGCCCGTTGGGGATTGAAACTCCGAAGCCAAAGCCGATGATCAGGCCGATAACGATAGCGGCTAAATGGCCTGGGAAGCCCGTTGGGGATTGAAACCACCCGCTGACGGGCCGCGTTTCTGGCATCGGGCGATTGGCTAAATGGCCTGGGAAGCCCGTTGGGGATTGAAACAGCGCAAATTTACAGCAACACGCACGCTCTTCGGGCGGGCTAAATGGCCTGGGAAGCCCGTTGGGGATTGAAACATAAGGCTGTGAGCCGCTTACGTTAATTTCGACTCTGGCTAAATGGCCTGGGAAGCCCGTTGGGGATTGAAACTGGCCTACTTTGGAGGTCAAATCAGAGATATCGGCCGGCTAAATGGCCTGGGAAGCCCGTTGGGGATTGAAACGGCCTTCGTGAGGTTGGCCTCGCCGAGGTAGGCCTCTTGGGGCTAAATGGCCTGGGAAGCCCGTTGGGGATTGAAACTTTTTGCCAGGCGCACATCGCGCCTGGACTTTTGCCAGGCTAAATGGCCTGGGAAGCCCGTTGGGGATTGAAACTCGCTCTACGCCTCCTCAACCATCATGCTCGCGCGCTGGCTAAATGGCCTGGGAAGCCCGTTGGGGATTGAAACGCCATTGCCACCAGCACGACGGCATAGGCCAGGGCCAGGGCTAAATGGCCTGGGAAGCCCGTTGGGGATTGAAACTCCACAAAGCACCTGTCTGTCTTGCAGGTCCCGCACCGGCTAAATGGCCTGGGAAGCCCGTTGGGGATTGAAACCTAGAATGGATGTTCGTGGAACGGGTGTTCGTGCCTGGGCTAAATGGCCTGGGAAGCCCGTTGGGGATTGAAACTCCGCAGTGACGACGGGCGGGAAGAGGAGCGCGAAAAAGGCTAAATGGCCTGGGAAGCCCGTTGGGGATTGAAACACTGGTCGACGCATTGCTTACCGCAAATGCCGGATTATCGGCTAAATGGCCTGGGAAGCCCGTTGGGGATTGAAACTCCGAGTGGAACTCCGTGACTGTAGCACGGATTGTATAGGCTAAATGGCCTGGGAAGCCCGTTGGGGATTGAAACTGGCGATGACCGAAGCAGAGGCGGCCGACCTGGTCGCCGGCTAAATGGCCTGGGAAGCCCGTTGGGGATTGAAACATTATGAACCCGAGTGGGTTCAGCCAGGACGTGACCAGGGCTAAATGGCCTGGGAAGCCCGTTGGGGATTGAAACCGTCAAATTCAAACCATTCACTCGGCATGTCGTACAGGCTAAATGGCCTGGGAAGCCCGTTGGGGATTGAAACCGACAGCTATATGTATGACGGCTGGGGGCATAAGTGGCTAAATGGCCTGGGAAGCCCGTTGGGGATTGAAACCCCACCATTCCACGCCGCGAGCGGCAATACTGCCAGCGGCTAAATGGCCTGGGAAGCCCGTTGGGGATTGAAACCGGTGTCTTTCCTCAAGAGTAGCATAGAAACATCAACGGCTAAATGGCCTGGGAAGCCCGTTGGGGATTGAAACTTTCAATCCAGGCAGACATCCATCAGGGATGGCAAGCGGCTAAATGGCCTGGGAAGCCCGTTGGGGATTGAAACGCCCCATCGACACCAGCATTGTGCGCCATGTCACCCTCGGCTAAATGGCCTGGGAAGCCCGTTGGGGATTGAAACTGCTACCTGGTGGCAGGTTCAGCAGGACAATTGGCGTGGCTAAATGGCCTGGGAAGCCCGTTGGGGATTGAAACTTTCAATCCAGGCAGACATCCATCAGGGATGGCAAGCGGCTAAATGGCCTGGGAAGCCCGTTGGGGATTGAAACCCAGCACACTGCGCACACATCATCCTCCACCTCGCCGGCTAAATGGCCTGGGAAGCCCGTTGGGGATTGAAACGAGAAACTACCTCAAAGCCTGGGAGATAGAACTGACAGGCTAAATGGCCTGGGAAGCCCGTTGGGGATTGAAACGGCCACTACTCGTGCTGCCCGCACTCCATGCTCATTGGCTAAATGGCCTGGGAAGCCCGTTGGGGATTGAAACTAGTCAAACTTCAGGTTGAACCCCACCACCAACACACCGGCTAAATGGCCTGGGAAGCCCGTTGGGGATTGAAACTCCTGATATCCCTGGTTGTGCATGTGGCCTGGAAATGGGCTAAATGGCCTGGGAAGCCCGTTGGGGATTGAAACCGACGGGGGCGCGATAGCCACAGGCGTGGCCACAGGCGGCTAAATGGCCTGGGAAGCCCGTTGGGGATTGAAACAAGAGTTGATTTCCTTTTTGCCTGAAGCCTACCAGGGGCTAAATGGCCTGGGAAGCCCGTTGGGGATTGAAACGTGTAGAGGTCGGGCTGCTGCGGATTCCCCTGAAGCGGCTAAATGGCCTGGGAAGCCCGTTGGGGATTGAAACCATTGAATACGCCCATCTATGCCTCGTTTAGGCAGAAGAAGTGTGTGGAAGAGAGACATAGCCGTAAAAATCCTTGCCCTTATCCCTCCCGTTACCCAAATCCACCCCTTCCCGTTCTATCTACAGTAAGACCAGCCCTTACTTCTCAATAGAAAGAACGTTTATGGATAATTCAAATCTGCCAAATATTAGTTCAGCACATATACCGGTTGAAGCAATGCCGTTATCCTGGGGCAAATCGTATCTTATGTGCCCGCCCGATTATTTTGGGGTGTTTTATGAGATCAATCCCTGGATGCACCAGGAAGACCGCCCGGATTTTGATCTTGCAATGGAGCAGTGGCAGAACCTGGCGGCCAATTTGCGGCGCGCCGGAGCAACGGTCGAAATCATCGAGCCGGTGAAGGGTCTGCCCGATATGGTTTTCGTTGCCAACGCGGGCCTCGTGGATGGCGGTCGAATGATCTTGAGCAGCTTTCGCCATCCCGAGCGACAACCTGAGTCGATCTATACCTCACACTGGTTCCAGGCGCGCGGCGCTGAAGTAGCAGAGCTGACCGGCGAGGACGATCTCTACTTTGAAGGCTGCGGCGACGCTTTCCCCTATGGCAACTGCCTGCTGGCCGCGTATGGCTTCCGTTCCAGCCGATCATCTCATCTCGCGCTCTCACGACTGCTCGGCATCCCGGTGCATTCGATCAGGCTCGTCGATGAGCGCTTCTATCACCTGGACATCAGCTTTTCTCCGCTGGATTCGCGCCATGCCATCGTTAACCCGGCGGCCTGGGATCGGGCCAGCAATGCGATCATTGCTGAGGTTGTACCAGAGCCTCTCGTGCTCGAACTGGATGAGGCGCTGACCTTCTGCGCGAACTGCGTGGTTGTGAACAAGGTCGTCATCATGCCCGCCTGCCCGCCGCGCGTCGGTCGCATCCTTGAACGTTGGGGGTATGATGTATGCGTCTTGCCCGTGGGCGAGTTTCTCAAAGCCGGAGGAGCGGTGCGCTGTTTGACGCTGCCACTGGATATGACTATTTCGCTTGCGGAACTTCATTTATGAATGCGCCGCAGGGATTTCAGCAGTTGCCCTCTGCGCTATTTCCTCCGACAACCGCAGCAGCGCTTCGCGCAACACGGCTGGCTCATGCACAACAAATGGCAGATTGAGTATCATCAGGTAGCGTGCCATATTATCGAGGTCGTCATATTGGGTCGAAAGCAGCGTACCTCCCCTGGTTGTGGCCGTAAGCGAGCCATAGGATGCCGGAATCTTCTGCCTCACCATAGACAACGGTACTTGAAACTCTATCTTAATGTCAAAACTGCCCGAAGTCCTGCCGTAGTGTTCTACGATATACGCCCGGCAATCGAAGTTCTCATCGCGCTCAAAAGGTTCTGTGAGGTACTGGACCTGCTGGATGCGGTCCAGGCGAAATGTGCGATAGTCTTGACGCAGGCAGCAGTAACCAACCAGGTACCAGTGCCCCTTCCAGCCAAGGACGCCATATGGCTCGACCTTACGTTGGGTGACCTCGTTAGCATAAGAACAATAGTCGATGGCTACGCGTTGACACTGCGCTATCGATTCGCTCAGGTTGAGCAGTAAGGAGGCATCGGGCAGTGATTCCTGTCGCTGCGCCGGCAGGATGAGGTGAGTAGTAACGGCTTGCAGGCGTTCGCGTGCCCGCTGCGGCAGGACACGGGAGACTTTTGCTAAGGCTCCCTCAATAACCACTGGCGATTGCCCGACCTCCAGCCATGAGCTTGCGAGCAGGCCTAGCACGACAGCCATAGCCTCTTCCTCCGTAAACATCAGTGGCGGCAGCTTAAAGCCCGGTCGCAGGCGATAGCCACCGTAGCGACCAATGTTGGCCTCGACCGGAATTCCGACATCCTGCAAGTGCATAATATAACGGCGCACGGTGCGCACATCCATCTCCAGCCGCGCGGCCAACTCCGGGCCGGTGATGGATGGCCGGGTCTGAAGCAATTCGAGGACCGCCAGGACGCGACTGGTCGGATGGTACATAACAATCCTCACCTTTCAGTAATTCTTCCTCAAACGAGGGCCGATTACGTCCTCCTTTGAGCATATACTTTGAATATGAAGAACGTCAAGTCAAATGAGAAAGGAAAAAGCATAACTACTGCCATGGTGAATCTGGATATCGCGCACCAGCGCCTGCACAACCAGCGCATTGCTCAACAAAGGTTTGAAAGGCCTGCAGATGTCGTTCGCTGGCTCGGCGCTGTCCAGGCCCAGGACTATCTCGGCTCGCTCTGGGCGCTTGGGCTGCGTATGCGAAACGCCGTCGAAGCGGACATCGAGCAGGCTATTGCTGATGGGGCCATTGTTCGCACGCATCCTATGCGCGACACATGGCATTTTGTCGCGGCAGAGGACATCCGCTGGCTGCTCACGCTGATGGCGCCGGGAAGGATCGCGAGCATGGCTTCGTGTTATCGCCGGCTCGAACTGGACGAGGCAACTTTTGCCAGAAGCAACGCTATCTTTACTAAAACACTTCAGGGCGGCAAACAACTTACTCGCCAGGAACTGGGCGCGGCTTTGCGCCGGGAAGGTATGGCTATAGCTGGTCTGCGCCTCACCTTTCTCTTGCACCGCGCTGAAATAGAAGGTGTCATCGCCTCTGGTAGGCGACGCGGCAAGCAATTCACCTTTGCGCTGCTGGACGAACTGGTGCCAGCCTCCAGGATGCTCGAACGCGAAGAGACCCTGGCGGAACTGGCATATCGCTACTTTACAAGCCATGGCCCCGCAACATTGCAAGATTTTACCTGGTGGTCAGGATTGGCGGCTGCCGATGCCAGGACTGGCCTTGAAATGGTGAAGTCGCAATTGGCCGGTGAGACTATTGACAACCGTATCTACTGGCGTTCACCATCTACACCTCTTGCAAAAGTTGCAATGCCGGCAGCTTATTTGCTGCCACCTTACGATGAGTATACCGTGGCTTATAAAGATCGCAGCGCTGTACTTAACCCGCGAGATGCTCAGAGGACGGGAAATGGTATCTTTGGCCCAACTATCGTTGTCGATGGCCAGATCGTGGGCGTCTGGAAGCGCGTGTTCAAAAAAGATACTGTGATCATTACCCAAGAGCTCTTTACTCCATTGAGCGAAGCCCAGAAGGAGGCTCTTGCCGCGGCTGCCGGACGCTATAGCAGATTCGTCGGCAAATCATTGATAAGGGCATAATCCTGCGCCAGGGCTTACACTGGCCACGATTATTTTCGCGAAGGGTCGCGCCAGTGAAGCGGGACAAACAAGCCGCCTGTTATAGGTCGGGGTTCATAACAGGCGGCTTGTTTGTCCCGCTTCACAACTAAATTCCCATCACCTCGACCAGCTCCTTCACGGCGTCTGCCGATTTCTGGAGCAGGGCGCGCTCCTGTTCGTTCAACTCGATCTGGATTACTTCTTCAAGGCCCCGGGCCCCCAATTTGGCCGGCACACCGACAAACAGGCCGCGTATACCGTACTCGCCTTGCAGGTAGACCGCGCAGGGCATAATCATCTTCTTATCCAACAAAATGGAATCAACCATTTGCAGTACGGAAGCCGAAGGCGCAAAGTAGGCGCTGCCTGTGCCGAGCAATTTTACGATCTCGGCGCCGCCATCGCGCGTGCGCTGCACGATCTGCTCGATACGCTCTGCCGGCATCAATTGCGAAATGGGAATGCCAGCCACCGTACACATGCGCGCCAGCGGCACCATTGTATCACCATGGCCACCCAGTACATAGGCCTGCACATCTCGCACGGACACGCCCAGCGCCTGCGCTATAAAAGTGCGGAAACGCGCCGTGTCCAGCACGCCTGCCATACCGATGACGCGCTCCCGTGGGAAACCGCTGATATGATACGCCAGTTGCGCCATCGCATCCAGCGGATTCGTCACCATGATAATGATCGAGTTCGGTGAGGTCTTCACCACCTCCTGCGTGACCTGCGTAATCACCTCTTGATTTTTCTTGACCAGGTCATCGCGGGACATACCGGGCTTGCGGGGAAAACCGGAAGTGATCACCACAATATCCGAATCTTTCGTATCAGCATAATCATTCGTACCTATCACCATCGAATCGTAGCCAAGGATCGGCCCTGCCTGGAGCATATCCAGCGCCTTGCCCTGCGGCATATTGGGAATGATATCAAACATCACCACATCGGCATAATCGCGTTCCGCAAGGCGCTGGGCCAGTGTGCTTCCCACAAAACCCGCGCCAATCACAGATATTTTACTGCGCATCGTCATTTCCTTTCCTTATATCCTAAAATAAACAGATCGTGATCAGGGTGCCCACAAGGACCGCCCCTACACCCAAATGAGTAATACCGTAGGAACAGGGCTTGTCCTTGTCCTCCGCGGGCAGCAGGATAGGTGCTGTCCCTACGGCATTCGTTCTGGTTCTAAGGCTATTGTATGCCGTGTTTACATGAAATGCCAATGTATTAGATGATTAGGGGAAGCTCCTCTCCAAAACAACCATCTTATCCATATGTATTGTATGAACATTGCTTATTGGCAATGCTGTATGCTAGACTTTATTATGTAATCAACAGTCGCAGATTTCGGGGAATTTGCAACAGATTAGTGCGAATATGAGAGTATCGACAACCGGTCATTACGAATTCCGCAAATCTATGGCTGTTGCGCGGTCAATAGCGAGAGGCGTACCGCAATGACCTCTCACGGATACGCCTGCATTATGGCCCTTACTAACCCCTTTTTCTATCGCTCGCCTTACTTAGAGAGGCGAGTGAAGCCGTTCTCTTGTGATTGATCATTGGAATCATCTCGAAGGAGGCTTTCTTCTATGGCTCAAAGTGACCTATCTCAACAGCAGCAGGAGCGAGATGAGGCATTACTGCAAAAGTTTGGCTACCGGCAGGAACTGCGGCGCACGCTTGGTTTCCTCTCCAACTTCGCGGTTGCCTTTTCCTACATCTCCGTCTCTACCGGCACCTTCTCACTTTTCTACCTCGGCATTCTGGCAGGCGGTCCGGCATTCTTCTGGACATGGCCCATTGTGGCCATCGGGCAGTTCATCGTCGCGCTGAACTTCGCCGAACTCTCCTCGCACTTCCCCATCGCAGGCTCGATCTATCAATGGAGCAAGCGGCTCTCCGGCCACAGCCTGGGCTGGTTCACCGGCTGGATTTATTTCTTTGCCGGCGTTCTCACCATCACGGCGGTTGCCTATACCGTGCCTATTCCCTTGCTGGCCATCTTCCCCAATATGCCTGCAACGGTCCTGGGCATGCCTATCGCCGTCTTCATTGCGCTGGTCTCAATCGTTGTCGGCACGATCATCAACGTAGCAGGTGTAAGGCTGGTTGCTTTCATCAATAATATCGGTGTCGCGGCAGAGATCATCGGTATGTTCCTCTTCGCGCTCGTGCTGCTGATCTTCTTCCATCACCAATCGCTCGGTTTCCTCTTCACCGGGCCCGTGTCACCGATCCAGACCCCTGATAATCCATGGACGCCCGGCTTCGGCACCAGCTACTTCGGCGCTTTCGCCGCGGCGCTGTTCATGTCGCTGTTCGTCATCTACGGCTTCGATACGGCTGGAACCCTGGGCGAAGAAACGAAAGACCCGCAGAGGAATGCCCCTCGCGGCGTGCTGTGGGCGATTGGGCTTTCGATGATCGCCGGTGTCCTCTTCCTGGGCGGTACCATCCTTTCCATTCAAAATCCCGCCAAAATTGAGGCCATCGCCGCTGGAACAAACTATACCAACACGCTGCCGGCGATTATTCAGGATGCGCTTGGCACTGCCTGGGGCAATGTCTACCTGGCAGTAGTATTAGTAGCCGTGTGCGTCTGTACCCTGGCTATCCAGTCGGCAACCATCCGCCTGATGTTCTCGATGGGCCGCGATGAGCGCCTGCCATTCGGCAAAATCTGGGGAACAGTCAATCCTGCGCTGCGCACCCCTCTCTGGGCGGGCATTGCGGTTGCGGTACTCTCGGCTCTCCCATTCCTCTATAGTCAGGCTATCGGTGTCCTGGTCACCGGCGCGACCGGCCTGATCTATCTCTCATACTTCATGAATAATATCGCCTCCCTCCGCGCCCGCTTTAAAGGCTGGCCGCGCGTCCGCACGCCCTTTAGCCTGGGTGGATGGGGCATCCCGATCAATATACTGGCGCTGATCTATGGTGGTTTGATGCTCATCAACTTCTTGTGGTTCGGCGGCCTGCGTAACACCTACACCAATCCGACGATGGGGGCGGCCTTCACTTCCTGGGCCAATATTCCCATCCTTGGTGGCACTCCCATCTTTGAATTCTCGCTGGTCGTCCTCTTCGTCGTCGGTGGCATCTACTGGTATGGCTTCAAACGCCGCCAGGTGATTGCTAGCGGCGCACAAGGAGCTGAGGCGCTGGCCGACTGATACCACAGTAGAGCGGTGAGAATGAAACAGGCAGAGGTGCGAACCCCCATTTTCCTCATAAATGAGGGTCGCATCTCTGCCTGATGCTTAAAAAAGAGTGGAGCAAGTGTGACCCATAGTACAAAATAAAGCAATCTAGCAAAGAGCGATGAAACATGATACAGTATTACTATAGGGAGAGGAACAGTATGCACATGTCGCGTCATCTCCTTCATGGGCATGCTGCCTCACCCATAATTCCTCCTGCGGATTCCCCATATGTTTCCACTCCAGGATGAGGTAAGCTCACGTTGTCCTCCTGTCCTCACCGCAAAAAGCGCCAGTGAAAAAGTCCAGACTAGCCCGTATACTTAAAGCTCTGCAATATTCCTAAAAACAGCGAGATATCCTGCTGCGCCTTTCCGGGAGCATATATTCCGGTATAGAAGGTGAATTGATGCTGCCCAAAAGTTGCCACAGCGATACGATCATACTCTCCACAATTTGGAGAGGTTCGATCATATAAAATAGCCTTCGTTCCACTGATGGTAATAGGCGTTGCTTCGGCTTTCCAATTTGGATCACTCGATGGGTTGAATGGAGAACCTGTAAGGCCTACCGATATTTCAAACTTCTCGGGGGCGCCACTCGAGTTTTCAAAAGGGAATGTACTTCCAATAGGTAAAACAGCCGTTATATATTCATCTCCGCTCCCATCAGTAAATGAGCCTGCCTTCCAGCCTGGGGGGATAGCAAACTGGAATGGGAAGCGCGTATCTTTATAGAGCTTCCACCCGGTAGTAGATGCCGCTGCGACGCTCAAGGTGGGACAGACGGTGGCAATGGGGGTGGCTCGCGCCGTGGCCGTCAGGTTCGTAGCGCCAGGACCTTTGCTATCCCTGGGCGTGGCTGTTGGTTGGCCGATTCCTATGTTACTGGTGTCACATGCTGCAAGTAACAAAGACAGGAGCAGAAGGAGTAGGGCGAGTAATCCACTAAGACGCATAATACTGAAGTTCATGAGTAAATTGCCCCGCAGAGTGTCTTCCTCAATTAACCTTATAAAGTTGATTTTCAAAGCTGCCTCTATTATTATACAGTTAAGCTCTTGTTGAGGTCTACAATTTTGTGCTGATCCAGCGCTGTTTAAAAAATATGGGAGCAAAGGCCCATGTACAAGCCGAAACCTGGATACGGCAATAATCGCATCCGATTAAATAACGCTGACCGAATAGAGCGGCAAGAAAGCAATACCATTAAGCAAGCTCGTTTGCTGCAAAAGCTCGTCATAACGATTCTACTTGCCAGCATAGCTTTCCTGGTAATTGCTTGCAGTACCGAGGCCACGACAAACCAACCGCCCCTCACTGTCACGTCAACCGTGAAGACTCTAGCCAGCCCTACTCCTTCTTTGTCTGAGGTCACTCCACCAAGAGAGGCCAGCAGCATGACGTATGATCCAGGGATGGGGATGCCACTGCTCTTTGGGGGAGCAGCCGCCACTCCAGTGGGATACTTGAACGATACCTGGGCCTGGGATGGCCACACCTGGTCCCAACTGCATCCGGCCACCAGTCCGCCAGCTCGCAGTGATGCCTGCCTGGTCTATGATGCGGCAGCCGGGCAACTCGTCCTCTTTGGTGGCGAAGCTGCCGCCACCCAGTTGTCTGATACCTGGCTCTGGAATGGCACGACCTGGACGGAGCAGTCCGCCATGCCTGCTCCCAGTGGTGGCTACAACAGCGCCGCCTACGATGCTGCCCACCACTACATCCTTGCCTATGAACAAAGTGAGACCTGGATATGGATGGGTACACAATGGAAAAAGCTTGATTGAGAGCTTCAACTTATTCATGCGGTGGTACACGAGGGCTGATCAATCGGCGGTGGGCGCGATCAATCGGCCCCTACGGCTTCGCCGGGGGCCGATTGATCCATTCAACGCCCTGCCCTGGGGGCCGTTCTTCTTTTCTTGAAGTAATCGAGCAATTCCTGCAACGGCATGGCGTTCAATACGTCCTGGGGGCGCAGCCAGCCTTTGCGGGCTATATTCACGCCGTATTTCAGGACATCCAGTCCGTCGATGCTGTGCGCGTCTGGGTCGATGGGGATTTTCATGCCTTTGTCGCGCGCGCGATGCAGGTAGCGCCAGTCCAGGTCGAGTCGTGATGGGTGGGCGTTGATTTCGATGCTGACGTTGTGCTGGGCGGCGGCATCGATGATCGCTTCCACGTCCAGGGAGTAGCCTTCTCGGCCCAGTAGAATGCGCCCGGTTGGATGGCCGATGATATCGACGTAGGGGTTCGCGATGGCGCGCAACATGCGCTGTGTCTGCTCTTCAGGCGAAAGATTGAACTGGCTATGAATGGAGGCAACCACAAAATCCAGGCTCGCCAGCACGTCGTCGGGAAAATCGAGCGAGCCATCGCGCAGAATATCGCATTCCGTTCCCTTGAGAATGTAGATGCGACCGGCGAATTCTTCGTTCAGGCGGTCGATCTCCTCGCCCTGGCGGCGCAGGGCATCCTCGTTTAACCCTCCCGCGTAGGCTGCCACCTTGCTGTGATCGCTCATGCCCAGATAGGTAAAGCCGCGCGCGATACAGGCCTCGGCCATCTCGCGAATCGTATTCTGCCCATCGCTCCAGACGGAATGCACGTGCAGGATGCCTTTCAGATCGCTCATCTGCACCAGCTTTGGTAGCTTGTGCTGGATAGCAGCCTCGATCTCGCCCATATCCTCGCGCAATTCGGGTTCAATGTAGTCCATGCCGAGCGCAGCATAGATATCGGCCTCATCCTTGCAGGGAATAAGCTCAAGGTTCGGCTCCTTGCCCTTGAAAAGACCATAATCGTTGATGGTCATGTTCATGCTGAGCGCGCGCCGCCGTAGGGGGATGTGATGCTCTTTAGAACCGGTGAAATGGTGCAGCGTGTAGGGGAACTGGCTATCGTTGACGACGCGCAGGTCCATGTTGATGCCGGTTTTGAGAACCACACTCGACTTTGTCTCACCCTTGCCCGTAATTGCTTCGACAGAGGGCTGGCTGGTGAACACGTCCATAATCTTGCGGCGCACATCATTGCCGGCGTCATCTGCCACGCTTGCCACCATGTCGATATCGCCAATCGTCTCGCGGCGGCGGCGCAGGCTTCCGCCAATTTCCAGGCGCACAATCTCAGGTATGGCTCGCAGCACCTTGTAGATGCGCTCCGCCTCTTCCTCGGCCACCGGATAGAGGAAGCGCCCGGAATGCTGCGCGAGAAAGGCCAGCCCTTGCAGAATTTTGTCCTGCGTCTTCTTGCCAAAGCCCGGCAGCGCGGCCACTTTATCCTCTTTGCACGCCTGCTCCAGTTCGGCAATGCTGTTGACGTGTAGCTGGTTGTAGATGGCGTTGATCTTCTTTGGCCCGACGCCCGGAATGCGCAACATTTCGAGCTTGATAGCCGGTGTAGTGGCAACCAGCTCGTCATACAACTCCATACGCCCGGTAGTGACCAACTCTTCGATGCGCTTGATGATCGTCGGGCCAAGCCCTGGCACGCCTTTCAGCCTGCCCTCGCGCACAAGCTGCTCGATATCGCCATCGAGCGCGTTCACGGAACGGGCCGCGTTCTGATAGGCGCGCACCTCGAAAGGGCTGGTTCCTTCCTTCAACTCCAGCAGCGTGCCAACCTCATCTAATACATTGGCAACCTGATTCTTATCCATCTCTTTCGCCTTTTACAAAAAACAGAGCGACCGCAAAGGTACGCTCTCTATAACTGATGATTACACATAAATCGGGCGGATTCTTCGCTTCACTCAGAATGACATGCCGGGGCATGTCATTCTGAGTGAAGCGAAGAATCCCCCTGCCCTTCTAGGTAATTCCCAGTCCTATAAGCATTCACAGAAAGTGGCAAGGAGCGCCTCACGTCAGTCGCATATCAAAAAATTCGGGTGGCTGCGGAGTGACTTCAAAAGGATTGCGCCCTTTGAGGTCGCGATTGAGGTACTTCTTACAATCGAAATGCACCAGCAGCCAGCAATGCCAGTCATAGCTCACAAAGACTGCGTCCCAGGGCTTTTCGTTCCCCATATCCAGCACTTTGTTGCAGACGAAGCATCGGCCCATGCCTGCCGCCACCGCGCGCTCGAACCATTCATACACGAAGGCATGGAAATCTTCTAGCGTCATCATATCGAGGCTGGATTCAGGATAGCCAAACAGGACAGGGTCTGGGCACTCGCGAAAATCGCTCGCGGCGCGGCTCAGCGCGATGATAGGCGCCTTGACGGTTACTTTGATTTCATCGTATTCCGGGTCGTCTCCCGACGTTATGACATCGTGTAGCAGCAGCCCTTCCCGCGCAAACCAGCTCAGTAGTTCATTTCGCATAGGTCTATTTTCCTGATTTACATTCTTATCATATTTTCCGGCACTTCCCACATATTGTTTGCATCCTCTTGCAGGAAGACTCTTCTTTTCCCATTTTCTTCAATCAGTACCGGCATGCGTGTGGGGACGTGCTGCGTCGTTGTCGATTCCAGAGCCTGCTTCACGCTGGAAAATGCGGCGAGGTCGCGCAACTGGTGAATGGTGGCAAAGACGAGCGGAAATTCGTTGCGCTCGAAGCGTGCCAGGGCTTCAGAGGGCGCGATCCAGATGCCCTCGCTGGTTTCCAGGCGATCATGCGCGGCCTGCTGTTCCTCTGGTGCGGTGGCCACAAAGAAATAGGTATCGTAACGCTTGGGCATACCCTCGGGAGTAATCCAGTGCGCGAAATAGCCCAGCCTGTCGGTTGCCAGCACCAGGTTTTCGGTGCGCGCCATCTCTACCAGCGAGCCTTGACGCTGATTGAATGCCTGGCGGTATGTCTCGAAACGCGCCATATTTTCATCGTTAAATGCCAGTATGCTTCCGCCCCGGTATGCAAGCAGGACGCCAGCTTCCTCGAACAATTCGCGGATGGCTGCTGCGCGCACTCCGCTGCCCGGCATAGTATGGCCTTCCGGGTCAGAGAGAGACTGCGCAACAGGCATGCTGAGACCTACCGCAAGCTCGGCAGCGCGATCATCCGGCTGCACAGAACCGCCGGGGAACACGTAGACATCTGGCATAAAATCGCTCTGGATGACACGTCGCACCATAAATACTTCGATGCCATCTCCTGCTGCCGTGTCGCGCAATACCATTACCGCCGAGGCTATGCGAGGCTGAACCGCCATAAAACGTTCTCCATTCTTGTTTGACTTTGAAATACACCTTGCTGTTATCGTACCATATAGGTAGCTATTCTGAACAGAAGCTATTTATTGTACGCAAGGAGGTCTTTATGAGACTGGTGAGCTTTTCTTCGAGCGATATTCCGCAGGTGCGCCTGGGCATAGTGAAGGATAATGAAATCGTCGATGTTGACCTGGCGGCGCGAGCGCTGAATGTGACCCCATACGAACACATGCTTGACCTGCTCGATCATTATGAGCAAGGGGTGCAGAGCCTGCATGCGATCCTGGAGAAAGCAGGCAACCGGCGCTTCAGCGAGGTCAAGACGTTCACCGATATTGGGGCTGCGCACGATTTGAGCAATGTGCAACTTGCCGCCCCTATTCCGCGTCCGCGCAAAAATATCATGTGCCTGGGCTGGAATTATGCCGAACACCGGCGTGAGACGGCGGCCATACGCGGTCAGGACGCCAGCCTGCCGGAATATCCCGTGATCTTCACCAAAGCCCCGACTACGGTCAATGGGCCATATAGCGATATCGTGATCGACCCGGCAGTCTCAGAGCAGATCGACTGGGAGGCCGAACTGGCGGTCATTATCGGCAAGGGCGGCAAGAATATACGTGAAGAGGATGCTCTCTCGCATGTCTTTGGCTATAGCGTTCTGAACGATGTCACCGCGCGCGACCTGCAATCGCGCCACAAGCAGTTCTTCAAAGGCAAAAGCGTCGATGGCTACTGCCCGATGGGGCCGTGGGTCGTAACCGCCGATGAAATCGCAGACCCGCAGGAACTACATCTTTGCCTGCGCGTCAACGGCGAGGCCAAGCAGGATGGCAATACCAACCAGATGATCTTTACCGTGAGCAGGATCATTGCCGACCTCTCGCTGGGGATGACGCTGGAACCGGGCGATATCATTGCCACCGGCACGCCCAGCGGCGTAGGCTTTGCGCGCAACCCACCCGAATATCTTCACGACGGCGATGTGGTAGAAACCGAGATCGATGGCATCGGCACGCTGCGAAACAGGGTTGTGAGGAAATAAACAATATGGACGCTTTTGAACTCTCCGAACTGATCAATCAGCACAGCCAATCGATTGATGCCTACCTGGAATTTTTGCGCGTCCCCGCCCTTAGTATGGGGATGTACAAGCTCTCCGCGGGCGGGATCGATTTGCAGGAACCACATACAGAGGATGAAGTCTACTACATTCTCAGTGGGCGGGGCAGTATCCAGGTAGGCGAGGAGAATCGAGCTGTGGAGCCGGGTACAATAGTCTTCGTGGGCGCGAACGTCGAACATCGCTTTCACTCGATTACTGAGGATTTGATGATCCTGGTCTTCTTTGCGCCGGCGGAATATACGCTGGCGCCGGAGAACGAGAATATTGAGGAAGAGTGATTTTGCCTCTAACTCTCTGCCCTTATTCGTGTATAAGGTAACAGCAGATAGTAAGGAGGAATCTCTATTGAACGCGACGGAGACAGTACAGACATTTATCACGGCCCTGCAATCCGGGGATATGGATCTGGCGGCGCAATATATGATGGACGACTTTGTGTTCGAGGGCTGGACGCCGCAGGCGTTGAACAAGGGCGAGTTTCTGGCGCTACAGAGTGGATTGCACGCCGCGATGCCCGATTATGCCTTTAATCTGAGCGACACGCGTGAGGAAGATGGCGCAGTGGATGCCTTCATACAGCTATCGGGGACGCATACACAAACATTGAGCCTGCCTATGTTTGGCGTGCCACTTGTCCCTTACACTGGCATATCTGTTGGGCTGCCGCAAACGCGCACGCGCTTCACAGTGACGGATGGGAAGGTAGCGCGTATGCAGGTCGAGCGGCTGCCGGGAGGAGGGCTGAATGGCCTGCTCCAGCAGATCGATACGGAATTGCTGCTCTCACCACAGGTTGGCACTATCTACGAGCTTGCGCGCGACGAGCGCGAGCAGGAAATGGAGGCGCACGGCCAAACACCTCCATGGCGGGATGCGAGTACGATGATGGATAAGGATGCCGGCTAGTTCATGATTCATCAAAGCCGGTATAATATTCGTGATTGCGCGTGGCGATCCTGGCCCCCAGGTAGCTTACGGCTGCCGCTACCAGGGCCGTCACTGCCAGCAAGACCAGCGCGCCTAAGAACCCGCTCACGATACCGCCCGCTTCGCCATTAAAGCCGGGCGTGGTGGCATCGGGATATTGAGGAATCAGGTGGATAAGATAGTTGATGACCGAGGCGACGATGCCGGCCAGAAAACCTGCCAGAAAGCCTAGCCTGCGATCAACCGCCACTTTGCCTGTAATGAAGCCCGCGATAAAGTAGAACAGCAGGCTGATGAACGATGTCAGGCAAAAGAGGCCGACCACGGCTCCGAGCTGGTTCAAGGTCATCTGGCCTTGAGGCACATGTTTTACACTGTTGTAAATGGGCGCGTTGAGAAGGGTCACGATGATGCCCTGTAGAGCAACGATGATGCCGGTGATGATGCCGGTGATCAGCGTATGGCGCGTCCTACGAGGGGGCAATTGAGGAGTGTATGGCGCATTACGCTGGTGAAGAGGCGCGTGAGTCTGAAAGCGCGGTCTGCGAGGGCTAGCGGCGCCATGCTCCGATTCAAAGTCGTCGATCTCTGTTTCAGCGTCGAATGGATCACGGCGCTTCTTGCCCTGCGGCTGGTGCAGGGGATATTCCGAATCCGGGTGAGCCATGCAGTCCTCCCTTTCCTTCAGGAGCCAGGTTTAATCTGCGCGTAAACCGACGAATAGGTATTGATAAGCTGCCAATGGTTACTCGGCCAGTAAACCATGACGGCTTTACCGATGATATCGTCCCTGGGCAATAGACCCCAATCACGCGAATCATCGCTTTCAGGGCGATTATCGCCCATGACGAAATATTCATTAGCCGGAACTTTCACCGTCTCTCCGATGAAATTAACGGGCGCGCTGATGTATGGTTCTTTCAGCGTGACCCCATCCACCGTGACAGTCTTGCCGGTCAGTACCAGTGTATCACCCGGCAGGCCGATAACGCGTTTAATAAGATTTTTCGTCGTATCGCGGGGCCATTCAAAAACAATTACATCCCCCCGCTCAGGAGAATGGAAGAGGTAGGCGACTTTATTGACCAGTACATATTCACCATTCTGTAACCCTGGCTCCATACTGATGCCATCGACAAGGTAGTTCTGCACAGTGAAGTGGATGACGACGAAGATGAAGAGCGTCAGTGCGATAGTTTCAATTATCTCGCGCGCCACGTGGGACGAGTGTTTTTGTGAAGTATTTTTCTGCGTAGTGCTTTCTTGTGATGTGCTTTTCAATTTGATCCTCTCAAGCCTCGGAATAATTCTGCCTATATGATGCCTATTATAACTGAACGCCGGAATTGATTCCATTATCTAGGACTGCTGATTAGCCAGATGCGCCGCGAGATTCTTCTGGATAATCACCAGTTCTCTATCCTCTGGGAAGATAAACCACATATCCCTCAAGCACCAGGCGCTGAAAAGCATTGCTGAACTGAGGGTCGCTGCGCATTCTGGCATCGAGGAGCCGTACCTGGGGGCTGCCTTGTGGAAAGACGTAAGCAGGGTGGGAAGCCGCTCTGACGATGGCACGATAAGGAGCATACCGGTCGAACCCGGGACTAAGGTTGTCATCGAGCGAACTGCAAATAATTTGCTCCTGGCTTTGAAAAATGAGGCGATTGCAAGTCCAGTACTCTGAATAGATGCGCGTGGCATGAAGATCGAGCAGGTCCTGCACCAGGGCTTTTTGCCGCGTATAGAGCGTCTGAGCCGCAGGGATCTGAGTAACTGTATTCAATGTGCCCAGCACAAACATGAACAGGATGAGCAGCAGGAAAGCTACTCGCGCAAGAAAGACGCTGCCGCTTCTCCAGTTTGCGAACGAACGCGACAAATGCCGGCCACTTAATCCTCTCCACAGCGGCCAGATGACAGCGGGCAAGGCAACGAGCACACATTCAAGGTAGCGGGCAGTGGGCGCGGGAAACGCGGCCGCCACGGAACTGAGCGCGTATAGCAGAATAGTGCCGCCAGCACTCACCAGCAACATCAGGCGGCAGAACTGGCGTATCACCTGTTGTCGCTCCTCAACTGACCAGTTCTGGTTCAGCAACAAAGCGCCCCTACGTGCGCGCCAGATCGCAGCCACAGTAAAACACGTGGCAATTGTCCATAGAATCAAGTAGCCAAGACTCCAGCCGGTCTGGAGAACGATACAAGACACATCTGGCGTTCCAAAGTAGGGGAAAGCCTGCGTCGGACAGAGCGGATTAAACCCGGTCGCGTCCGGCAGGCTGATCATCAGCGTGCCAACGATCTGCTGCAAGAATGGAAGGTGCAACTGGGAGCCAGAACGATCAATACTGAGCAAAACCGCGAGTGAATTTTGCTGTATTGGCGCGGTTACATTGTAATAAATCAGGGGAAAGGCCCCGATCACTATACCGAGCAACAGGCAGAGACCCGCCCATGAGCGAAGTTCGCGGCGGCAGAACAAGAGCAAAAGTACGGCACCGCTAGCGAGAAAAGGCAGGATCAAGAAATCGACCCACAACGCGAGACCAACTACCAGACCGAGAACGCCGTAAATAAAAATGCGCTGTGCTGTTGTACGTGAATGTTCATCGATAGAATGATACGAGAGAACCAGCCAGGAGACGACGAAGCTGATGAAAGCTGCAAAGAAGAGCGTCTCCGGGTATTCGCCGACCGCTTTGAGTTGCCGCGTAAGGATTTCCGCTGAACCAAAACAGAAGAGGACGAGAGTAAAGAGGGCAAGTTTCCGCGTATAGAGCAAGCGCGTAACATAATACATGCAGATGACAAAAAGTGGATAGAACGGCAAAAGGCCGAGCCGCAACGTGAAAGTGGAGGGGCCGAAGAGGTGAAATAATGGGGCGGCAATATAGCCCTCCAGTGGACCCAGGTAGGGCAGACCGTAGAAGAAAATGGGCCATTCGCCATTATAGGCGATATGACGCGCCAGGAGGCCCATGTTCGCTTCATCGCTATTGGTCACTGGCCAGTTATAAGAGATGAGGATAAAGCGCACCAGCGTGGCAATGAAAATGAGCGCAAGAACGCCAAGCATTTCCCTGCTGATGCGCAGGTGTTTTCTACTCACAGGGTACGGCATACAGATTGCTGACTTTTTCTCCTTTACCTTATCCACCATGGTATGGACGAATAAAGCGAGGAAAAAGTCTCATAAGGGGACGGAAGAATTCCCACGAGGATTACCACTGGCGGATGATCAGGTGGCCTTGCGCGACGGCGTGAACGATATCGGCGCGGCTGACGATACCCACCAGTTTGCCATGCTCTACAACCGGAACACGCTTGATCTTGCGCTCGGTAAGGAGCATGGCAATCTCGCTGACGGGTGTATCCTCGTTGACCACGAGCAGCTCATGGCTCATAATGTCCGCTACCCGTAATCCGTCGCGGTTGACTTTGCTGATAATGTCGGCCTCTGTAATGATCCCGATCAACTTGCCATCACCATCAACTACGGGTGCGCCACTAATACGGTGACTGTAAAGTAGTTGCGCGGCTTCCTGAGCGCTCGCCTCTGGCTGGATGGTACATACCTTGCGGGTCATAATGTCTCTTGCAATCATCTGGCACGCTCCTTTGAGTGCTGGTGAAAGGACAGGGACAGCAAAACTCCATCTCTATATATGATAACATACTCTTAGCCATATTCTAAGGGTCTTTGGAGAAAGTTTTCCCCTTATCTGACCTCGCCCAATCAGAGAATGCCGCCCCTGCAGCATTCCTTCATCCGATTGTCAAAATCATGAAGACAGGAAAGAGAGGAAGAATCAGGCGAGTGTGATCAGCAATAGAATTCGATCAACGCCTGCGGGCTGCCGACCTGCGTCGTCAAATTATCGCCGACGGCCCAGACGGTATTATCGTTGTAGGCGGCAACGGCGTACAGGTCATTTTCGTAGGAGCCGACATTGGGACTGGGAACAACGCTCCAGGTTGTACCGTTGAAGTATTCAATCAGCGTTTGATTCGTCACCATACTGCCGTTATAGGAGCCGATGGCCCAGGCATTGCTGGCGTCGGGGGCGCTTACGCTGTAGAGCATGCTGTTATACGAGCCGCCGTTGGGACTGGAGACGATTTTCCAGTCGCTGCCGTCCCATTGCTCGATCAGCGTATTGGCATAGCCGCCATTGCCATAATAGCCCACGGCCAGGAATTGCGTTGTGCCACCGATGAGCGTAATGGACTGCAACCAGCTGCTCTCATTCCCCTGGTTGGGACTTTGCACAACACTCCAGCTGGTACCATCATAATGCAGGATAAGTGATTCAAATGTCGTCGTGTCCACACCAAGATTCTCATATGCGCCCACCGCATAGATATCACCGGCGGCATCTCCTGCTATGCCGTTGAGGTAGTTCAGTTCGGTTCCCACATTGGGGCTGGGAACGATACTCCAGCTCGTGCCATTCCAGTTTTCGATGAGCGTCTGCGACGCGTTGGCGCCGGAATATCCTACGGCCCAGACATCGGTCGAAGAGATTACCGATACGGCGTTCAGCCGGTTGCTGGTTCCCGCGACATTGGGGCTGGCAATGATACTCCAGCTGGTACCGTCCCAGTGTTCAATCAGGGTCGAATCAAGGCCGCCCGTATTCTCATAGCCCACCGCCCAGATATCATTAGCGGCGGCGGCGGCAACGCCATCAAGGACATCCAATTCAGATGCCGGACTGTTGGGGCTGGGAACAACCTGCCAGTTTGTGCCGTTCCATTGCTCAATCAGCGTCGAATTGTTATTATCACCGACTGCCCAGGCCGCGCTTGCAGCGACAGCCGTAACCGCCAATAAGCTGTTGCTTCCATTCACGGAGGGAGATGTCTGCGTTGACCACGAACCGCAAGAGGCAGACGCTACCGGGATTTTGCCGCGTACCAGGAATACGCCTATCACTATGGCCGCGGCCAGGAGAATGAGTGACGCTACGCGAAGAAATCTAGACATATCTTCTCTCCGTACTTTGCTGATGAGCGTTGATGGTTGATAATCTGGAAATCCATGTTGATGATAGGTAGTAATGCGTAATAAAAAAGTTGAGAATGGGTTAAGAGTTCGTGGAGGAATCAAGCAAGGTGTTATAAAGTTTCGCTCAACATTAATCTTACCTATACCCTACCTCTATCCCTCTCTGTTTCCTAGTTCCTGGTAAATCTTCACGAGGCGTTGTACATAGTGACTCCAACCGCTTGCGGCATCCAGAGCCAGCGCTTCAGGCGCTGGCAGCCTGTAATCGAGTGTTTGTGCGGCGATCATTGCGTGGGCCAGTGAATCGCGGCTGCCTGCTTCATAGAGGAGACTGGCGCGGGGTGGCAACATACCGCGAAAACGCGGCAGGTTGGGCGCAATTACGATACGTTCAAAAGAGAGCCCCAGCATGGCTAGCTCCAGCATGCCGGCGCAATGAATGGCGAAATGGGGCAGCACCAGGGCATCAGCAGCTCCCATGTAGAGAGCAACGTCCTCTTTGGAAGGCCCAGCGAGGTGCAGGTGAATGGCGGAATTATGCGCCGCCAGCTTCAAGATACGCCCGGGCATTCTTGCATCGACTGGGCAGCCCACAAGCAGTAATTGAGGATTCGCATGCGCAGGTGATGCTTTATCCCGAACAGGGGATCGACCCAAGCGGCCGGTCATGTCGGAAAATGCTGAGAGCAGGTAGAGCAGTTCGCGTTCAGTATGCATCGAAGCCAGGCACAGGTAGGCGAAACCAGCATTTACAGGGAAATCGAGCCGCAAGCGAGCTGCTGCGCGAAGTGGAGCCGGTGGATAATAACCGCGGAAACCGGGATGAGGCAGGCAACGCGCGCGCCGGCGCAGTGTTTTATCACGATAGAGCTGGTCGGGCTGGCGCGTATATGCAATAATCGCATCACTGGCATACATGAGCTTGCGCTCGTGCAGGCGAGGCGAGTGAAAGCGCAGCCCATGGGTACTCTGCCACCAGCCTCCCACGTCTGTTGTAACAATGCGTATTCCCCATTGATGTGCCAGCCAGAGACGAAACCAGAGCCTTTTTCGCTGCCGGTAGGTCAGGCGCAGCGCCCCTGGACGGTAAAAGTGTATGATGCCCAGCGCTTTCGCTTGAGAAGCGCGATGTTGCCAGAGCCATGAAAGCGGGATCCCGGCGCTTTGAAGACAGTCAATATCCAGCGCACCTAGCGCTTGCGCGACTAGATCCGCGGTCGGGTCTGGCGTGGTTGGGCGAATGAATAGCACGGCGGGCACCGTGAATACTGACGGGGCGCGCATGAGGAATGCGAGATGTTGCCGCAGGCGTCCTCTGCTGCGGGCCTGGTCCATGGCCGTGAGCAGGCGTTCGCTTGAAGAGCGCCTCGCCAGGCGCAGCAGAGGACGATGTACCAGGCCAAGAAACACTATTGCGCGCAGGTCACTCAGAGCAGCTCGCAGCAGGGCAGGCGCTTTGCGGTAGCTGATATCCCTGTATTGGGCCAGCACCTCGGAACGTCCCTGCCAGTATGCGCGCCCGGCAAAGAACGCACGAACCAGCCGCGGCGCGGTTACTCGATGCATCACAACGGCCTCCGGCTCATACCACAGCGCGCAGCCGGCGGAGCGCAGGCGCCGGCAAAGGTCCGCGACCTCCGCACTGGTCGGAGCATGCATGCGTTTGCTCAGAAACGGTGTGAAGTTGCCGGTCGCCCGCAGCGCTTCGATCTTTACTGAGAAGCCACAACTGCTAAAATTTTGCGTTTCAGCCAGTTGTATGCGTTCGCTCGCCGGGGCGAAATATCCCAGCATCTCAAGCATATCATCAGAGAGCCAATGGGGGCGCTTCGCCTCCCAACGCAGTTCGACTCGCGCGCCAATGGCACAGGCGCCGGTGGCCTGGTATGCCGTCCGCAGGCGGGCAAGAAAGTAGGGGTCTGCCACCGCGTCATCATCGAGAAAAACGGCTATTTCGCCCGATGCCGCCAGCAATCCAGTATTGCGGGCATAGGCCAGGCCATTCTGGGGCTCAACCAGGCATTGGACCTTCCAACTATCGCCAGGCGACTGCTTTGTCCGCGCACCGGCATCTACATAAGCGCGCACCGCGTTAAGCGTGCCATCGCTGGAACCATTGTCTATCACAATAACTTCAAATTCATCGTAGGCAAGAGTTTGACGACGCAGGCTGGCCAATGTGGTGAGAACCAGGTTGCGGCGATTGTAGGTACAGAGAATCACACTGAAATAGGGGGCTTTCCGAGCTACAGGAGCCTCCTGCCTATGCCGGTGTTCCGTGCTCACGCGGCCAGATTTGCGCGTATTGAGGCGTGATCGTTGCCGTGTGCTCACCGGTATACCTCCAGCATACACCTGCGGCAGACGACTATTGAGCAGGTGGCATACACAACCTGGGCGCTGGCGCTGGCAAATGCCGCACCGGAAACTCCCCAGGTGAGGGTGCATGGAAAAGCCAGGATAAGATTGAGTATTGCTGCCACAGCGCCCGGCCAGACCTGCGCCCGTTTGTGGCCGGAGGAAGCGAGACGTGTGATACTGGTTGTGGCGATGCTGCCAAGCACAGCGGAGATAAGTAAGATGCGGCAAGGTGTGACCGCGGGCAGGTAGGCCTCTCCAAAACAGGATGCGATGATATTGGGGCTGTATACAAACACCAGGATACCCATTGGAAGAGCAAGCAGCGCGGTATAGGCCGTAGTTTTGATCCATGCCTCGGTCGCATTCAAATAATGTTGGCCGGGGACATAGCGCAGGAGGAATGGCAACAGGCAGGTTGAGAGCAACGCGGGAGGAATGTTCATGAAACCGGTACATAGTATTGAGCCGAGCATGTAGAAGCCGAGCTCAGCGGCGCTGTGCCCGTGTCCCAGAAAGAGAAGCTCAGAGGGCTGCCAGACGATGCCATCCAGAATGAAGAGCAGCAATGGGCTGCTTAGCCCGCGTGTGAGGCGCTGCTTCAGGAGTAGACCCGGTGAGAGCGATTCTCTGAGCGGCAGCAAGCGCATGATGTAGAGTAGGGCAATGGTAAGCATGAAGAGGCTTGACGCTGCGGAGGCAAGCAAAAAAAATGCTGCCAGCGTCTGCCCTGGGTCCAGGTATGGCCAATCACTGCTAGGAGAGGTGGCTCCCGTCGTCTCAGCAGCTACGCTAGTTATTCTCCCGCCCGGAAGCTGCGTATAAATGGCGAATAAAACGAGTAGCAGCAGAACAATTGCGCCTATAAGCTGGATGGCTGCTAGCAGGTCGTAACGACGCAGGCTGCGCAGGGTAATGCTGGCTACCCCGTTCAAAAGCAGAGGCGGAACCGATAAGCCAGCTATGAGCAGCAGGAAGCCAGGGGCATTGCCTCCAAAAAAACGCGCAAATGGAAGAACCAGCAAGAGGTAGACAAGGCAATAGAGCAGAATTTTGCGATAGTGATGCCGCCACACAAAGTAGAAGATTCCGGCCATTAACCGGGGGGATTCGCGGCTGGCAATCTCACCGGTGTAGCGGCCGCTAAGTGCGGACATGCCTATACCGGTGACAGGTGCCGCGACGGTCGCAAGCCAGCGAATAAAAGAATAACTGCCGAAAGCCGCCGGGCCCAGCGAGCGCACAATCAGAGCCGTCGAGCAGAAGCCGAGTAAGGCGGCGCAGCCGACGGTACATAAACGCGCGGCTCCTGGCCGGACGACGCCCTGCCTTTTCACAAAAGAGAGAGTTTTTGGATGTTGTAAAAGCATATTCCCTTCCATCCCCACATATCCACCGGTTCACACAAAAGGAATTTTCACGATCAAGATTGGTAAGCAGAGTGGCCTCGCCGTGTCATTCTGAGCTGCGCTCAGAATGACACGGCGAGAGAGTGCTGACCGATCTTGCTGGAAAAGTTCATTATACGTCTACATACACATGCATGTGCCCCTCCCGATAGCATCTTCATAGTACAGTATGACATAGTATGACAAATTGATGAGCATGATATCTATTGCTCATTATCATATATGGTAGGGAACATAATCATTTAACTAAAGCAGATGTTGATTAAAAGGGGCGTGGAATGACAAGAGTGGTAATACTCGGCATAAGTGGATTAGACCCGGACCTCTTACGCGTGTATGGGTCATCATTGCCTGCTATGCGCCACTTGATGCTGGAATCGCCATTCCTGGAATGTAGATCGACTTTTCCTCCTGTGCCCGTTTCAGCATGGGCCAGCATCTATACGGGACGAAACCCCGCCAATCATGGCATTTCAGGCATCGGCAGCATGGATGATTTCGAGCACAGGGACCATCCGGCATTACCGGGACAAGGGATTGTCGAGGGTGAGACTTTCTGGGATATAGCAGGGCGCGCGGGCAAGCGAGTCTTTGCCAGCACGAAGATAGACGCGAATCAGGACCATTCCTCTATCATCTCTTTGCTGCGAAAGCCGGATGAGTTCTGCCGGGTGCTCTATGAAAGGACCTCACAGCAGGCGGCCGCCGGACTCAAGATGTTGAAACGCGCGCCATGGGACCTCTTCTTCTCGCGGTTCGATGCTCTGGATTACGTACAACACCTGTTGTGGCGCTATAGCGACCCCGCTGATCCTGGCTATCCCGGTAACACTCCCTACGCGCATCTTATCGCGGATTTTTATGATCTCTTCGACCGCATCACCGGCAGCTTTCGAGCGGCCCTGGGCCAGGAATGCGTGCTGCTGATAGTGAGCGGCTACGGGTTCGGAAGACGCTGCATACGACGCCTGCAGGTCAACGAATGGTTGCGCAGCCGGCAACTCCTGACGCCTCGCTCAAGGCCGCAGCACTGGTTTAGCCAGCGTTACCTGGCAAGACAGAGAAAGATACGACCGGCTGCATTATTCACACACTTGCAATTATGGGATGGGATGCCGGAAAGCCGGCCATCCCCGGCAAGCCATGAAAGCTTGCATCGCGAGCTTGCCGGGATACTTACAGAGAAAACGATTGCGCGCGTGGTAGACCTTGCTGGTATCAGTCCCTTTGGCGGGATCAAGCTGAACCGCGCGTGTATCGAGCAGCGCAATCATACATACGAGCAGGTGCGAAAGACTCTGCTGGTGGACCTGGCACAACTGCGGGTAAAAGGACAGCGCATCGTCAACTGGGCAAAGGCGCGTGAAGATGTCTACAGCGGCAAATTCATTGAGCGCTTCCCAGATATTCTTTTCGAGTTGCGCAGCGATTTCGGTGTAGATACGCAATTGTATGTCCCGCTCGTGACACAGGAACCAGTGCGTCGCTTTATTTCAGGCGAGCGCACGATGAGCGGGGTTTTGTTACTAGGAAATCTGCCTGAAAGAGCGCAGATTTGCGATGACATGCGCGAACCTTCGGTAGCAGATGTCGCTCCCACCATTCTCAGCTTGCTGGATGTAGCCGGCGCCAGACTTGATGGGAAGGCGCTTGTTCAGCTACAACCGGCGAATATCATTTAAAAGGTTGTCTTTTCTCATCTCTACTTCATTCAAACATACAATGAAGATGGCTGTAAATTTGTGAAGATATCGTTTTCTTGAGATTGGCGGTTTTTGACGCTTTCTCCGGCGTCGGATGCGCTCAAAACACGCCTTAAATTTGCGAGAGCCGCCTGGATGCGCTTTTTGAGGGTATTCTCGGACGTTTGCAACGTCTCAGACATTTCGAGTAGCGTCATGCCTTGATAATAATGCAAGATGATGACCGCTCGCTGCTTGATAGGCAGTTTCTTGATGGCACGCGCGATATCCCAATCGCGCTCCCGGAGCCCCTTGTGGTCATCGGCTATCTGTGCTGCCAGATCGGTTGCCTGTTCGGAGAGCGCCTGGCGAACGAATGCTGTCGAGCGAGCCAGGCGGCGCTTAAAACTGATGCATTGATTGACGACGATACGCATGAGCCAGGGACGTAACGCGCTTGCCTCGCGCAGGCTGGGCAGGTGCTGCCAGGCCTGAATCAACGCATCCTGCACAGCATCTTCCGCGATATCCCGATCTCCTACAATCATAGAGGCAGTACGCAACATCAAGGCGGCGTACTGGTGAACAATCTCCTCAAAGGCCTCTTTATCCCCTTCCAGGGCACGTGAAACCAACTGCTGTTGCTCATCTCGTTCGGATGGCACAATCGTATTTGCAACGATCGATCCTACTCGTTGCGTATATAGAGAGAACTCGTCTGAGGTTTCTAGATTCGGCTGCTCGCCGGCCACATTTTCGAGTTCGCTGTTTATTTCATCTAAAATATGCGGTGCCGCTTCATATGTTAATCCTGGCATTTCCCTACTCCTACTATGTTATGCAATCTTTATACAAATATATAACGTATATTGTACGTGAGAATAAGGTGGGTAGGCTCACGTTTTTGATGGTGAGGAAAAACGAAAAATTATGGGGAATGCATAGAAAAAGGAGCCTGGATAATCCTGGATGCCCCTTTTTTCTATGCTAAGAGGCAGCTATCCTAGCTTTTCTTCATGGTGAGGAACAGCTTCCTCCCTTGTGGATTTGCCGGTATTCTGTTGATCTACACCGGCAACGGAATCGGCTGCTCTAGTAGCGACTTCCTCAACAGTGGATTTGGGAGCGTTGGGAAACTGATCGGGGTGCGTTTCCCGCCAGTTCTGGTAGATGGCAATGAGGAGAGCCTGTAAAAGGCCCGCGATTGGTGAGGCAAGAACTGCGCCCCAGATGCCAAACAGTTCAGCGCCGGCGAGGAGGGCGACGAGAGCGACGGCAGGATGGAGACCGACCGCCTTGCCAACAATACGCGGCCCAACGACATCGCCCTCGATGATATGGACAACAATGAAATACGCCAGCACGAGGACGGCGATGAGCCATCCCTGGGTTAGCGCGATCAGAACGCAGATGGCCCCCGACGTCAGCGTCCCTAAAACTGGAATGAACTCCAGCACGAAAGCCAGCACGCCGAGCAGGACCGCGTAGGGAACATGCAGGATAGCCATGCCGATGCCCACGAGCAGACCGATTAAGAGCGAGAGTGTGACCTGGCCGCGAATATAGCCGCCGATGACACGGTTGAACGTATCTAAGAGAAAGATGGTACGCTCCCTCTCCATCAGGGGGACGTTGCGACGTATCCAGCGCACGGTGCGTTCGCCATCGATGAGCAGGTAGATACTGAGTACTGCCACCACGATAACATCGAGGATAAAGTTAGCGATGCCAGTCAATACGGGTAGGGCACTGCCAACGAAGCCCTCTGCCTGGTTTGCAATCTGCTGGCCGACCTGATTTATCTGTGCCTGCGTCACGCCGAAGCGATGAGCAAAAGCCACGATGGGAGTGAGGGGATTGGTCCCGCCATTACCGGTTAATGATTTCGCCAGCGCCCCTATCTGGTCTATTGCTGTGTTGGCGACAAAGTAGAGCAAGAGGCTGATTGCGCTTAGCACTACCAGGTAGACGATCAGAATGGCGATGATGCGCGGGATGAAGCGCGACAGAAACTTTACGGCCGGAGCAAGCGCGAACGCGAGCAGCGTCGCGACGGTTATGACGAGCAGCGTTCTGACGACCCAACCAAGGGCCCACAGGACGACAAGCCCAAGGCCAATCCAGGCCAGAATAGCGATCGGTATATCTCGTCTCTGTGCCCATTTCGAGGCTACCTCGGGAGCGACATTGACGCGAAATTTGTTGAGGCTGTTGCTATCTAAAGGCATAAATGGGTTTCTTTCTTATCGAAATCAGGGTCTTGACCGCCTACAAGCACGTTATGCGAAGCCAATATCATGAACATATTGTACTATATTTCATAAGAACACGCGTATGTTTAGGAAATAATTTCAATCAGAACGAACAAGAGCCAGGATACCATCTTATAAAAATCCTGGCTCTTGTTCGTTCTGATTGAAGGTGGCTGGGCTGGGGTGCAGGGATTCGAACCCCAATTGGCCGATCCAGAGTCGGCAGTCCTACCATTGAACGACACCCCAGTATTGTTCGCTCGTGAGGTGTATGATACCCTACCTATTGCGAGTTGTCAAGAGGCGGTCCTGCCATCCACTCATAATTCTTGCAGCGGGCCTACGGCCCGTCAGGACGGGAGGGGAAGCAAGCGGGGACACCCCGCACCCCGGCAGGGGTGAAACCCCTGCACCCCGAGTTATGAGT
>Ga0070737_10001236_pt1 | contig 38479 bp, 38 predicted proteins | sample Coa_R1_10_FD_66438 | JGI IMG/M metagenome (GOLD analysis project Ga0070737, IMG submission 66438) | Surface soil microbial communities from Centralia Pennsylvania, which are recovering from an underground coalmine fire - Coalmine... | ecosystem: Environmental > Terrestrial > Soil > Unclassified... | reverse complement strand
TGCGGGCGCTTGGGTCGCTTCGGAAGCAGAGGCCGAATCTTTTCCCACTGCGCGTCGGTCAGCAGCCGACCGTATCGTGGCATCGGCCCTCCCCCTGGCGCTGCGCTTCTTTCTTACCGCAATGGGGAGAAACCAACTATGGTGTCGTCAACACCTTGTACCCAGTTTTGCAACTGCTTCTAGGCATCCCTATCGAAGGGGGAAGTTCATGGGCCCTCGCCGGCCGGAACGCGACGTTCGGATACTCAGTCGGCGTTCTTTTTGATCGTTGGCCCAGTCTGATTGCCGGGAAGAAGGTCCGTCTTGATGGTGATTTTCTGCTTGGGCCGGAGATTTACTTCGGTGGTGAAGTCCTGGTATCCCGCAAGCGCAATGCGGATGTGGTGTTTTCCGGGCGCGATTACCATGGCGCGGCCGAGTCCGCCAAACTCGTGCGGAGTGCCCACGTACGTTCCGTCGACGAACACGGCCGCGCGATCGGGGGTAACTTTCAATTTTATTTCCGCTGTCGGGCCGTGAGGATACTGTGCCTTCGGATCGCGCAGGAGATGAACGAACAGGGTCGTCGTCTTGCCCGGCTGGACGTTGATCTTCTGCGTGAAAGGCGTGTAGCCATCCTGACGAACGTCGATTTCATGGTCACCTGGCAACAGTAAAATTTTCTTGTCGCCCTTCAACTCGTTGACGAAGCCGACGTACTGCCCATCGACCCAGACGCCGGATGTCTTGTCGACTTTTGTTTTTCCCTGGATGTTAATTTGTCCCAGCACGCGGTTCGTCTGCGCCTTGCCTGCCGCTGGATAAAGAAGTCCAAAAAACACTGCGAGCATAGTCCCCAACCACAGTCGTGTATGTCGTTTCACACGATCCCCCATCTGAAGAATTTCTCGGCGATTGCACTCCGGGCTGGGCCTGCCGGACTACTGTACACCGTAGATCTCTATCGTACATGCACGTAAAGCTCGTGAAACGGGGAAAATACGCCTTCGGATGTGGCCCGGTAAAACTTGTAATTCAATTGACACTTAATTCGCGCTAGACTTTGCGCTTGCCCCGCCGCTCATTGAGAGTAGCGGTGACTTTGCTCGCATTGTGCGCTCTCACCACGTGCGCTTAAGACGCCAAAGCACCGCCGTCAGAACCCAGCGTCGTTCTCGCGAAACTGGGGCCCATCACCTACCCGCTGATCGCGCGAGCTGCGCACATCACTGGCGACGTGACGGTGGAACTTCAGATTGCGCGAGATGGAACAATCCAATCTGCCACTGCAGTCGGCGGACCGGCGCTCTTGTACCAGGCTGCACGCGAGAGCGCTCAGCAGTCACAGTTCGAGTGTCGCCACTGCACAGACGAGCTGACCACTTATCGCCTGCTCTATTCGTTTCGCCTCGTTTATCCGAAACTTGGCAGTGAAGAGCAACGCGAGTGCTTCCGAACCTATAAGGCGCAGGTCGCTCCGAGCGTGGTTCTCGCCGGGAATCGCGTAACATTTACAGAGGGAGCGGAAGTGTATATCGAGTGCATCGTCTCCTACAAAGTCCGCTCTTGGAAGTGTCTCTACCTGTGGCGCTGCGGCAGTCGGCTCTGAGTCTCTGTGGCGAATTCCCGCGTATTTCTGCGATAATCGCCCATTCGTAAGCCCGTACGAAACGAGATGACACGGCATGCCTGATTTTGCTCCGTCCATTTCCCGGCTGATCGACGAACTCAAGCGTCTGCCGGGCATCGGCCAGAAGACCGCGCAGCGGTTGGCGTTTTTCCTCCTGCGCGTCGATCGCGAGCAGGCGCTCGCGCTTTCCGACGCCATTCGCGAAGCGAAAGAAAAGGTCCGTGAATGTTCGGTCTGCAACAACATCACGGATACCGACCCTTGCCACTTCTGCGCCAGCGCCACCCGCAATCGCGCGCAAATCTGCGTCGTCGAGGAGGCTGCCAACATCCAGGCGATCGAAAAGACCCGCCAGTTCAACGGCCTCTATCACGTCCTCGGCGGCTCGCTTTCGCCGCTGCAGGGCATCGGCCCCGATCAGCTCAAAATCAAAAGCCTCATCGAACGCCTCAAGGGCGGCGCCGTCGAGGAAATCATCATTGCCACAAATCCCACCGCCGAAGGCGAAGCTACCGCCGTCTATCTTTCCAAGCTGATCAAGCCGCTCGGCGTCCGCGTCACCCGCATCGCCATGGGCATCCCGGTTGGCTCCGACCTCGAATACGCCGACGAAGTCACCATGCTCAAAGCCATGGAAGGCCGCCGCGACCTGTGATTTGTCGCGGACACTGCAGCCGTTGACTCAGACGGTGATGGGATATTCCAAAACGGGAATTTGAACCCCCAAAAATCGCAAGTAACGGTTGAACTTTCTCTCCTCGCAAGCGCCTCAACCTAAAGGACGTGCGCTAATCGACACACCTGTGTCGATTTGCGTCGTGTGCTAGCGTAGTAGTGAGGCTCTGGAGGAGCCGCGATGAATGGGGAGAGAGCGAGAAAATTCGGTTCTCGCAGATACTGGGACCAAAAAGACTTAGGTGCAGCGATGGGTCCACTAACCCAGCACGCAACGCTTCGTCCTCGCTTCCTCGCATCCGCGCCCCGATGCACCTGGATGATCTGGTCCCAACGGTTTCAGCATCGAGACTGCCGCACCTTTGAGCTAATCGATACACAAACGATTAGAAAGGCACGCAAGTTGTTGAAAACAAATGAAGCCCCACCGTTCTAATCGATACACATTCCAGGTCCGAATGGCGCGCAATTTACGCCGCCAAAATTCATCCCTCACTTACGGTTCGCAGGTGCTGCGGCAATTCGCGGATCGAATCGAGCAGCAGATCCGGACGCGCGGCGCGAATTCGTTCGGCGGTGGGGAATGGGCCCAGCACTCCAATCGGCCGCACTCCGGCGCGCCGCGCCATTTCGATATCCTCCGCCGCGTCGCCGACATACACGCAATCCTCGGCGCGGGCGCGGAGCCGCCGCAGGGCAAGGTGAAGCGCGGCAGGGTGCGGCTTTTTGCGCGTGGAATCCTCGCTGAAAACACACGCGGCAAAGGTTCCCTCGAATCCCAGCGCGTCAATTTGTCCGCGGACGCGGTCGCGGCTCCCGCTGGTCACAAGGCCGAGCTGAAATCGTTGCGCCAGCCGCCGCACCACGCTCCGTGCTCCGGGCAGCAGTTTGGGCCGTTCCGCCGCGTACGCCGCGCGCCACAGCCGGTCCGCTTGACGCCATTTCGCGCGCGGGATCCTCGCCGCGCGATAGACTTCGTACCAATTCGGGCAGTAGTGCTGTTTCAGATCAGCTTCGCCCCAGTCGATTTCGAGTGCCCGAAACATGGTTATGTACGCGCGGACGTCCGCCGCATACGAATCGAGCAGCGTGCCGTCCCAATCGAGCAGGACCACCCGCGCATGCATCGGCTTGGTTTTCACCGAAGACGAGTTCACGGCGGAAGAATCGTAACAGAGGTGGGCGCACTACGGCTCGCCGGCAAAAGCAACCTGACTGTGGAAAACTATTTGGAACTACCGCGAAGCGAAGCGCATCGGGATCACGTCGTCGCGGCGCAGCGCAAAATCGTCAAAACTCGCCGCGTAGCCACGCCATCCCGGCACATCGCATTCTTCAGCCCGCACGATGTGCGCGGCGGTGCACATCTGCACCGTGCCGAAGCCGGCGGGCCGCTCGACCAGCGCCACTTCCAGTTCGATGGCGGCGCCAGGCTGGATATCGCGCGGCGCAAGAAAGTAGATTCCGCTGGAGCTGATGTTGCGCGTCACGAGCGTGACCGGATACGGTTCCGGCCGCCCATTGATGCGCGTCAGGCGCAGCGGCAGCGCCAGCGAAGCGCGCGGATACCGGCGGCGTTCTTCGGCCACGCCGATGGCGTGGGTCGGCACGCGCGTGAATCTGCGCGGTCCCGGTTTTCCCGAATGTGCTGTTGTGGATTCTGTGAGTTCAACTTGACGTTCACGCAGCGGCGAGCGCGTAACTTGCTCTCCAGCCCAATCTGGAGCAGCTCCCATGGCACATCCCCCAAGCCCTATCCGTCAGTGACCCCCGTGCGGACAGGTCCGCCCAATATGCTCGCACGGATTCCGATGGTCAAGGTTCAAACCGCGCGGGTGTCCTATTATGCAACATCTGCTCATGTGTCTGAATTTGCGCTATTTGCAGCGACTTTGAGGTACTACTGGTTCTTTCACCATGCGTACACATTGGGCGCGAGAATCGGATAGCGGTGTTCGCCCGGCTTTCGATAGAGTGAGCGCGCGGGAGAAATAACAGCGGAATTCACAGCCGATGAGAAGGCGAAACAAGTGCGGGAACAAAATTTGGGAGGGCAGCAATCGCCGCTCGTTGTGGGAGGCGATCCGTACGCGCGATCGATCTGCCGACGGCGCTTTCGTTTATGCCGTGCGATCGACGGGAGTGTACTGCCGTCCGTCGTGCCCGGCGCGCAAACCGCGAGCGGCGAACGTACATTTCTTCCGGCTGCCCGCTGCCGCCGAGCGCGCTGGATTTCGCCCCTGCCGGAGATGCAAGCCCGGAAATACGACGATTCGCGACCCGAGGCTGGATGCAGTGGCGAGAATTTGCCGGCTGATCGACTCGCGTGTTTTGGCGGACACGCGATCGGGTGCCGCGATTGACGCGTCGTTGACGCTGCCGGCCCTCGGCTCCGCTGCTGGAATGAGTCCGCATCAGTTGGAACGCGCCTTTCGCAAAGCGATGGGCATTACGCCGCGGCAGTATGCAGACGCGGTTCGCATGCGACGGTTGAAATTGCAGCTAAAGAAAGGAGACGACGTGACTACCGCGCTTTATGACGCTGGTTTTGGCTCTTCGAGCCGCCTTTACGAACGCGCGCCTTCGCAACTGGGCATGACGCCAGCGGAATACGGACGCGGCGGTGCCGGCATGACTATCGGCTATACCATCGCGGATTCGCCGCTGGGCCGCCTGCTGGTGGCGGGAACGCAGCGGGGCATCAGCGCTCTTTACCTGAGCGATTCGGATGCGGTGCTTCGCGATGCGTTGCACAAGGAATATCCGCGAGCGGAGATAATCGCTGATAGCAAAGGCGAAGGCGGTTCGAGCAGCAATCTCTCGAAGTGGGTCAGGCAGATCGTGGAGCATCTGCGCGGCCGGGAGCCGCACCTCGATTTGCCGACAGACGTGCGCGCGACGGCGTTTCAGCGCCGCGTCTGGCAAGAACTGCGCAAGATTCCTTACGGCGCCACGCGGACGTACAGCGAAGTGGCCCGCGCAATCGGGAAACCCTCGGCGGTTCGCGCGGTGGCTCGCGCGTGCGCCATGAACCCAACGGCAGTGGTGGTTCCGTGCCATCGCGTTGTGGGCAAAGACGGAAAACTCACCGGATACCGCTGGGGAATGCGCCGCAAGGAAGCGCTTTTGAAGACGGAGTCGCAAGCGAGCGAGAAAGCGGCCAAACGACCGTGAAGAAGCATGCAGATGCGATGAGTTGCGGCGGGACGCGGCCGGCTAGCTCTGCAGCTTTACCTTCTGCGTGCCCTTTGGCCAATTGGGACGGAAGCGGGAGTCGGGAATGCTGGGATTTTGAACGACGTTCGTATATTTGACGATGGAATAGTCGCCGGAGCCTGCTTCAAAAAACTCCTGCTGAACCGGCAGCCAGGTGGCCTCGCTCAGCCAGATTTCGATTCTCGAAATCTCGTGCCGAACTCGATCGGATTTGGGAGTGAGATCGAGGACCACGACGGGCTGGTCGCCGATGCGTTCTTCCGGCAGCATTTTGACCTGGTAATCTTTTTCGATCTCCGAGCCGCGGGAGCCAAATCCGAGCTGAAGGAACTGTTCGACGAGGGCGCGATTTTTGCCGAGGTTGTACTCCTCCACGCGCTTCAATCCGGGATTATAGATATAGAGATTGTCGCCGGTGCGAAGAATGGTTCGTTTGTCGGGCTCGGTGAACTGCAGAAGCATTTTGTCGCCGCGGATGAGAATGTCACCGCGCTCGGTCGAGCGGTCGTTCACCACGACGGTGACTTTGGTGCGTTTCATGCTAGCGGAGAGGCTGTGAAAATTTTTTGTTTCGCGATCAAGCTGTTCGCGAACGGCACTCCACGTCCAGGCAGGATGGTTCTGGCGCGCGGGAGCCGCGATCAGCGTGGGCGTCGTGCAAGCGACCAGCCACAAGACGATCAGCGATCCCGCGTGTTTCCACCCCAAAGAATTTTCCTCCGTGAAAAAATCGCGCGCCACAAAAACCAAATTCATCTTAGCACAGCGAACTTCGCGCAAAAAATGTCGGGCCGCACGGAATCGTCATGGACGAATGGTGTCATGCGCAGCCGCCGGGAACAGATGGCGAACAGTGCACACGCTCATCTAATTTATTTGGAACGTGCTTCGAAGCGAGACTACAATCGCGCCCGGGGATTGAACAAAAAAGGGCTTGACAAGAAATGGCACCCTATGGAGAATGGGCCGCGCGCCAGTTCCTGCCTTCCCTAGAAAGTGACGTTCCTCCCCTTCGCATCGCCGGGAATAGTCTGCGAGGAGACCGGTGGCGGAAAAAGATGGCATAGCTACGAGCATGGAACTCGATCGAGAAGTAATCCGATGTCAAGTATGCGGTTTGGTGCAATATCGCACCCGCACGGGCAACTGTCGTCGATGCCTGCGCTTGCTGCCACCCAAGGTGACGTTTGTAATTCCGACGCCGTCGCCTCAAGACCTGCCGGGCGATGACCGGCAACTGTTCGAGAACTGGCCGAACCGGGAAACGGTCGAAAACATCGGCCAGCGCATCCGGCAGTTGCGTGAGTCGCGCGGCATGACGCAGAGCCAATTGCAGGCGCGGTCTCGCGTCTCGCGGTCCTATCTGTCCCGAATCGAAAGTGGACAAATGACCCCGAGCCTCGGCACGTTGGAAAAGATCGCCGAGGCGCTGGGCGTTGGGCTGAACCGGTTCTTCGTTCCGGAATCGAACGGTGAAACGGTTCTCGAGGATCCGTTCATTCAGGGACTTCGGCCGTTCTTGCGGCAGCTCGATTGGAATCAGTGGCAGGGAATTCTAAAGCGTTTGCAGGCCATCAGCGAGCACGTGAGCAGCAGTCCGCCGCCCATGCGCCCACTGGCGACCGCGCATTCGCCGGAACGAATTCCGGCGCACTTGCCGCGACGTCAGCATCAGGCGAGTGGCCATACCGCCACCGCTCTGCACCGGTAGGGAGCAGCAACAAAGATTCGAACGGGACGCGGGCTGGCGAAAGTCAGCCCGCGGCGCGCTCGAAAATGTGCTACGCACAGGCGGTTTTGACGCCTTCCCGTATCGATCCCAGATGAGGAAACGATCCATTCGTTTATCTGCCGTCGTTTGATCCAGTTGCCGGCACACCCTGTCCCGCCGATCGCCGCAGCCGGAAGCTCGCGAACACCGGAATCAGGAACAAAATGGCAAGCGGTGCTGTGATCATGCCGCCGACAACCACGCGGGCAAGGGGCTGTTGAGCCTGCACGCCGATTCCGGTAGCCACGGCTGCGGGGAGCAGGCCGAGGCCAGCCGCCGCACACGTCATCAAGACTGCCCGCATTTCCGCGATGCTGCCGCTCGCGATCCCTCCCAAGCCGGGCTTCGCGTCCCTTTCCTTTTCCTTCCGACGGATACCAGACACCATTACGACGCAGCCAAGCGTGCAAACGCCGATCACCGAGGCAAATCCCACTGCCGCGGATATGCTGAATGGAGTGCCGGTAATCAGCAGCGACAGCAGGCCGCCCGTGGCCGCGAACGGTAGCGTGAGCAAAACTAACAGGGCATCGCGCAATGAATTGAAGGCGGTGAAGAGCAGCCCCAGAATGATGGCCAGACTGATGGGAATGATTACGGCAAGCCTGCGCTCTTCGTGGCGAAGGCTTTCGTATTCTCCCGCCCATTCGAGATGGTAGCCTTCGGGCAGGCGTATTTTTTGAGCGATCCTTCGCCGGGCTTCCTGAACCGTGCTGGAAAGGTCGCGGCCCCGGACGCTGAATTTTATCGGGATGTAGCGGCGACCGCCCTCGCGATATATCGTGAACGCGCCCTCATGCAGCGTGACATCCGCCACCTGGCCGAGTGGGACGCGATTTCCGTCCGGCGTGGGCAGAAGGATATTACGAATTTCCTCGGGAGACTCGCGGTATCGCTTCTGATAACGGACCACGAAGTCGAACCGCCGGTCGCCCTGAAGGATTTGTGTGGCGGCGATGCCTCCGATGGCCGCTTGCACGACGGCATCCACATCCTGAGCCATCAATCCGTAGCGGGCGCTGGCGGTGCGGTCAATTTTCACCAGAAGTTCGGGCTGGCCAGTTTCGGGAAACACTCCCAGGTCGGCAATGCCGGGCACGCCAGCCATAACGTCGCGAATCTTATTGGCTTCGGCGACCAGCACGTCAATATCGTCGCCAAACAGCTTGACGGAGTTTTCGCCCTTTACGCCGGACATGGCTTCTTCGACGTTGTCCTGAATGTTTTGAGAAAAGTTGAAGTCAATGCCGGGAAATTTTTCGAGCCGGGCGTCCATTTGGCGGATCAGATCGGGTTTGCTAACGCCGCTCGGCCAATCGCGAGGGTTCTTTAGCGAGACCATAAATTCAATGTTGTTGAATGTCGTGACGTCGGTACCGTCATCCGGCCTGCCCATTTGGGAGACGACCTGGGTCACCTCCGGATACGTGAGCAGAATTTCGCGAATCTCGTGCGCCATCCGCGCGCCGGTTTCATAGGACGCATCTTGCGGGAGAGTGGCGCGAACCCAGAGATTGCCCTCCTCAAGGGCGGGCATGAATTCGCCGCCGAGGAAGGATCCAAGAGTGAGCGTGACGGCCAGCGCCGTGGCGGCCACCGCCAGCACGCTTTTGCGGTGGCCGAGCGTCCACGTGAGGGCGCGCGTGTAGCGGCGGCTTAGGAACTCTACGAGGCGGGTCTGGTGCTTTTTGATTTTTTCCGGCCGAATCCAAGAGGCCAGCACCGGCGCGAAGAAAATCGCGAAAAGTGTCGCGCCGGTCAGGGCGAATCCATACGTCTCCGACATCGGAGCGAAAATCTTTCCCGGCACGCCCTGCATGCTGAAGAGGGGGATTAACGCGACGATGATCACCAGCACCGAGAAGAGCACGGGACGGACCGCCTCGGCCGTCGCATCCGCCACCACGTCCAGCGGCGCGATGTCCGGGGGCGCCGCTTGCAGGTGCCGATAGATGTTCTCCAGCACGATCACGCTGGCGTCCACCAGGATGCCGAAGTCAATGGCGCCGATGGAAATCAGGTTTGCCGACCCGCCGGCCAGCACCATCAGCGCGAAGGCAAACAACAGGGAACAAGGGATGGTCAGCGCGGCAACCAAGGAGATGGGAATGTCGCCGAGGAAAATGATCAAGATGCCGGTCACCAGCGCCAGTCCCATGAGCACGACATCGCGGACCGTCGCCGTGGTCAAGTCGATCAGGTCAGTGCGATCGTATAAGGTGATGAGCTTCATGCCACGAGGCAAGAGACCGTGATTCAATTGCTTGACTTTTTCGTGCAACGCGCGCAAGGCGGGGAGGGACTGTTCGCCTCGCTGCAAAAGGACGATTCCTTCAATCGCGTCATCGTTGTGATTGACGCCCACCAGGCCGAGCCTCGGTTGGAACCCCTCATGCACGCTGCCGAGTTCATTCAGATATATGGGCACTCCAGCGTGCTCGGCGACCACCACGTTGTCCATATCCTGGAGATTTTGAAGCAGGCCGATGCCGCGTACGTTGACGCTTTGGCTGCCCATGGTGAGGTAATTACCGCCGGCATTGGCGTTGCTGGCGGAGACCGCCGATACGACTTGTGGGAGGGACACATTGAATTGCAGCAGCTTCGAGGGATCGATGTCAGCGAGGTACTCCCGGGTGGTGCCACCGAACGAGGCGACGTCCACGATTCCAGGCACCTGCTTGATTTCCCGCGTCACGAACCAATCTTGGGTTGCTTTTAGTTCATTCAGGCTGTACGAAGGACCATATAGCTCGTACCGGTAGATTTCTCCGATTGGCGATTCCGGCGAAAGTTGCGGGGTGAGTCCGGCCGGCAGAGATAAATTTTGCAGACGGTTGAGCGCCTCCTGGCGATCCCAGTAGTAGTCGCTATCGTAATCGAAATAGAGCTTCACGTCGCTCAAGCCGAAGATGCTGATCGAGCGCACCTGATTCAGATGCGGCATTCCGAAGAGAGCTGTTTCCAGAGGTACGGTCACCTGCTGTTCCATCTCCTCGGCGGACCAGGAGGGGTTTTGGGTAATGAACTCCACCATAGGCGGCGATGGATCGGGGTACGCCTCGATATCCAGACGCGAGAACATGTACGCGCCGCCCGCCATCCATCCGGCGAGAGCCACGACCACGATCGGCCTGAAGCGCAGCAAAGATTGAATGAGTTTTCGCACCGGCTAGTTCTCGGTTGCTTCCCGCAGCAGCAGCGCTCCCTGCGTAACCACGGTTTCGCCGGGCCGCAAACCTTCGGCGACTTCCAGGGATGAGCCCAGAGCGCGCCCGAGTGTAACAACCTGTTTTTGATAGATCCCGTTGGCCTTGGCGACATAAACGTAGGCCATGGCTCCTTCTCGAATCACAGCCGTCGCGGGGAGGACAATCGCCTTGTCGGTGGAACGGAGGATGCGGATGATCCCAAACATTGAGGGTTTCAGGCGTGCGCCTGGATTTGGGAGCACGACGCGAACGTGCAGGGTGCGCGTCACCGGATCGACGGCATCCGAGAGCACGCCGACGCGCCCGCGCCAAATCTGGTCCGGATACGCATCCACGAGGACCTCCGCGGGTAGTCCCGGCCGGACCGCCAATAAATCCTTTTCGTAGATATCGCCCACGGCCCACACGCGGGAAAGGTCCGCGATGGTGCAAAGCGGTTGCGCAGCCGCTAAAGCGTTCGAGTACTCGCCCGGTGCTGCACCAACATCCAAAACAACGCCGGACTGTGGCGCGGCCAGCGTCAGATGAGTGGATGCGCGCGAGGGGTCCATGCCCATGGCGACAATTTCTTCGCGCGCGGCCTCCACGTCTGCGGCGGCGGATTGTTCGTCGGCGCCAGCCTGCTGGTAATCCTTGGTGGCGATGGCGTTGTGGGCCAGCAGGTCTTTCGCGCGTGCGAGCGCCTGCTGCTTCACCTCGTAATCAGCGAGCGCTTTGTGATAATCGGCAACGGCGCGCGTTAGATCGGGGCTATCGAGAATCGCCAGGGTTTGCCCCCGGCTGACCCATTGCCACGGACGCACTTTCATCGCGAGAATGCGTCCGCCAGCCGGAGGGTAGACATGCACGACTCGCGTAGGATCGGCTTCAATCCGCGCGGGCAACGGCAGGTAATTGGGGACATTGCTTTCCTGCACCACCGTGGTCACAATTCCGCTGGAATCCGCGGCGGCGTAATCGATCCTTTTCGGCGCGCCATTGCGGCGCGGCCGCGGGCTCGCAGACGCCGCCCGCGTTTTGGCTGTGCCGCATCCGACAAGCGCAATTGCCAGGACCATCGCGGCAGTCAGCCGCGGGATCAGGTCGATTTTTTTCAGGCTCATCTTGCAAACTCCCATGCCAGGTCCGTAGTCGGGCCTCGGAGAACTTTTGGGCGGGCGAACGCGTCCCGCTCAGCTGGATTTTGTGGTTGGAGTGCCGCGCGGAATCCGGCGCGGCTTATCGGCTAACTGCGAATCGGAGGAGCCCTGCCGCGTTGCGAACAAAAGGATGTGGAGAGTAAACCTGGAAAACTGAAATGCGGGCAGGAACGGTCTAGCAGCGGCGCGTGAGCAAAGCAGACTTTTGCGAACAAGCCGGCCCTTGACGGAAAGGCGAATGGTTCACCGCGCAGTCTCCGGCCGTGCAAAATCGAGGTTTCCGCCGCGCGATCGAAGGCAGCCGGAAACGCGCTCGGTTGCTCCGCGCGGAATCGACCGTGCCCGTCATTCAAAAGAATCGCCACCGGCCGGTTGAGCCATGCGGTGCTTAGCACCAGATCAACTGCGTGATCGCCGTTGACGTCCGATGCGGAAACGCGCAGCCCGCCGAATGGCGCTACCACGCCGATCAGTTGCCATCCGGAGTGCGTTAATTGCAGCTGGATCCAATATTGAGTTCCGACGGGGCTATTTTGTCCGGGTTCAACGCGCGCCATGTCCGGGCGCCGGTCACCATCGAAGTCCGCGATTGCGAACTGAGGAAAAGAGCTGCTTGCCGTTAATAAGGCGCTTGAAGACGCAGGCGGTGCTATTCGCCGGGCAGCAAAGGCGACGAGCGAGAATGACAAGAGGAAAGTGGCAAGGCATGCGGCGAGCAGCGCAGAAAGTCTGTTCTTGCGAGACGCCGCGCGGATGAGGCGGGAAGCTGTTGTCGACATGGCCGAATACCACGATCAGGATACCATTTCGGGTTAACGAGACGAAACCGACGCTATGAAATTCACGAAGCCGGGCGCACCCAAGGTCTGGTTCTCGGCCGCAATGGGCTCCGATCGAACAACGGTGTCTCTCAAGAGAAATTTAAAATCCGGCAAGCTCGATAGGACGTTTAGTAGAAGCGGACCTTGACGTCCTGCCCGGAGATGTGGACGGAATCGATGAAGCGCACATGCTGCTCATCGAGGCTCATAATCAATGATTGCGTGCGGACGCCGCCGCCGAAGAAGCGGACGCCGCGAAGCAGGCTGCCGTCGGTGACGCCCGTACAGGCGAAGATGAGCTTCTTGCCCGGCGCCAGGTCGGCCGTATCGTAAATTTTCTTTCCATCCTTGATGCCCATCTGCGCGAGGCGTTCTTCATGTTCCGGCTTTGAAACGATCAGCCGGGCGAGTATCTGGCCGTTCAGGCAGCGCAAAGCCGCCGCGGTGAGGACGCCTTCGGGGGCGCCGCCGATGCCCATAACGGCGTGGACACCGGTGCCGAGAAGAGCGGTGCTGATACCGGCGGAAAGATCGCCATCGGAAATCAGGCGAATACGCGCGCCTGCTTTGCGGATATCGCGGATCAGATTTTCGTGGCGGGGCCGGTCTAGGACGATCACCACCAAATCTTCCACTTTGCGATCAAGGCTGCGGGCGATGGCGCGGAGATTGACGGCCACCGGAGCATCGAGATCCACGAACCCGCGGGAGCTGGGGCCGACGATGATTTTCTCCATGTAGAGATCTGGCGCGTGGAGAAGTCCGCCGCGATCACTGGCGGCAAGCACGGTGATGGAGTTGGGGGCGCCGGTGGCGCAAAGATTGGTGCCTTCGAGGGGATCGACGGCGATGTCCACCTGCGGGTAGGAGTGACTCTTGTCGCGAACCGCGGCGCCGACCTTTTCACCAATAAAGAGCATGGGAGCTTCGTCGCGTTCGCCTTCGCCGATTACGATGGTGCCATCCATTCCGACGGAGTCCATTTCAGCGCGCATGGCCTCGACAGCCGCCTGATCGGCACGCGTGCCGTCGCCGTAGCCCATGGTGCGGGCAGACGAAATCGCGGCGCGTTCGACGACGCGCAAGAATTCGAGGCTCAGAGCTCTTTCCATAGCAGACTCCCGGATGTGAAGTTGAGACCGGCAGGCAGGAACAGCCGCCTTGGGCGGATATGATACACCAGCAATGCGGAAGGTTACGCGCGAAGGTACAGGTGCGAGGTCAGGCGCGAACTGTACTCGCGATTGGGCGATATGGTATCCTGTGCGCGCTTTCAGACAGACTCACGCAGGAAAGCGTCACGCCCCTAGGCATATTGCAGTTTCGCAGGCACACCCGAAACCGGGAGTTCGTCGAGCGGTGCGCACCAGGAGGGCAGGCGTCCGATTCCGCGGGAATGAGCGTCAGGACGGTAACGCAAATGTCAACAGCAGTGGCATCGACGGAAACGGTTGCACTGAGTCTGGCCCATTCGCCCGATAGCGACGATGCATTCATGTTCTACGCGCTGGCGACGGGCAAAGTGCGGCTTCCGGGCGTGAAATTCACGCACGTGCTCTCCGACATCGAATCGTTGAACGAGGCGGCTCGCCAGGAGAAGTACGACGTGACCGCGCTGAGCTTTTTCGGGTACACGTTTGTAGCGGATAAGTACGTGCTGCTCGATTGCGGCGCGAGTTTCGGCGACGGATACGGGCCGATCGTGGTGGCTTCCAAACCGATTAAGAAAAACGAGCTGGCTGGACGCAGAATCGCCGTAGCGGGAACGAAGACCACGTCGTATCTGGCGCTGAAGTTGTTTGAGCCGAAGGTGGAGACGGTGACGATGCCGTTTGACAAGATTCTGGATGCGGTGCAGGCGAAAGAGGTCGAAGCGGGCCTGCTGATTCATGAAGGTCAACTGCTCTTTTCGCAGATTGGGCTGCAGAAGGTTGTGGACCTGGGTCAATGGTGGCATGAGTCCACCGGATTGCCGCTGCCACTGGGAGCGAACGCGATCCGGCGGTCCCTGGCACCGAAATTGGGGCGGCAAGTGGCACAGGTGATTCGCGACAGCGTAAGCTACGCGCTGGAACACCGAGAGCCCGCTCTTGAATACGCCATGCAATTCGCGCGCGATATGGATCCGGCGTTGGCGGACAAGTTTATCGGCATGTACGTGAACAACTGGACGCTCGGATACGGCGAGAAGGGCCGGCGCGCGGTGCGTGAATTGCTCGGACGGGGGGCCGCGGCGGGGCTGGTTTCCGCGTCGTTCGAGGCTGAATTTTTGCCGGAAGCGGCTTGATTTGGAAATTCCTCAGAGTAGTTCCGCCGCAGAGATGCTTAACGCGACCCGCGAACTATTGACGCGGCCTGAATTTCCGTCAACGATCAATTCGATCAGGGCATAAGCGCGAGGATGGGGTGCGACGCATTCTGTCAACGTATCGGTGGGTGAATCAGCCGCTCACGTCCATGCTGCTGGGGCAGATCGCCCGGGCGGATATCCCGGCTGTCGAGATTTTCTGCGCGTCGGTGCATTTCGACTACCGCTCAGGCGAAGCGATCCGGGATCTGGCCAGCGCGCTTTCGGAGCACGGACTGGAACTGCACTCGCTCCATTCACCCACCGAACGCGACGCAATTTCAGGACATCAGACCGGAATGCCGATTTCGATTTCCGATCCCGAGCGAATCCGGCGGATCGACGCGGTGGACGAGGTGAAGCGCGCGCTAGAGGTCGCCGAGCGCATACCATTCGCGTATCTCGTGCAGCACATCGGCAGCGGGCGGCAATCGGCCGATCCACGAAAGCTGGACGCGGCATTTGCGTCGCTCGAGAACCTTGCGATATTCGCGAAGCATCGCGGCGTGACCATCGCGATCGAAAATAAGGCTGACGAGCTGAGCTGCCCAACGTCGCTGCATCAGTTCATTCAGGAGACACACCTGCAAGTGAAGTTCTGCTTTGACACGGGGCATGCGCATATCGAAGGAGGAGTTCAGGCGGGATTGGAACTGATGCGGGATCGCGTGGCGATGGTACACATTCACGATAATCATGGAGACAAGGACGAGCATCTGCCGCCTGGCGAGGGAACAATTGACTGGAAGGCCACCTGCGCGCAGCTCGCGGGTGCGGGGGAAATGCCAGCGCTGGTGATGGAGCTGAAGGAAAAAGGGCCGGGAGTGCCGAGCGTGGACGAAATTCGTACCGCATTCGACCGGCTCGACGAATTTGTCCAGGGCGGAGCAGAATCCGAGTGAACGCTTCGAAGCGGAACATTGGATGAGCCAAGAAGCACAAAGCAAGGCGCCGGTGATTGCGATCGAGCACGCCGGCGAGCGCGCCGGCCAGGTTGCGACCATTCGCGGCTGGCTTTACAACTTGCGCGAATCGGGAAAGCTGCTGTTTCCGATTTTTCGAGACGGCACCGGCGTGATGCAAGGGGTGGTGTCGCAGAAGGAGCAGCCACAAGCGTTCGAGGCGCTCAAAGGGTTGACGCAGGAATCGAGCGTGATCGTCACGGGAAAAATCCAGGCGGAGCCGCGCGCGCCGGGCGGATTCGAGATTCACGTTCATGCCGCCGACGTGGTGCAGAAGGTTTCCGAGTCGAATCCGTATCCGATTCAATTGAAGGAGCACGGCGTCGACTTTTTGCTGGACCGGCGGCATCTGTGGATACGGACACCGAGGCAGGCGGCGATATTGCGCATTCGCGCGGAAGCGATTCGGGCGGCTCGCAATTACATGGATTCGCAAGGCTACACGCTGACGGACGCGCCGATTTTCACACCGGCGGCCTGCGAGGGGACTACCACGCTTTTCGAAGTCAACTACATTGATGACCAGAAGGCGTACCTGACGCAATCCGGGCAATTATACGTGGAAGCAACGGCGGCGGCGCTCGGGAAGGTGTATACGTTCGGCCCGACCTTTCGGGCGGAGAAATCGAAGACGCGCCGGCATCTGACGGAGTTCTGGATGCTGGAGCCGGAAGCGGCGTTCGCGCATCTCGCGGATATGATGGACCTGGGCGAGGGGCTGGTAAGCGCGATCGTGCAGTCCGTGGTGAAAAATCGTGCGCGCGAACTTCAGACGCTGGGCCGGGACGTTTCGAAACTGGAGAAGATCGCGGCGCCATTTCCGCGCATCACCTACGACGAAGCGGTGAAAACTCTGCAAAAGGCCGGCAATCCCACGAAGTGGGGCGACGATTTCGGCGGCGACGAAGAGACTCTGCTTTCGAAGGAATTTGACAAGCCGGTGATCATTCACCGGTATCCGGCGGCGATGAAGGCCTTTTACATGGCTACCGACCCGGTGCATCCGGAGCTTTCGCTGAGCTTCGACATGATCGCCCCGGAAGGATTCGGCGAAATCATCGGCGGCGGCGAAAGAGAATCGGATTACGAGACGCTGGTGCGGCGGATTCGGGAGAGCAATTTGCCCGAGGAGGCGTTTCAGTGGTATCTCGACTTGCGGCGATACGGAAGCGTGCCGCACGCCGGATTCGGGCTGGGCCTGGAACGAACCGTCGCATGGGTTTGCGGAACCGAGCACATCCGTGAAGTGATCCCCTTCCCACGCATGCTGTATCGCGTCTATCCTTAAGCGTCCCGCCAGCAGTCGGGGAAAACGATAGCAGCACCCACATGGCCGAAAAAATCCGCATCATCGGTGTGCCGATGGACCTGGGCGCGAGCCGCCGAGGCGTCGATATGGGTCCTTCCGCGCTGCGCGTGGCGGGACTGCAGGCGCGGCTGAAGCAGCTCGGAAGGCAAGTGGAAGACATCGGGAACATCCCGGTGAAGCAGCCGGAAGAGCAGCACTACGGGGAGAAGAACGCGAAGTACCTGGACGAAATCGCGGAGACGTGCAAAGGGCTGGCGGAAACGGTGCGCAAAACGCTCGAAGGCGACCTACTGCCGCTGGTGTTGGGCGGCGACCACTCGATCGCGGTGGGGACGACGGCGGGTGTGGCGAGCTACTACCACAAGCAATCGAAACGGGTGGGCATGATCTGGCTCGACGCGCATGGAGACATGAATACGCCGGAAAGCTCGCCTTCGGGGAACGTACATGGGATGCCGCTCGCGTCGATCATGGGTTACGGACCGGCGGAATTGATTGAGCTTGCCGGCGTGAAGCCGATGGTTCAGCCGCGCAACGTGGTTTTGGTAGGCGTTCGCGATCTGGATTCGAAAGAGCGGCGGCTGATGAAAGAATCGGGCGTGCACGTCTTCACGATGCGCGATATCGACGAGCGCGGAATGCGCGAGGTGATGGCGGAGGCGCTGCGATTCGCCAGCGACGATACGGCGGGAGTGGCGGTGAGCCTGGATATGGACTTCGTCGATCCATCGGACGCGCCGGGGGTTGGGACGCCGGTGCGAGGAGGGGTGACGTACCGGGAAGCGCATCTGGCGATGGAGATGATTGCCGATAGCCGGTCGATGGTGTCGTTTGAACTGGTGGAGATCAACCCGGTGATCGATTTGCATAACACGACAGCCACGCTGGGAGTCGAACTGGTGCTTTCCGGGCTGGGCAAAAAAATTCTGTGAGGCCTTCATTTTGGGGAGCGCGGCGGAGAAAAGAGTAAGGGGATGAGTTCTCAAAAGCGGTTGCGCGTAGGAGTGATATTCGGGGGACGTTCGGGAGAGCATGAGGTCTCGCTGGCGTCGGCGGCATCGGTAATCCGCGCGCTGGACCCGGAAAAATATGAGGTGGTGCCGATCGGCATCACGAAGGATGGGCGATGGCTGGTGGGCACCGGAGCGACCAAGATCCTGCCCGAGGTGCTGAAAAGCGGAGAACGAGTTTCGCTGCCGCCCGATCCAACCGCGGCGGCGCTGGTGCCGCTCTCGCCGGATGCGGGGCGGCCGAGCGTTTCGGTGGACGTGGTTTTCCCGGTGCTGCACGGAACGTTTGGCGAAGATGGGACAGTTCAGGGGCTGCTGGAACTGGCTGGATTGCCTTACGTGGGCGCCGGTGTGTTGGCTTCCGCAGTTGGACTTGACAAGGATGTGCAGAAGCGGCTGTTCGAGCAAGCTGGTTTGCCGGTGGTGCCGTTTTTGGCAGTGCACAGGTGCGAGTGGGAGAAACAACGGCGCAAGGTGCTCGATGCAGTTAGGAAGAAGTTCCGGTTTCCGGTATTCGTCAAACCGGCGACGGGCGGATCGTCGGTGGGCATGACGCGCGTGAAGTCGATCGGCGAATTGCCCGCGGCAATCGACCTGGCGGCGGAATTCGCGCTCAAGATTTTGGTGGAGCGCGCCGTACATGCGCGTGAGATCGAGGTATCGGTGCTAGGAAACCAGGAAGTGCGCGCGTCGATCCCGGGCGAAATCGTGCCGCATCGCGAATACTACGACTACAAGGCGAAATATCTGGAGCAGGGAACCGAGCTGGTGATTCCGGCAAAGCTGGCGAAGAAACAAGTCGCCACGATCCAGGAGTACGCAGTGCGCGCGTTTCGCGCGATCGACGGGGCGGGCATGGCTCGCTGCGACTTCTTTTTGGAGCGCAAGACAGGGAAGATTTTCATCAACGAGCTGAATACGATCCCGGGATTCACGTCGATCAGCATGTACCCGAAGATGTGGGAAGCGTCGGGCCTGCCGTATCCGAAGCTGATCGATCGACTGATCGAGCTGGCGCTGGAACTCCACTCCGAAAAAGCACGGACAAAATACTCGATTGAGCTGCCCGCGGGGTCGGGCGGCGCCCTCGAAGGCTGATCCTCGCTCCAAGCCGCGTGCGAAGAAGGGCCTTGACAGTCAAGCCGTTTGTGAATAAACTAACCGGTTAGTTAAATAATATTTCCGCCTTCGGAGGAAAACGATGCAATATCGCCGCCTCGGCAGGAGTTCGCTCGTTGTTTCGGCCATGGGCCTTGGATGCATGGGCATGTCGCAATCCTACGGGCCGGCAGACGAGCAGGAATCGCTGGCTACGATCAACCTCGCGATCGATCGCGGCATCACGCTGTTGGACACGGCGGATATGTATGGCGGCGGGGCAAACGAAGAATTGCTGGCGAAAGTGCTGGCAACGCGGCGCAGCGAAGTGGTGCTGGCGACGAAGTTCGGAAACATGCGGAATCCTGACGGTCGATTTCTGGGAGTAAACGGAAAGCCGGAGTACGTGCAGCAAGCGTGCGAAGCGAGCTTGAAGCGGCTCAAGATTTCGGCGATCGATCTCTATTACTTGCATCGCGTGGATACCAGCGTGCCGATTGAGGACACGGTGGGCGCGATGGCGCGACTGATTGAGCAGGGCAAGGTCCGCTACATCGGCCTGTCGGAGGCGGGCGCGAAAACCATTCGCCGCGCGCACGCCACATATCCGATCACGGCGCTGCAGAGCGAGTATTCCATTTGGACGCGCGATCCGGAGGGCGAAATTTTGGATACGTGCCGGGAGTTGGGAATTGGGTTCGTCCCGTATAGCCCGCTGGGGCGCGGAATTCTGACAGGCAAGATCAAGAATACGGCCGAGTTTGGCCCTAAAGATTTCCGGCGGATTTCGCCGCGATTCCAGGGCGAAAACTTTGAAAAGAATCTGCGGCTCGTCGAGCGCATTGAAAAGATTGCCGCGGAAAAGAACTGCAGTCCGGCGCAACTGGCGCTGGCTTGGGTGTTGGCGCAAGGGGAAGACATTGTGTCGATTCCGGGAACAAAGCGGCGCAGTTACCTGGAGCAAAACCTGAAAGCGTTGGACGTGAAACTGAGCTCCGAAGATTTGCGGCGGATCGATCAGGTGGCGCCGCGGGGAGCCGCTGCCGGGGCGCGTTATCCGGACGAGTACATGGTTCGACTGGGCGTGTGAAGCAGGCGATGGCGAGAGGACGCAGGAAAGCCGAGGACCCGGCCACGGCGCGGCGAATTTTGGCGGCTGCTGAGCAGCATTTCGCCGCGCGCGGGCTGGCCGGAGCACGCACGGAAGAAATCGCCGCGGCCGCCCATGCCAACAAGGCGATGCTTTACTACTATTTCGGCAATAAGCGTGGCCTGCACCGCGCGGTGCTTGAAAACCTTTTTCGCCAGCTTCGCGCGAGAGTTGTCGGCCCGCAGGCAAAGAATTTCTCCGCACGAGAGCAGTTCTTCCGTTACGTGACCGGATATTTCGATTTTCTGGCCACGCATCCGAATTACCCGCGGCTCGTGCAACGAGAAGCGACCGAAGCGAGCGCGAAATTCGATTGGATGGTCCGCGAACATTTTCGTCCGCTGCACAGACTGTTGGCCGGGGCGGTTGAAAAGGCGATCCAAGCCGGAGAGTTTCGGACAGTCGATGCCGATCAAATCGCGTTTATCACGCTCGGCATGGTGACGTCGTATTTCGCCGGCGCCCCGATATTGAGCCGGGTGGTTGGACGCGACTTGCTTTCGACCGAGGCCATTGAGGAGCGCAAGCGGGCGCTGCTGGATTTTCTGGATCACGCGCTGGCGCGGAAAAGGAGCGGCCGATGAGCGGCCGGAAATTCATCGTACTGCTGGCGATCATTTTCCTGATCGCAGCGGGAATCTATTGGTTTTCGACGCCTTCGGGGAATGCAATTCCGTTGACGGGAATCGTGGACGGAAACGAAGTGATCGTCAGTCCGCAGATAACGGGCCGGCTGGTGAAACTCCTGGTTGATGAAGGCTCACGAGTGAAGCAGGGCGAGTTGATCGCGGAGCTCGATCCGAAAGAATTGCAGGCGAGTTTGGCTTCGGCGGAAGCGAACGTGGCGAGCTTGCGAGCGCAGGTACAGGAAGCCCATCACAATTACGCGTGGACCAAGGATCAAATGAAAGCAGCGGTGGAACAGGCGCAGGCGACGCTGACCTCCACGCGCGCACAGTTGGCGCAAGCGGAAGCCAATCTCTGGCGGGACCAGACCGATTATGACCGCATGGAGGAGCTGTTCAAGAGCGGCATCGAGTCCGCGCAAGATCGCGATCACGCCGAGGCGACGCTGCGGGCTTCAAAAGCGAACGTCAAATCACTGCAGGATTCGGTGGGCGCGCAAAAGGCAGCCCTCGATGTTGCGCTCGCCAATGAAAAGCAGGTTGACGTGCGCAAGAGCGAGATCGCCACGACCGAGGCACAACTGGAGCAGGCACGAGCGGCCGCTGCGCAGACTGCGACGCAGCTCGGCTACACGAAAATCTACGCGCCGCTCGGGGGAATCGTCTCAGTGAGGGTGGCGAAGCAGGGCGAAGTCGTGTCGCAGGGATCGCCGATTGTAGTCATCGTGGATGTAGATCATTTGTGGGCGCGGGCCGACGTGGAGGAGAGCTACATCGATGACGTGAGCTTCGGGCAAACGCTGAGCGTCAGGCTCCCGTCGGGCGACGTTTTGAAGGGGCAGGTTTTCTTTAAGGGCGTGGAGAACGACTTCGCGACGCAGCGCGACGTAAGCCGGACGAAACGCGACATCAAGACCTTCGCGATCAAAGTGTCATTGCCGAACGATGACGGACGGCTGTTTACCGGCATGACGGCAACGGTGCTGCTGCCCCCGCCGCACAAGAAAAACTGGCTGGCTCGCTTGTAGCGCAGGGAAGCGAGAAATAATGAATGCAATCGAAGTGGAGCATTTGGTTAAGAAATTCGGCGATCTGGTGGCGGTGAACGACATCAGCTTTATCGTGGCGTCCCGCGAAATCTTCGGCCTACTGGGACCGAACGGAGCAGGGAAGACCACGCTGATTCGCATGATGACGACCTTGACTCCGCCCACATCCGGCACGGCGCGAATCGACGGGCACGACATTCGCACGGATCCCGACGGAGTGCGTCACGCGCTCGGCGTCATTCCCCAGGCGTTCACCTCCGATCCGGAATTGACGGCGATGGAAAACATGCTGATTCACGCGAAGCTGTACGGCGTGTCGGCGGAGACGCGCGGGCCGCTGATTCTGGAATTGCTTGAATCCGTTGATCTGCTGAAATTCAAGGACGCGCTAGTGGGGACGTTCTCGGGAGGCATGCGGCGGCGGCTGGAAATCGCGCGGGGACTTGTGCATTCGCCGCGCATTTTGTTTTTGGACGAGCCGACGACGGGCCTCGATCCCGTCTCGCGCGTCAACGTGTGGGAAATGATCCGCAATCTGCGTGAAAAATCTGAACTGACGATTTTGCTGACCACGCATTACATGGATGAGGCGGACAAGCTCTGCGACCGTATCGCGATTGTCGATCATGGCAAGCTGGTTGCGCTGGATACGCCGACTCGTCTGAAGGACAGCATTCCGGGAACCGATGTGGTGGAAGCGGAGTTTGCGAATGCGCCGCCGGACTGGAACGACCAACTGAAGAGGCTTGCCGCCGTAAAAGCCGTTACGGAACACGATCGTACGATCCACATCGCTTCGCTCGATGGTCCAGCAACCGTGGCCGCACTCATGGACCTGGCGCGTTCGGCGCATGTGGTGGTCCGAAGGGTTTCCGTTCAGAGCACCACCCTCGACGACGTGTTTTTGCACTTTACCGGCAGCGATTTGCGCGACGCGACTCACACGGCGACCTACGACGTGAGTCGATTTTACAAATAGCCGGTGTTTCGCATGAGTTGAATTCGAAGGAGTCGGTCCAAGTAAATGAATTTCGAGCGAGTTTCGGCGTTAATCGAGCGCGATATGCGCAAGTTTTTCCGCTCTCCTGCGCTCATGGTGAGTTCGTTGATTTTTCCCTTGGTGCAATTGATCGTGCTCGGGTACGCCTTCGGCGGAAAAATCAAGGGCGCCAAGGTTGCGTTTGTAGACCAGGATCGTTCGGTCCTGTCGCGGAAGGTGCGGGAGATGTTCGATGGCGTGGCCGCCGGGCCGGCCACTTTCAAGGTGGTGAATTACGATTCGGAGACGCAGGCGGTGGACGATTTGCGCGCCGGGTTCGTGCGGGGCGTGGTGGAGCTTCCGCGGCACTTTTCGGAAAAATTCTACGATCACGACCGACCGCAGATCGCTTTTAGCGAGGATAACACCGATCAGGTGATGGCCAGCGCGCTGCAGGGCGAGCTGCAAAGCATCGTGACGGCGCTGAACGCACCGGTAACGCAGTCGCGGCTCGATGGACAAGTGGAACTCGATGTGATCGAGGTATATCCATATGTTGAATACGCGAAATATTTGCTCGCGGGTTCCACATCGATGGCGATTTTTATCGTGGCGATGATCGGCGGCGGAATCACCTTTATCGATGACAAATCGCGCGGGCTGCACGAAGGGTATTTGCTGACGCCGATCAAGAAATCGGAATTGGTGACGGGTTTGATCGGAGCGGGCGCGCTAAAGGGCGTGATGGCCGGCATGTCGATCGTGATCATCGGAGGAATGATCGTCGGCATACCGGGCTTATGGGATCCGGTGCGGATACTCTATCTCTGTCTGGTGACGCTGGTGGCATCGATCGCCATGATCAGCCTGATGTTCGTGGCCATGGTGCGCGTGAGCGATCCGCTGGTTCCGCGAGCGGTGTTCGGCGTGCTGAACATGCTTCTCTTTTTCCCATCGGGCGCGATCTCTCCGATTGAAGGATTTCCGAAGTGGTTGCGCTGGATGTCCGTGGTCGATCCCTTTACGTACACGGTTCACGCACTGCGCGACCTGACGGTGAAAAATACCGGGATTGAAGGCATTTACAGGGACGTGCTACTGTTAACGGGATTCTCGGTGGTGATGATCGGGATCAGTATCGTGCTGTTCAAACGGCAAATTTAGGCGAAGGAGCAGGGCGTTTGCTTTTCGATTCTCCCCCGGCAGAACAACATCGCTCGAAGGTTCGGCGCTACATTATCACCGTCGTTGTCTTTCTCGCTCTGGCCATCGGAACATCCTGGTACTTCCTCCGGTATTACAAGGAAAAAGACACGGTGCGGCATTTCTTAAACGACGTGGTCGCCGGCAATATGCAGCAGGCGTATCAGGCGTGGAAGCCGGAGGCGTCGTACTCGTTCAAGGATTTCTTGGACGATTGGGGGCCGAACGGTTATTACGGTCCGGTGCGCAGTTACAAAATTGAGAAAACCGTTCGGCGCAGCGATTCAAACTACGTGGATGTGATTGTCGAAGTGAGTTCCGTGAAACCCTTTCCCGGCGGCGATGCGGCCTCGAACAGCCAAATTCACGAAGTTGATATCGGGGTCCGGCTGAGCGATCAGAGGATGAGTTTCCCTCCGCCGGCGCTATGAGCGGCTGGCACTCATCTTTATTTATTTTTCGTGTTGCCGAATCAGTTTTGATCCGTCGTTCCGCGATCTTCCTGATCCACTTGCGCTTCGTCGATCAGCATCACGGGAATATCGCCACGCACCGGATAAATGCGGCGGCAGGTTTGGCATTTCAGGCCATCTCCGTCGGCCGTAAGCTTCACCGGCGTCCGGCAGAGCGGGCAAACTAAGATGTCCAGCAGTTCTTTTGAGATCGCCATTCGATTCCTCCCGGGCGGCGGCCCTGAAGTGCCGCTGCCCGATGCCAGATTTCCGATGACCGCGCCAATCAGTCAAGCTGCGCGGCGGTGAATATCATCCGGCCGCGCCATTCTTCATCCTTGGAAAGCTCGACGTTCCAAAGAGCCAGCAACTGCGAGCCTTGATAGATGCGCTCGAATCCATCTTCGGATTCGGAGACCGTGTCGATCGGCGAAATCCAAAACTCGCGCGCGTTTGGAGCCCTGAGATCGACGCGAGCCTTTTGCCATTCGTCAACCACCCGCAATTCCTGCCCCGGCGCCGCGGCGGCCCAGCGCAGTGGGAACCTGTGCCCATCGGATTCAAAGTAGCGATCCGGAGTGGACGGGGCTAGGAAGTTCACGACTGTCTCGATTGCGACGTTGACGGCCGCCGCTCCCTGTGCGTGCCGCGTTAGGGAGAAATCGCAAGTAATCGCGAACCCTCCGGCGACGCTCTCAAACGAAAAAGATTTTTCCGCGGACCAATCGCCGCAATCCGCAGACGCGAGCACCACACGTTTTGGAGAAACCTCTGCCACTCGGTATTCGCCGCCAGCGAGAGCGGCATCCTCCCGCAGGCGGACAGCGGTGCAATCGTCGAAATTTTTGCCGCGTTCGAAAACGAGAAGCCGAAACGCGCTGCGCGGCCAGCGATCGTAGCGCAACCAGCGATCAAGGCCTTCTTCTTTCGTGCGCATCTGTTCGTGAATTGAATGCACGCCCTGCGTCTGCGGGGAAAAAGGGTTACGCAGCTTTTCGTGATACGCCTCCGGCCGTCGCTGCAGGGAATTGATCAGCGTGATGTTACGCGGGCGAAAATCGATCGCGGCTACCGTGCCGCCGTCGCCCGGCGAAATGAGCGCAGCGTACTGATCGGAGGTGAGGTAGATTTCATCGCGGCCGTCGCCATCGAAATCGAGCGTTTGCGCGTCGGAGAACTGGCGCGTGCGGTGCGCAAGCCGATCCGCGATTGTTTCGGCGTTTTCGAGCGCCTGCCACGCCGCAGTGCGCAGATGGGGAGAGTAAAGTCCGCCAAAGATGCCGTGCCAGTACGCGTCGTTGCACTGGCCGCGCAAAAGCGCTCTTTCCGCCGCCTCGCGCTCGGGTTGCGTTTTTCCGCGGCGGTTGCGTAGCGGCGCGAGAGCGCTGATTTTCTTCGAAACATAAAGCATCTTCTTGTGCAAAAGGTTCGCTTCCCGGTACTTGCCCAGAAACTCCCGCCAGATGCCGCCTCGGAGAAACGGCAGGACGTCATCACGTGACGAAAACTCGCGCAAGATCTCGTGGTAACGAATGCGCGCCGGCGTCGGCAGCGCCCACTCATCCATCTCGTTGTATGAAGCGACCGGCAAATCCGCGCGGCCCAGCGGTGCGTGAGATGAGATTGCTTCTCCGGGCGTGCTCACGATAAGCCAGTCGGAGCATTGCTCGATCGCGGTAAAGAGCCGTTCCAGCCAGCCGTCCCGGTAACACAGTTCATGCGTCCCGGGCCAGATGCCGAACTTTTCCATGTCGTCGCCCATGGCGGCGAATCCGCCGGGATGTGCGCTTGCCGCGCGCCGCAAAAAGTCGATGGTCTCGCTCACGTCGCGGAAAGGAATGTAATACCGCAATGTCTTCAGACCGGGCAGGATGCGGACGATATGGCCAAGGTCCTCTGAAATGTAATACCCGTACAACTGTGTCAGATCGAAGCCTGCGCACACGAAATGATTGTCGTCAACCAGCGTGTATTCCACGCCGGCGGCTGCCAGGGACGAGGGAAGCTGCGGTTCCCAGACTCGTTCGGCGAGCCAGGCGCCGCGCGGACGGGCGCCGAAATGCTTTTCTACGTAATCCGCAAGTCGGATGATCTGTGCGTGACGGTCTTTCGGAGGAATTGATATAAGGATCGGCTCGTAAAAGCCACCGCCGAGGATCTCCGCCTGTCCGCGTGTGCAAAGCTCCCGCACACGATCAAAATACTCGGGATGCTTCTGTTCGATCCATTCGAGCAAAGGGCCCGTGTAATGCAGCCCGACCCGGATTTGCGGGTGCCGCGCGAGCAGTTGAACGAACGGCAGGTACGATTTTGCGTACGCGTTTTCGAAGACGTCATCAAAATTCCCGACCGGCTGGTGGGCGTGAATCAGGAGAACGAGTTCAAATTTCCGCACGGTCGGGCCTCGGTGCCACGTGACAGCATAACCCGGAAATTCGAAACTGCACAGACGCGCCTGCGGAATTTATTTTCCGGCGAGAGTCCTCTGTTCTCTGTGCCGAGCGCAGGTAAGCGGACGCGTAAATCCGAGTGGCAGCCAGCTTCTTTTGATCAAAAGAGCAGTAATCTTACTCTCATGCACAGACGAGACTCAGGTTCCGTTATCTTGTTCACTGAAATTCAACGTTCGATTTGCCGATTTCAGCTTTCCGCGGGGACAGACCGAAACGAATGGCACGTGCTGCTGCATATTGCGTCAGGCTTTCTCCCAAGAGCGAGAGCGCGACTTCAATACTGCTCTGGGATGAATGCTCCGGAGCATAGATGATTCCCAGAACGGAGTCAGTCGATTCAGTGACCATCGTTCGCGTCGAATCGCTGATGGGGCTGCCGAACGGACCCTGCGCATCAGCCAGCACCGGACGTCCCGCAAGATGCCACGCACGTTTTCCGATGCCTTCGTACATCTCATCGTGCGCGCCGTGCCGGAAGCTGATGGGCGGTCTGATTTTGTCCCTATCGTACAGACCATAGGGCCAGCCGGTCTCGATCGACCCCAAATTTCCAATGTCCACCACATTCGACACGTGGTACAGGCCCTTGCCTTGCACTACTCGGCGCATCAGCGCCTCGGATGACGGCCGATACTTGGAAGGATCGACGCCCCACCGGCGAAACATGGCACGAACCGCGCGCGTTGATTCCGTATCCGCCAAGCTTTCCAACGAGAACGCTCGCTGGGTTTCGCCGGCAATTTTGGCAATCAGTTGCACGAGACCCGGTGGTGCGGGGCCAATCCGCACGCCATCGGCTTCCAAAAGACCCAGCGTTACGCCGGGCAGCTCCACGTTGAGTTTGATCATCATTTTGGATGGCGCTGATATGATTCGGCAGCTCGATTGGCGGACGGAATCGAGCGCGTCCCCCGAAGTCTATCGAAACTAGCTACGGAAGGCGATGCATATAGCCGATGACAAATTCCATCGCGGCGTCTCTCTTTTCAACGCTGGGGAGTTTTTCCGTGCGCACGAAATTTGGGAAGAGCTGTGGCTCGTCGAAGCCGAGCCCGACAAAACTTTTCTGCAGGGGTTAATTCAGGCTGCGGCGGCGTTCCATCATTACAGCCAGAGGAATTTTAAGGGCGCGGAGTCTCTCGTGATCTCCGCGGCGACGAAACTTCAGCGCTTCCCGGCAGATCATTGCGGGATTCGGGCAGGGGAGCTTCGAGCAGCACTCATTCAGTGGGCGCAGGAGCTGGGAGAAGGAATTGACCCCGGCAGAGACAGACTCCCGCGAATTCGCGAGAGTTGTTAACGTGAAATCCGGCGGGCCGGGCGGCTACTTCTTGAAATGCGCCGCGTTAATTTGAGCGTAGCTCGCCCATTTCTCAGGCAGGTCTTCCATCGCAAAAATCGCCGTCACCGGGCACACAGGAACGCAAGCGCCGCAATCGATGCATTCATCGGGATTGATGTAGAGCTGCTTTTCGCCTTCGAAGTCCGCTTCGTCCTTGCGCGGGTGGATGCAATCCACCGGGCAGACATCCACGCAGGCGGTATCCTTGGTCCCGATGCAGGGCTCGGCAATCACGTAAGCCATTCACAATCTCCTGGAAAATGACGCGGCATTTTGCACTGCGCGCACCACGCGACGCAATGAAGAGAGTTTTATACCATCATTTCAGAGCCCACACAAGCGCAGGACGCCGCTGCGTTTGCTGGCACGATGCGGGCCGTTTTCCGAGTGCGCCTAGCGCCGGCCGCCGAGCCGCTCGAACTCGGTCATCGAGCGCTCCATTTCCTCGCGGGCCGCGTCGGCGGAGGACCGGATGCCCTGGACGCGCAGGCGGAAATCGTCCGGATTGGACGCGCGCGTAAGAGCTTCCTCCAGCGTGATCAGGTTGCGCGAGTACAAATCGAATAGCGACTGGTCGAACGTCTGCATGCCGTACTGGCTTGTGCCGGCGGCGATCGCATCGCGAATCATCCGGGTTTTATCGGGGTTCATGATGCAGTCGCGGATATATCCGGTGGAGATCATCACTTCGACGGCGGGCACTCGGCCCGCACCGTCGCTTTTCCGCACCAGGCGCTGGCTGATGACTGCCTTCAGCGTCGACGCGAGCTGCAGCCGGATTTGCTTCTGCTCCGGCGGCGGGAAAACGGCGATGATGCGCTGAATGGTTTCCGTCGCGTCGAGGGTGTGCAACGTCGAAAGCACCAAATGGCCGGTTTCAGCCGCCAGCAGCGCGGTGGAAATCGTCTCCAGGTCGCGCATTTCACCGACCAGGATTACGTCCGGGTCCTGGCGCAGTGCGGCCCGCAGCGCCGTGGAAAACGACGCAGTGTCCACTTCCACTTCGCGCTGATTGATGAACCCTTTCTTGTCTCGATGCAGATATTCGATCGGATCCTCGATGGTGATGATGTGCTCCGGGCGCAGTGAATTGATGCGGTCGATCATTGCAGCGAGCGTGGTGGATTTACCGGAGCCGGTGGTGCCCGTGCAGAGAATTAATCCGCGCTGCTCCTCGCACACCTGCGCGATCACGCGCGGCAGCTCCAGCTCCTCGATCGTCCTAATCTTCGTGGGAATAACGCGCAGGACCATTCCGACGTTCCCGCGCTGCTGAAAGACGTTTACACGAAACCGTCCTAATCCGGCCACGCCGTACGCCATGTCCAGCTCGGCCGTCTCCTTAAACTTTTGTTTCTGCCGGTTGGTCATCATACTGAAGGCCATCGACAGCATTTCTTCCGGCGTGATGCGCGGTACGTCCGCGATCGGCGAAAGTACCCCGTCGACGCGGATATAAGGATGGTTGCCGACCTTGAGATGTAAGTCCGAAGATCTGTTTTCGACGGCGCGGCGCAGTAGATCGTCGATCGCGATTGCCATTGGTGGAGCCCTCGGTTTGAATTCGAAGGATTCAAGTCAAGCTAGCATGCGGGTCTGAGGGCTACAAGGATTCCAAGGAGAACGATTTCTAGGCGTGCAACGGCGACCGCTAGCGGGGCCCGGCTATTTCCCGCGCTTCGGCATCGTTGACATGCGGCGATGAAATGGCCGAGCCCGGCGGCTGATCGCGCAGAAATACTCGGTTGTAGATCACTGCGGCGAGCACGCCTCCCAGCATGGGTCCAATCCAGTACACGCCATGATTTTCCCAGTGGCCCGTCGCTACAGCCGGACCCAGCGTGCGAACCGGATTCATCGACCCTCCCGTGAAAGGGGCCGCGACGAGCACTCCAGCCGCGAGGGCTAGCCCCGAAACGAACCCAGAAAATCGCTGCAGTCCGCGTCTCGCGTCCATTGCCGTTGCAAAAAACACGAAAACGAAGCAAAACGTCACCACCGCTTCCAGCCCTATTCCCTGGCCGCGAGTAATGTCCGGCGACAGATCCGAGGTGATCAATCCAAGCGCGCGCATGCGCCAACTGCCGTCCGGAATCACTGCCATCAGGACGTAGCCCGCCACGATGCTGCCCAAAATCTGCGCTGCCCAGTAACTGATCGCTTGTACGGTGCCCGCCCGTCGCGTAACCCAAAGTGCAACGGTAAGCGCCGGATTGAAATGTCCGCCGGAGATGTGCCCCAGCGCCGACACCATCACGGCATAGGCGAGCCCGTAAGCAAGGGCGATTCCGAGAATTCCTAGCCGGCCTTGGCTGGATGCGGCGAGGTATTGATCCGCACAGATTGCTCCTGCCGCGATAAACACCACGGCGAATGTGCCTATCAACTCCGCGGCGAATTTCTGTGCGAATTTAAGCACGCGTTCCCATCAGCGACGGATGGCGGTGTGCGGTCGAGCGTCGCGCACGAGCGCGCGAATTTTACTGGAACGCGCGCGGCGAGTCAAAACGCGCGCGAAATGAGAAAAATCGGAGCTCGCTAACGGCGCTTATCGAACCCCGGCCCCGCTCGGCACTCCCACGGGCGTCAGCCAGCCATGGCGGTCAGGACTTTTTCCGCTGACGATCCCGAAGAATTCTTCCTGGATGCGCTTTGTAATCGGCCCGCGGACGCCTGATCCGATCTTGATTCGATCCACCGACCGCAGCGGCGTGATTTCAGCAGCCGTTCCGCTGAAAAAGACCTCGTCGGCGATGTACAGCATTTCGCGCGGAATCACCTGTTCCGCCACGGGAATGCCCAAGTCGCGGCAAAGCGTCATGATCGTGTCGCGCGTGATTCCTGGCAGCGACGAATTCGCGAGCGGCGGCGTGGTCACTGTCCCGTTCATCACCACGAAAATATTCTCCCCGGATCCTTCGCTGACGTATCCGTTTACGTCGAGCGCGATGCCCTCGGCGTAGCCGTTGATCTTTGCCTCCATTTTGATCAGCTGCGAGTTCATGTAATTTGCCGCGGCCTTCGCCATTTGCGGCAGCGTGTTCGGCGCCGGCCGATTCCAGGTGCTCACGCAAACATCGACGCCTTCTCGCAGCGCCTCCGCTCCCAGATATTTCCCCCAATCCCAGCAGGCGAGGTACACATCCACGGGGCAGGTGCGCGGATCCACGCCAACGTCCTCATAGCCGCGTAGCACGATCGGACGGATATAGCATGCGCTGAGCTTGTTTGTGCCCACCAGGTCGAGTACCGCTTGGCAGAGCGTCTCCACGCTGAACGCCACGTCCATCCGGTAGATATGCGCGGAGTTCACCAGCCGCTGCATGTGTTCCGTCAGGCGGAAAACCGCGGGACCACTCACCGTTTCGTAACAGCGCAGCCCCTCGAACACCGCCGATCCGTAGCTCACCACGTGCGACAGCACGTGAATCTTGGCGTCATCCCAGGGTATGAACTTGCCGTTGCACCAGATTTTGTCGGTTTTCGGGAGCGTCATATGGTCTCTCCAAAGCGCATAAGCGCGGCTTATGCTCGGCGCGACAAAAATTATAGCACACGCTTTTCCGAGCTCTCGTCAGGCCGCGCGGCCGAATCAACAGGCGTTCGCGGCCAAATTGGCCGCCATATGAGCGGTTAGTCGGAGTGATCGTCCGCCTCGACCACGGCGCTTGCGGAGAATCCGGATATTCGTCCCCACGCGCTGGTGCGCCAATTGTCCGTGATGTCTTTCGCCAGGATAAATGGAGGGATTTCCATGTAGAGATATCGCGAGAGCCCTTGCAAATACGGTTCGTACATATTGCGCAGTTCGGCGAGTTTCGCCGCCGCGGTGCCGCGTTCGCGCAATTGGAACCCGCATTCGGCGATCTGCGCGCGCAAGCGGTCAAACTCCCGCTCCGGCAACCTTTCGAGCGGCATGCTGTGCGGCGGGGTGCGGAAGAGCTGAGCGAGGTCAACCACGGTATGCCGGCACATCGCGAACGTCAGCCGCACTTGCCGCAGTTCTGCCTCCGCCGTGCAAGCGAGCAGCAGGGCCGTTACGTCCAGCATAGCGGCGAGCGCCGAAAGCCACGATTCATTGTTGTGCTGCGAGCGGAAGTATGCGCAGGCAGGGTACGAAATGTGGCTTTCGAGAATTTCGGCGGACGACCTCTCCCAGTCGTGCAAAAGCTGTAGCAGTGCTTCGATTCCTTTCGGGCCAACGTGGCGTCGAAGCAGCTCGCCGGCCGTCGGCGGCGAGCCCGCTCGCGCGTCGAGCAGCACGATGTTTACCTCGCGCCGCGAAAACGCCTGATAGATCACCGGCAGGTAACTCAGCACGAGCGCCAGAAAGCCAAATCCCAGCCCGCTTTCTAACACCACAAGAAACCGTCCCAAAGCGGTGTGCGGCACCACGTCTCCGATTCCGAGCGTGAAAAAAGTCGTGCCGCTCAGGTATAACGATGTTCTGAGCGTAGCGGTCGCTGCGTCTGCTCTTGCTTCGCTGAAGAATAAAAGTCCGAATCCGACGATCAGTCCGATTGCCCAGACTACGAAGAGAAACAGCAAAGAAAGCGGGCCGTAAAAGCTCAGAAATGTTTCGCGACGCGAGATTTTGCGAATTCTTCGCGCGATCAGCTTCCACGGCACCCACGTGCAGCGATAGAAGACGACCGTCAGGCGAAACCGGCGCGTGACCCGGCGCGGAAGAACGATCGTCTCGAACGCCTCCCAAAGCACCGTCAGGATTACCAGCGAGCCGATGATGATCGCCCAAATCACTTCTGTGGTCTCACGCTTGCTGCTGGCTTTTTGGCTTGCCTACATAAAAATCGTCAGTTGTGACACGTACGCGACACACTTATGGGATCAGGACGATCTTGCCGTACGCCCCCGGCTCCATTACCGCTACGTGCGCGCGCGCCGCATCCGCCAACGGAATTTCCTGGCCGATCACCGGCCGCAGGGTATTGTTTTCAAGCCCGGCAACCAGAGCCGAGTGGATGCTGTGCAGTTCCTCTGGTGTGGCGTTCCACAGGCTCATGGCCAGAATCGATCCGTCGCGCGTCATCGCATCGCGCGGGTTGATTTCAATTGTGCCGCGATTGCCGATTACCACCACGCGCCCGCGCGCCGCAAGAATGCCCAGATCGCGCGCAAGGTTCACATTCGCGAGCATTTCCAGGATCACGTCGAACCCGCGCCCGCCTGTAAGCGTCAACGCCTGTTCGAAATGGTTCGGAGATTTGTGGTCGAGCACCTCGTGGGCGCCCTCGGCTAACGCGAGTTTCTTGCCGCGATCCGATCCCGCCGTGCCGATCACGCGCAGTCCGGCCGCCCTTGCCAGTTGCACGGCGGCAGTGCCCACGCCTCCGCTCGCGCCGTGGATCAACACCATTTCCCCTGGCTGCGCTTTCGCGCGATGAAAGAGAGCCCTATATGCCGTCCCGTACGGGACGTGCATTGCTGCTCCCTGAGCAAACGACGCATTTGCAGGCAGGGGAAATAAACTGCTCTCCTCGCAGAGCGCCTGCTCCGCGTAAGTCCCGCTCACGCTGCCGGCCGTGTACACGCGGTCTCCAACCGAGAAGCGCTTGACTCCCGCGCCAATCGATTCCACTGTGCCGGCGCCGTCGGTGCCCGGCGTGTACGGCAGGGCCGGCTTTCGAGGATAAGCTCCCGCGCGAATGTACGTATCGACCGGATTCACCCCGGCGGCGCGTATCCGCACTACCACCTGGCCGCTTTCCGGCTTCAAATCCGGCACGTCCCGGAGCCGCAGGTTTTCCGGTCCGCCGAACTCCTCCACACGAATGGCTTTCATCAGACCCTCCAAATCGCAGATGACAATACACCGAAACACGCCAGAACGCCCGTCGGGACTAGCTTCGATGAATTACAGCGAATTTGGATTCAGGCGGGTCAAAATGAAAATATCGGCTGGCTACTTCTGCGGCAGAAACCGTGTCATTTCGCCGCTCAGAGCGTGATAGTTCTCGTTAATCTGCCTCAGGCGCGTACCGCTATAGTTTTCCCAGATTCCGAAAACGAGGAAAGGAATCAGCGCCGCTGCGGCCCAGAGCTTGGCGCGCCGCGGCGCCTTCGCCTCCGGTTCCCAGCGGAAAAGTTGACGCGAAACCTCGAACGCTAGCCACAATCCGATCGTCAACGCGACCAGGTCGGTCACGATTTCGGCGAAGCCAGCTTGGTTCGTCGCCGCGAATTCGAGACCGGTCGCGAGATATGTCGCGGGAATGAAGAGCGCGAATCGCTGAAGCCAGCCGGGGAAAATCGCCAGTGGAATGGTGGCTCCTGAAAGGAACAAAAAGCCCATCCAAATCAGATTGTTGATCATCTGCGTTTCCTGCATCGTGTTGGTTACGCTCGCGACGATCAACCCGAATGAGGCGAAGGCAGCCGATCCGAGAGTCACCAGCAGGAAAATCGCCCAGAGATTGCCCCATGTCCGCAGATGGAATGCGTAGCGGCACAGCACGATTTCCAGCGCCACAATCGGAAGCGTCAAAAAATAATTTGAGATAATGCTGGATAAAAGCAGGTCGCTGGCCTTCACTGGCGCGAGCCGAAAGCGACGTAAAACGCCTTGTTCGCGGAACGTAACCAACTGCACGCTCAATCCCCAAAAGCTTCCCATCACCGTCAGCGTCAGAATTGCGCCCAGTACGTACGCAATCCATCCGCTGGAGCCTTTCGTGAAAAACGTGACTGCGCCGAAGAGAAACAATAGTGGCATCACGAAACTAAAGAAAAAAAACGCGCGGTTGCGCACCGCCAGCCGGATGCGCATTTTCGTCAATGTCCAGGTGGTGCCCAATCGATTCTTCCTGTCTCACGCGTTTATTCGCGCAGGCGCCGTCCGGTCAGTTCAATGAACACGTCCTCGAGCGACGGCGAAAACATTTCCAGGCTCTGCAGTTCGTTGTTCTCCTGCTGCAGTTGCTTCACCAGCGCGACGATTGTCTGCGGCGGCTGAGCCGAATGCAGCACGTACGTACCGTCAAACTCGCGGCTGTCCGTGACGCCTTCAAGCCGTGAAAGCGCACCATCTACCACGGGCCGCGCCAGGCGCACTTCAATCCGCGTGGTTCCCGCGGCCCCGTGCTTCAATTCGCGCGGCGTCCCCATCGCAATCACTTTGCCGTGATCGACGATCGCCACGCGGTCGCAGAGCCGTTCGGCTTCCTCGATGTAGTGCGTCGTCAGCAGCACGGTCTTGTTGTCGCGCCGAAGCTGCTCGACGATGTCGTAGATCTCGCGGCGCACCTGCGGGTCGAGACCGGCGGTCGGTTCGTCCAGAAAGACAACTTTCGGATCATTCACCAGAGCCATGGCCAGCGCCAGCCGCTGCTTTTGTCCGCCGGAAAGATGGCTGTAGTACGTGGATTGCTTTTCCTCGAGCTGAAACTGCTTCAGCAGCTTGTCCGTGTCCGCGCGACGCTTATAGAAGTTGGCGAAAAGCTCGATGGCTTCCTTGACCCGCAGCTTGTCGGGCAGCGAAGTGGACTGCAGCACCGCCCCGACGTTCTGCTTGAATTCGTTGCCGCTCTTTTCTGGATCGAGGCCGCAGACGCGCACCAATCCGCTATCTGCCGTGCGAAGGCCTTCGAGGATTTCAACGGTGGAAGTCTTTCCTGCCCCGTTCGGGCCGAGTAGGCCGAAAACCTCGCCTGCTTCAACCGCGAAACTTACCCCGCGTACTGCCTGCACTGCGCCATAGCTTTTCTGAAGATTCTCAACCTGTATGATCGGCTGGCCCACGAACAAAATTCCTTCATTCGGAGAACATCCATCTATACCACAATCTCCGCGCGAGTGAGAATCAACCTGTACGCGCCGATTCGCGGCGCGACGACTTCGAACGAGCTGGTTTTCGCCGTTTCGCGCCGGCTTTCCACTCGTAACGGTTCATATCAATGCGCCCAAATTCCACGCGCACGCCTTCCGCCTCGAGCAGCCGCCGCTGCAGCGAACCATACGGCTCGGGTATCAGCAGCCGCCCTCCTGTGCCCACGACGCGATGCCACGGGATGCCCTTTCCGCTCGGGCACGCCGCCATCGCATAACCAACCGACCGCGCGCCGCCCGGCAATCGCAGCTTGCGAGCCAATTCGCCGTACGTGGTCACGCGCCCGCGCGGAATTTTCTTGATCACGCGATATACGGGTTCCCAGCTCATTGCCTGTTCTTCCCGCAGCTCCGTTGCAGGTCGCGCTGATTCTCTAATTTATCGATCGCTTGCATCGAAAAATACAATCGCGCCTGCTGAAGTGCCCCGGACAGCTTGTTTCGTCTAGCCTGCATCAAACCAGTATCGCTGAAATCAGGTGTTGCCGCGCCGTTTTCTAAGGCTGCCGAAACGGGCGCTCTCCAGCACGAACGGTATCCCGGGCCAAGTTCCGCACGACTAATAACCCTTACGAAGCAACCCTGTAGCTTTCCGGGCATCTTACTATTGACGGCGTAGTGGACGGTTCTTACACTACGGGCGGTTGATGGAGGGCCCGCCCGGAAAGGGAGGCGGCGGTGGCTTTCGTTCGGCGCAAGGGAAAATCGTACTATCTCGTTCACAACGTCCGCCGCGACGGGAAGGTGCAGCAGTTGCACCTTGCCCGGCTCGGTGAACGGCCTCGCATCACGGATGATGTGGTGCGCAAGGTCTCGCGAAATCATCCTTTCCTCGATCTGGACTGGTCGCAACTGCGCGAGCAGTTGAACAGCCGGGTCGAGCTGTTCGATATCCAGTCGCCGTACGTGCAGAATCTCATGCATTCACTCCGCAGTTTAAATTTAGACCTGGCCGATCTTTCGCCGCCGCTGCTGGCGGTTACGGACCGAGCCAATTCGAGCCGTGAACTCGTTACGCAACTTCGATTGTTGCGGACGACGCTCGACGTGAAACTCGATCAGTTCGAGCGAGCCGTGCCGCGCAGCGCGGAGGGCGGACGAAGATTCCGGTAGGGGGAGCACGACCATGGGCGCGCAAGCAATGCAACTGGATCCGACGCTGCGAAGCGTGGAGTCGCGGGATTTTGAGGGGGGATTGCGGCGGAAGATCGTCGGGCAGGACGAGGCGGTGCAGGCCGTCGTCGATCTGTACCAGGTGTTTCGCGCGGGGCTGAACTCGCCGGGGCGGCCGGTGGGGAATTTGCTGTTTTTGGGGCCGACGGGCGCGGGCAAGACGCGCGTGGTGGAAGCGACGGCGGAGGTGCTGTTCGGCGATCCGCGGGCGGTGATCAAGGTGGACTGCGCGGAATTCCAGCACTCGCACGAGATCGCCAAGCTGATCGGGTCACCTCCGGGATACCTGGGGCACCGCGAGACGCATCCGCTGATCACGCAGGAGGCGCTGGCGCAGTTTCATACCGACAAGCTGAAGATCAGCTTTCTGCTGTTTGACGAGATCGAGAAGGCGTCGGACGCGCTGTGGCAGTTGCTGCTGGGGATTTTGGACAAGGCCACGTTGACGCTGGGGGACAACCGGCGGGTGGATTTGTCGCAGACGATGATTTTCATGACCTCGAACCTGGGCGGGGGCGAGATCACCGAGCTGATGACCGGGGGGATGGGCTTCGCGCCGGAAGTGCCGGCGGACACGCGGCCGCGGCTGGACGAGAAGGTGGGGCGGACGGCGACGGAAGCGGCGAAGAGGAAGTTCGCGCCGGAGTTCATGAACCGGATCGACAAGGTGGTGGTGTTCCATCCGCTGCGCAGTGAGCAGCTGGAGCAGATATTGGAGATCGAGCTGGGGATGGTGCAGCAGCGGGTGCTGGAGACGGCGAAAGGGCGTTTCCTGTTCCGGGTGACATCGGCGGCGCGGGAATTCCTGCTGAAGGAAGGGACGGATTTGAAGTACGGGGCGCGGCATTTGAAGCGAGCGATCGAACGGCACGTGGTGTATCCGCTGGCGAACCTGCTGGCCACCGACCAGGTGGCGCTGGGGGACGTGATCTCGATCGACTGGGACGGCGCGGCGGAGGGTCTGCTGTTCTCGAAGGAAGCCGAGGGCGCGCTGGTGCCCATGCCCTCGCCCGATACCACCCCCGTCGCCACCGCCGC
>Ga0070737_10001233_pt1 | contig 38542 bp, 35 predicted proteins | sample Coa_R1_10_FD_66438 | JGI IMG/M metagenome (GOLD analysis project Ga0070737, IMG submission 66438) | Surface soil microbial communities from Centralia Pennsylvania, which are recovering from an underground coalmine fire - Coalmine... | ecosystem: Environmental > Terrestrial > Soil > Unclassified... | reverse complement strand
GGATGCGTCATCGTAGCGGTCAGCGATACACAGGGTGGTATCTACGATAAGAACGGGCTTGATCCCGCGCGCGTGCTTCGCCACAAGCAGGAACATGGAACAGTGGTTGGCTATGGGAATGCGGAGAAGGTGAGTATTGAGGGGGTACTCGAGGTTCCCTGCGATATCCTGATTCCGGCTGCGACCGAGAACCAACTGACCGGCGAAAATGCGCCAAAGATACAGGCGCGGCTGATAGCCGAAGCGGCCAACGGGCCTACGACGCCAGAGGCGGATCAGATCCTCTTCAAGCGGGGCGTGCGGGTGATTCCCGACATTCTAGCCAACGCCGGCGGAGTGACCGTGAGCTACTTCGAGTGGGTGCAGGACTTGCAGAATTATTTCTGGGCACCCAGCGAAGTAGGAACGAAACTCAATCAGGTGATGACACAGGCGTATAGTGAGGTGGCGAAGCTGGCCCACGACAAACGCTGTGACATGAGGACGGCGGCGTATATGCTGGCCATTGGGCGTGTTGCGGAGGCAACCCAACTGCGCGGCCTCTATCCCTAGTGGGGAGTGGGAGTGGCTGGAGGTTGTTGACTATCGGCAGGCGCGCCGCTAGCGGCGCGCCTGCTTTGTTGCGCCTCAACTCACCGGGCGCTCGCCCAGCGTCACCTTGATAGTCAACTGGGATGATCCGCGCACAACTGTCAGCGTGATCTGCGTCCCCGGCGCCTGCTCGAAGACGGCGCCCGCCAGATCGGTCTGGCTGGTGATCGCAACCCCGTTCACCGCAGTAATCACATCGCCCTGCTGAATGCCTGCCTGTTGCGCAGGGCTGACGCCATTGGCGTCGCTGGCGAAGCCCGTCACCATCACGCCACTCTGCGCCGCATTGCTGCTTGCCGTGACATCCTGCCCTGCGACACCCAGGAAACCCTGGCCGCTATGGAGCAGTTTGCCATACTCGATCAACTGGTTCGCGACATAGGCGACACGGTTCGAGGGGATGGCAAAGCCGATGCCCGTCACGGTTGTCCCAGTTGACGTACTCGAAGCGCCAAGCGTGGGGATGCCGATCAACTGGCCTTGCAGGTTCACCAGCGCGCCCCCGCTGTTGCCCGGATTGATCGGCGCGCTCGTCTGCACGAGGCCCGTCAGCACACTCGTCACGCCGCCCTGGCCCTCGCTCTCACTACGATTCAGCGCGCTTACAATGCCCAGCGTCGAGGTATCCTGTAGGCCCAATGGGCTGCCCAGCGCGACGGTAAACTCGCCCACCGTCGTCTGGCTAGAGTTTGCGAGCGGCAACGCAGGCAGGTTTGTCGCGTTGATCTTGATCACAGCCAGATCATCCTGCGCGTCCTGCCCGACGATCTGCGCGCCATACTGCTTGCCGTCGGCCAGTGTGACGGTGAAACTACTGTAGCCGCTCACCACATGATCGTTCGTGACGATGGTTCCGTTGCTGCGGATGATCACGCCTGAGCCAATCGCCTCACCATTCCCGCCAACGCTGGTGATCTCCACCACCGACGGCTCTGTCTTCTTGATGACATTCTCCACAGCCTGTTGCAAATCCTGTGCGGATTGCGAGGTCACAGCGCCCGACATGGAACCGCTCTGGTTGACAGTAGTGATCGGCCCTGTCGTAGATGATGATGATCCTGCGCTGCGCGAGCCGACGCCCACGCCAACGGCATAGATGCCTACCAGCAAGATCAACAGCAACACAGCAGCCAGTGCGCCAGCCACGATACGCCAGCCACGCCGCCCGGCCACCTGCTGACGAAGCGCATCCAGGCGCGGGGAAAGCAGCGGGCGTGTGGGCGTCGCCGCTTTGGGGGGCGTGGGGGGCATCATCGGCCCAGAGACACGCTTGACGCCCTGCGGCGGGTAGCCGTAGCCATACGATCCCAGAACCGGCGCACCGCCCCACGACGAGGGATACGGTGGAAAGCCCGCGTAGGGCTGAGAAGGCTGATAGGGCTGATAGGGTTGGTAGGTATTTGGCGTGTTGGTGTTTTTTGTGCTTGTCATTTGTGGGGTTTGTGGGGTTTGTGGGGCGCCGGTCGTCCAGAACGAGGCGTCGTCAGCGTCATCGGTGGCGAAGCCGCGCGGCTCGGCGGGGAGCAGAATCTGCCCGCTTGGCGCCTGTTCGGCATTGGCGCCATTTGCTGTGTCTGTAGTATTTGCTGTGTTTGTGGTTTGATCGGACTGCATCGGCGAGCCAGATGGTGGAAGTGTTGTCGAGTTTGTCATTGCGCGACGTCCTCTCTGATGATGTGCGTGCGTGTTGAGTGCAGTGTGGTGTTTCCGCTCACACCAATCATCTTAGCTAGCCGCGATTGAAGAACCATTGAAGACAGATGTGAAATTTCTTATCATACCGATGGCGCGGCGGCTGGCAGGGTGAGCGTGGCCATCAGCCCCTTGCCCACTTCGCTGGCGAAGGTAAGTGTCCCCTTGTGCGTCTCGACGATGCCCCGCGCGATTGCCAACCCCAATCCGGCGCCGCCCATCTCGCGCGAACGCGCCTTATCCACCCGATAGAACCGCTCGCTCAATCGTTTGAGATGCTCTGGCGCAACGCCCGGCCCGTTGTCGCTGACGGTCAACGTCGCCTGACTTCCAGCGCGCGCCACCCGTACAGTCACTGCTCCGCCCGCTTGCGTATATTTAATGGCGTTATCCACCAGGATCAGCGCCGCGCGTTCGAGCAGAGCGCGGTCGCCCACCACAAGCGCAGGCTCGCTGGTCGGCTGGGTCAAATTGGTCAATCGAATATCACGCTCGCTGGCAAGCGCCTGCGCCCGGCGAATCGTCTGGCTTGCCACGTCGCCGAGATCGATCAGATCATGCTCGACGGCCATTGAGCCTGCGTCCAGCCGGGCCAGCGTCAGCAGATTCGTGGTGAGGTCGCTCATGTGCGCCGTCTCGTCCACGATGTCTTCGAGCAGTTCGGCGTCGTCCGGCGGGAGGCGCTTTCTCCCACGGAGCAGCACTTCGGCGTCGGCTCGAAGCAACGTGAGCGGTGTGCGCAGTTCGTGGCTGGCGTCGGCGATAAACTCCTGTTGCCGCTCGATAGCCAATCGGGCGGGCGCCATCGCCCGCTGCGCCAGCAGGAAGCCGCTCACTGCCGCGCCCAGAAGCGTCAGTGTGCCAACGATCAGCAGCGCATAGAGGAGGTCATGTAGCGCGTCGAGCTGGCCCTGGATGGGCATGCCAACCATCACGACGCCAAGGATGGCGTTTTTGACAGTGGGGTCTTGCACGACAAGCGCATAGCGTTGTATCTGGCCCATGCCATTATCTGCCTCTACCCGATCTGTCGCCGCGCCACTGGAACTGTTGAGCGCGGCTTGCGCTACTGAGGTACTCATGTAGAACGGTTTCGGAATGCTAAACGGGTGATAGATATATTCGCCAGCAGCGGTAAAGCAGACAATATAGGGTACTTGCTGGGTAATGTCGGGCATAGTTGGGCAGTAAGAGCGCGGATCACTCCCATTGAAATGGGAGCCTATACCAAAACTTTCGCTCGGCGTATGTATGCCCGGTTGGTCACTCGGATCGGGCGCACCATATTGCACCTGATGGCGCCAATCCTGAGCGATTTCCTGGGCGCTGCTGGTGAGCGTGGTGGTGATGGGGTTCATCAGGGCATATTCTGTCCCCTGATACAGCCCTATCCCGCTGATGAGCAGCAACAGCGCCAGCGCGCCACAATACCACAAGGTCAGCCGCCGCCAGATGCTGGAAAACATTGCCTCGGAGGGATCATGCGAGCGGGGCGCACGCGCCAGCAAAGATCGTCCCCGATGCCAGAGTGAGACCAGCCAGCCACCCAATCCATCCAGCCAAAGAACAACGACAGTCCACCATGCGCGCGCTGTCTCCTCCATCCGCTGCGCCCACTTGTGTGGTTGGCTGGCTGGTATAGGGGATGGCGCGCCAGGAGTTTCATCTAGGGCGCTTTCTGGTTCGTATTCTGTTTCCCTGGAAGGCAGCATTGACTTCGTCCTGTTCGTCTGCCGGCATTGTCCATATCAGGCTTTGTCGGGCTTCTCAAGCCGGTAGCCCACGCCACGCACCGTCTTGATCAGCTCGCGGTCGAAGCCCCGATCAATCTTGTCGCGCAGGTAGTGGATGTAAATATCCACGACGTTCGAGAACGCGTCGGCGTCGTAGCTCCACACATGATTGATGATCTGCGTGCGGGTGAGCGCCTGCCCCGCGTTGCGCATCAAGTATTCGAGCAGCGAAAACTCTTTGGGCGTCAGCTCGATCAGCCGGTCGGCGCGGCGCGCCTCGTGGCGGGTCAGATCAAGCGTCAGGTCGCCAACGTGAAGCTGCTGGGCGACATCGAGTTCACGGTCGCGCCGCCGCAAAAGCGCCGTGATGCGCGCCAGCAATTCTTCCATCGCGAACGGCTTGATCAGGTAATCATCGGCGCCAGTGGTTAGTCCCTTCACGCGGTCTTCAATCTCCCCGCGCGCCGTCAGCATGAGGATAGGCGCGGTGATGCGATGGGCGCGCGCCGCTTTGAGAATCTCAAAACCGTCTTTGCCGGGCAACATCACATCGAGGATCAGCAGATCATGTACGCCGCTCAGCGCCATCTCCATCCCCGTGTCGCCCTCATAGGCCACATCCACAGTATAGCGTTCTTCGCTCAAGACGCGCCGCAAAAGGTCGGCCAGCTTGCGCGCGTCTTCCACAATCAAAATGCGCATAGGTTTGTTTGACTCCCCTGCCCGTTCCCAACCTGATAAGCGGCGTTCGCGCAGCCGCCCTGCCATCACTGCTCGATAAACATCCGAACGTTACTCTGGATTGTACTGCGCAAAGATTGGATGATGATTGGAAGGCGCAAAGGATACTCCGACAGAGGATGTTACGCGCGTGCTATAATGGCGGCAAAGAGGGCCTGATCACACTTCACATACTTCCGAGTTTTGGAGTGAGGAAAGAAAGGGGCAACGCAATGGCGCGTATCGTCAAGTTCTTTGAGACCACCCTGCGCGATGGCGAACAGACGCCAGGGATCAATTATTTCGCCGAGGAAAAACTGGAGATCGCCCAGGCGCTTGCCGCGATGGGCTTCGATACGCTCGATTGCGGCTTCGCCATCTCCGGCCAGCCGGAGTTCGAGGCTATCCAATTGATCGCGCGCAACATTGATGGAGCCGAGGTGTGCTCCATAGCACGCTGCGCCGCCGAGGACATTGATCGCGCCTGGGAGGCCGTGCGTGACGCGGAACAGCCGACCATCCATCCCTTTGTCAGCACCTCGCCGCTCCATCGCGAAGTAAAGCTCGGCAAGACACGCGCCGAAGTCCTCGAGATGGCGCGGACGGCAGTAGCGCGCGGACGGCAATATACCGAAAACGTTGACTTCGCGCTCGAAGACACCACTCGCACCGAGCACGACTTCATCCTGGAGGTGATAGACGCGGTGATGCGCGAGGGGGTGCGCTTCGTCGCGCTCTGCGATACCGTCGGCTTCGCACTGCCGTGGGAGTTCGGCCAGCTTGTGGATGACGTGCGCCGCGAGTTCCCCGGTGTGCGCATCTCCGCCCACTGCCACGACGACCTGGGGCTGGCGGTCGCCAACGCGCTCACGGCGCTGCAACACGGGGCCGAGCGGGTGGACACCTGCTTCAACGGGCTTGGCGAGCGCGCGGGCAACGCCGCCACCGAGGATGTGGTGATGGCGATCCGTACACGCCACGCAGACCTTGACCTCGACGTGCGCGTGGATACGACAAAGATCATCCCTACCAGCCGCCTGATCGCGCGCCTCTCAGGAATGCAGCCACAGTGGACAAAATCTGTCGTGGGGGCGAATGCCTTCGCGCACGGCGGCGGCATCCATCAAGACGGCGTGCTGAAGGATGCGCGCACCTATGAGATTATGCGGCCGGAAGATATTGGCCTGCCGCCCTCGGATCGCCGCATGTTCGTTGGTAAGCTCTCTGGCCGCGCCGCGCTGAACGCGCAACTGCGCGAGCTTGGCTATGACCTGACGCCGGAGCAACTGGCGCGCGCCTTCCAGCTTGTGAAGATTGCGCTTGGCAAGAAGCGCACGCTTGAAGAGATGGATCTGCGCCGCTGCGCCGAGACGGCCATCTCACCCACTGCGACAGTCGCTACGCTGGATGACGACGAGGCATGACTCATCACGCCAAGGGAGGCGCATGAAGCGGAAATACGCCGACATGCGGGGTTGGCAGCGTATCCTCGCATCGCGCTTTGCCTCCATGACGCTGGATGACGACGATGGCGCTTCCGCAGACTGCGAACCATCCCTTGTCGCGCTCTATTGGATAGACGCCATCAGCAAGCCGCTCTGGGTGACATGCGCCGGGCGCTCGCTCTGCGTGGCCGACGCGGGATATAGCTGGCTGAGCTACTATCCCGCCGCCTTTCTAGGTGAGCTTGCCACAGACGCACAGCCTGCGACCCATCGCGTCACCACAATGTTTGACGCAGCCGGGCAGATCGTCCAGTGGTATGTAGACATCTGCGGCGCGCAGGGCCGTGACACCAACGGCGTGCCCTGGTACGACGACTGGTACCTCGATGTGATCCGCGATCCCACAGGTGGCGTGGAGATCATTGACGCGGACGAGCTTGACGACGCTTTGGATCACCATAAGCTCACGGCGCGCCACTATCACGCTGCCTGGCGCGAGGCGCACCGGCTGGCGCCGCTCGTGGCGCAAGGCAAGCTGGTGGGCATAGAACAAGCAGCCGGGTGGCGTGAGCGGTTGTTGGATGAGCCGACGCTCCGCAAGATTCTGTAACCCACATGGTTGATCCTGTTCTATACCAGATAGATGTTCAGATAGTCTCATCCAGCGGCTGCGTATGAGGGGGACTTGCTTCGGTTCGCTGATGGGGCGAAAGCGCAGGAATGGCGCTCGAAGCAGGCTGGCTCCATGCCTGTGAGGCGTTTGGCTCATGCAGGTTGGGCGCCAGATGTCTGCCTGACGAGGCTGCCTTCGCTGCGCGCTCAGGGCGATCCAGCGGCACTGTCAGCGTGACGGTTGTCCCCTTGCCCGGCGCCGATTGTATCTTCAGCGAGCCGCCTGCCAGCCGTGCACGCTCCTCCATCCCAAACAACCCTACGCCGCGCGCGCTTTCTGTCCGCCGCAACGTATGCGCGGGCAGGCTCTCCGGCGCAAAGCCGCGTCCGTCATCATGGATGATCGCCTGCAATTGTTGATCGGCTAGCGTGACCGTGACCGTCACCAGATGCGCGTTGGCATGTTTGGCGATGTTGGTCAGCGCCTCCTGGACGACACGATAGACCACTATAGTACGTTCCGGCGAAAGGGTGGCCGGTTCGCGCGGCAGTTCCAGCTTCACCTCGATGTGTGTATTTTCGGTAAACGTGGTGATGAGCGAGCGGAGTGATGGCGTCAGGCCAAGTTGATCAATGGTTGGCGGACGCAGGTTCAGCGCCAGCCGCCGCACCTGATCAATCGCGCTCGACACCAGCCCACGCAACTCCGCGATCTGTGGGGCGATCTGGTCGGCCCCCGGCTGCGCTTCGAGCAGCTTCAGGCGAATCAGCAGCAGCGTCAACACCTGGCCGGTGTCATCATGTAGCTCGCGGGCGATGCGCTGGCGTTCCTCCTCTTGCGCATAGATCAGCGCGCCAGAGAGCGCCCGCACCTGATCCTCGTAACTCTCCACTTCGTCGAGCATTTGGTTGAGTGTCTCGGCAAGCCGCGCCATCTGCGCGTCATCCAATGGTGTGGGCTGCGCGCGTACACTGAGGTCGCCCTGCTGCACACGTCTTGCCATCGCTTGAAGTCGTTCCAGTGGACTGAACGCCGCATGCAGCAGTAGCGCGTTGAGGCCACACGTCAGCAGGATGCCCACCCCGGCAAAGCCAATCGCCAGGGGAATATTCCATGAGCCGCCCGGCTCGGTATTGGCGACGCGCTGCGTGATCAGCGTGCCTGCCACCGCCCCCAACAGGACAATCGCCGAGTTGGCGATCAACACTTTATAAAACAGCGAGAGCGAGAGCAACCGCGCCAGTATACGCCCGACTCGCCCTGGCAGCGTTGGTGTGACGCCCGGCTGGCCTGCTGAGCCTGTTGCGTTCGTGGCGCTCTGCGTATCCTTTACAATCATACAAATGACACCTTAGACTCACATGATAGCTAGAGAAGCCAGGTAGTGATCTCTGAAGAGGGGATGACTCCCGTTATCGAAAACGCTCTCACACACTATACGATACGCGCTGGGCACGCCTGGGTGGAAGAGAAAGCGACGCCTGTGGTACAGTGGGGCGGAAAGGGAACAGTTGATATGGCAGAGCAAAAAGATACCGCAGCACATGCGTCATCGCCGCTGGAGACGATCACGCTCGACGCCGACCAGCACGCCGACCTGATTGGCGAGCGGCTGGATCACGCCCTGGTGCTCTTGCGCCCTGAATTATCGCGTACACGCGCCCAGGCGGCGATCCGCGCGGGCGAGGTAACGGTGAACGGGCGCGCGGTAAAGGCAAGCCATCTGCTCGAAGAGGGGCAACGGCTGGCGCTGGCTCCCACGCTTGGCCAGCGCGTTTCCGTTGGCGATGCGCCACTTCCTCAGCCTGAAGCGATTCCTTTGCCTGTTCTCTATGAGGATGACGCGCTGCTGGTGGTGAACAAACCTGCCGGATTGGTGACGCATCCCGCGCCAGGGCACGCCACCGGCACACTGGTGAACGCGCTGCTTGCCCACCTGCCGGAGCTTGCAGAAGCCGATAGTGAGGCCGATCCCGCACGCCCCGGCATTGTACACAGGCTCGATAAAGATACCTCCGGCTTGCTGGTGATCGCCAAGACAGCGGCGGCTCATACGGCGCTGGCCCGCCAGATGCGCGACCGTACGATGGTCAAACGCTATCTGGCGCTTGTCGAAGGGCATATGGATGTGGCCGAAGGGACGATTGAGGCGCCAATTGGACGTGACCCACGCTACCGCCAACGGATGGCGCTCGTCAGTGTTGCACGTGGCGGACGTGAGGCGCGTACCCGCTTCCGGGTAGTTCGTGAGATACGCGGACGCACGCTGCTGGATGTGCAGCTTGAGACGGGACGTACCCATCAGATTCGCGTGCATCTGGCGGCTGTGCGCCATCCTGTCGTCGGCGACACGCTCTATGGGCGATCCCAGCCGCCCATGCCGCCGCGTATGTTTCTGCATGCGGCGCACCTCAGCTTCACCCATCCCGTTACAGGGGAGTGGGTCAGCTTCGATGCGCCGCTGCCACCCGACCTCGCCGACTTCCTCGCACAGACCTAACCCCCTAGCCCCCTTCCCATCTTGGGAAGGGGGAATATAGAACTTCCATACCTCTGTGAAGACGCTCTGCCAGCGGCTCCCCAAGTATTCCAGCAGCGCGGTGTTGTCAACAACGCCCTGGGCTTGCTTGTGTATCTCCGCTGACCTGAGTGGATCGTGACTAATTTTTTCGAGGATAGCCTTCACATCATTGGAGGTGACGGGCGAATAGACCTCTTTGTCAGTCTCTTTCTGAACTGGCCTGACGCCTCTATTGTTTGTGATATGCTGGCTATATACCTCATAATGGCGAGCGACGAAAGGCAAACAAGGAGGCGCCGCATGATACGGGTGCTGTTGGCGGAGGATCAGGCGATGGTGCGTGGCGCGCTGGCGGCCTTGCTGACGCTTGAGGGGGATATTGAGATCGTGGCGCAGGTGGGGCGTGGCGATGAGGTGGTTCAGGCGGCGCAGGCAGCCCAGCCCGACGTCGCCCTGCTTGATATCGAGATGCCCGGCACGGATGGCATCGTCGCCGCCGCAGCCCTGCACAAACAGCTTCCCACATGCAAGATCATCATTCTGACGACGTTTGGGCGCCCTGGCTATCTACGGCGAGCATTGGAAAGCGGCGCGGTGGGCTATCTGCTGAAGGACGCCCCGGCGACGCAACTGGCAAGCGCGATCCGCAAATGTATGGCGGGTGAACGGGTGATCGATCCGGCGCTGGCCGTCTCGGCGCTCAGCTCAGGCGAGAATCCGCTGACGGAGCGCGAGCGCGAGGTGTTGGCGGTGGCGCTCAAAGGGGCAAGCATCGCCGAGATCGCCGATACGCTTGCGCTCTCCGAGGGCACTGTGCGCAATTATCTCTCGGTCGCCATCCAGAAGCTCAATGCGCAGAACCGCGTGGAGGCAGCGCGCATCGCCGAGCAGAACGGCTGGCTTTAAGCCACAACCCCACGCCGCATCCGGCGTAGACAGATGGAGCGGTTGTGAGATCGCTCACACTTCCCGATTTTCCAGAGGCAGCAGCGTTGGCGGGCAGCCGCCACAGACGATATATACCACAGCGAAAGGGACACCCTGGCATGCGTTTCATTCTCTATCTTGGCAAAGGCGGCGTCGGCAAGACCACCATCGCCGCCTCCACCGCCGCACGCGCCGCGCAACTTGGCAAGCGCACGCTCGTCGTCAGCACCGATCTTGCCCATAGCCTGGCCGACGCGCTCGACCGCACCCTCACCGCCGAACCGCAGGAGGTCAGTGATCGTCTCTGGGCACAGGAGATCAACGTCCTGGATGAGATGCGCGCGGGCTGGGGCAAGGTACAGGACTACATCACAAACGTTCTGAAGAGGCAGGGCGCGAGCGAGGTGGCCGCCGAAGAGATGGCGCTGATCCCAGGGATGGATGAGATCGTCGCGCTGTTGAACATCCATCGGCAGGCGCGCGACAACAACTATGACGTGGTGGTGATTGACGCCGCGCCCACGGGCGAGACGGTGCGGCTGCTCAGCATGCCGGAGACCTTCCTGTGGTATGTCAACCACGCCAACGGCTGGCGCAACCTGGCCTTCACCGCCGCCAGGCCGCTGCTGAAAACCTTCCTGCCAGGCGTCAACGTCTTTGAGTCGCTGGAAAAGCTGAATGTGCAGGTAGCCGCGCTCCGCAAGACGCTGACCGACGCCGACATCAGTTCCTATCGGCTGGTGGTCAACCCTGAGAAGATGGTGATCAAAGAGGCATTGCGAGCTGAAACCTATCTTGCGCTGTATGGCTACCCCGTGGACGGCGTGATCTGCAACCGCGTGTTGCCACAGGTGGAGGGCGGCTACCAGGACCAACTGCTGCGCGATATGGCGGCGCAGCAGCAGACCTACTACAACATCATCCATCAGACGTTTACCCCGCTGCCCGTCTGGGACGCCCCCTATCGCTCGCGTGAGATTCTCGGCGCGCCTGCGCTGGCGGAGCTTGCCAGCGAGGTATGGGGAGACGCCGACCCCACACAAATCTTCTATCGTGGCGCCTCACAACAGCTTGAAAAGCGCGGCGATGGCTATGTGCTGCGGCTGCCGCTGCCCCATGTGGAGCTTGGCAAGGTCGTGATGACCAAGAAGGGCGACGATCTGATCGTTGAGGTCGGCAACTTCAAGCGCGACATCGCCCTGCCAACGGTACTTGTTCCGATGGAGGCGACCGTCGCTCGGATGGCCAATGGCGCGCTTGAGATCACCTTCGCGCCGGTCGCCAGCGAAGCTAACGTGGGCGCACACTACTAGGCGGCCACACCAAGCGGCCACGCCAGGCAAGATCAGAAACAAGAGAGCATACATGTCCAAACCGACCCATCCAGACGGCGTGTTTCGTCGCGCGATCCTTACATCCGCTGCCTCGCAGACCGTGCGGCGGCTGGCCGAGGTCTGCGAGGCAGCGGAAGGGCTAACGCTCAAGCTGACCTATGGCGCGGGCCGCCACAACGCTGCGCCTGAGGATGGCATGGCGTTCCTTGCCTATCGAGATGGCGCCCTGGTTGGCTATTGCGCGCTGGACTACGGTGGAGATAGTGTGGCCGAGCTTTGTGGCATGGTTCATCCTGACTGGCGGCGCAAGGGGATTGGCAGCGCGCTGTTACAGACGGCGATGGTCGCCTGCCAGGGAATGAGCGTTACCACATTGCTACTCATTTGCGAACGCGCCAGCGCATCGGGCCAGGCGTTTGTCGCGTCGTGTTTCCCATCTACATCTCCGCCGCACTCCGCCGAACACCATATGAAGCTGGCGGGCGCTGAGCATATCACAGCCGCCATCCAGGCGGGAACGGCCAATCTGCCGTCCTCGTTCCAGACGCGATTTGCCACGCCGAATGATCTCGATGCGCTGGCCAACATCACTGCTTCGGCCTTTGACGATCCCATCGAGGAGGTACGACGACGCATCACCCTTGATTTCGAGAGTGGCGCCGAACGTTGGATGATTGGCCTGGTGGATAGTGAGCTGCTTGGCAGCCTGCGCGCAGAGACGACGCCATACGCCACGGAACGTGAGATGGGCGTTTATGGCTTTGGCGTTCGACGCGACCGCCAGGGGCAGGGCTGGGGACGGCGTATCCTCATGTCGGCCCTGGCAATGTTGCGTGACGAGGGAGCCGAGCGATTCAGCCTGGAGGTGGATACCACAAACGCGCCAGCACTCGCGCTCTATCGCTCGTGCGGCTTCGCCGTCGTGACTACCTATGAGTATTACTTGCTTCCCGTCTCTCGCACGGCGTTGTGAAGCTCAATGAGAAGCATGGACGGTGGCGATGTAGAGCGCCAGCGAGACCACCGACGCGACGATGCTCAGGCCGATGCCCCACCCGGCAATGCGTTTCATGCTCGGCGCCGAGTACACAGGATGGTATCTATTGAGCGCCACCATGCCAACAATGAATCCCGGCACGCCCGGCAGCCAGCCATAGGCTCCACAGGTGAAGACAACCGCAATCACTCCCAACACTAGCGCGGTGATCGCCAGCCCCTGCCCCATGTTCCGCACGACTGGCTGCGGCGATTGATGTATCACTGGCCCAGGTGGCGTGGCCTGCATAAACGGCTGAGGGCGCGGAGCGAAGGTTGGCCCAGGCGCGCCCTGGAAGGTTGGCGCCGGGGCTGGTGGGCGAACAACTCCTCCCTGTTGGATCGGCTGGCCGCCCGTTCCTTGCGCCTTTGCGATCCGTGGCTGAAGGTTCGCAGGCGGCGCGCCACCCTGCGAGGTGGGAGCAGGCTGTCCCTTGGCGAGTGGCGCCGCCTTGGGCGGCTGATTCGCCAGGAACTGCGCCCGTTGCGCAGGCGTCAGGACAAAGATCGGCCACGGGCGCGGATCACCATCAGCAGGGATGGGCAGCCAGGGCGCATTGCCCGCCGGTCGTGTAATACTCTGCGCCGAATGCGTCGGGCTGCCCTCGATGGCGAGGCGCGTCCCTATTTCGGCGCCGCCCGCCGCGCCAGCAACTTCTGACGCCGTGCGCTGTTGCGTATTGTCCATATGTACACCTGACTTTCACTCTCTCCGCCAAGTCGGTCAACCGGAAAAGATGATAAAGAAGACGAACAAAGACTGTTTCGCGAAGTGTTACGAATCATTCCTCTCTTCTGTCACATCCTCTGTCACATCCTCTGTCACATCCTCTGCACACGCTTGCCTGCGCTCATATGATTTTTCCGTTGGTTCAATGATGCAAGACATGGATGGATACGATGGTGAGCGCAATGGAGGCAAGCAGACCCACGACACCAAGCGCCACTCCTAACCGCGCCATACGCTGTTCGGCGGCGCCCCGCTGTACTTGCCTGAGGGCGATGGCGCCCAGCATAAGCGCGATGAGACCCGCCACAACTGGCATGATAACCAACAGATGGGACATCAGCGGCGTAAAGGCCACAAGGCAAGCTACGAGGCCAAAGGCAGCCGTCCACTGCGCGGTGAGGCGCCCTCGCCGTAACCGCCTGGTCGGCGGCCCAACGGCGGCCTGCGGTGTTTGCACGGGCGCCACCCTTCCGTCACTCATTGGCCCGGAGAAACGTATCGCCTGCCCCCCGCCTGCCGCTTGCTGGCGCGCTCGCACAGCGGCGCCCACGAGCTGGCCGGTCGCCGCCTGGCGCGCGGCCTGGCCCAGATTGGCCGTGGGCGCAGGAGCGGCGGCTTGTCCCTGGGCCACTTGTGGCCCCGCCACACGCGGCGCTGTGACTGGCGCGGTTACTAGCCCCGTTGCTGTGTCGGCCTCTATCACTTCCGACGCGCTCGATACACCGAGCGCATGGGTGAGCAGCCAGCCATTCTGCCCGTTTGCGACCTGCCTCCTTTGTGCGGGAGTAAGTTTTAGCAGCGGCCAGATGGCGATGCTCTCTTCGACTGGCATAGGCAACAAGGGCACAGTCTGCGGCGTTGTTGCGCCCGGTGGAAAGGGTCGCGCCATAGGTTTCCCGCTCCTACTTCTCTCTATGAAGAGATCGCCGCTTAGACCGCCTTCATTTCGACATAGGCGATGCGATCCAGATTGAGTTGACCGAGCAATAACTGCGTGTTGGGGCGCAAAGCGACGCGACTGCCCAGCGGTACCGGCGACCACCCCCCACTCGCCGGATCCGCTCCACCAACACGCGCCTGCAAGTCGGGCAGGGCAATATTTTCCAGGAACCACTCCGAGCGGTTGGTGTCGTACCGGATTACGCCGCGATTATGCGAATCGGTACGCGCGCCCGATTGCCCCACGCGCAGGCTGACATTGGGATGCACATGCCAGTTATAGATTGGGCGGCCCGGATAGCCCACGATGTAGCGATTATAGGGCGTCCCCTGAAACGAGGCGTTCTCGTCCACGTACTCATAGCCGCCGGTTCGTGTGGGGCGGGGCGCACGCAACTTGAGATAGGGCAACTGCGGAAAGGCAGTGAAGCGCGTTTTGCACAGTGGACAACTCATTGGCGGCACATCGGGCGCCACGAAAAACTTCTGTTCACAGAGGGGATTTCCACAGGGAACCACACGATCCATCATCTCGCTCAGCGCCTCTTCCCACAGGTCGGCGGTGGGGCGCAGCGCCGGATTATGCAGCCCTTCGACGAACACCCGACGAAAGAGATCGCGTACACGCGGCGAGAGCGTTTCCGCCGTCACCTGAAGATGCTTCGGGCGGTTGGAGGTATCGGTGGGATGCTCGATGTAGAGCGCGTTGGCGCCGAGCGCCAGGTTGTCATCGAGTTCGGCGTTGGTGGAGTGGCGCTTCGGCCCTAGCAAAGGATGCTGGAAGAGCAGCCAGCGATAGAGCAAGACGGCCAGCGCATGGCGGTCGGTGACAACCGATGGCTCCCGTACCTTGCCGCTTTGCAGTTCGGGCGCCATATACTCTGGCGTTCCCAACACCTCGGCGGGCATCTCATTGGGAATCACCAGGCTATCGCAGTCGAGGATCGTCGCCGTCCCACTCAGCGGATCGACAAAGACATTCTTCTCCGAGAGGTCAGAGTGGCACAGGCCAAGCGTCGAGAGGCGCGCCACAGCCCGCGCCATCTTGATTGCGCAAGCCAGCCGCCCGATCCACCATCCCTTCTGCTCAGGAGTCAGCCGGGAGTACGATGAACCAAAGAAGTAGTTGTCGAGCCGGGTCATCCCTTCGACATAACGCGAACTAACGCCAGGTCGTGGCTGCACGGCCCGCTTGAGCGGCCAGGCAAACAAGGCTTCCCAGTAAGGATCATTCCCCACGACATTGTATTTGCCGATGATCGCGTCAATCTGGCGGTTGCGATCCTGAACCATTCGAGCCACAGCAGCGGGTGGCATATTGGGTGGCGCCTTGAACAGCTTGACGACGTGCTTGCGGTCGCGCGAACGAAAGATCGCGCCCTGCGCCCCTTCTGAAAAGGGAACATCCTCATATTGTTCGTGCGTACCATCGCTAAAGACTACTTCCACGGTCGCTCCCCTAGATGATAGATACACACCAGACTGCGATCATCAAACGAGCCAGGCCGCTCATACGAGAGCAGTTGTTCGAGCGCGCCTGTCACCCTGGCGGGCGGCTGTCCCTTCAACACATCTCTGAACAGCGGCTCTTCGAGCAGCGGCATATGCTGCTCGATGGGTGTGAAGTCATCGGAGACGCCATCCGTCATAGCCAGACAATAGCACCCTGGCCCCTCTTTGATATACGTCTTGATGCGATCCTCCCATTGCTCCGGCGGCACGTCCTGGAAGAAGATCGTCTCGTTGCCGGTAGGGCCAATATCGGGCGTCGTCAGACGAAGCATGTGCTCGTTGATGGCGTCCTGGTTATAGAAGCGCGCGACGATAGCGCCGTCGCCCACCTGAGCGCCGCCCAGCGCATGGATGCCTTTGCCCAGATGGCGCTGGACGACCACCAGCAGCGTCGTGCGCATCTCCTGCCAGGAAACCCCACGTCTCTTTTCTTCCGCTTGCAACGCATCATGCGCGCCCTGCAACGCTGCCAGCAGAATCGCCCGGAGCGCCGTCTCGGCGTCTCGCTGAGACACCCTTTTATACTTATTGGTAGCGGCGGAAGCGCCCCTGAGTGCGGCTTCCGCCGCGACATTGGCGCCTACCCGCGCCAGATCATACGAGCCGCCGCCGTCACAGACGACGCCAATCTGCCACCCATTGGAGATGTCGCCTGCGATGGCATCTTCGCGGAACTTGGCGTCGTGTTTGTGGCTCAGTCCGCGCAGGCTCACCCCAATGATCGCCCAGCCGTCGCGTTCGAGCGCTACGGTCGCTGTATCAGGATAGCGATCTCCCAGGGCGGCGTCGGGGTCACGATCCTCGAATTGCGCCGGGGCGCGCTGCTCGAAGACCATCGGCTCCGGCTCGGGTTCCGGCTCCATGACCAGCGTCTCTTCATCATTGAGCAGAGGTGTAGGAGGCGTAGCCGGTTGCCGGGCGTCTGTTCTGACCTCTTGTCCCGCTTGCCGCTGGATGTCTCGTTGTCGTTGCGCGTCTCGCGCCTGCTGCGCGCTGGCCCGGCGTATCATATGGTGTTGCATGGCCCACATCGTCTTCCCGTTGATGAACATTCCCCCAAGCGCCAGAATGAAACCGATGACGCCGAAGACTATACCCAACGTCTGTGCGCTTGGAGGGAAATCCGCGATAGACCCTGTATACGTACTCACGGAGAGCGCCACCAACAGAACCGCCGACACGACAGCAAGCCCGCTCAGCCCCAATCCCCAGCGAACGCTTCCGGGGTTTTCCGGGTCGGCGACAGGGACGGCGAAGCTATACCCATCCTGTTGCCACCTATCGAGTTGAGCGGGATGCGCATGAGTGGGCCAGAAGAACCGCGACAGCGGAGGCGAGCCTTCCGGTTCCGGCGTGGCGCCTGCTGTAGCTGTAGGTGGAAGGGTGGGGGCCGGACTAACCGCCGCCTGATCTCTCTTCTGCCGATTGGCGCGTGGTGTGGTGGCGCCCCCGTCCACTGGCGACATGTCCGCTGGAGCGGGCGGTGTGGCTGCGGGTTGTTGTGGCTGATAGCGAAAGCCCTGCTGGGGAAATTGCGGAAACTGGGGAGATTGGGGAGATTGTGGCTGCTGCGGGGCTATGCGAAGCGCCTGCATCTGCGTAGGCGCCTGACCGGGCATTGGCGTTTGACCAAGAGGAGCGCCCTGCGCTGGGTAGCCCGGCGCGTTGGAGGGAAGCAGCTGTCGCGCGCCTGGCCCTTGCACAGGTTGTGCCGTCCGGGGGGACTGTTGCGGCTGCTGGCGCTGTTGCCCTCCCTGATCGGCGGACGATCCTGCGCCCTGTTCCGTGCCGGATGGTTGGAGCGGATTCGGGGGGTTCTGGGTATCCATTGGGCGCTACCTCCTTGGGTTACGGCATAGGGATCGTGCCGTTGGGCGGCGGTGGAAGCTGCGCGACTTGTGGCGCTGCGCCTGGCGCAAAGCCCCCTGCTGCCCGGCTGGCTGTCATAATCGAGCCGGAGACCCACGCGAAGAACGATCTCAGGTTGGCCGGAGTGACATCCTGCATCAACAACGCAATATTTGCAAACTGGCGGATGATCTGGATATTTGCGCCAGGGCCGATGCCCAGCCCAATCACATTCGCCGCCTTATTGACGGTGCGGTTGGCCAGCCGTTGCGCCTCGGTCTGCCAGTGATCCGACGGCTCGCCATCGGTCAGCACAAACACAATTGGTTTGTAATCGCCCTTCTGCGCGTCCCCCTGGTTGATAAACAAATCCTGGTCGAGCGATTCATTGAGCAGACGCAACGCGCCGCCCAGCGCCGTGCCCGATATGCCGGGCGGATTGGCATTGAACTGCGGCGGCGTGAACTGCGTGATTGGGATCAACGGTGATTGATACGCCTGGTCGGCGAAGGTGATGATGCTGATGTACACCGTGCTGGCGGCGCGTGGGTCGCCAAGTAATTCCTGGCAGATCATGATGACACCGTTGTTGACCCCAACGATCTTCACTCCCTGCATGGAGCTTGACGTATCCAACAACAGATAGACGGGCAGACGGCGCGACGCATCCTGATTGAAGGCGATGGACATAAACGCCCCTTTCGTCCCTTTATGTCTCTTTTCATGGCTTTCATGGCCTGGTTAGACAGGTTAGAGTTGAATCACCAGCCCTGGAGGCGCCGCTGGCAGATTGACCTGCCCACCCGCCGCGTTGGGATTATTCGCCGCCTGGCTGGCTGTCTTGATCGATCCGGAGACCCACTGGAAGAGATTGCGAATGCTCTGGGGGTTGACATCCTGCATCAGCAACGCTGTTTTCGTCAGTTGCCGGATGACGTTCATGTCGGCGTCGGTGCCGATGCCAATGCCAATGATGTTTGCCGTGGTCGAACGCGACAGCAGCCGTTGCGCCTCGGTCTGCCAGTGGTCATTGGGTTGGCCGTCGGTCAGCAGGAAGACCAGCGGCTTGAAGTCGCCCTTCACCTCGCCCCCCTGATTGGGAATCAGGTCGGAATCCAGTGATTCGTTCAAGAGGTGCAGCGCGCCACCCAGAGCAGTCATGCCGTTGGCCGTCAGGTTGGGCGGTGTGAACTGCGTGATGGGCACGAGCGGCATCTGATACGCCTGGTCGGCGAAGGTAATGATGCTAATGTACACCGTGCTGGCGGCGCGTGGGTCGCTCATGATTTCCTGATAGATCATCGTCACACCGTTCTGCACCCCGACGATCTTTACTCCTGCCATCGAGGATGAGGTGTCGAGCAGGAGATAGACGGGGAGCCGACGGGTGTTCGCTGTTGAAAAATTGATAGACATTGGTGGCCTTTCTACCCTTCTTTATCTGTACGGTCTGCCAGGAAGACCTTGCCCGCTTGGTGGTGAAGCTTATCTTCACCGCATTCTACTATAACAAAAGCACTGTTTTCAAGTGACAGATGTGTACCTCCCTCGATCTCCACTGGCGCTGGTATCGCCGTCACGCCGGCCAAGCGCCGATGCCAGCGCCGCGTCCTTCTTTTTACGCTACTGTTGGCGCCCGCGTTACTTCTTCCCCCCTTCGTTGGTGTAAGTAGGGGAACTGCGGATCATCGAGGGAGCGCACAATGGCCATAGCGACAGTAGCGATACCCATCCATCCGGCGCGACAAACATATGGCGCGCAGAAAACACAGCGCGGCAAACGACGGCAGAAGCCGCCACAGCCGCCACAGCCGCCACAGATGGCGCATAGAGAGTATACAACACAGACGGCACAGAAATGGCAAGCCACTGTCCTGTCAGCTCTGCAGCGGGTAGGGCAGGCGCTGGTTCAGGCGGTCACCGATGCGTTTGCGGCTGGGGCAGCGGAGCCTGCACGCCCGGCCAACGCCGCTCAGGCCCCCACTGCCGACGCCGCCTGGGGCGAGTTGCTCGAATCAGGCGCGCAATCGCATGAAGAACACCTGGAGCCGCCCAAGCAGACAACCCCGCAGGATGCTCCACCGGACGCGCCACGCGGCGGGCGGCGCAACGGAAGGGAGCCAGTGAACGCCCCGGTGAATGCCCCTGAGCGCATTGCCAGCTATGAAGCGTTCTTTCAGCGCCACGAACACGACATCTTTGGCTATCTCTGGCGGCTCACTGGCGATGAGCAGCTTGCCTATGACCTGCGCCAGGAAACCTTCCTGCGGGCATGGAGCCACTACGACCAGTTGCAGGAGTATCATCAGCCAGTAGCGTGGCTCTTTCGCGTGGCGACGAATCTGGCAATCAACCAGTTGCGCCGCCGCAAAGCGCCGGTGGGGGCAGCCGCGCCGCTCGATCTGGTTGGCGACCCTGGCGCAAGCGATCCCTCAGGGCGGCTGGTAGAAAACGATCTGGTTCGCCAGACACTCATGGCGCTTCCGCCGCGTCAGCGCGCCGCGCTTGTCATGCGCGAGATCTATGGCTTATCGGTTGAGGAAGTGGCACGCACGCTTGGCGTGACGCCCGCCGCCGTCCGCATGACCCTCTGGCGCGCTCGCGAACAGTTTCGCACGCTCTACACCCGCGCGAATGGCGCGCCACGCTGGTCGCCCGGCGCCATGCGCCAGCGCGCGGCAGCACACGCGGAACATGCAACGTCTGGCGCACTCGGCTCTCTTGCCGCTCTCGACACTCCTGACGACCAGCAAACCCAACCGGTTGAGGCGTATCACACCGCCAGACCACTCATACAGCCGAACGACAATGACGATGATCCTTTCACAGATGTGACAGATGAACACGATGCGTTTCAGTATCCTGGCGAAGCGTTTGGGACAGATGAATCAGATGGGACAGAAGGAGGGGAAGCATGAATTGGCGCCCAGATCAGCCTGAACAGGCGCACGGGGCAGCAACCCTGACATGTCCGCTGAAGATTGACAGCCGCACCCTCTCGGACTGGCGCGATGGACAGCTCAACCAGGCGGCGGCTGAGCGTGTGCGAGCGCATATTGCCCATGATGACTGCGCAGCGTGCCAGGCGCACCTGGCCGACTACGACGCCATCGGCGACTTCCTGCGCATGCAGCGTGTTCCACGCGCCTCTGCCCTCGATATGGAATCGCTACGTCCTACCCTCTTGAATGGCGACGAGGGGAGGTCGCTTTTGCGCCTGCTGCCGTTTCGTGGCGGCGCGCCGCTCGAGGCGCCTGCGAACGCTACGCATGCTGAGGATGCAGGAGACAATCTGGAGCCTGCCGATAGGCCACTGGCGACGCGCACAGCGCCGTCATCGGCGACGCAGACGCCTATCCCGCTGGGCAAACGCACGCCACGTTCCCTGGTGAATCAGCGACGTAAGCGCCTCTGGCGGGGGATCAGCGCGTCGGTGGCGGCGGCGCTGATCGTCTTTGCGCTGGCGCAACTGCTGTTGCACGCGGCGGCGATACGCAGTCTGGTAGGCAGCCACACAGCGCACAAAGGTACGCCGTCGGTCGTGAAATCGGCGACTGCGCAGACATACCATAGCGTCCAGCAGATTGTCTGGCGGGGAGCGACGCTGCCACCGGGCTTTGCGCCAGACCAATATAGCACAAATACCTTCGCGGTAGCCCCCTCCGATGGCGACACCGCCTATACCTGCTATCCAACGGGCGCTCCTGCGCAGACGGCGCCACAGTTCTGGGTGACCCACGACGCCCACACCTGGAGCCAGTTGACTACCTTCCCCTCGGCTGCCCACGGTTGGTGCGCAATCACAGTGGATGAGAGCGATCCCAACCGCATGGTTGTTGGATTGAGTTATCCTGGGCCACCTGATACCGCAACAAATGCGCCAGATAGCTATTTCGCAACCGAGGATGGCGGTCGTTCCTGGCGGCGGATCACCGGACTGGGAGACACCGATCTCTTGTCGCTAGCGACAGTTGGCGGCGCATACTATGCGCTGTTACAGCCTGAGCCGTTCAGCTCCGATGTTTCGGTTGGGAATCGCCTGATGGTCAGCCGAGACGGCATGCGAACCTGGATCTACGCGGACACAGGGCTGATTGGCGGGACTGATACACAAATCCTACAACAGGTCTGGGCCAATCCGTTTACCAATGAACTGGTGGCGCTGACCGAGGCCAACGGCGGAGCCTTTCAGCAATACCTCTGGGAAAGCAGGAATGGCGCGAACTCCTGGCGGCTCGTCTCGCATATCGCTAACGCACAGTATGTCATGCAACAGCCGACAGCCGGTCACGCCTGGGCGTTCTGCGCGTATGACCACTCGCCAACGCCAAACGACCCCACACGGCCCGATCAGGTGATCTGTTCGCCGCTCGACACCGACGCGCCATCGGTGCGGCCTGGGATTGGCGTCACATTTACCAGTACGGAAGGTCAGCCCGTTTTCGCAGGGCAGTTGATAGGGCTGACCACACACGGCGATCTGCTCATGATTGGGCAAGGGACGAATCCCCTGAAGTCAGCCAAGATCAATGAGATTTATCGCCTGCCCGCCGGTTCGTCTACCTGGCAAGACCTCGGCGCACGATTTGTCCCCCAGCAGCTTGTGCTCTATGCGCCAACCGCGAGCGGCGGCGAGGTCTTATGGGAGATTCCCACCGCTGACGATTCAACAGGCTCTATCTATCTGGCGACCTACTCGACGCCGTGAAGCCCCAGCCCTGCCCCTCCCCCGCAGCGGCAGGAGAGGGGTGTTTTTGCGCCATTTAGGCCGAGTAGACGCTCCAAGCGCCGTTGTGGTAGTGCAGCAGCAGCGAGTTGACGGCGCTATAGTCACTATTGTACACGAAGCCAACGGCCCAGCCCTCGCTCGCCGAGACCATCGAGACACTGTTGAGCTGCCCGGCGAAGGGGATACGTGTATTCTCCCATACGCCGTTCTGGTACTGCAAGACGATACACGAAGTGTTTGGGCTAGCATTTGGCTCCGTTGCGCCCACTGCCCAACCCTGCGTCGGCGAGATCATCGCCAGCCCAGAGAGTTGCGCCTGGCCGAGGTCGCGCGGCGTGGGAACTTCCTGCCAGGAGGAGCCGTTGAAGCGCATAATATACGCCGCCTCCGCCATATCGCCCGATGGCTGCGCGACGGGCAAGCGTAAGCTCGTCCATTGAAGACACCTCACCCGCAGGTTGCGACGTGTAGGATGTGTTGGATGTGTGAGATGTTTGGGATGGGACGGGGACGTTGCGCTCCTCGCGGTTTGCCATGTCGTCTCCTTGTCGTTTCGCTTTTCGTTGCTCATGTTTCAGGCGTTTCTCAGGCGTTCGTTCATGCGCCACGGCCAGCGTCACACTGGGCGCCAGCGCAGTGGGAGCATGTGTTGTGTATAGAACGCAAAAGCGGAGCAAAAGCGGACACCGGAGACGAGAAATGTCTCCCCCTTCCCATATGGGAAGGAGGTCAGGGGGATAGGTTTAGAGATGATGTTCGGAGAAAAACTCCCAGATGAGCGGAGTCGCGGAGATGGTATGCGTCGTGCGTCCAGCCTTGGAGGGAAGCGGCGATCCTGGCCAGGTGTGTCCGCCATCCTGAATGCGGTAGTGGATGACAACCGAGCCGCGTGCGCAGTTCGTCCACTCCTGGCCAACCACGTCCGCCTCATCAAAAAAGGTCGCCGGATCGCTCGCGCATCTATCTGTCGCTGTCCAGCCGCGTATCCAGGCGGGAATAGAAGCAGTCAGGCTGGTTCCGTTGTAGGGTACCACCGTGTCGGATGTGCCGTGGAACTCCATGATAGGCACAGGGCGCGCAGGATGACATCCCCCTGGAAGAGGGAAAAAGAACTGCCCGGAGACTGCGGCAAAAGCGGCGATGCGTCCGGCAAGCTGGCAGGCCAACACGCCGACCAATCCGCCCCCATTCGAGAAGCCTGCGGCGTAGACGCGTGTCTGGTCAACGCACATGGTTTGCTCAATCTGCGTGATCACATCGCCGATAAACGCGACATCGTTCACTGAGCGATCTTCATAGGTGGTCGGGCCATAGGTATTCCAGCCGGATTGTTTGTCCGGCCCGATGACGCCCTGAGGATAGGCCACCAGCACATCGTCGGCGTCGGCCAGTTGTGAGAACCGCGTGTATTCCTCGATGTTTTGTGGGTTTCCATCATGCCCATGGAGCACAATGACCAATGGGGTGGGATGGGTTGGCGTATATCCTGATGGAATATGCAGCGAATAGCTACGCAGGCTGCCCTCCGCGACGATGGCCTGGGGAACCGTCACGCCATTCCTGGCGACAGGCGCCCGGTTACAGCCGGTCGAAGCGTTGGATGGGGGCGTGAATGTAGGAACAGGCGTCCACGATGGGACGGTACGAGTGGCTGTGGCGGTCACTCGCGCTTGCTGCGCTGGCGGATCACCAGCGATGACCTGGCAACCCGCCAAACACACCGCCAGTAACAACACGCAGCCAATCGCGCTTCGTAAGAAAAAGGATCGGTATATCCGCATCTAGACAGTTCCTAAAGCACTTGATAACGTGAAACATGATATGCGGTGATGGTTCCACCCCGGCGCCCATTGCTGCGCCGCAACCAGCATACGCCTTTTTGCCTGTATTGGCAACCTCTGCCGGAAAAGATGGCGCCATGCTTGCCTGGCGGTGGCGTGTATTTGGGTCGTGTATTGTCATGTCTAGGGTGATGAATTGGCATTGCCCATGCGCACATGAGGGGTCGGAATTCGTGATGGTATGCTACAGTATAAATATATCATAAGATACGTCGTTGTTTGACGGATGTATGATGTATACGGCGCGGCAAGCCGGTTACAGACACTTCGGAAATGTCTGAAGCAACCGGAATAGGCTTGTGCGTGTATATAGCTATGTGAAGAGGGGGCGTCAGGCTGACCGGGGAAGACTTTGACGATGCCGAACTGGTGGCGCGCGTCTCAGAACAAGACGAAGCTGCCCTCGGCCAACTCTACGACCGCTATCAACACGCTATCTATTCGCTGTGCCTGCGGGTGACACACGATGCGGGGGCCGCCGAAGAGGTAACGCAAGAGGTTTTTGTGCGCTTATGGCGGAGCGCTGCTAGCTTCGAGCCAGGACGCGGACGTGTCAGCACCTGGCTCCTGCGCATCGCGCATAATCTGGCGCTCAACGAGGTGCGTCGCCGCCAGAGCCGCCCAGTCATTGCGTCGGACGCCGACTGGGCGGCCGAGGGCGCGCGCTTGGTGGATAATCACCAGGGCGATGACCCGGAAATGGCGCTGTGGCTGCAAGAACGCGCCGAGGCGATTCGTCGGGCGCTTGAGCGCCTGCCAGAGCCACAGCGGCAAGCAATTTTGTTGGCCTTCTATGGTGGCCTTTCGCAGGCCGAGATCGCCGCTGCGCTTGGCGATCCGCTTGGAACGGTCAAGAGTCGCATTCGCGTGGGGATGCAGCGTTTGCGCGAGACATTGATCGCCGAAGGCATAGATGAGGTAGACTAACCAGATATGGCAACAGAACATGTGACAGACCTCATCGCCGCGTATACGCTGGGCGCTCTTGAACCGGATGAGGTCGATCTGGTCGAGCGACACCTGGAAGTGTGTGGGCAGTGTCGCGCTGCTGCGCGTGCGGCGCAACACATCGCCGATGAGCTTTTGGTACTGCTTGCGCAACCGACCACCCAGGCTCCCCCATCGCTGCGCGAGCGTACGTTGGCGCGAGTGCGCGCCGCCGCCCAGGCCGATGCGCTGGCGTCATCCACAACTACGCCACACGAGCCACATGAACCTGTGGGCGTCACGGCAAATCTTCAGGAAAACGCCTTCCAACGATTTTTGCGCAACCTGCTGGGCGCGCCTGCGCCAACCGCGCCGACCACACAGCAAGAAGCCGAGCTGCTGCTCGATCTGCTGGCCGATCCTGAGTGTGTCATCTGGCCGGTGGGCGGCACAGACGATGCGCCACACGCAAGCGGACGCCTGATCGGCAGTCGTTCGCGTCGGCAGGCGGCGCTGGTGACGGTGGGGCTACACCCATTGGCGCAGAACCAGGAGTATCAGGTCTGGTTCCTGCAAGGGGGCAAGCCGCAGCCAAATTCGCTCTTCAGGGTCAATCACGCAGGTCAGGCGGTCAGCATCGTGCGCGCGTCAGCGCCGCTCGGCGCCTTTGATACCGTCGCCGTGACGCCCGAACCGGCAGGTGGCAGTCCTGGCCCCACCGGGCCGATTGTGCTGGCGGGCAAGCTCGATGGCGTGGACTGACAAACATTATCCAATCCGTGGGCGCGCGCGTGCAATAATCGCTGCGGCATCTATTCCTTGCGGAAGCTCGCCGAAGGCCAGGCCGCGTTCCTCGCCAAGCCGCGCCGCACAAAATGCGTCGGCCACCACCGCCGGGCTATGGCGCACGAGCAGGGCGCCCTGTAAGACGAGCGCCAGCCGAGCCACCAGCCGCCGCGCCTGCCATTCGAGCGTCGCCTGACCAGCGGATGTGCGTAGCCCATGCAAGGCGCCCTGGAGCCGGGAGATCGCGGTGTCCAGGTGTGTGTTTGCCCCCTGGGCCAGAGCCACCTCGGCGAAGTAGGCTTCCACCGTGGCGGGTTCTTTAGTCAGCGCCCGTAGCGTATCCAGGCTGTTCACGTTGCCGGAGCCTTCCCAGATCGAGTTGAGCGGCGCCTCGCGGTAGAGCCGTGGCATGCCGCTTTCCTCTACGTAGCCATTGCCACCCAGGCATTCGAGCGCTTCCGCCACATACGTTGGCGTGCGCTTGCAGACCCAATATTTGCCGATGGCCACGCCAATGCGCTTCAGCGCCGCCGCCTGCGCATCGCCCATTGCAGCTTCGTCGCAGGCGCGCGCCAGCCGCAACATTAACCCAGTCGCCGCCTCCGACTCAATCGCCAGGTCGGCCAGAACGTTTTGCATCAGCGGCTGGTGGATCAAGGCGCGGCCAAACGCTGCTCTGTGGGCGGCGTGATGGGTGGCCTGGGCTACCGCCTGTCGCATCAGCGCGGCTGACCCGGCGATGCAATCCAATCGGGTGGAGTTGACCATCTCGACGATCACCTTGACGCCACGTCCCTCCTCGCCGATCAGCCGCGCCCAGGTGTGATCAAGCTCGATCTCGCTCGATGCGTTCGAGCGGTTGCCCAACTTGTCTTTGAGTCGCTGGATGTAGATGCGGTTGCGCGCGCCATCGGGCAGGATGCGCGGAACCAGGAAGCACGAGAGGCCGCCCGACGTCTGGGCAAGCATCAGGAAGGCGTCGCACATGGGGGCGGAGCAAAACCACTTATGGCCTGTGAGCAGATAATCGCCGCCAGGGCCGCCTGCGCCAACCGGCTCCGCGCGCGTGGTGTTGGCGCGCACGTCCGAGCCGCCCTGCTTCTCGGTCATGCCCATGCCACAGAGCGCGCTTCCCTTCTCACTGGCGGGGCGTAGCGTTGGCTGATAGCGGTTCGCTGTGAAGAGCGGCTCCCACTCGGCGGCAAGCTCTGGCTGTGCGCGCAAGGCCGGAATGGCGGCGTGGGTCATCGAGATGGGGCAGCCATGCCCGGCCTCCACCTGCGACCAGACGTAAAACCCTGCGATGCGGGCCACATGCGCGCCAGGGCATGGATCGCGCCAGGAGCTTGCGTGCAATCCCCAACCAGTGGCGTGCTTCATCAGTTCATGCCAGGCGGGATGAAACGTCACCTCGTCAATGCGGTGTCCGTAGCGGTCGTAGGTATGGAGAACCGGTGGATAGGCGTTGGCGTCGTCGCCCCACTGGATGACAACATGGCTGCCTGCGTGTTGGCCGATCTCGTGCAGTTGTGCGTTTGCCCATGCGGCGCCATCGCGCTCAACGCCCTCGCGCAATGCCGCATCCTGCGCAAAGACGTTGTAGCCTACCAGCGGGGGCGGCTGGTTGAGCGCCTCCTGCGCGACGGTGTGGATGGTCTGGATGGTCTGGGCGGCGGCTGGTGTTGCGTTTGTCGCGGGATTGGTAAGCGTGTCGGTCATAGTTGTCCTCCGTTCGCGTCAGCCAGAATACGCCTGAAATAACCAGCGATCTCCTCGTTTGTCAGGGCTTTTACGGCGTCGCCAATCGTCAGTTCGAACATCGAGTATCCGGGCGCGTCAGCCGGACGCAGCCAGGGCAGCAGCCATACGCGCTGATCGCGGGCCAGCGCCAGATTGGCGTCCATCAGCTGGTCTGGGTCGCCGCGCAGATAGACGTGCATCATATGCGTCTGCGGCGGATCGGGTGTGATGGCGACGCCGGGGATGCCGTGAAGAGCGGACGAGATCTCGACGGCGCGGCGGTGATATGTGGGGAAGTGGGGCAGGCGACGCTCGAAGTTCGCGCGCGCAGAGAGCACGTAGGGGAAGAGCTGGACGAGATTGCCGCCATGCCGTCGCTGCCAGACACGCGCATCGGCGATGAAGTCGGCTGGCCCGGCCAGCGCCGCCCCCGCGATGGCGCCCATCCCTTTGTAAAATGAGACGTAGACGCTATCGAAGAGCGCCGCCACCTCGGCGTAGCTGCGCTCGTAGTAGGGAGCAGCTTCCCACAGGCGCGCGCCATCCATATGCAGCGCGGCGCCATGCGCCCGCGCCCAGGCGGTTTGGGCGTTGAGTTCCTCCCATGAGGGCAGTTGACCGCCGATCTCGCGCTGTGGCAATTCGAGCAGCAAGGCGGCCAGCGGCTCGGTGATGGCATTGAGGTCATCGAGGGTGATCAGCCGGTTTGGTTCACCCACCAGCCGCGCATGCAGACCATGTAGTCGCTCGTAGCCCTTCTGCTCGTGGATTTCCAGATGGCAGGTAGGATGGAACGCGACGCTCCGGCGCCCGTTGCGTTCGCTCCAGATGCGCAGGGCGATCTGCTGCGCCATTGTGCCACTTGGCATGAAGACGGCGGCCTCTTTGCCCAGGATGCCCGCGATCTCACGCTCGAATCGCTCGATCAGCCGACCGGCTCCATAGCGGTCGGGGCCAGCTTCTTCATCTTCATCGGTAACGCTGGCCGCCAGCGCCGTCAGTTCCTCGCGCAGATGGAGTGGCCCATGCCCGGCGAGAAACCGCTCGCACTGGCGCATAACGGCCTGCCGCTCCTCGTGTTTTGCGCGTTCCTGATCGGATGTTTCCTGCATAGAGACTCCTCCTATCTCCTGAAATCTGGTCGAAAGCCGAGACCGGAGCGCATCGAGCATGTTCCGGTCTCCTTCACAAGATCGGCTGCCGCGTCGTATACTGAGTATGCTGCGTTGAGGCGCGCCAGTGTCTGCGCACAGTATATCGTGGGCTATCTCGCGGGCTGCGTAGCTGCATATGCTGTTGTGGCCATGCGAGGCGCTCTCTCCAGCCGTTATAACACAAAGACCTCATTTCTCGCGTCTGATCATTTAGGTTGCTGGCAATTTTCTGTACAGATGGCGCCCAGGGGTCTATCAGCGGCGCGACAAGAAAGGCTCTACAATGTTTTGTCCCAGTTGCGGGCGTCCGCTTCCGCATAATGACTTTACCCGCTGTCCATCGTGTGGTACGCCACTGACGCCGCCCGTTCCCGCGAGCACACCATCCGGTGGTCAGATCGGACTGCCCGAACGTCCGTCGCAGGACGCCGAGACGGTGCTTTCGCAGCAAGGGCAAACGCCAACGCCAGGGGTTGGCGTTCCCACCAGCGTCTCCGATCCCGCTGCGCGTGTGCTGGCGACATCCACTCCTCCTCAGGCGCCACAGGTCGCACCTGCCGCCTATAATCAGCCGCCACAAGCGCCGCACACACCACAACCGGCAGGCGCTCCTCCAGCGGCGGGCGGCTATGGTCAGCAGCAATGGCCCATGCAACAACAGCCGCAACAACCGCAACCGGCTATGCCATCGGGCGCAGCGTATCCTCCACAGCCCCAATATCCACCGGCTGGCGGGTATGGCTATCCACAACAGGCGGCTCCGATGCCCTCAACGCCCACCACGCCGCCAGCGGTTGCGCCCTCCACTCCACTGACGCCGCCGATGCCCCCTGGCTACGCGGCGCAAACGCCGCAAACGCCGCAAGCGCCTCAGGCCCAGGGCGGCTATGGGCAAACCATGCCTGCCTACCAGCAGCAGCCGGGCTACGCGCCCCCTGCGCCTGGCTATGCGCCACAGCCGGGCTATCCACAACAGCAGCCATATCAGCCAGGGTTTCCGCCGCCCCAGCCGCCGCGCAGACGCAGCCCCGCTCCAATCATCATTGGCAGCGTCGGCGCGATCCTGGTTCTACTGATTGTCGCCGTGTTGGTCGTACCTGCCATCAGCCGCACTTTCAGTACGGGAACCACCACACACCAGGGAACTAGCACGCCGCAGCCCACAGCGCCCCCCAGCGTCAAGACCTTCTTTCAGGATGCGTTGACCTCCAACACACATGGCTGGCTGGTGGACAGCACCCACTGCTTTTTCTCAGATGGGGGGTATCTCATCGAGAACAACTTCATTTGTTATGCGCCCACCAGCACAAACCCCGATCCGAACTACACGGTCTCGGTGTCGGTAAAGGAGATCAGCGGCTCCGACAATTACCCCTTTGGGCTGAGCATGCGTATTTCCGATAATAACAACGTTCCCTTGCACTATGATTTTGGCATTGATACGCGGGGCGATTGGGCGTTTTTCAAGGTGCAGGGGAGCAACGCCACCCGGCTTCACGACTTTACCACGAACTCGGCGATCAAAACGGGCTTGAACGCGACCAATACGTTGAAGGTCGTCGTACAGGGGTCAACCTTCACCTGCTATGTGAATAATACGCTCCTGGGAATCATACACGATTCCTCGTACACATCCGGCAAGGTCGGCCTGTTCAGCGATCAGTACAAAGCGGTCTTTAACAACCTGCTGATCACCCAGCCATAGCGACACAGTATCAGAGGATCACAGAGAAAGCAGGACAACGAGGTGAGCGAAAAGACACAAAGCGGAGGCGCAAGCGTCGCCTTTACCGACCTGACAGGGGAGACACAGACGATCTGGGAGGGCAACGCGGCGTTTTGGGATGAGCAGATGGGAGAAGGCAATGACTTCCAACTGCGGCTCATCGGGCCTGCCACCGAGCGCCTGTTGAACCTCCAGCCCGGCGAGCGAGTCTTCGAGGCGGCGTGCGGCAACGGCGTTTTCTCGCGCCGTATGGCGTCGCTTGGCGCGCAGGTGATGGCGAGCGACTTCAGCCCTACATTCGTTGAGCGAGCGCAGGCGCGCACCGTAGGCCAGCCCTACGCCGAACGTGTCAGCTATCATGTGGCCGACGCTACCGATGAGGCGCAACTTGTGGCGCTGGGAGACGGAGCTTCGTTCGACGCCGCCTATTGTGGGATGGCGTTTATGGATATGACGACCATCGAGCCACTGCTGCGCGCCGTGCGGCGGCTGCTCAAGCCTGATGGGCGCTTTGTCTTTTCGCAGGCGCATCCGTGCTTCAATTCAGGAACATTCCGGCTTGCCATCGAGGAAGAGGATGTCTCAGGGGAGATACGCACGGTATATTCAGTGCGGATTGCACGCTACAGTCAGCCCCAGGCGGCGCGTGGCCTGGGCATATTGGGCCAGCCGGAGCCGCACTACTACTTTCACCGCCCGCTGAGCGAGCTATTGGGCGCATGTTTCCGGGCGGGTTTCGCGCTAGATGGCCTGGAAGAGCCGACCTTTCCACCAGAGGCGTCGTCGGCGCGTCCGCTCAGTTGGGTGAACTTCCACGAGATTCCGCCCGTGCTGGTGGCGCGGCTACGCCCCATAGGCTGAGCGTCGTACCACGCGCCAGACAATCACTGCGCGTCGCCATGCTGCTCAGGCGGAACAACCTGCACGCCATACCGCTCGAATTCATTGCGGAAGCGCGCGTAGATGCTGTTCAGCAGCGCCTCGCCGTCCTTTGGAGAGAGACCCAGGAAGAGCTCGTTCAGCGGGAAGGTAATGCCTGGGCTTGCGGGATTTTGGCCGACCATGCGCTGTGAGGGCGTGCGATTGGGAGTTTTCAGATAGACGGCAAGCCGATACATGCTTCGGCCCTTCTGGCGAGTGACGCCGACCGCTGCAATGTCGGGCCAGGCGATGACCTGGGGCGCGCTAAACGGCGACGCCCAGCCGCACCACTCGCGCGAGTCAATCGCCAGCACAGGATAGCGCAGCACGCCGCGCACGACAAATAGCGCCAGGTAGAACGCCAGCAGCGGGCAGCAGACGATCAGGACAGCATAGCCAAACACCACAAGGTCGCGACTTGTTTGGAGACACCAGAACCCAAAGGCAATATCGGCCACCATCAGCGTGATGGCCAGGGCATGTCTCCATAGATTGGCATACAAACGAAGTGAATTGGCTGCTTGCGGCGCGTGCATCTTTGCCTCCATACTGTACAATGCCTGCATGCGGGTAGAGGCATGTGAGACCCTTCTGCTCTCCGTTATAACATAAAACTGATCTTCCAGCGTATGAGTAGCAGGCAAAGGCAAATTTCTGTACAGATAACGCCAGGGTTTAGAACAACGGCGCAACAAGAAAGGCTCTGCGATGTTTTGTCCAAACTGCGGGCGTACGCTTCCGCATAATGACTTTACCCAATGTCCATCCTGTGGCGCCCCGCTGACGCCTCCCGTAGCCAACGCGCCAGCTGGCAGCGACCTTGAGCTTCCCCAGCGCCCATCCCCCTATGCCGAGACAGCGCTTTCGCAGCAGGGACAAGCATCCCAACAGTTTCAAACGCCACACGGCCAGCAAACACACATCATGCCATTAGCAGCAGGGGGATATGGGCAATCCCAACAACCACAGCAGCAATGGATAGCACTACCGCAACCGGCCATGTCACCGAACGCAGCGTATCCGCAGCAGGCGCAGTATCCGCCTATGGGTGGCTATGGGTATCCACAGCAACCTGCGCCTGTGTACTTTACACCCGTGGCGCCTGTCTATTCCCAGCCGCCAAACTACGCGCCGCCGGGCTATCCGCTGATGTATCAGCCACAGCAGTCGCCACAACCGCCACGCAGACGCGCTTCGACGCCAATTATCATAGGCAGCGTCATCGCGATCCTGGTTTTACTGATCGTCACTGTGCTGGGTGTATTTGCCCTCAGAAACGGCTTTGTCCCAGGGTTTACCAACTTACACCAGGGGGCATAACACGCCGCAGCCGACCGCGACTCCCAGTGGCACGGTCTTCTTCCAGGATCCGCTGACCTCCAACACACACTACTGGCTGGTGCTTGGCGGCTATTGCTTTTTCGCAAATGGTAGCTATCACATCGAGAACAATTATATTTGTTTTGCGCCAGCCGGTGATCCTGGGCCAAATTATACCGTCTCGGTGGATGTCAAAGAGGTTAACGGCTTCGACGATTATCCTTTTGGGCTGAGTCTGCGTATTGCCGCCCCGAACAATGTCTTTGAACACTATGACTTCGGCATTGATAGTCTGGGCGAGTGGGTGTTTTACAAGGTAAATGGGAGCAATGCCACTAAGCTTCACGGCTATACTGCGAACGAAGCGATCAATCAGGGAAATGATGTCAACAACACGCTGAAGGTGGTCGTGCGAGGATCAACCTACACGTGCTATGTGAACAACACATTGGTTGGAACCGTGTATGACGCAACATTTACCTCAGGCAAGGTAGGGCTGTTTAGCAACAAGTACGAGGCGGCCTTCAACAATTTGCTGATTACCCAGCCTTAGAAAAGAGAGGAGACCCCAGGTGAGATACCACATGCTTACTTGAGACTCTGGCCAGCGCGCGGCTGATCGCGTAGCCTGTCACGATGGTCTGCGCCGTCCAGCAGAAGATCACACCTAGAGAGAACGAAGAGAGAGCGCCCAGGAGTAACCCCGCTGGCCAGGCGATCCCCCAGCCCAGCGCGCTGAGCGCCAGCCAGCGCCACCATCCACGCCCCGCCCATTGGCGCAGGTCACGCAGTGTGAGCGCCTGCGCCGCGCCGACAACGATCCCAATGATCGCCGAAACGATAGCCAGCGAGACGAACAGCAGCAGCGTGTTGATTAGTGGCGGCGCCCCTGGCTGCGCCAGCGAGAGCACCGCAAAAGGGGGGTGCCCCTCAAAAATATACAACGGGATGACGCTGAGCGCCGAAAGCAGGCTGACCAGCGTCCAGCGCCACCCACGTCCGGCTTGCCTGGCGTGCGTCGTCAGCAGCGCAATCACCAGCGCCAACCCCTGCCCCAGCGCGATGCAGATGATATAGACGCCGAACGAACCAACCACTGCCAGCGTGAGGATGGCGTCTTCGCTGTTGAGCAGGCTGAACACACGCAGCAGCCCGGCGTAGAGGGGGGCATCGAGCGCAAGCCCAACTGCTGCGCCAAGCGTTGTCCCGACTGGCAAGAGCGCCCAAGTCAGCCAGCGTTGAATGGGTCGTGTGGCTGGCCGCTGTGACTGCTGGCTCATGCTTCCGCCTCCTTGCCTATCTTCTCATGGTACAGGCGTTAATGCGCCACCAGCGAGACGGGAACCAGCGAGGCCAGCAGCGGTGCGATCACCGCCGTCAGGAAGATGCCATCGAAGACGCCCGCGCCGCCGATGCTGAGGATGCGCGGCGGAACACGCAGCTCGCCGTTGGGGCCGACGCCCCAGAGCCGTTGTGGCCCGGCGTTCAACAGACCGCCCTGCAAGACCAGCGGAAGGTTCAAGAGATCGGCGCCGATCAGCGTACCGAGCGCGCCCGCGATGTAGGCCACGGGCGCCAGCGCGCCAATGCCCCCACCAAAGAAATGCACTGTCAGGAAGGCCGTCAGTGCGGCAATGATCGGCGCGACAAAGCTGGGAAGTGTGATGCCCACGCCAGGGACGGGGCGCGCCAGCAGTTTGGTGATTACGATCACTACGACGGTTGCCACCAGCGCATCGAGCAGGGCAAGCATGGCTTCGGGCAGGTCGCTCAGCGTGTGGATCAGGTAGATCGAGAAGGAGATGGGTACGAGCGCGCCGCCGACATTGATAGCAATCACCTCGTCCTGCGTGGCGGGCGGATAATAATGGATGATGGGCAGCGCCATCCGCAGGAAATCGGGCATGGTGGCGGCGCGCGGGTCGGTGATGACGATCTTGCGGCGGGTGATCGGGATATTGATCATGCTGCCGATCAGCGAGCCAACCAGCACGAGCAGCGCGCCGTTTGGCGACAGCCCCAGCCGCTGAAAGGCGTTGGCCGCCAAATTGAAATAAAACAAAGCGAGAAGGAAGGGAAGCACCAGCGCGATCAGCATGATGGGCAGCCAGACATGATGTTGTGTAGGCGGGGTGGATTGTGGATACACAGGTGTCTCCGATTCTGATGGATGAAGCAGACAACGACCGGATTGAGAGCAGACAGATCGCCTCAGTTGTCTTTGCGCGTTTTCGGCGCCACACCGGCATACCCAAACATGCGCCGATCTGTCTCTCCTTGCCACCTTACCACATTGCGCCACATCGCATCCCCGCCGCCATGTGCTATCATGACCGTATAGCAATACGTATGGCGAAGCCAGGCCAGGCCATTCCGGCGCTTTGCCGCGAAAGCGAGGGTTCATATGGCGCTTCCACAACCAATCTATACCACCCCTAAGGAATATTTGCGGCTGGATCGCAACAGCCCCGTCCGGCATGAATACGTGGATGGACAGGCGTATGCGCTTGCGGGTGGCACGCTGGATCTCTCGACGATTTGCGTGAATCTGCTCAGTCTGCTCCATCAGCGTATGCAGGAAGGCCCGTGCCGCGTCTACAACTCGGATGCGCGTGTGCGGCTGAGTGCGATGCGCTACGTCTACCCGGATCTCTCCATCAGTTGTGAACCACGCGAACGCGGTCGGACGGATATACTGACCGCGCCGCGCGTGGTGTTTGAAGTCCTCTCGCCTAGCACGCAGGAGTATGATCGCGGCGAAAAGTTTGGGTACTATCGCGAATGTCCCTCGCTGCAAGAATATGTGCTTGTGGCGTCAGAGCAGGCGGCGATAGAGGTGTACCAGCGCCAGGAGGAAGGAGCCGACTGGACGTTGCGAGCATATGGGCCAGGAGATGCGGTCACGCTGGCAAGCGCCCCAGTCTCATTCCCGCTCGACGCCGCCTACGCCAACGTGCTCTTCTCCTGACTTGCTGGATGTCTACTCTGGGCAGATGTAGTAGCCGCCATCGCTGGGAATCTGTGATTTCATTGCCGGCGCCTGGCAGGCCGCGCCCGACCACTTGTGCGCCTGAGGGTCAATGAGGAAGATTTCAGGATCGGTGACGAACGGCGAGTTGGCGCCGTCCACCTTAACGCTAAAGGCGAACTGATAGTAGCCTGCGACGGTGGGCGGGGCAATCGCGACATTCATAAAGAGTTCATTGGCTGGCTGCAAGCTAAGCGGCAGTGGAGTTGCCTGCTGACCATTGGCGCCTGTCCCTGCCCGAAGAAACGTCGCGGGAATGCTCGTTCCCGCGCCTGCGGTTGGGCTAAACGTCGCTTTGAGATACTCCTGAGCGGTGAAAGCACCCCCGCAACCGCCACCGCCAAGCTGACCATTTGTGTACCAGCCGTCGCAGAGCTGCCAGGAGTTCAGATCGCCTGTGTAGGGGGTGAAGCTAGCGATCTGTACCGCGACGCCCTCAATATGGTGAGTCGTGGAAGCGGCGTCGCAGACGTCTACGAAGTAGCCGGAGCTAAGATACGGATTGACCAGGGGCGTTACGGGAAGCTGCTGGCTCAAGCCAGGATCATTAAGCGAGTTGAGCTTGAACGGCTTCAGTGGCGTGCCGTCTGGCAGCTTGCGCGAGGGATAGGTCAGGCCGGTTGGGGTGACGGCGATGTACAGATCGCCCAGTTGGTAAAAGGTTCCCTGCGGGTTGCCAAAGTTGTTAGTGCCGCAGGCTTGCGCCACCTGCGCTGGCGAGACGGTGGCCTGCGGGGTAGGCGTAAACGTCGGCGCAGCGGTTGCGAGGGCGCTTGTCGCGCCAGCGCCGCCACCGCTGGCGGGTGAGCCGCCCGCCGAAGAGCAGCCTGCAAGAACGATACTGGCTAAAAGACAGGCCAGCAACAACGCGCGCCAGAGTCCACGCGCCTGCACATTGATTCGCATTGTTTCCTTGTCCTTCCTCCATGCAACGGTGATCGTCGTCTATTCCGATCAACGTCCGTTCCAGCGTACACTACCTCGTAGTGGTTGAAAAGTGGCGCATCTCACATTCTGTGAAAGAGAGAAAGCAGCTATGCCGGTACAGATTGAACGTAACGGCCCAGTGACGACGGTTATCATCAACCGCCCGGAAGTACGCAACGCCGTTGACCGCCAGACCGCAGAGGAGCTTGCAGACGCCTTTCGCGTATTCGAGCGTGATCCCGATGCGCGCGTGGGTGTGCTGGCGGGCGCAGGAGGTCACTTCTGCGCGGGAGCCGATCTCAAAGCCTTCGCGACGAGCGAGGGCAACCGCGTGGAGCCGGATGGCGACGGGCCGATGGGGCCGACACGCATGCTGCTCGGCAAGCCGGTGATCGCCTCCATTGCGGGCTACGCTGTGGCGGGTGGGTTGGAGCTTGCGCTGTGGTGCGATCTACGTGTGATGGAAGAAGACGCGGTCGTTGGCGTTTTCTGTCGCCGGTGGGGCGTGCCACTGATCGATGGAGGAACTGTGCGCCTGCCCCGATTGATTGGCCTGAGTCGCGCGCTCGATCTGATCCTGACGGGGCGAGCGGTGGGCGCACAGGAGGCGCTGGCGATGGGGCTTGCCAACCGCGTTGTTCCCAAGGGGCAGGCGCGCGCCGCAGCCGAAACGCTGGCAGGCGAGATCGCGCGCTTCCCGTATGAATGCCTGCTCAACGACCGCCTTTCCGCCTATGAGCAAAGCGATTTCCCCTTCGCGGAGGCGCTTGCCAACGAGTTTCGCCAGGGCCAGCGGTCGCTCGATGCGGGCGGGCGCGCGGGGGCAAGCCGCTTCGCCTCCGGTGAGGGTCGCCACGGCGCATTTGGCGCCTGATCTTGCGCCTGATCCTTTGGCCTATGCAGCCTGCCAGAAAGATCGTCGCCAGCGCCTACTTCTCTAGCCCATGATGTGAACAGGCCGCGCAGGCGTCCCTTTACGCGCACTTAGAGGCGCCCTGCGTTACTCCCGACCCTCCTGCATGGCCGCGCACGTTGCGTAGCGCCGCGCTCCAGGGCGGCGCGTCTCTGATAGACACCTGGGATGGACAACGAGTATGTCGGCGCTACGAATATGGGCAGCGCGGCAGTGGGGCAAGAGGTATCCCCGGTCGTACTATGCGCTCTGGGCCGCTCGCTCCATCTCGGTCTTGGGCGACTATATCGCGCTGATGGCGCTGACACTGTACGCCGCGCGCCAGCCCAATGCGCCGTTCGCAGTGAGCGCACTCTTCCTCGCGCAGACTATTCCCTGGCTGCTCAGTCCCCTGGCGGGCGCGCTGGCCGACCGTATCGCGCCACGGCGCCTGGCTCTGGCCTGTAACCTTGGGCAGGCGATCCTGGTAGGTGTGCTTGCGCTGGCCACCACTCCATTCACCATTACGCTCATCCTCGTTGGGGCGGTCTCGCTGCTGGAAGTGTGTTTCCTGCCGGTTGGTCAGAGCGCGCTGCCCGTGATTGTGGCTCCCGCTGAGCTAAGCGACGCCAACGCGCTGCTGCGGTTGGGACTCAATATCAGTCGAGCCGCTGGGCCAGTGGCGGGCGCCGCATTGCTTGCCATCAGCGGCCTGCGCGGAGCGTTGCTGGCCGACGCCATGAGCTTCGTGTTGGCGGCTGCGCTGCTCCTTTCGCTCCCCACGAAGGCGCCCGCACGCGAACTCGCTGAGCGTCCCTTGCAGAAGAATGGGCGCTTCTCTCGCCTTGGGGCCGAGCTTCGCCAGGGTTTGGCTTTTGTCATCCATACTGCCGTACCGCGCGCTGTGGCGC